>Ga0208863_1000567_pt1 | contig 33121 bp, 30 predicted proteins | sample RifOxyD3_FD_184040 | JGI IMG/M metagenome (GOLD analysis project Ga0208863, IMG submission 184040) | Soil microbial communities from Rifle, Colorado - Rifle Oxygen_injection D3 (SPAdes) | ecosystem: Environmental > Terrestrial > Deep subsurface > Rock core/Sediment | place: Rifle, Colorado...
GGAAATCTGGTGAAAAAAGGATCAATGGTCATTGTTAAATAACCTGTCACTGTAAGGAATATTCAAAAGGCGGCTTGCAAAAGCCGCCTTTTTTTAATTAGTTTATCTGCCTGTTGCTTACATAAGTAACTATTACGGGGCATAGCGCAGCCCGGTAGCGCGCTTGGTTTGGGACCAAGATGTCGCAGGTTCAAATCCTGCTGCCCCGATATTTCATACACCCTTAGCTCAGCTGGATAGAGCAGCGGATTTCTAATCCGCAGGCCAAAGGTTCGAATCCTTTAGGGTGTGCAGTTACGAGCATAGGGGTTGGCACATGCCCGCCCCTTGCTGTTTTTTAGATGGGAAATATGCCTTTGGGAGAATTGGGAACAAGCGATTACAAGCCAAGCTGTTTGCCGATGTCCGCTTCGTTGAGGATCTGACGGACAATATCGTTTGCGTTTTCCACTTTGATTACTACGCCCTTTTCAATAGCCGCGTTGTAGGCTGCCATGAGTACTCCAATACCGACTGAATCGACATAATCGACATTCGCGAAATCGAGCGCGATGTTTTTGATACCCTGGGCAAGAGCTGTCTTAATTTCGTCGAGTAGCTTGTAGCCGCGCATTTCCTCAACCAGCGAATCAGTGATACGAACAATCTCCCGGTTTCCCTGTTTTTCACGGGATACAGAAAAGTCGTCCATGCTGCCGGCTTCGGGTACTGAAGCGCCACTTGATTTGATTTCCTGCTCGTACTGTGAAATGAACTCGTAATCGGACCGGTAAATTTTGAATTTGCTAATAATATTGACCATGCTCAGGACTTTGAGAACGGATTCGGGAACATTAACCAGATAAAGCCGCGCGTTCATACGTTCAGTGGTTTTGAGCACCTCGACCAGGCGGCTGATGGAAACGCTAAAAAAATGTTTCACACTTTCGAGATCCAGCACAAGCACCGTATTATTTTCCTCAATACACTTCTTGATGTTTTCCGAGGTAATAGTCCGCAAATCTTCTTCGTCGTTGCCGGAATACCGGATAAAAAGCGCGTCTTTGAACTTCTTGGTTTGCAACTTTGCCTGTTTCATGCCTGTGAGTTCCTTTATATTAAAAATTAAATAGTGCGCATCTACATTGGCAAGAACATTCTCCGCCATGGTGAATCCGGAATCAAGAAATAGTTCTTGATATGGCTTAATGATAATTATATATTTTGTATAAGTATAAATTATACTGAATTGTTATTGTATTATTTTATCTTATAACTAGGGACGCAATGCAGATCGAATCGCTCAAGGTGTTCTGTGATATCGTCCGTCTCCACAGCTTCTCCGAAGCTGCTGAGAAAAACAATGTCACTCAATCCAGCGCCAGCCAGGCGATACAGGCGCTTGAACATCACCTGGGCGCAGCCCTCATTAACCGTTCCTGCAGGCCCTGGAAGCTTACCCCCGAGGGAAAAACGTTGTACGACGGCGTACGCGATATTCTCGACCGCTGGATTCAGCTTGAATCGAATCTGCGCGATTTCCACGATAAAATAAGCGCCTCGGTACGTATTGGCTCAATCTATTCCGTAGGTTTGCGCCATATGAAGCAACATATCCAAAAGTTCACGACGCTCCATCCCAATGCACACATTACCATTGAATACCTCCACCCCCACCGGGTTTACGAGTGTGTGATCAACGAAGATATCGATATTGGCATTGTATCCTTTCCCCAGTCTAATCGCGAAATCACGGTCATTCCCTGGCAATTCGAGCCTATGGTGGTTGTGTGCCATCCCGAGCACAGGCTGGCGAAAAAAAAGACGGCTTCTTACGCCTTGCTCAATGGTGAAAAATTGGTGGGGTTCGACAAGGACCTTGTCATCCGTAAAGAAGTCGACCATTTCTTGAAAACGCACAACGTCGCCACCGAAACAGTGCTCGAATTCGACAATATTGAATCCATCAAGCGGGCTGTCGAGATCGCCTCAGGCATCTCTCTGCTCCCCCGGCCAACCGTCGATTCCGAGATCCAGGCGGGCTCGCTCTGCGCAGTGTCTCTGCCCACCCGGGAGTTTTCCAGGCCTCTGGGTATTATCCACCGCAAGGGTAAAGTCTTCAGCCCTACGGTGCGCACCTTTGTCGATTTCTTACAAAAGGAAAAAAACAGCGTCTCATAGCAGAAAGTCACATTCACTTAAATGGAGGTTACCCTATGTCCTACACTACCGACATTCTACAGTTGGTAAAAAAACGCAATCCAGGCGAACTGGAGTTCCTTCAGGCGGTTGAAGAGGTGCTCGATTCCATCGCGCCGGCCATCGACCGCAACCCCAAATACCAAAAAGCGCGCATTCTGGAGCGCATTGTCGAACCCGAACGGGTCATCGTGTTCCGCGTCCCCTGGGTCGATGACAAAGGAAACATCCAGATAAACCGCGGTTTCCGCATCGAGATGAATAGCGCCATTGGCCCCTACAAGGGCGGTCTGCGCTTCCATCCGTCGGTATACCTGGGAATTCTGAAGTTCCTCGCTTTTGAGCAAGTCTTCAAAAACTCGCTTACCACCCTGCCCATGGGCGGCGGCAAAGGCGGCTCGGACTTTGATCCCAAAGGTAAGTCTGACAACGAAGTCATGGCCTTCTGCCAGTCGTTCATGACCGAACTCTGCCGCTACATCGGTCCCGACACCGACGTCCCAGCAGGCGACATCGGCGTGGGTGGCCGTGAAATCGGTTTCCTGTTCGGCCAGTACAAGCGGATCAGGAATGAATTCACCGGCGTGCTTACCGGCAAGGCGCTCAACTGGGGCGGGTCGCTCATCCGTCCCGAGGCAACCGGATACGGCGCGGTCTATTTTGCCGAGGAAATGCTCAAAACCCGCAAAGATTCTTTCAAGGGAAAAACATGCGTGGTTTCAGGTTCGGGAAATGTTGCCCAATACACAGTCGAAAAACTGAACCAGCTCGGTGCAAAAGCCGTCACCCTTTCCGACTCAAACGGCTTTATCCACGACCCAAACGGCATCACATCTGAAAAACTCGCTTTTGCCATGGAGCTGAAGAACGTCAAACGCGGCCGTATAAAGGAATATGCCGACAAGTTCGGATGCAAATACTATGAAGGCCAGAAACCATGGGCTGTCAAATGCGAGGCTGCTTTCCCCAGTGCCACGCAGAACGAGATCGATGGGACCGACGCCGAGACACTGCTTAAAAATGGGTGCTATATCGTCGCCGAAGGCGCAAACATGCCCACAACCCCCGAAGGCGTTGAAAAATTCGTAAAAGCCAAAATCCTCTATGGACCGGGAAAGGCCGCTAATGCCGGCGGCGTGGCCACCTCGGGCCTTGAAATGAGCCAAAACTCCATGCGGATTTCCTGGCCGCGCGAAGAGGTCGACAGCCGGCTGCACCAAATCATGGTGTCAATCCACGAATCCGCGGCAAAGGCCGCGGCCGATTATGGGCAGGCTGGAAATTATGTGCTTGGCGCAAATATCGCCGGCTTTACCAAAGTCGCCGACGCCATGCTCGATCAAGGCTGCGTATAATAATTTTTTAATCAGCTGCCTATACCGGGACCACCTGGTACGGGCAGCTGGATTGTACTTGCTGGGGATGAATATGTTTTCATGTGCATGGTATATTTATATTGTTTTTTCTCAAAGGACACATCATGCAAGAAACTATGAACACCAGCAATGCGGCTGGCGAATCAGCGCCAGCCGGACTCTACGACCCAGCGAATGACCACGATTCATGCGGCATTGGTCTCATCGTCAAAATAGACGGCAGACCCCTCCATTCAATTGTTGAGAATGGGCTCAAAATCCTGATTAATCTCGAGCACCGCGGCGCCACCGGCGGAGACAAATCAACGGGCGACGGCGCGGGCATGCTTCTTCAGCTTCCAGACGCCTTTTTCCGGCGCATCATGAACACCGGACTCATCACCCTGCCTTCGCAGAACGACTACGCTACGGCAATGGTCTTTATGCCCGCCAACAAGGATTGCGCCCGCTTGTGTAAAAACGCCTTTGAAACAGCCGTGAACAATGGCGGCATGTCGATAATCTCGTGGCGAGAGGTGCCAGTAAACGACACCTGCCTGGGAAACTTAGCCAAGTCGACCATGCCCTCCATAAAACAATGCTTTATTAAACGCGGGGCGGCCGATCCTGACCGGTTTGAACAAAAGCTCTACGGTATTCGCCGAAACATCGAAAAGACAGTAACCACCATCACTCAGTACGACACCAGCCAGTTTTATATCGCCAGCATGTCGGCAAAAACCATTATCTACAAAGGCCTTTTCACCGGTACGCAGCTTTCATCATTTTATTCAGACCTTTCAGATCCCGATTTTGCCAGTTCTTTCGCCCTTGTCCATCAACGATATAGCACTAATACCCTTCCCACCTGGAACCTGGCGCAGCCCTTCAGATTTGTGGCGCACAATGGCGAGATCAATACGCTGCGCGGCAACATTAACCGGATGAAAGCGCGGGAGGCCACGCTGAAATCTGACGTCATTGGTCCCGAACTGACGGAAATACTTCCGGTCATCGATGAACGTGGCAGTGATTCCGCTATATTCGACAACGTACTCGAGCTGCTGATCACTGCCGGCCGCTCTATTCCCCACGCCATGATGATGATGATACCCGAACCATGGGGAACAAAGTTCCACATAAGCCAGGACAAACGGGCGTTTTACGAATACCACTCCACCATCATGGAACCCTGGGACGGCCCTGCGGCAATGGTCTTTGCCGATGGCAGGTATGTCGGCGCCATGCTCGATCGCAACGGGCTCAGGCCCGCGCGATGGACCAGCACCCGCGAAGGCGTGGTGGTCATGGCCTCTGAAACAGGCGTACTCGATTTTCCCGGCGACAAGATCCTTTCACGGGGCAAACTCCAGCCTGGCCGCATGTTTCTGATCGACCTGGCGCAGAAACGGATAATTTCCGACAACGAGATAAAGGCGAAAATATGCAGACAGAGCCCCTACCGGCATTGGGTCAAAGATAACTGGATCGATCTGCGCGGCCTCTTTGCTCCTTCGGAAATCCCTCCTGAAAATCCTGAGATGCTCATTCGAAAACAAGTGGCATTCGGGTATACCGAGGACGAGTTAAAAGCCGTGGTAGGTCCCATGGCCACCTATGGCCAGGAGCCCGTTGGCTCCATGGGCGACGACGCGGCGCTGGCCGTACTCTCAAACAGGCCACAGCTCCTCTTCTCCTATTTTAAACAGCTCTTTGCCCAGGTAACAAACCCCCCCATCGATCCATTGCGCGAAGAGTTGGTTATGTCCCTCATGAGCTATGTGGGTAGAGAACGAAACCTGCTTGAAGAGACGCCTGAACATTGCAGGCGGCTCAAGCTCCACCATCCGATTCTCACGCCCGAAGACATGGCGCGATTGCGTACCGCAAACCATCCTGAAATTGTCTGCAGGAACCTTGACGCGCTCTTCCCGGCCAAAGGCGGGGGCGCTGAACTCGAGACAGCCTTGCATGCCATGTTTGCCCAGGCCGAGAAGTATATTGCCGAAGGCGCCACGCTCTTGGTAATTACCGATGCCAGAATGGATCAATCAAGCGCGGCCATTCCCGTTCTTCTGGCAACATCCGGACTCCACCATCATCTCATCAGGAAAGGGCTGCGCCCAGCGGTGGGCCTCATCGTTGAGACCGGTGAAGCGCGGGAGGTCATGCACTTCGCCCTGCTTACCGGATATGGTGCAAACGCAATCTGCCCGCATGTGGCCTTCTCAACTATTAGAGCGCTGGCCGAAACAAAGGCGCTGGAAAAAGAGCTCTCGCCCAACGACGCGAACGACCTTTATATCAGCGCTATAAAAAAAGGCCTTTTGAAAACCTTCAGCCGTATGGGCATTTCCACTTTGCGAAGTTATTTTGGCGCCCAAATCTTCGAAATTGTGGGAATTTCAACCGCGGTTGTAAACGAATATTTCTGCAATACCGCTTCACGCGTCGAAGGCATTAGTCTGCACGAAATCGCCATGGAGGTATGCGCGCGTCACGCACGCGCATTTCCTGAAACCCGACTGACTCCAAAAAATCTCGGCATCTCCGGAACCTACGCGCTTAGGAAAGAAGGCGAGAAACACCTCTGGACCCCGGAAACCATTTACTTGCTCCAGCACGCCACCCGCGCCAACGACTATGCCGTATTCAAGCAGTATTCACAACGTATCAACGACCAATCAGGGGCGCACGTAACGCTGCGCAGCCTCTTTACTTTTAAGCCAACCGCACCGGTTCCCATTGATCAGGTTGAACCAGTAGAGTCCCTTATAAAACGTTTCGTTGCCTCGGCAATGTCCCTAGGATCTCTAAGTAAAGAGGCGCACGAAACCATTGCTATTGCCTTGAACCGGGCTGGAGGCCGCAGCAATTCAGGTGAAGGCGGCGAAGCGCCGGAACGCTACGCCACACTTCCAAACGGCGATAGTATGCGATCACGGGTAAAACAGGTGGCGTCAGCCCGTTTTGGGGTAACGACGGATTATCTCATTCACGCGGATGAACTCCAGATAAAGATAGCCCAGGGCGCAAAGCCCGGCGAAGGAGGCCAGCTTCCCGGACACAAGGTAAGTGCTGAAATTGCACGGGTGCGCCATACAACACCTGGCGTCACGCTCATTTCTCCGCCGCCGCATCACGACATATATTCCATCGAAGACCTTGCCCAGCTCATATACGACCTGAAATGCGTGAATCCTAAGGCAATGGTGTCTGTCAAACTAGTCTCCGAGGTCGGTGTTGGCACCATAGCCGCCGGTGTGGCAAAAGCAAAGGCCGACATTGTGCTCATCTCGGGCCACGATGGCGGTACAGGCGCCTCGCCGCTTACCTCTATCAAATACGCGGGCCTTCCCTGGGAACTTGGGCTCGCTGAAACGCAGCACGCCCTTATTGCCAACCAGCTCAGGGACAAAATCCGGGTGCAAACAGATGGCCAGCTCAAAACCGGCCGCGACCTTGCCGTGGCAGCATTACTGGGCGCTGAAGAATTTGGGTTCGGGACGACACTCCTGGTCACTCTGGGCTGCGTCATGCTCCGCAAGTGCCACCTGAATACCTGCGTCATGGGCGTGGCCACACAGGATCCTGCACTCCGCGCCAGGTTCAAGGGAAAACCCGAATATGTCGAGCGGTTCCTCATCTTCATGGCCAGCGAATTACGCGAATACATGGCCCGCCTGGGATTTACCCGGCTCGAGGATATGATCGGCAGGGCCGATCTACTGACCATGGAAAAGGACATACCGCATCTCAAAGCGCGGACACTCAACTTTGACAAGCTTCTGCACCTGGCAAACCAAGGCCCGCGCACGTGCACCGTGGGACGCGAGGCAGGCCTCGAATCAGCACTCGACAACACAATAATCAGGCTTTCACAGTCCGCGCTTGAAAAAAAGGAGCAGGTCAATATAGCCCTGCCAGTTCGCAACATACATCGAAGCGTGGGCGCCATGCTCAGTGGGGACATCGTCCGCACATATGGCCCTGCGGGCCTGCCGCCGGATACCATCCGGCTTTTCCTCAAAGGATCGGCAGGACAAAGCCTTGGCGCTTTCCTTGCACCAGGAGTCACCATCCATGTCGAAGGTGATGCGAACGATTATCTCGGAAAGAGCATGTCCGGCGGCCTCATTATTATTGACACGCCTAAAGACGCCTCGTTCCTGCCGCACGAAAACGTGATCTTAGGAAACACGGCGCTTTACGGCGCCACAGGCGGCGAGGTCTTTATTCACGGCATTGCAGGCGAACGCTTTGCCGTACGCAACAGCGGCGCCCAAGCGGTACTCGAAGGCCTGGGTGACCATGGCTGCGAATATATGACCGGCGGTACCGTGGTGGTGCTTGGTCAGACTGGCAATAATTTTGCCGCGGGTATGAGCGGCGGTGTTGCCTATGTGTATGACGAATCGCAGCTCTTTGATACCCGCTGCAACCTGGACATGGTCGACATCGAAAGCGTATGGCTCGACGAGGATAAAAAATTCCTCCGGGTGCGGATCGAAACATATTTCAAGCATACGGGCAGCCTTAGGGCAAAAATGATTTTGGAAAACTGGGAGACGCACATTCCGCTCTTTGTAAAAGTGATACCCATCGAATACCGGGCGTCGCTCGCCCGTATGAAATTGGCCGAGCACAAGGACGATGAGACCGTTTCCGCCACTGAGGAGGTGTTTCATGGGTAAAACAACAGGGTTTCTGGAACACCGGCGCGCATTCCCGGACAAACGACCGGTGCATGAACGGATAAACGACTTTTCTGAAATCGAGCGCCTTTTTGATGAGAGAACACTGGAAATCCAGGCTTCACGCTGCATGGAATGCGGAGTGCCTTTCTGCCATTCTTTCGGTTGCCCGCTGAACAACAGAATACCCGATTTCAACGATCTCCTCTACAGAAAGAAATGGCAAAAGGCATGCGAGCTTCTGCACGAGACCAACAACTTTCCCGAGATAACTGGCCGCATCTGCCCAGCGCCTTGCGAAACCGCATGCACTCTTGCGGTCAATGGAGAAGCGGTCACCATACGCCAGATCGAGCTGGGTCTGGTTGAGCAGGGATGGAAATCGGGCTGGATCAGGCCATTGCTTGCGCCCTTTAAGACTGGTAGAAAAATCGCGGTCATTGGATCCGGTCCCGCGGGTCTTGCCGTTGCCCAGCAGCTTGTACGCGCAGGTCATACCGTGGTTGTGTACGAACGGGATAGTAAGCCCGGCGGTCTCCTCCGCTTTGGCATTCCTGATTTTAAACTCGAAAAATGGATCCTTGACCGCAGACTCCGTCAACTCAAGGCCGAAGGCGTGACGTTTGAGACCACTGTGTGCGCTGGAAGCGACCTTTCGGTCAAATATCTCAAACGTTCGTTCGACGCCATTGTGCTTGCCGCTGGTTCAACAACACCGCGCGATCTTCGTGTGCCGGGCAGGGACCTGCAAAACGTCCATTTTGCCATGGACCTTCTTACCCAGCAAAACCATCTCATCGACAATGAAGCCATTCCCTTGAATACCATCATTTCAGCCAAAGGGAAAAACGTGGCTATTATTGGCGGTGGCGATACAGGCGCCGATTGCGTAGGTACCTGCAGACGTCAGGGCGCAAAAGAGATCTTTCAGCTTGAAATTCTGCCACAACCCCCCGCGGAGCGACCTGAATCCAATCCATGGCCCCAGTGGCCCCAGACCATGCGCACCGGCACCTCTCATGAGGAGGGGTGCAAACGCTTCTGGGCGGTCAATATCAAGGAGTTCCTGGAAAAAAACAATACGCTCTCCGGGTTGCGCGCAGTTGCGGTTGAGTGGGGATTGTCCCAGGAAGGCAAACCGCCCTCATTCAAGGAGAAGCCCGGCTCTGAATTCACGCTCAATGTTGACATGGCTGTCCTGGCAATGGGATTCATACATGTGGAGCATGGTCCCCTGGTAAAAGACCTGGACCTTGCCACAGACAGCCGGGGCAATATTGTTCTTGATAAAAACAGCATGACATCGCATCCTGGTGTTTTTGCCGCAGGCGACTGCGTGTCAGGCGCATCCTTGGTCGTGCGCGCCGTCGTAGACGGCCGGAAAACCGCGGCCATGGTCGACGCCTATGTGAAAAAATTATAATCAATGTATGGAATACACCACTCTTGGTAAAACCGGCCAAACGGTCAGCCGGATAGGTCTGGGCACCGAATACCTTATCAACACCCCACGCGCCAACGTGGTCTCGGTCGTCAAGACCGCGCTTGACGCAGGCGTCAACTACATTGACCTCTTCTTTGCCCAACCCGAACTTCGCGAGAATATCGGCATTGCGATACAGGGCGGCAGGGACAAGATAATGATCGCGGGTCATCTGGGCGCCGCTGAAAAAAAAGGCCAGTATTGGCGTACCCGGAACCTGAAAATCTCCGAAACATACATTCACGACCTGCTGAACAAATTAAAAATTGATTACATTGACGTTCTTTTCCTGCACAATTGCGACAAGGAAAACGATTTTATAAAAGTCATGGGTGATTTTTTTAACCTTGCCAAACGGTTCGTACATGAGGGCAAGGCCCGATTTCTCGGCTTCAGCAACCATGCGGTTCCTCTGGCGCACAAAGCCATTGCTCACGACGAAATCGATATACTCCTGTTTCCGGTCAATATGGCCGGCGCTTCCGCTGATGCGCAGGGACTCTTCCGCGCATGCGCGGCGCGAAACACAGGCCTCATTGCCATGAAAGCATTCGGCGGAGGCAAATTGCTGAAGAAGGAAACGGCTGGTGTTGTCATTTCACTGATCCAGTGCCTGAATTTTGCCCTTTCACAACCAGGCGTTCATTGTGTTGTGCCAGGGCCGAAAAACGTTAGCGAGTTCAGTGAGATACTGCGCTATTTCAAGACCTCTCCGCACGAAAAAGATTATGCCCGGGTTCTTCAGGAACTAAAAACCGGCGTACAAGGCGAATGCGTTTACTGCAACCACTGTCTCCCCTGCCCTGCGGCCATTGATATCGGAGCAACCATCCGGGCCATTGAAACCAGGACCGGCAGCATCGCGGATGCCGCATCATGCACCGCATGCGGCGCCTGTGTTGAACGTTGCCCGTTTGGCGTGGATGTTATCGCAATAATGAAGTCAGGACAGCGCTGACCCCTGGCCCCCGGCCCATGTATCTATGTATATTTAACGCCAAGGAGATATTTCATGGAAAAGAAAATCAGCCTCTACGCGAGCGTTAACAAACAGTTGGAAAAAGCCGCTGGTATTATGGGCCTCGATCCCGATATACAGGCAATCCTTTCAAAATCCACCAATGAAGTGCGTATCAATTTCCCTGTCAAAATGGACGACGGCAGAATTGAAATGTTCTCCGGTTACCGGGTGCAGCACAACGATATCCTGGGCCCCTATAAAGGAGGCCTGCGTTTCAATCCCTCTGTCGACATTGACGAAGTACGCGCCCTCGCAGCCTGGATGACCTGGAAATGCGCCCTGAGCCACATTCCCTACGGTGGAGCAAAAGGCGGCATTCAGATGGATCCGGGTCATTATTCAATAAAGGAACTGGAGCATATTACGCGGCGGTTTACCTATGCCATTGCCAACAACATCGGGCCTGAATACGATATCCCGGCGCCTGACATGGGCACAAACGCACAGATCATGGCTTGGATACTCGATACCTATCTATCTTCAATCCCCCCCCACGAAAGGAAGAACTGTCTCCATGTTGTAACGGGAAAACCCCTTGCCTCGGGAGGAAGCGTGGGACGCACCAAGGCCACAGGACAAGGCGTGGTCTATTGCATCCAGGAATGGGCGAAAATGAGGAAATTCCGGCTCAATAAAGCGACCTACACAATACAGGGCTTTGGTAATGTGGGTTCGTGGGCTGCTCGCCTGCTCAAACCCCAGAAAGCGGTTTTACTGGCCGTTGAAGACGCTACAGGCGCCATTGCGTGCGCAAGCGGTATCGACCCTGATCAGCTGGCAGTCTATGTTGAGAAAAACAACGGTGTAAAAGGGTATCCGCGCGCAAAGGCCATTGATCGCGAAACCTTTTTCCGTACAAAAGCCGACATCTTCATTCCAGCCGCTCTCGAAAGCCAAATCACGGAACATACAGCTCCCTTGCTCAATGTTAAAATCGTTGCCGAAGGCGCCAATGGTCCTACGGATCCCGTAGGCGATTCTATCTTGCAAAAAAGAAAAATAGAAATTATTCCCGACATCCTGTGCAATTCAGGCGGGGTTATTGTCAGCTATTTTGAATGGCTCCAGAACAAACGGAGCGAATCGTGGGACCTTGAAGAAGTGGATGGAAAGCTGTACAAGAGAATCACCGCTTCATTCAAAGAGACGTACGAAACAGCCCAAAAATATAAAACAGATGCGCGTACGGCCGCCTATATTGTCGCATTGAGTTCTCTTGAAAAGGCCTATAAGGAACGCGGTATATTCCCATAATCAAAACTGGATACGCGAAGTTCTGCCGTAATAAAATCCCAGGGTATCGTCACGGGCAAGATCCTTGTTAAATCAGGAAAAATTATTGTATTGCGTAATTTCTTTGATATTATTATATATTTATAACTGAAATGGGGATAATAAAATTGGGGAACATGATTAAGCGTTTATGCCTCTTCTCAATCGTCTGCGCCGGGCTGGCTCTTTTCTCAAATTGCAGCACAAGTATCTGGCCCTCATCCGACGACAACAAAAAAGAGACCGCGGACGGCAATATCTCACTCGGAAACGAGGCTAAGAACGCCAAGGACTTTACAACCGCCCTTGCCTATTATACCCGGGCAACTGAACTCGACCCCAGGCTCAGCGACGGCTGGTATCTCAAAGCGGAGATGGAGCTGCGCGTCGAAGGTATCATCCTGCCCATGCTGGTAAACGAACTGCAAAACGAAAACACGAAAAAACTTCCTTTCTTTCCAGACACCGGCGTTGATTATTCCGTTATTCTCCGAACTGCCGCCTATTTCGATTCTTCGGTCAACCGGGACAGCATCGTTGGCATCACTGCCCTCGACACACTGTACGACCGGCTTGTTTTCCTCTATTCACCCTGCATAAAGGCCTACAACAGCCTTCTAAACATCTTCGGCGGCCAGGCTGAAAAAGGAAATTTCACCTCTGATAAAATACTGCTCGATTTCACCATGCTCTCAGCCCTGCATACCGCGCTTGTCAGTCTGGACCAAAAACCCTCGGACAACAGACTCACTCCTTTCTATGGGCCGTATAACAAAGAACGTAAGCTATACAAAATAATGGGCAACGGTTTGAAAAATATCGACTCAATTGAGATTGATATAGATTCAGTAAAACAACTGTTCACTGGCCCCACGGACATCAATGCCATGATCAACGATCTTGTCGATGCCGCGAACATTTCGCTTGAGGCCATTACCCAACTCGACGATGAAATACATGCCTCCACGGCCGAAGGCGTGGATACCGGCATGATGAGCGGCCCAAAGGAACAGATGAATACCATTATTCTAAAGGCAAAATATTATTACTATAACGATAAAAAAGACAATGATTACGACTATTATGACACCAACGATGACAGTCTTGTGCAGCGGACCATATGGATCGACGTTGACGGCAACAATAAAATCGATTGGATCGACCCTCAAAATAATGCCATCCACTGGTGTTTGTCGGATACGTTTGCAGCAATGCGCGATATTCCCGGATACGATTACAACAGGGGGTTCTTTGCCCTCGATTCAATAGGCAGCGAAGCCTATTATATTTTCAAAGGCCCTAATGGCGGAGAATTCATTGCAGGCGACTGGGGCGTTGACGAGGAACAACTCGACGATGCTGACAACGATCTCGACGGTATCAAGGACGAGGATTCGCGCATAGCCACGGACACCATAGACAACGATGGCGATTTCATCAACATAGATACACTGGCAGCGGGCGCCATTACCATTCGGCCCCAAGGCGATTCCATTGTCCACGGTTCAGGCCGATTTGCACTCATCGGTCCTTATGCTGGAAAGAACCTCAGCCGCCTTGTCTGGGTAGACTACAATGGTAATGGCCGTATTGATTACAACAACACTCATATTGACAGCGCCTATGTGATACAAAACAGGGCCGCTATTATGGCCACTATTAACGCGGGTCAGCCCTACGGCGAATGGCTCGCTGGCGATTGGGGTGTAGACGAAGAATATGTAGATGGTATCGACAACGACGGTGACGGCCGGATCGACGAAGACGGAGACATCCATCTTATTCACCGTGATGAATACTGGTCCGCCATCGAACGAATAAATTATTTGAACGCTGTAAAAGATACCCTTCAAGCGCATCCGGAAAATCTTCTGGGCATGCCAGGACCGGTATACAGACCATGATAAAAAAATACCTTCTGACAGGTTTTGTGGGCGCGCTTTGCGTCCTTTCAGTGTTTGCCGAAACCCGGAGTACCTTTACAGGCATTCGTTCAATGGGAATGGGCGGTGCCAACCTTGCAAATGCGGATGACGCCTCTGCTATGCTCGTAAACCCGGCCTGTCTCGACATGTACATGGAACACATGCATCTTTCGGTCAATTTTGGCCTCTATGTAAGCCCCAGTGTCTTGGACCTGCTGTCTTTTGTCACCAACCATTCGAAAAAACTGACCAGCACCGATGGACTGAAATCGCTTGATAAGCAATTCTACGACGACCTCTACTCTATTGACGGCAAATGGTCCACTGTGGGTCTGCTGCCCAACGCGGGTTTTATGGCCCGTACGCTCGGTTTTACCTATGGCGCCAGCTACTACTGGACAGTTCCTACGCGCGTCATGATCGAATCAGGCGTGCTGGTGCCAAAAATATTCATCGGCACCCAGATGGACCAGGTCTTTACCGCTTCCATGTGCCGGCGCCTCATGAAGGTCCTTGCCGTCGGGGCCAGTTTCAAATGGATTGATCGGTATATTGTCGATGATATTGCCCTGGGCTATACCCAAACACTCGAATTCGTCGACCGTTTTAATAATGATATGATGAGCGCCATTGATCCCCTGCTTACCCACAAATACGGCCCTGGATTCGATATTGGCGGACTCTTCTATTTCGGCGGCATTCGCGCCGCAGCCACAATTCAAGATGTCTTCGCATATATAGGGGAAGATTTTCTCTCCCCGCGCTTCAATGTCGGTATGGCGTACAAAATCCTTCCCCTCATGGAATACAATTTCATTGACGACGCATCAGCCACCTTCGAGCTGCACAATGTCTTCCGTCACGCCAATTTCTTCACAAAAATAAACACCGGTGCCGAGATACGGCTCACTAATTTTGACTTCCGGATGGGACTCAACCAGGGATACCCCACACTGGGCATGTCCCTCTATTATTTCATTTTCCATCTCGATTATCTCTGGTACGCTGAGGAACTCGGGCTGTATGTAAACGATTCCCCGCTGTCATACCATTTCATCCAGCTTGGGGCAGATATAAAGTTCTAAATGTACCGTTTCCCCCGAAAAATATACCTGGCATCGCAATCGCCGCGGCGTCGTGCGCTTCTCAAGCAATTCGGCATTCCCCATGCCATTATCGAAGGCGATCACAACGAGCCCGAAACCCACTGCGGCTCCCCGGAAAAGACCGTTGAACATTTTGCACTTGTCAAAGCGCGCACCGCCTCCGGAAAAGTGCGGCGGGGCATAGTGCTCGGATTCGACACCATTGTCTTCCACAATGGACGCATTCTGGAAAAACCGCGTTCCCGGCGCGACGCATACGCCATGCTCAGGGCGCTGAGCGGATCAGCGCATACGGTATATACCGGTATGGCCGCGGTCGTGCTGCCCGAAGGCCGTTGTGAGGTTTTTCATGAAAAAACCAGGGTCTTTTTCAGGAAACTGGAAGAAACGGAGATAAAAAATTATATTAATACCGGCGAACCATTTGACAAAGCCGGAGCATACGGAATCCAGGGAGCGGGCGGTTCATTCGTCAAACGCGTCAATGGCTGCTTCTTCACCGTGGTAGGCCTTCCGGCAGCGCTTCTTATGACCTTCCTCAACCGGGTACGCCAGGAAAAGAAACGTAATGGACATACACAATTCATCCCACGGTCTCAGCGAGCGCCATACCGAAGGCGATCCAGCTGAAGGCATCTCCATCGATCAGGACACGCTGGGCCAATATCTCCGGAAAATAAGGATCAGCAGCCGTATCGAAGTGCACAAGATGGCCGCGGACACGCGCCTCAGCGCCGAATACATTGCCGCCATTGAAAAAGACGAATTCAATAAAATCCCGGGCCAGACCTACCAGAAAATTTTCATAAAAAGCGTGGCAAAATACCTGGGGCTCAATCCTGATGATATCTACTCCCGGTTCGTACGTCAGCAGGGATCAACCGCTGGTCCGGAATGCGAACCTGAGGAAAAACCAGTCAAGAAAGAAACCCGGGAGATTGAAAAGGCGGAAATCGCCCAACACCAGAAGCCCATGCGGCATCTTGCCATCATCATAAGCCTCCTGCTTCTTGTTTTTCTGCTCCTTATTCTCGCTCAAAAAGAAAAACAGATGCCCGCTGCCGAGTCCTTAACCGACTCTCTGGCCGCTGATACTGCCTCACTTTCCGAACCCGAACCATCCGCGGCGCCTGTCATAACCCCCGAGAGTGGCGCGCAAGCTGAAAACAACGCGCTTGAGCCAGCCCCCGAGCCGGAAGAACCTCTGGCCCAGGAACCAAAGGACGAAGTTTTGGCCCAGCAAAACCGTTTCCGGAACGAAAAACAGGGATCAATAAAAGTTACTATCGCCTGCACGGACGATAGTTCCTATATAAACGCATGGCGGAACAAAACCATCTGGTTCAACATTTTTCGCAAAGGCGACCGCAAAACCTTCGCCTCCGACAACCCCCTCTATTTTTGGATACGGCATTCAGGGAAAGTCACTCTATCAACTAACAACACCTTGGCCTCCTTCGATCCGGCAAAAGGCCGCTATGTAAAAATCGACGCTAATGGCCTTGCCTATATTACGCAGGCCGAATGGGAAGAACTCTCTGGCGTAAAGCAGTGACCACGTGAGTGTTGATTCCCATTCCCACCTTTTCTATCCTGAATTCAACGACGACCTTCCCATCGTCATAGAGAGAGCGGCCGCCGTTGGCATCAAAATGATCATCTGTTCTGGCACCGACCTCCAAACATCCCGCCAATCTATCGAACTTGCTTGCACCTTTCCCATGGTCCATGCAACCATAGGCATTCATCCCCACGAAGCAAGCAAAGCCAAAGAAACCGACCTTCAGGCAATCGATGCCCTGTGCGACAGGGAAAAGGTAGTGGCCATTGGTGAAGCAGGACTCGACTTTCATTACGACTCTACTGACCGAAAAACCCAGGAAAAAGTCTTTTCCACACTTTTATCTCTGGCTCGCCGCCGCAATCTGCCTATTGTCGTGCATTCACGTGAAGCTGAATCCGAAGCCCTGCAGATGCTGCGCGATCACGGCATCAGGAACGCCCTCTTTCACTGTTTTACCGGCACGGCTGCCATTGCACGCAAAATCATTGACGCCGGATACCACATTGGTGTGACCGGCATCATCACCTTCAAGGGAGCGACGGTGCTTGCCGAAACCATCTGCACGCTCCCCCTCGACCGCCTATTACCCGAAACTGACTGTCCCTACCTGGCACCCATCCCCTTTCGCGGAAAAAGAAACGAGCCGTGTCATATTCCACTGATAATTAAGAAAATAGCCCAATTGTTTCCCGGAAATACCGAAAAGGATATTGAGAACTTGTTTATTAATAATCTTCAACAGATTTTTCCACTGGTTTCTACTGGAAATTTTGATTTTACCGGGAAATAATGTATTTTCTTAGTATATGTTCTATATATTGCTTGTAGCGATACTTATAAGCAGCGTTGTCCTTTTTATCTACACCTCGATTGAAATCAACGGCTTCTGTAAACAGATCGACCAGCTTCTGAAAGAAGTGGAAAGCCATATTTATTTGTAGCCATGTTGATACCACGAGCAGCAATCCGCAATATGCGGCCTTATAATCCGCCGCTTGAGGGCAGGCGAGCGTATATCAGACTCGATTTTAACGAGAATAGCCAAGGCTGTTCCCCAAAAGTCATTGATGCGCTCAAACAGATCGACCGCCACACCATAGCCGCCTACCCCGAGTACAATGCTTTCAGGAAAAAACTGGCTGAATTTATGGGCCTCTCCAGTTCCCGAATATTGCCCACCAATGCGTCAGATGAAGGAATCATGACTGTCTTTCAGACCTTTCTCGACGCTCGCAACCGGATCGTGCTCCCGGTGCCCACCTTTGCCATGTTCACTTTCTACGCCCAAGTGCTCGACCTGGAGATTGTTGAAGTGCTTTATAATCCCGATCTCTCGTTTCCTGTGGAACAGACGCTTATGGCGCTTACACCCGATACAAAAGCCGTAGTCCTGGTTTCCCCAAACAACCCCACTGGCACCTCGATACCCCGCAACGCTATTATCGCCATTGCAGAGAAAATGAAAGACCGTTTAGTGCTCCTTGACGAAGCGTACTACGAATTCAACAAGACCACAGCCGCGGACCTCATCGAGAAATACCGCAACCTTATTATTCTCCGGACATTTTCAAAAGCGTTCGGCATGGCCGGCCTTCGGCTGGGCATTATCATCTCATGCGAAGAAAACATTGCCGCAATGGCAAAGGCCCACAGTCCCTATTCCATCAGCGCGCTTACCGCCACGCTTGCCATGGCCGCCCTCGACGACCCAGACTACGCATTTGCTTATGCGGAGCAGGTGCGCGCAAACAAGGCGGTACTGCAAAAAGAACTCACCGCCATGGGAATTAAATCCCTTGCCTCTGACGCAAATTTCATCCTTGCGCGCTTCAACGACAAGTGTAAAGCCATTGAACAGGGACTTAAGGAAAACGGCATCCTGGTACGCGACCGGAGTTCCGATCCCCTGCTGCAGGGTTGTCTGCGAATCACTGTGGGCACCAGCGAACAGACTGAAAAACTCATAAAGTCGCTGCGGCGGCAACTCAAAAACTAAGGGACCTGCCATGGTAAAAAGAGAAGCTTCTGTTACCCGCAAGACAAAAGAGACCGACATTTTCCTAAAACTCTGCCTCGACGGCACAGGCGCATACGAGATAGATACCGGCATCGGTTTCTTCGACCACATGCTCTCCCTCTTCGCGAAGCACGGGTCGTTCGATTTCACTGTGAAATGCAGGGGCGACCTGCAAGTGGACGCCCATCATTCGGTCGAGGACGTGGGCATCTGCCTGGGTGATGCGCTGACACAGGCATTAGGCGATAAAAAAGGCATTGCACGGTACGGTTCCTTTTCCCTGCCCATGGACGAGGCGCTGGCCAGTACCGTCATCGACCTTGGCGGCAGGCCCTTCTTTGTCCTCAATGGAACCATCCCTTCCGCAAGCGGGCCCGGCCATTTTTCCACTGAACTTGTTGACGACTTCTTCAAGGCGCTCAGTGACACAGCAAAATGCAATCTTCATATTACGCTTGAATACGGACGTAACAGCCACCATTGCATTGAAGCAATGTTTAAAAGTTTTTCCCGCGCCCTTTCTGCAGCGGTCAAACTGACAGGAAACAATGACATTCCTTCCACAAAAGGGATTCTATAATCATGCGCTGGTTTTCGTCCCGTTCCCTGGCCCATGTTCTGTTTGCGATATCCGCGGTATGCGGGCAGCAGCAGGTCATAGACCCCTACGAGCTTCTGCAACAACTCCATTCGTTTCCGGCCATGTTTGAACAGAAAGACCTGACGGCATATCAGGCCGATGCGAAAATAACCGGATCCATCTGTCAGAGTCTTGAACAGATGGCCCGAGAAAAAAACCTATCCGAACCCAGGTTCGCGGAATTTTACACTCGGGAAAAAGGCTTTGTCTTTCTCCTCGCCAACCGGGACTATCCTCTTTTTTTCAATCAGATGCTCGACGAACTCTTCACGCCGGTACGGGCCTTTGATAAAGTGATCGAATCAATTGAATCGAAGCGTGAATTCAACTGGTTCCAAACGTTCAAAATGAACACTACTGTCGAATATAAGTGGGTGCAGTACAAGGATGCGCCCCATCTCAAACTCGATTTCACGGCAAAAGAAGGCCGGGTAATAGAAAAAAAAATTGAGACCCTTAACGGTGTCACCCATACCATCGAAACCAAAGCCATGAGACTGATCGTCTCGCCAAAAGAGAAGCTGATCAAATCGCTCACCATCGTCCTTCTGGAACAAACAGGAGCAAAACCTATAGAAACCGATAACAGGTTCACCTTTTTCTACGAAACCGTGAATGGAAAGCCGCTCCCCGCGGAACTGATCATAGAAAAAAACAACAGGGAGCTCATCAGGTTCCATGGCGAATATGCGAAACAGGGAACCTTCATCGTATTCAGAAAAAAAACCTTTACCTTCACAAAAACCGACGGTACAACCGGCTCCGCGACAATTGATTTCTCCAACTATCGTTTTAACGATAAAATCGACCGCTCTCTGCTCCAGGATAAAAGCCTTGTTCCGATTGACCCTGTGGCCGAACAGGAGGCGGAGAAGCTCTTCAACCAGGCAAAGGAACTCATTCTTGAGGGAAAAACCGATGAGGCGCGGGAAATCCTGAAAAAACTGATAAAAAAGTATCCAAAGGCATCATATGCCGAACAGGCAAAAATCCTTCTTGAAGGGTTCCCGCAATAAAAAAGGATTGCTTTTGTCAAAATAATAAATAATTTTATAATTGTAAAATCCGTAAAAACGGCAATGGTTTAAAAGGAGGTAAGGCATGTTTGATCTGATAAAAACGTTCAGAGTCTTGGCTGTTCTTCTTGTAGCAGGATTTATGGTCAATTGCGGCGGCAAAAAAGAGGAAGAAGAGCTTCCGGCTGACGATATGCTGAGCGATATTGAAACCGTTGCCCCGGCCACTACTAAAGACACTGCCGCCGCTATACCGGCAAAAGAGACCGCTGCTGAAAAAAAGAGCGCTCTTGCGTCGCGCTATACACCCAATTTCTCGGACAACGGTAAATATGTTGTTCAGGTTTCGGTCTTTGTTTCCAGAAAAGCCGCGAACCGTCTTGCGACCAAGTTCACAGAAGAGGGATACGCTGCCTATGTCGCGGAAGTGCAAAACCCGACCGGCGATCTAACCGGTACTTATTATCGCGTGCGCATTGGCAATTTTTCCGGTGTTTCTGACGCAAAAGATTTTGGCGAAAATGTCGTTGCCGATATGGGATACAATTTCTGGATTGACAATAAATCGAACGATAACGTGGGTGGCTCCATGGGGTCTGAAAGCAGCTACGGCGGCTACGGTACTTCTTCGGGATCAGAATCAAGCTATCCTCCTGTCAAATCAGACTGGGGAAGCAGCAATTCAACCAGCGATTACTCAACCCCTGCGCAAACCCCTGCGGCATCGTCGTCCGATAATGAATGGGGATCATCGGCTCCCGCTACTCCGGCTCCGGCTCCGGCGCCAGCGCCCGAACCCCCGCCACCGGCAGCGGAGCCTGCACCAGCGCCTGCACCGGCATCCGGATCAGGCGGCAGCACAAATGAATTCGATTTCTGAGGAACATACAACGATAGAAAAAGCCCGTTTCTGCGCATCAGCGTTTGGTAGCTTGTAGCGTATGCAGAAATTCATTTTGGCCGCTATTCTGGCGGTTGCCGTTTTTGTCACCATTGTCGCTGATATCTGGAAACGCAGCCGCGATGGTATTCCCGACGCGGCCCAAACGGATATAACTTCCTTGGTTTTCAGTTCAGCTCCCTTGATCGGCGCAGCTTCAGTTGAAATCACCTCTTCAGTCAGACATCAGCCTAAATGGAATATCGAAGAAACCAGGATTGATTCGCTGCTCAGACCCTTTGCCGATTTTTCTCTTCCTGAAGAGAAAAACAAGCCCAATTTCCGCAGAAAAATCATAAACAGGATATTTCTCAAGACCCTGGTCTTCTCAGATAAAAAACAGAAGGCCGCCTTAATTTCCGTTGAAATTCCACAGATTACCGGGCAACAGCTCGAAGCGATATATGATACACTCGAACACGGTTTTGGCATGCAGCGGCAGTTTGTTGCGGTCTTTTCAACCGCTGCGGTCAACAACTATACGCTTTCGCCAACAGATCTTGCCAAAAGCGCGGCAGCCGCCCTGGCCAGTGCGCTTGCCGCTCCAGTAGAAGCGGAATTCACCGTCATTTTTCCGGATAGCGGCATGCCCCTGGCAAATTACGGCCAAGTTTCGCTTGAAGCGGGAATCATGGACCTTCCACCGCTCTGCGGGCCTCAGGTCATGAATAAACAATACGATGCAACCGAACGCGCCAACAAATGGTTCGCCTCGCTCTCAGACTCAACCTTCGCCCTCCCCCCTCTCTCGATCACCACAACCCCGGTTAAGGGACTGAGAACGCCTCTGGTTGTTTTCAGAAACAGGGAACGGAACATCATTGGCGGTTTCATACTTTCCCCTTATCTGCCCTGCGTCACCCCGCCCTCTGAACTCGCGGGAGACATATCCTCGGACTACATTTTCCATGCAACCACTTTTCTCGAAAAAAAGCTTGGGGGCGCCTTTCTATTCCTGCGCGCTCCAAGTGCTGACCTCATCCCCTATATAGACAATTTTTCCCATCCCAATGCGCACAGCTTTGGTCTGCGAATAAGCGCGACCCTGGTCCAATATATTAAAAAAGCCTCGTGGGAACGGCTCCGAAAAGGATGGTTTTACACCATGCCCCTCTCGCTTCCGGTAAAACCGGCCTTTCAAGAACCGGCCGGAGAACTGTATATGGACCTGCAGAAATACAGAATCCAATTGGAACAGGTCAGGAAAACCAGCGTTGCCATTGAAACAAAACGCGCCATCCAAGATCTTTTCCTTGACGCGTTCTACCAGTACAACAATGCGCACGCGAACCTGTTCCCCGGGCCCTTGGCCATGCGCGCGCTCAGAATGAACGAAACACTTCTCCTTGGGCTGCAAGGAGATTATTTTTATGAAACGGGAAAAAAGATAGCCGAACTCTACCCGGACGTCTCTCTTCTAGTGGCTGGTAATATGGACAGGTCAACCTCGTACATTGTCCCCGAAACCCGTTTTGCCGGAGGATACCGGGCCAACCGGACCTTCTATGCCAGGGAGGCTGAAGCGGCCGCGATACATGCGGTACATTCACTCATTTCAGCCGTGAAACCTTTTAACACAGGCGCTGAAAAATAGCAGGGAAAAAGACACAATGCTCTCTGTCCTATCGTTTCTGGGCTCAAAAGTGCTCATTCTTACCGGATATATCATGGGTCTTGCCGTGCTCTTTTTCGAAGCGTTAAGTTCCATTTTCAAGAATTGGAGCAAAAACAGGATAACGCTGAAAAATGACGTCATGTTCCAGGTCCTCTTTACAGGTGTGGAAGCAGTGCCTTTGGTCTCAATCATAGGTCTCATGGTGGGCAGTATCATCATCATACAATCAACCACACTGGCGCCCAAGTTCGGCGCTGGGGAATTCCTCGGTAAAATAATGGTTATCGGTATTATCCGTGAACTAGGTCCGCTGGTCACCGCGTTCATTGTCATTGGCCGGTCCGGCGCCGCGCTCTCCACCTACCTGGGAAACATGAAAGTGGCCAACGAACTTGACGCGCTCGAGGTCATGGGCATTGATCCTATCCATGTGCGCGTCATGCCCGCCCTCCTTGGATTTGTCATCTCCATGCTTGGCCTGATGTTTGTTTTTGATACAATCGCTATTTTGGGCGGGTTCCTTTTCTCGGCCATCATCGTGTCGCTTCCCTTCTCGGTCTTCCTTCAGATGATCCTTGCCGAGCTTTCCACCATCGATATTGTAATCAGCTCAATTAAATGCATCCTCTTTGGCTCCATTATCTCCGTGGTCAGCTGCCACCACGCCATGAGTATCGGGTATTCGTTCCAGGAAGTTCCCCAGGCCACGATTAAAGCGGTAGTCAACTCGATTATATTCTCGGTCTTTGTAAATACAATAGTTACGCTTATATTCTATGCAAATCTACTATCAGGATAAAAAAGAAGAGATCAGGTTCGAGAATGTCTCGTTCTCGTACGGCAACAACCTGATTTTAAAAAACGTCTCCTTCTCTGTTAGCTCAGGGGAGACAGTGGCCATTGTGGGCCAGTGCGGATTTGGCAAAAGCACCATGCTCAAGCTCTGCTGCGGTCTGCTCCAGCCAAATGCCGGTTCCGTATATATTAAAGGCCGGAATATCGCCCTGATGCTTCGGGAAGACCTCCTGCGCGCGCGGCTCGATATCGGGTATGTGTTCCAGAATTCCGCGCTCATCAGCAACATGAACGTCTTTCTGAATATAGCCCTGCCTCTGCGATACCACACCGCCTTTCCCGAGGAAAAAATAACCAAAATAGTACGCAGCAGGATCGGTCTGCTCAAGCTCGAAGGCTATGAAAAAGCAATGCCCGCGTCCCTTTCCATGGGAGTTATGAAGCGTTCGGCCGTTGCCCGTTCCCTCGCCCTTATGCCCGGTATCATGCTCTACGACGAGCCCACCTCGGGCCTTGATCCTCTTAACGCGGCAATGCTCATCGATATTGTACGTGTGCTGCACGGATCCTTTGGAGTGACGTCGGTCATTGTCACCCACGATATCAAGACAGCCCTTGACATTGCCTCGCGCATTCTGGTAGTGGCCCAGAAGACGCTCGTTTTTTCAGGAACGCCCGCAGAGCTGAGGGGTACCAGCGACCCTTATATTAAAAAATTCATGGATAATATATAGGCTTTACTTGAATCGCTGTAAATTATATCTTAATGGTGAGTTATCATGGCGCGTATCCACGTAGTATATAAAGAATATTTTGTCGGTGGCTTTCTTATCTTTGCCACACTGGCGCTCCTTACCCTTATTTTTGCCACTCTGGTGAAAAATAATCTTTTTGTGGACCAATACCAGTTGCACACGGTATTCCAGGACAAATCAGACATGAACGTGGGCGCCAAGGTGAAAATCAGCGGCATTACCGTTGGACAGGTCTCTGAAATCAGCTTCAACAGTGAGAACAAGATAGAGGTCGTGATGCAGATCAAGATCTCGTACCAGTATCTAATCAGGAACAATTCCGTGGCCACTATTATCCAAGAGCGCTTTCCCATCTCAGACCGCATCATCGCCATTTCTCCCGGAACCAAAGACTACCCCATGCTTGAGGATGGTATGACGGTAAATGCCAAGGAAATGCTCAGCCTCGATATCATTCTTCAGCAAACACTCAATGCTTTCAGCGACTTGACTGTCATTATAGATAAAATCAAAAAAGGTGAAGGCACGCTAGGCGCGCTGGTCCAAAAAGACGATCTCTACCGCCAGCTTGATGCTGTGGTGGCCGAGGCCCTTCCTTTGTTGCGGCACGGCAACAAGTTGATTGCTCAGTTAAACGACATTACGGGCAAGGTAAATGGGGTCATGGACAGTGTTCCCGCGGTCATGACCACTGCCGAAGGCACGCTCGGCCAAGTAGGATCATTTCTTGCATCAGCGAATGGTCTCATCGATTCCCTCAATGTGATAACCGGAAAAATCAGCGCGCTTCTCGACAAAATGCCTGTTGTCGTAAACCAGGGCCAAGGTCTGATGCAAAACACCAACGATCTTATGAATGGAGTCAAAAAAATCTGGCCCATTAGCAGCAAGATAAAACAAGAATCTGAAGATCCGCCAATTTTTATCGATAAGGAATAGCATGCGTTTGCGCGCCTTTTATGCGATTTTGCCCATTGCCCTTTGCGTTGTATCAGCGGGATTCTGCTCTGATGCTGGCGAACGGGGCTATGATTGCTACTTTAAGAACGACCTGCGCGGCGCCTTGGCTTCGTATAGGATAAATTTGAACGAGGCGCTCCGTTCAGCGGACAATGTACGCGAAGTAATTTGTCTGAACAATCTTGCCACTGTTTATTATGGTCTGGCCAATTTAGATTCTGCCGCGGGTTATATTCGATTGGCAAAGGCGGCCAGCCAGGCAAACCCGTCGCTTGCCGCGCTTGCTGCCATTAACGAACAACTGCTTTTCTTCCCCTCTGAGACAACTGATATTTCCGCAGATGCTGTTGAAGACCTCGAGGACCTGCTTTCCGCGTATGAATACGCTTCTGTGCTTATTGGATGGGGCCGTGTGAAGCTTGTCCGCAACGAGCCCAACGAGGCCCTCTCGTTGTTTGAGAAAGCTCAAAAAAAGCTCAAAAAAGGCAAAAACCCGCTTGGCCTGGCAAACGTCGCATATTACACCGCTAGGGCACTCAAAGCGCAGGGAGAGGCCAAGGATGCCCTCAAACAGGCTGATGAAGGTGAACGGCTCTATCGGATAAAAAACCATGTCCAAGGGATCAAGAAATGCCTTGTTTTAAAGGAGGCTCTCTATCGCTCCCTCTCCGACACGCAGCAGGCTGATGATATCAAGAGAAGAATCAATAACTTACGGTAGTTTTCATATCTCTATCAGCCTGTTTTTAAACTTCTATTATTTCGGCGCTAGATACTATGACCCCGAAATTGCCAGGTGGATATCAATCGATCCAAATCCCACAGATGTGTCAAATGGTCTGAGCCCGTTTGTTTATTGCTGGAATAACCCTCTTAACAATACCGATAATAACGGAAAGTTTGTAACTCCTATTGGTACTCCTGATGAAGTTAAATATACGCAAGAAAATTTACCAAAATTAGTGGACGCGATGGGTTCCGTGGCTCAATCATGGTGGCAATCAGTAATTGATGACCCGGTGTTTGAACTTCAGCTGACATTGCATTCTCCGGGATGGGAAGGGAAAACAAGTAACGGACAAATTTACGCGGGTATTACTACGCAGACGAAGAGTGGAGCAAAGATTGAAGCAGCAGCTACGGTAAATACTACTGGGCATGAAGGGGGACATGGATTTCAATCGTTGCAAGCATTTCAAAGCGGAATGAGTTGGTTAGGAAGGGCCGCATATTTTAGCAATCAATTTGTTGCTTTGAGAATGGAAACGTATGTTTACACAAAGCTTAATGATTTTTCAGGAATGAAAACTTTTTTTGGAGATTGGGTGGCACGTGGCTTTGGTAGTTTTGCAAATGCCGCAGCGACCCTTAGTTCAAATCAGGCTTTCCGGCAATCAGACTACTGGGGTGATTATTCCAATAACATGATGCAGTCGGGACGCGATCCTGAAACTGGTGGAAGACTTTATGGTACCGATCCAGTGACGGGAGAAAAACAGTATTGGGATGAGCGATAGAATTCATGAGGTTATTGGTCATATTACTTATATCAGGAGGTGTTACGCTGTCTGCGGATCAGGCTGGGAAACCAATATCTGAAAAATATGAAAATGATTTGCGAGAAGCGCTTTCCTCGAATTTAAAAAGTGACCACGACAGTACATTCTCGTATTACCCAGATGGTTCCATAAGGTTTAAGATTGTAAGAAATGGGGCTATTTCAGAAGAAACGAGCTATTACAAGAACAATAGAATCAAATCGTTTTCACGATACCAGGATGGCCGACTTGTTGAAGAGAGCGTTTTTTATGAGTCGGATAGATTCAAATTTTGTTTTAAAGACCACGAAGAATTAGAGAACTGGCTAACGAACAATAAGGTGACGCATAAAAGAATCCGAAGCTGGAAGAAAAACAATGACGTGGTCAATGAATATTCTTTTGAAAAAGGGCAGATAACGTTTTTACTGTCATTCTCGAATAATTTTTTAAATGGGTATTACCTTCTATCGAAGGATAAGAGGACGTTAGAATCCTTTATTCGTGAGGCAGATCTGACTAGTTTTGTTTACGAAGCAGGTCAACCGATGGCGGGGTTATTTTTAGCGATGGATTTACTCGATAGTAAGAAGGTGAATTGTTTGGCATGCATATATTGCGCAAGCAGCAATGGACAGTTTGAAATTTATTATCCTGGTAAGAATGTAACCATGCAATTTCCAATTAGAAAATGAAAACTGTATGGATTGAGAGCCCGCACTTTGCCCTTCGCCATTCCGTTTCTGATTTGACTCCCCCTTTGCCGCCCCGGACCCGCTCAACCCTCTGCCATTATCGCGTCAATAGGTATTTCCGTCCGTTGCTCCATTGAAATGCCTCTCTATCGTTCCGGCGGTCGCTCGTCCGGCTCCCGGGGCTCTTAAGGGGGACGCGCGAATCCGCCGCCGCTTTACGGTCTACGTCCTCGGCGTCCTGCCTCGTAGCATACCTCGCAGCGATTCAATTGTCTGGCTCGGGGAAGCGAAAACCATGACAGCCGGAGCATTATAAAAATAGCGTAGGCTGGCATGGTTTTCGGCATGGGAGACAAAAACCGGTCCAGACTCCGCATTGATTGAGAATGCTCCGTCCGTCCCGGTTTTTGTTATGGGAGCCCTGGGGCGGTGGGAAGGGAGCTGCACCACGCCCGGAGTGCGCGAGGAAGTGCGCACCTTTAGCCGTGGGAATATGGGACCCACGGGCCGGGCGTGCCTGGCCCGCCTTTCAGGCGAGGCATGCAATAAGGCACGGAGAGCGAGAGGGGAGCGCCGACTGCGGCTGGAACTGGACAGATGCCGGACGCATAAAGGAGCGGGGTGAACGTGAGCCGTAGCCCCCTTTATCAGAGCTGGTTGCCCCTTTGCGATACAGATATGGCACCCTTACCAAGACCAGGGAGTGCCAAGGAAAGGGAATGCAAAGGGGAAACCTGCGGCGAGGGGGCGGCCGTTTGCCAGGGGAGTGCTGCGGAAGGGTGGGCGGGGGAATCAGGTCAGCCAGTTTTCAATCTTGAGTTCCGCAATCCTTGAAAAATGTTGCACATTATTGGTTACCAGAATACAGCCGTTGATAATGGCCGTTGCAGCGATCAGGATATCAAAGTCATCAATGAGATTAGCTTCACGCCGTAAGGAGGTTTTCAGTTTGCCATATTGCCGTTCGATATCTTCATTGAGCGGGAGGAATCGTATCTCTTCCGAGAGATGCTTGATGGTCTGCAGGTTTTTTTCTACATGATGGGAGCGGTAAGCGCCGTAATAGAGTTCGCTTCTTGAGATGATACTTGCCGCAAGCGTTTTAAAGCCACGGCTTACAATGTTCTCGACAACGGATGGGACGCCTTTGGTCCAGTAAATGAGAATATTCGTGTCCAGGAGATACGTCACTGTTACCTCTTGGAACGCCGTGAGCCGTAAATATCTTTGATGATTTCCTCGGCGGACCGATCGTCAACCCAGCTTCCGGCAATGCCGGAGGGGTCCTTGACCTTGCCAACTTTGGACTGGATAGTTACGCGGGTCCCGTTGGGCAGATTCACGGGCTCGTCGAGGATTATTACGCCGTTATCGACGTGACCTTTCAATGTCATGGGCAAATTCTCCGTTCTGAATTTTGTGTCTTTCCAGAATCATGTTTATGGTTTTTGCGATAAACTTCTGGTCGTCCACGGGCAGGCCCGGCAGAAGACTCAAATGCCGCTGCAGCGACCGTATGGGCGTTGGCCCTTCGGGAACCGGCTCTTCGCGGAAGTTGAGGAGCTGCAACTGCGTCACGCCCAACGCACGGGCAATCTTACCGACCAGTTCGAGCGATGGGTTGTCATGCTCGGTCTCGTAGTATGAAACCACTCTCTGGGTAACATCCAACCGCTCTGCAAGGGACATCTGCGTGATGCCCTTTTTTTTGCGTATTGCCCTGACCCTTTCTCCAAAGGGAATCTGGGCGGTTTGTTCCTTCTTCGGCATTTGTATAAAAAATAGTTGCATACTTAAATAAATATACATTATACTGTATAATAAATCCAGTGGAAAAAACCTTGACGTCTTCAGGAGGGAATGTCATGGAAAATATAAGTTCGTCAAATCTTACCCGAAATTCTGACGGCCTTGTCTTCAGCGGTACGGTCCTTCACTATCGCATTACCGGCCTGCTTCCGTACAACCTGGAGCGTTTGCGGGTGACAGTGAAGGCGCATGTTCCCGGCAATGTCGGCACCTTTCACATAGACACGCTTGACCTGTATTACAGTCGTGCTCGGGAAAGCTTTGCCGAGGAATGCACCAAATACCTGAAGGTTCAGCAGTCTTCCGTGATTGCGGAGCTTACGCAGCTCATCAGCGCCCTTGAGTCTGAGCGTGTGTCCATGCGCGAGCGTGGGAACGTGGCGGCAATCCCTGCCATGAGCGAAGAGGAGAAGAAAGAGGCGCTTGATGTCCTTAAAAGCCCTGACCTGCTCAAGCGGATCGTTTCAGACTTTGACGCACTGGGCTTTATTGGCGAGAAAGTGAACAAGGTGCTGGCATATCTGGCAGCAGTGTCGAGACTATTGCCCGAACCTCTTGCGCTCCTGGTGCTGTCCCGGTCAGGCGCAGGTAAAACCTCTCTGCAGGATGCTGTGTGCAAGTTCGTTCCACCCGAGAGCGTTATACAATACACCAGGCTGACCGGCCAATCCCTTTTTTACCGCGATCCCAATGCGCTCAAGAACAAGGTGCTGGCGATCGAGGAAGACGGCGGCATGCAGGCGGCAATGTATTCTGTAAAGACGCTTATCTCGTCACAGAAATTATCCGTTGCAGCCACGCGAACAGACCCAAAGACCGGCAAGTTCTCAGTGGACGAGTACACGGTCACCGGGCCGGTCGTGGTCATGGTGAGTACCACCAATCCCAATAGCCTGGACGATGAGACCAAGCGCCGTTTTTTAATCCTGACCATAGACGAGAGCGAGGAACAGACCAGGCGCATACTCTATGCGCAGCGGGTAAAACATTCGCCGCGGTGGTATCAGACAACAGCTGACGACACGGCAGTCACGAAACTGCACCACAATCTGCAGAGGCTTCTAAAACCGCTCACGGTCATGATACCTGATGAATTAAAGATCCTCTGGCCATGTCGAAGGCTGCAATACCGTGGCGAACATGCGAAATATTATTCCCTCATCAAGGCCATAACACTGCTGCACCAGTATCAGCGCAAGATTGGGCCCACCCGCAGAGTGGACGGCAGCAAGGTTGAGGGAGTATTTGCAACGCAGGCTGATGTGGACTTGGCTCTGGAGCTTGGCCGTGAGGTTTTTGTCCGCAATGTGGACGATGTGCCGCCCACGGGCAGAAAGCTCCTTGAGCTTATTCTGCAAATGACCATGGAAAGGCATTCTGCAATAAAAGAGCATGATCCAAAGACAGACCGCCTTCTTTCAGAAATCCCTTTTACGCGTAAAGAATTGAGAGAACATACAGGATGGAGTGAAACACAGGTGCGGGTGACATGCGAACAGCTGGCAGAGCTTGGATATCTTGGTTGTGTGAGCGGCCGTCAGGGCGCTGCGTTCAGATATGTTCTTCTGGACGATGGAAAAAGCGATCCGCGTATGGAGCTTGGCGTGGAACACCCTATTATGGAAAATCAAAGACTTAGCCCTAAAACTTCGCGGGTTCGCAGAGACTTCGCAGTGGCTTCGCAAATGGCATAACATGAGAAAACATATTCTTTTAGATACAGCTTCGCGGGTTCGCGGACAAAGCATATATACTATACGCGGGGGAACATGGAGGAAATAAAGCTCCATCAGTTCGCTGAAAAGCTCACTCTGCGGGGATACTCGAAGCGGTGTGTGAAAGACTATCCCTGGAATGTGAAACAGTTCTTTCGATACCTTACGGACAAGGAGAGTATACAGAGCCTCAATGATGTGAAGCCTGCACACATACAGGCGTATCATACTGACCTGGTGTATGGCAAAGACCGTGCGCTTGCAACAGCCAGCATAAAGGCCCGGCTGCTTTCAGTAAAAACATTCTACCGCATCATGTTCGAAGAAAAGCTGATTAAACAGGACTATGCGCCGCTTATCACTGTTCCCAAAAGAAGAAAGCACCTGCCCCGGCATGTGCCATCTGAAAAAGACATGGCCAAACTGCTTGAGGCAATTACGCCAATGCAGCTTGTTGGCGTGCGGGACAGGGCACTTCTTGAACTGCTGTATGCAACAGGCTTACGGAACGAAGAGGTCAGGACAATAATCCTGGAAAACATGGACATGCAGGAAAAGACCTTGTTCATTACCGGCAAGGGCTCAAAGGACAGGATTGTTCCCATAGGCGATTGGGTCATGCCCTATTTGCGGGAATATATTGAGGCAGCACGGCCCAAACTTGTGAGGCAACCCATAGAGCTTCTCTTTGTGAGCAAGAACGGAAGAATGATAACCCAGGCCAATTTGAATGACCTGATAAAAAAATACGCAAAAAGGGCGGGGCTTGTTGCTGCGATCAGTCCACACAGCTTCCGCCATGCATGTGCAACGCATCTGCTCAAAGGCGGGGCAGATATCAGGTATGTGCAGGAGCTTCTTGGACACTCGGACTTATCCAGCACTCAGGTTTATACGAAAATCGATATCAGCTTTTTGAAGCAGGCGCATAAGGCGTATCACCCACGGGAAAGGGCTGTAAATGGATGACCTTTTAGATGGCTTCTTAAAAACCCTGCGGCTCAAGGTTGCTGCCACAACATACGAGCGGAAGAGATCGCAGATAAAATCCTTCCTGCGGTATCTGGCCGGTAAAAATAAAGAGCACTCGACAGTCACAAAGCAGGACATTGAAGAATATCTTCTCACGCTGCACTGCATACGCCAGGCACGGCAGGCAATGTGTTGTCTCATCAGGGAGTTTTACGATTACATGAAAATCCCGGAGAATCCTGCCGGCCGAATCGTCTTTGCACCAGAGAGACGGTTCCGCTTATACCGGATACCAAACCAGAACGATATTGGACGAATCTTTGAAAGGCTTTCCAGTAACACAAGCGCCCTGGGACTTCGCAATCTGCTCATGGTGGAGCTGGCCTATGGTTCTGGCCTGCGCCGCAGTGAACTTGTGCGGTTGGATATTGACGATGTGAACTTTGAAAATAAAACGCTTCGTGTCCTTGGCAAGGGAGATAAAGAACGGATTGTTCCTCTCACAGAGAAGGCCATCGATGCCATGCGGCAATATCTGATGGGCAGGCAAAGAACGCGAGGGCCGTTGATAGCGTCGTTCACCGGGCGGCGGTTGCCGCCGGTTGAGGTAAACAGGATATTCAGGGAGGCCATTGGAATCCGGCCGCATGCTTTGCGCCATGCATGCGCAACGCACATGCTGCAGGCGGGTTGTTCCATACGGGTTTTGCAGGAACTTCTTGGTCATAATCGCTTGACAACAACCCATGTATATACTCATATTAATAAAGATGATTTGAGAATGAAAATGGCGGTTGCCCACCCACGGGCGGGCATAGTATCTGTCCGGGAAAACTGACAGGTTCCTGGTCAAAAAAAGAGCGGTAAACTGATGGGATACATACGGATAGAAACAAACGGGACCTCTGCGGATGAGCTATGGTATCTAATCGGCGCTAGATACTATGACCCCGAAATTGCCAGGTGGATATCAATCGATCCAAATCCCACAGATGTGTCAAATGGTCTGAGCCCGTTTGTTTATTGCTGGAATAACCCTCTTAACAATACCGATAA
>Ga0208863_1000569_pt1 | contig 33069 bp, 29 predicted proteins | sample RifOxyD3_FD_184040 | JGI IMG/M metagenome (GOLD analysis project Ga0208863, IMG submission 184040) | Soil microbial communities from Rifle, Colorado - Rifle Oxygen_injection D3 (SPAdes) | ecosystem: Environmental > Terrestrial > Deep subsurface > Rock core/Sediment | place: Rifle, Colorado...
GTAGCAGCGCTACGTCGAGGATTTTGTGATTGAGGCACAGTCAAAGATGGCCCGAAGACGGGATGCGTTATGGTATATTGGTAATTTCCGAGTCCCTTAGTAGCTAAAAGACTAAACAACTACAGACTATCCACCTGAGTTGTTACCTGCAAACAGACTGTTATTTATGACACTCAAATCATGACAATCCAGGCCCCCCCGAAAAAACGGTTCGGCGACATTCTGGTGGATGGCGGGCTGATCTCCGTCGACCAGCTCCAGCAGGCCCTGGCCTTTGGCCGGGAAAGAAACACCAAGCTGGGCGAATCGCTGCAACAGCTCGGTTTCGCCACCGAGGAGACTGTCGCAAAAACCATTGCCAAGCAGCTGAACATTCCCTTTGTCAATTTCGACATGATCATCGTCGATCCGGAGGTGATCAGGGTTCTACCGGAGATGGTGGCCCGCAAACACAAAATGCTGGCGGTAGGCAGGAGACCCGGCGAAACCCTGGTCGCCTTTGCCGACCCCCTGAACATCTTTGCGCTGGACGATGTCTCCCGCTATATCAAGGACCAGGTCGTCATCTGCGTGGCCGAGGAGTCGAAAATCATCGCCGCCATCGACCGCTATCACGACGCGCCGCTCGCGCCGACCGTCGATGCCGGCTCCACCAAGAAGGACGAATCCAAGGATTTCGACGCGGTGATGGCGGTGGATAAGATCATACTGCAGGCCGCCCGCAGCAAGTCGAGCGATATCCACATCGAGCCCACCCCGAAAAATATCCGGATCCGGTTCCGGGTGGACGGCATCCTGCGCGAGACAATGACCCTGCCCCTCGAAACCCATCCCAGCATCATCTCCCGGATCAAGATTCTGGCCCAGATGGATATCGGCGAGAAACGCAAGCCCCTGGACGGCCGCTTCGAGATCCCGGTTTCCGGCCGCAACTTCGATATCCGCGTCTCCACCCTGCCGCTCAAGCTGGGCGAGAAAGTCGTCATGCGTCTGCTGGACAAGGCCAAGGTCAGAATCAGTCTTCACGACCTCGGCTTTGAACCGCAGCAGCAGGCGACTTTTGAAAAACATCTGCTCAACCCCCACGAGATCCTGCTGGTGACCGGCCCCACCGGCAGCGGTAAGACCACCACCCTGTACGGTGCGTTAAACTTCATCAACTCGGTGGACAAAAACATCATCACCGTCGAAGACCCGCTTGAATACGAACTGCTGGGCATCAACCAGGTGCAGGTCAACCCCAAGGCCGATCTGACCTTTGCCACGGCCCTGCGCTCGATCCTGCGCCAGGACCCGGACGTGATCATGATCGGCGAAATCCGCGACCTGGAAACCGCCGAGATCGCCATCCAGGCGGCGCTGACCGGCCACCTGGTGCTGTCGACCCTCCATACCAACGATGCCTGCGGCGCCGTGGCCCGGCTCGTGGATATGGACATCCCGCCCTTTCTGATCGCCTCCGCCCTTGGCCTGGTCCTGGCCCAGCGGTTGGTCCGCATCCTCTGCCCGCAGTGCAAGAAACCGTTTTCGCCGCCGACCGCCCTGCTGGAGGATATGAAACTGCCGTTCCGGGAAGACCGGGTTTTCTACCAGCCGAACGGTTGCCCGGCCTGCGAGGCCACCGGCTATCGGGGCCGGCTGGCCATCTACGAAATCATGCCGGTATCCAATGCAATCAAAGGGTTGATCATGACCAAGTCGGCAAGCCACGATATCTTTCATCAGGCAATCGCCGATGGTCTTGAACCGCTACGCCAGGCCGGTATCAAGAAAATTCTGGCCGGCATTACCTCGCTGGACGAAGTGCTGCGGGTTTCCCTCGACACCCAGGAGTAAGCAATGCCACTCTTCCGCTACGAGGCGATCAACCCCGCCGGCCAGAAAATATCCGGAACCCATACGGCCGACATCCTCAGCCAGGTGGAAACCTGGCTGGCCCAGAAGGGCCTCACGCCGGTTCGCATCGAGATCGCCGCGGAAACCGACCTGGCGCCAACCGGCGCCGCACGGTATCTCAAAGATCTCCGCCTGGCCATTACCGACCGGTTCATCGGCGTCACGATTGAGGATCTGATCCTTTTCTGCCGGCAGCTCAGCACCATGCTGTCGGCCGGCATCGCCGTGCTGCCGGCCCTGGAAATCATCGTCAGGCAGATGGACAACCCGCGGTTCAAAAAGATCGCCCTCGCGGTTGCCGATGATATTGAAAGCGGCGTCACCATGAGTGACTCATTCGCCGTCTTCCCGCGCACATTCAACAAACTGTTCCTGAACATCGTACGGATCGGCGAGGAAACCGGCAGCCTGAACAGCTCGTTCGAATATCTTGCCGATCTCTATGAAAACGAAAAGGATATCAAGGAACGGATCAACGCTGCGACCCGCTACCCGAAGCTGGTCCTTATCGCCATTCTCGGGGCGGTAACCTTCCTGATGACCTTTGTCGTCCCCAAATTCGTGGGCCTGTTTTCCAAGTCCAGCGCCACCCTGCCGCTGCCCACCCGGCTGTTGATCGCGATCAGTGATTTTTTCTCGCACAACCTGCTGCTGCTCGGCATCGGCGTGGTGCTTTTAGCCACCGCCTGGCGGCTGGCCATGCAGTACGACGGCGTCGTCCTGGCCTGGGACCGCTGGCTGCTGCGCGTCCCCATCCTGGGCGAACTTTCCGTCAAGATCTACATGTCCCGCTTCTGCCGGGTCCTGGCCGTGCTGTCTAAAAGCGGCATCGACATTATCACCGGCCTGCGGCTGTCGGCCAGTGCCCTGGAGAACCTGGTGTTATTCCGCATGGCCGAGGATGTCCTGGGCGAGGTGGAGGAAGGGGTGCCGCTCAACACCGCCATGGCCAAACATCCCCTGTTTCCGCCCCTGGTGGTGCAGATGGTGGCGGTCGGCGAGGAAACCGGGGAAGTCGACCAGATGCTGAATAAGGTGGCGGATTACTACGACAAGGAAACCAATTACACGATCAAGAACCTGGCAACCCTGATCGAGCCGCTTCTGCTGCTGGTCATGGGCACCATGGTGGGCTTCATCGCCCTGGCCATCTTCATGCCGATGTGGGACATGATGAATGTAATGCGCGGCTGACGACTGGAACCGGAACCATGCCGGGGCCGCCGAAAGGACTGCCCCAAAAACGAAACACCGCCTGCAATCTGTGGAGACAACCATGACAACCGATTCCCGCCATACCGATTCCCAGAAACTGGTGAAATGCGTACTCCTGAACAAAAACAAACAACCCGCCACCAGATTCGTGGAACTGGAAAGCTACAAGCTCTGGTCCTACATGATCTGCAGCAAACACGGCTTCGAGATTCAAGACATCTATCTCGCCCTCTGGGTCACCTCGGAAGAGTTTGCCAGAAAACAGATGCTCTACACCCACTCCGGCCAGGTCGAGAAAATGAACCGCATCGCCATGATGCTTTACGACGATGCCAACAACTTCGCCCTGACCATGAACCGCTATGTCCTCGAACCTGAAACCGAACTCTTGAAAAAAGTGCTGACCTCCCATGTCCGTGACGAACTGGTCATCAACAACAGTTTTGAAATGCGCGTAGTAACCGGCGTCTGCATCTCGAACCAGAAAAAGCTGGACAAGATCCTGCTGGGCCTGACCAGCGATCAGATCTATTAATTTAACTTCATGAGTCATGCCAACATATTGATATAATATGACATTCATCAGTGTTTGTCGGTTCGTTTCAGGTGAATTCAGAATTCAGGAGTCAGAATTCAAGAGCGACAAATCAATCATTCTGAATTCTGGATTCTGACTTCTGAATTCTCGCGACCCACACAGAGATGCCCTTCCGGTAATGCCCGAAGCCAATCGACATGTGCCGGGCTGTCCGGCGACAAAACAAGCGAGCGGCAGCCTCCTCAAGGATTGGCAGCCGGCATGGCTGCCGATTCTGCACGGCCTGCTCCTCGCGGTGTTCATCGGCGTCATCTATTACCCAACCCTGGATGTGCCGTTCGTTTTCGACGACTTCCCGAATATCGTTGAAAACCCGGCGGTCCATCCGGAGAAGCTTGCTGACCTGCGCGAGGTCTTCAACTCGCCGATCTCCACCACCCGGCCCCTGGCCCTGCTTTCTTTTGCCCTGAACTACCTGCTGGGCGGTCTTGACGTCTTCGGCTACCACCTGGTCAATATCCTGCTCCACATCGCCAACGCCCTGCTGCTCTATCAGCTCATTGTCCTGTTGCCGCTTCTCCCAACGACGGATGCGCCGGCCGCAGGCAGTGGGCAGCGAAATCTGGCCTTCTGGGGTGCAGCCCTCTGGGCGGTGAATCCGGTGCAGAGCCAGGCGGTGACCTATATTGTCCAGCGAATGGCGGCCATGGGCACCTTCTTCTACCTGGCCGGCCTCTCTATCTTTTTGCTCTGGCGCCGAAAAAAAATCGGTCGGACACCGGCCCTCTCTCTTTTATGCCTCTGTTTCCTGCTCGGCCTGGCCAGCAAGGAAATCATCATCACCCTGCCGCTCGCCCTTCTGCTCCTCGACTATCTGCTGTTCCCTGCCTCGACTGCGGCAAAAAGGTCGAAGGCCGTCCCAATGATCGCGCTTCTGGTCGCGATCATTCCCGGTCTTCTCCTGCTGCAGGGCCGCCTGCCGGAGTGGTTTGCCACCTATCCGCACCGGAATTTCAGCCCATGGGAACGAATAATGACCGAATGGCGCGTAGTCTGGCATTATGTGTCCCTCTATCTCCTGCCCCTGCCAACGCGTCTGCATCTGGCCTACGACCTGCCCATCTCCCGGTCCCTGCTTGCGCCCTGGACCACTCTCCCCTCCCTGCTCGCCATGATTGTTACCTGGTACGCTGCCTGGCAGGCCAGGGTCAGCCGGCCAGTTGTCAGTTTCGCGGTGCTCTTCTTCTTTCTGGCGTTAAGCGTCGAGTCAACCTTTGCCAACCTGGAGATCGCCTTTATCCACCGGCTCTATCTGCCGACCGTGCTGTTGGGCCCAGCCTTCCTCCTGCTGCTGCCGGAGAAGGCCCTGCGGCGCGCCGGCCCTGTGCTCCTGCTGGTTCTGGCCTTCTGGTCATACTGGACGATTGTCAGGAATGACGAATGGAAACATGCCGAGACCTTCTGGGCCGGGGACATGGAACGAGGCGCCTCGCCAGCCCGAGCCCTCAACAACCAGGCGGCCGAGCGCAGCGACGCCGGGGATTTTCCGGCAGCCATCGACCTGCTCAGACAGGCGCTTTTAGTCAGCAGCACCGCGGAGGAAAAGAAAATCGTCCTCTATAACCTGGGTGCCGACCTGTTTCTGGAAAACCGCTTTGAGGAAGCCTTAACCGTTTTCAGAGAGATCGTCAGGGACTACGGTGCCTACCGGCAGAGCTGTCTGTTCGTGGGCCAGATTCTGATTAAACAGGAAAAAACCGAAGAGGTGCGCCGGCTGATTGGCTGGCTGGTCGAGCAGGAAGAGCACCGCTACGAGGCCAGGATACTGGAGGGGAATCTGCTGACCGGCGAAAAAAAATACACCGTGGCCACCGCCCTGCTGCGCCGGACGATTGCCGAAGAACCGGCGGCACTCATCGACCGCCAGTTGAAACTGCGACTTGAACTGGCAAGAATCTTTCTGCTGGCCAACGACATCCGCCAGGCCCACGCCACCTACCTGGAAATCACCAAATTGTTCCCGCAGAATTATTTTGCCTGGACCCAGCTCTACCACATGCTGGCGGCCGGCGGCGACACCGAGCGGGCCGCCATTGTCCGTCGTTTTCTGGAAGGCTCGGGGGTGCAGGTCCGTGGCCTGCCCGCACCCCGCCAGGAAAACAATGCGGCCGGCAATGTTACAACCCAGTCCGCATTGCCGCTAAAGTGACTACTACCAGCTGGCCGGCGCCCTTTTCTTGATGACTGCCCGCCGGGTAGGGCCGGCGTCTTCAACAGTGGCAATGCCGATGGTATAGGTAGTGCCGCCCAGTGAGGCGCTGATCCGGCTGGTAGCAGCAGCGGACCAGCCCTGCGGCGCCCCGTCCATGGCGGCAAACAGCGTGGTGGTGTTGGTGATGGCGTTGGCCCTGGAGGCGCTCACCAGCCGGGTGGAAAAGTTGATGGCCGAGGCGGCACCGGCGGCGGCATAGACGCCATCGGCCGAGGCTTTTGCTGCCTCGGAGCGCAGATCCTGATACTTCGGGATAGCGACCACCGCCAGCAGACCAAGAATCACAATCACCATGATCAGTTCTATCAACGTAAAGCCTTTCTCATTCACTCCCATAACAATACCTCTGCTTTCTGTTTTTCTAAGCATGCTCCCCCTCTCATTCCTGTCGTGCCGACTGCCACAGATGGCGGCAACAGGCATTTCATGAAAATTGCCTATGTCCATACCATATTTTCCGGCAACATACAGTTATTTTTTTAATTCCCCGGTAACAGCCTGCACAGTAGGCAATCCTTACCTTATTTCTTGCCTGCGAAAAAACTCTATGCTATGTTCAAAAAATAGTGCGCTGAATTCACAATGTCTCGACATAAAAGGCGTATCCGGTCCAAGCTGATGCCTCCTCCGGTTTCGCTTTTCCCTCTGTTGCTTGACATGAAGCATGTGACTGTTTGTTTTATCGGTGCCGGCCGGGCTTTCGCCATCCCTGGCTCGCCCGGCGCTAGGACATCCCTGTCCGTCGGGGCTTTCGCCATCCCTGGCTCGCCCGGCGCTAGGACATCCCTGTCCGTCGGCCCACACCGCGACGAGCCACATTATCATAATGCAAAGTCTGGCCTGCGATACTCCAGGACAGATATTCACCAAATTTTAAGGAAGAAGAGGTTTGCTCTTGAAAAAGAAAATACTGGTTGCCAATCGAGGAGAAATTGCCCTGCGGATCATCCGGTCGATCCAGGAACTTGGCTATGCTGCCGTTGGTATTTATGAGACGCCGGACAGCGAGGCCCTGCACATCAGAACCGCCGATGAGGCCATCTGGCTGGGCGATGGTCCCCGGCGCGACTACCTGAACATCGACAAGGTGATTAAGGCTGCCCAAAAGGCCAAGGCCGATGCCATTCATCCCGGTTACGGCTTCCTGGCGGAAAACCCGGATCTCTCCCAGGCCTGCGAAGAGGCCGGCATCATTTTTATTGGCCCGTCGGCCGAGGTCATCCGCAACCTGGGCGATAAGGTCACGGCCCGGCGCATCATGCAGGAGGCCGGCATCCCTCTGGTGCCAGGCACCAAAGACCTCAGCCGCGGCGAAGCGGGCGTCGAGGAAGCCAAGGCCTTTGCCGCGCAGTATGACTATCCGGTCATGCTGAAGGCGACGGCCGGCGGCGGTGGCCGCGGCATCCGACGGGTGGACAACGAGGCCCAGCTCCTGGCCGAGATCCCGGCGGCCCGCTCCGAGGCAAAAGCCGCCTTTAACAACGACAGCGTCTATCTGGAAAAGCTGGTAATCAATCCAAAGCATGTCGAGGTTCAGATCATTGCCGACAACTTCGGCAACACCGTGCATCTCGGCACGCGGGACTGCTCGATCCAGCGCCGCAACCAGAAACTGGTGGAGATCGCGCCGTCGCTGATCCAGGATCAGGCCCTGATCGACAAAATCTGCGAAACCGCGGTCAAGGCGGCCAAGGCGGCCAACTATACCAACGCCGGCACCGTGGAATTCCTGGTGGACCAGGACATGAACTACTTCTTCATGGAAATCAACACCCGGCTGCAGGTGGAGCACACGGTCACCGAGATGGTCACCGGCATCGACATCGTTCGCACCCAGATCAAGCTGGCCCTTGGCAAGCAACTCGCCTTCACTCAGGACGACGTTAAGCTGCGCGGCCATGCCATCGAGATGCGGATCAACGCCGAGGACCCCCAGAACAACTTCATGCCCGAAGGCGGCAAGACCGTTTCCGTGTACCGCTCGCCCGGCGGCTACGGGGTGCGGCTCGACGGCTTTGTCTACCAGGGGTTCACCATTCCCGAGGTCTACGACTCGCTGCTCGTCAAGCTCACGGTCTTCGGCTTCAGCTGGAACGAGACCGTGGACCGGCTGCGCCGCTGTCTGAAAAATTTTGTCATCGTCGGCCCCAAGACCACCATTCCCTATTATCTGAAGCTGATCGAGGACCCGGATTTCCGCAAGGGAGATTTCAACACCTCTTTCCTTGATACCCATCCGCATCTCATCGAATATACGGACCAGGACAACGAGGTCAACAAGCTGGCCCGGCTGATCGCCGAAATCCACTTCAAACAGGAAAATCCCTACGCTGTCTGATCGACAACGGTCAAAGCAGAGCATAGAAAGGAAGCATTATGGAACGAATAGTACAAGGCATGAGTATTACCGAGGTCCTGGGAATTCTCCGCCAGGCGGATGGCTACTACGTCACCAATACGGCCCGCGATCTCTCCCAGTCCGATTTCAAGAACCGGATCCTGCTGCATACCGATCTACTGGCCGGCGAATCCCGGGAACGGGCCGCCTATTTTTCCCTGGAGATCACCGGCGGCGCCTCGATCCACGTCGACATCCTCCGCAAGCAGGTAGACCCTTTCCTCAAACTGGAACTGCTGCGGGAGAAGATGCCGCACACCATGTTCCAGACTTTATGCCGCGGGGTGAATCTGTTCGGCTACCGGCCGTATCCCCCGAATGTCATCCGGCTGGTTGTCCGGGAATTTGCCAAATACGTCGATGTCTGGCGGGTCTTCGACTTCATGAACCATATCCCAAACATGCAGGCGGTATTCGAAGAGGTGCAGAAGGCCGGTAAAATCCTTGAACCCAGCATCTGCTTCTCCACCGGCCCCGAGCACACCGATGCGTTCTACGTCAAAAAAGTCGGCGAAATCCTGGCGGTGACCGGCGATGAGATCCTGCTCTGCATCAAGAACCACGGCGGCCTGGGCACGCCAAAGCGGATCGGCGAACTGGTCGCCGCCATCAAGCAGAAGTATCCGGAACTGATTGTCCATTACCACGGCCACAATACGGACGGCAACGACATCGGCCGGATCACCGCCGCGGTCTTGAACGGCGCCACCATTGTTGACGCGGCGGACCACGCCTTTACCGGTTATTACGGGCCGCCGCCGATTCTCTCCGTGGTCCACACCCTGAAGGAACACGGCAAAACCGCCATCGGCTTGGACGAACAGGCCGTGATCGACACCTCGGAAACCCTGCGCAACGAACGGGAACACTACGAATATTTCGAATCCCAGTTCAAGGGCTTTCTGCCCACGGTGCAGATCCACAAGCTGCCGGGCGGTGCCATGGGATCGAGCTTCGAGCAGGCGGTCAAGGGTAAATTCCTCGACCGGATGCCGGAAATCCTTCACAAGGAACTGCCTAAGGTCCAGGTCGAACTGGGCAACTGGTGGAGCGTCACGCCCGGCTCCCAGATCCTGTGGACCACGGCGGTGAGCAACGTCATGGGTGGCGAACGGTACGGCAACCCTTCCGGCGACCTCAAGAATCTCCTCCTGGGCAAATACGGCCCCTTCCCATTCTACCAGCCGGCCGACTGGATATACGAAAAGGTCTTCGGCCCGGAGTGGCGCGCCATCCTGGAAAAGGAAGGCGGCATGGCCGAAATCGAAGACATCGACATCGAAAAAGAAAGGGAGGCCTTGGCCAAGCGGCTGGGCCATGCGCCCACCGACCAGCAGTTGGTCACCTATCTGCAGCACCCCAACGATGCGGTGAATTTTTTCAAGTTCGAAGAGAAATTCGGCCGGGTCTATGTGCTGCCGCCCAGTATCATGTTCCGACGCGGCGGATTCAAGCTCGGCGAGACGATCAAGTTCAGGGATCACTTCGGCAAGGAACATATCATCGAGGTCGGACCGAAGCAGAAGAGCGAGGCCGGGGAATCGAATATCTACCTCAATGTCGACCACCACCAGCGCCTGTTCGTCTTCCAGGAAGAGACTACAGAAAATGCGGCAGCCGCGGCCAAGCCAGCGCAGCTCAACAAAGACGAGATTACCGAACTGGCCAAAACCGGCGATATCAGGGCTCCCTTTGGCGCCAATGTCTGCGAGATCCTGGTGGAAGAGGATCAAGAGGTCAAGGCCGGCGACCGCCTCGTGGTGCTGGAGGCCATGAAGATGCAGACGCCGGTGGTCAGCACGGTGGATGGCACCGTGGTCCAGCTCTTTACTGCCCTGGGCAAGACCGTGCAGCCCGGCGACAAACTGGTCAGAATCGTTACAGACGAATGATGCATTGACACCAGGAAAGCCTGGCAGCTAAAACAAAAAACCCGTCAGCCATCAACATGGCTGCCGGGTTTTTTTGTTGCGTGAAAGGCTACGGTCTAATTCTCACTCCACAAGAACCCAGGAGAAAAGAGAAATTTTCTTCTGGCCAACTGGTTCGATTTATTCTATATCCTGAATTCTGTATTCTGTATTCTGAATTCCACAATGTGACAAAGTAGAACTCATAGCCTTCAGTCTAACAATCTACAGCCTAACGACCTATCAGCCTACGGGATCACAAAACAGTGATCACCGAATTTTCCGAGCCAAAGGGATTGCACGCCCGCTCGCTGTTCTGCGGATCGGCCTGCCAACTGCCGTCAACCACGAACTGGTATTCATAGCGCCCCGCCGACAGTTGCACCTTTTTCTTCCAGACATCGCCCGCATACTTCCGCAGCCGGTACTGCGGCGAACCGCTCTCCCAGTTGTTGAAATCGCCAGCCAGAAATATTTCGGCAGCCCCGGGGGCATAAACCTGAAACTCCGTGGACGCCACTGTCTTGCGCGGCTTCTTCTGGGCAACGCCCGCCTGTTTCTTGGGTGCCGCTTTTTTTACTGCTGTCTTTGCTTTTCCTGCCATGGTTCCACCCCCTCCATAAGTTTTCACTGAGATCCCCCCAAATCAACAAGAGGATGGCTAAGCCAAAAACCCCAAATGCAAGGCGCGCAAATCCTGAGGAATGAGGCGTACAACGGTACGCCGCAGTGACGAAGGATGCCGCGCAACGCCGCAATTGGGGCTTTTTGCGACGCCATTAAAATTTATTGCGTGAAACAAGGCAGATGTCAACAAAAAAACCAAACAGTTAACAATCAACGTCTAAGGGACTCGGAAAATAGTAATATACCTGGATCGCGCCCGGATTGGGGTCAGATTTGGCTGGGCCGATTGAGCAAAACCGCAGGCGTAGCAGCGCTACGTCGAGGATTTTGCAATTGAGGCGCGGCCAAAGGTGGCCCTGAGACGGGATGCGTGATGGTATATTAGTATTTTCCGAGTCCCTAAGGGGACTAACCTCCATCGTCCGGAAAGCTCAGGCGGTAAAATCCGCCTGTTTCATACCAGGGTCGGCCGGCCGCCAGACCGACAATCTCGATGAGATAGACCTCCAGCACAAGATACACCTTGGTCCCCTTGCGCACACAGGCGGTCACCGTGTCGCCGTGCTCGCCGAGGGCGGCATGCAGGTGGACGCGGGGTTCGTCGCCATCCCAAAAAACGCTGCCCGTGCCCAGCACCTCGCGGGCGCCGTCCATCTCGCGCCAGACCGGCACGGGCGGCATGACCGGCTTCTCCGGCCCGGTGACCACGCCAGCCTGCCGCAGACCGCCCAAAACATGAAACCAGGCGTGCCTGATATTTTCCCGGCGAACGAGCTCGTACAGGCCGCCCAGAAAATCATCGCCCTCATCAAACCGGACGGCAAAAACCCGCCCTACCTCTCCAGCCCTGTATTCCATGCCCGACGCCCCGATGCCCGTTTCCTTAAACGAGTTTTGTATTTTTGAACTGCAGAATATCGAGCACCGCTCCCGCCGTCCCTGGCTCCCGCGGCATTAGCCCATCCTTGGACGTCAAGGAATGTCGAATGTCGAAGTTTAACCACTTCATCATTCTGCGGTTTCTTGTTCGATATTCGATATTCGCTGTTCGGCCGAAAAAAATAATTCCTTAAGTCGACAGCATTACCCGACACCCTCGCCGCCTCATTTTTCTTCTTCGGAATTTTCAACCTTGGCAAACCGCCGCCGCTCCATGGCCGCCTTCAACATCCGGAACATCTCCCGGCTGTACACCGGATTGCGACCCCGGGCGAATTCCCGGGCCGTTTTCTGCAACGCCACCGCATCAATATCGGGAAAATCGGCGAGCACCGCCTTCACCGAATTCCATTGCCGGCTGGCATCCACCGTGGTACCTCCGCGCCGCCGCTCCTCCTCATAATAGGAAAAAGCCTCGTCGATTATGGCGTTGCGCAGCCGCTCCAGTTCATGGAACTCGCCGGCCTGTTTCAACTGCGAGCCCTTGTGCTGCTCCAGAAACGCAAGAAGCGCCTCGGTGTCCTCTTCCTGACGCAGCATCTTGGCAATATACTTGATATGACGTTTCAGGGCGCCGGCCTTGAGACCCCGGGCCTTAGCAATCTCCGCCCGTGCCGCCGGCCCGCAGGGCAGCTTGGTGAGATCCTTGGCGGACAATTCCACCAGCTCCTGGGCCAGATGCTCAACCCCCTTGAAACGCCGCTTGACTTCCGTTCTGCTGACCGTCTGATCCATGGACATATCCTGAAAGAAAGGCTCGAACGCAAAGGACGGCCTTTTTTTGTTTGAGTTTTCCAGGTAGCCTGCGGTACAGTTGCTACATGCAGAAAACAGCCACCTGATCGATCTCGCCCGAATTCCCTTAGGCTCCGACCAATAACCCATCATACAAGAGGATACCCCCTGATGAAAACACAATCTTTCACCATCACGCAGCCGACCCGCATCCGTTTCGGGGTCAACGCCATTGCCGACCTGGGCGACCTGGTCAAGCAAGCCGGCGGCAGCCGGGTTTTCCTGGTGGTTGATCCGGGTCTTAAGCAGGCCGGCATCACCGAGAAAATCATTGCGCCACTCAAGGCCGCGGCCATTCCCTTTGACATCTATGACCGGATCGATCCGGAACCGGGCCTCAAGCTGGCCGATGCCGGCGCCAAACTGGCCAAGAAGGCGGGCGCCGACTGTGTGGTCGGCGCGGGCGGCGGCTCAGCCCTGGACGTGGCCAAGGCGATCAGCATTCTGCTCACCAACGGCGGCAAGGCCGAGGATTATCTGGGGCTCGGCAAAATCAAAAAACTGGGCGTGCCGAAGATCATGATCCCCACCACTGCCGGCACCGGCGCGGAAGTCACCTTCACCGCAGTCTTCATCAACGAAAAAACAAAATCCAAGGGCGGCATGAACGGCGATCCGCTCTATCCCGACGTCGCCCTCCTCGACCCGGCCCTCACCGTCAGCCTGCCGCCGGCCGTCACCGCGGCCACCGGTATCGACGCCTTCACCCATGCCCTGGAGGCATATACCTCCACCCAGGCGCACCGCATCTCCGACATGTACGCTCTGGAGGCCATCGACCTGATCAGCCAGAATCTGGGGCCGGCCTATGCCAACGGCAACAACCTGGAGGCCCGTTCAGCCATGCTCATGGGCAGCCTGCTCGGCGGCAAGGCCCTGGCCACGGCCGGGGTCGGCCTGGTCCATGCCATGGCCTACCCGATGGGCGGCATGTTCAACATCCCGCACGGCCTGGCCAACGCCGTGCTGCTGCCCTATGTGGTGGATTACAACCTGATGGCCTGCCCGGAAAAATTCGCCACGGTCGCCGAGGTCATGGGCTATGACACCGACGGGCTGAATGCGCGCGAGGCAGCCGAGCTGCTGGTGGAGGCTATCGTGCAGCTGAATACCGACGTGGGCATCCCGGCCACTCTGGCGGAGCTCGATATCCCGAGGGAAAAAATTCCGGAGATGGCCAGAATCGCCCTGACCGTCACCCGACCGGTGGAAAACAACCCGCGCCGGCCCACCCTGGAAGAGGTGATCGCCGTGTACGAACGGGCCTTTGACGGGATTATCTGATAGATACCCCCTGGCAGACGAGGCCACGGCGCGCGGCCCGGCCGGGAGGTTTCAAACGAAGGTCTCGTGGGACAAACGGATTCAGCTTATCGATGTACAGACAACCCCTGGCTGTCAGGCGGCCAGGGATTTAACTCATTTTTACCTTGCCGGCCCGGGACTCGACGCCTGGGCCGGCATCTATTACCACAACACCGACGCCCTTCGCCGGCAGTACCGCGACCGCACGATCCGCCGGCAGTCAATGACATGACCGGCCGGGAACTGACCCGGAAGTACCGGCTCAGCGAGCGGCAGATATGGAATATCCTGGGCAGGGTGGACCCGATCAGGGATGATCGGCAGATGGAGTTATTCTGAATTCAGGCCCAACTCTTTTGCTTTGGCAAATTTCTCTTGGGCCTCTTTAATCTTACCTCGCACTTTTAAAGCTAAGCCCCAGTTGTGCCAGGCCTCGGCGTAATCGGGCTTAAACTCCAGCGCCTTCTGATACTTCTCAATCGCCTCTTTGTATCGGCCCAAGTCCGCCAAAGCCAGGCCCCAGTTGACCCAGGCCTCGGCAAAATCTGGCCTATGCACCAGCGCCTTCTGACATTTCTCAATTGCCTCTTCGTAACGGCCCAGTTCCCCCAAAGCCACGCCCCAGTTGTACCATGCCTCGGCAAAATCTGGCTTGGACCCCAGCGCCTTCTGGTACTTCTCAATCGCCTCTTCGTAACGGCCCAGCTTAGCCAAAACCGCGCCCCAATTGGTCCAGGTCTCGGCATAATCTGGCTTATGCTCCAGCGCCTTCTGATACTTCTCAATCGCCTCTTCGTAACGGCCCAGGTACCCCAAAACATTTCCCCAGTTGTACCAGGCCTCAGCAAAATCTGGCTTGTACCCCAGCGCCTTCTGGTACTTCTCAATCGCCTCTTCGTAACGGCCCAGCTTAGCCAAAACCGCGCCCCAATTGGACCAGGCCTCGGCATAATCTGGCTTATGCTCCAGCGCCCTCTGATACTTCTCAATCGCCTCTTCGTGTCGGCCCAGATTAGTCAAAGCCAGGCCCCAGTTGTCCCAGGCCTCCGCAAAATTTGGCTTATGCTCCAGCGCCTTCTGAAACTTCTCAATCGCCTCTTCATAACGGCCCTGCTTCCCCAAAACCGCTCCCCAGCTGGACCAGGCCTCGACAAGCTCGGGCTTATACACCAGCGCCTTCTGATACTTCCCGATCGCCTCTTCATATCGGCCCAGCTTAGCCAAAGCCTCGCCCCAATTGGTCCAGGCCTCGGCATAATCTGGCTTATGCTCCAGCGCCTTCTGATACTTCTCAATTGCCTCTTCGTGGCGGCTCAGGTTCCCCAAAGCCAGCCCCCAGTTGAACCAGGCCTCGGCAAAATCTGGCTTGTACTCCAGCGCCTTCTGATATTTCGCAATCGCCTCTTCGTAACGGCCCATATTAACCAAAGTCGCGCCCCAGTTATTCCAGGCACCTATTGAATTAGAAGCAAGGCTTGTTGATCGCCTATATGCATCTAATGCATCTTCATATTCCTTTTGAAAATAAAAGGCATTGCCAGCGTAAAGCCAACTTTCTGCCGCCTCCTGCTCCCTTGTCTTTGCGTTTTCCAGGAGAAGCTTTTCGGCAAGTTCATAATTATTGACGAGCAAAGCTGCTATGCCCTGATCCAGCCTTGAACTATTCTCAAGGGCAGCGATTGCCTTCTCGTACGACCACCCCTTTTCTTCAATCATCCTTTTTAGCTTTATTAAGTCATGTGGCTCATCAATACGAGCGCCTTGTTCCCTGAGCAGATTTTTCATCTCTTCGAAGTGAGTTCTTGTTTCCTCCTTGCTCGCGGTAGTGTTGTTCCATTGTTTAACGAAAGCAACGACGCCAAACACAGCCACAACAAATATAAAAAACACCACAACCTTTCGTTTTTCTTTGTGGTAGGTCCTCAAGTAAACAGAGATACCAATAAAAATTACGGCAAGTATACCCCAAACCATCTGTCACCCCTTTTGTTTGTTACCTGTTGGCATACCACATGTGTTTTTAGCCTGTCCATAAAAATACTGAACTGCTTCATATTTACGCCTTAATATCGGCACGGTGTGACACGATAGAATTATTTCCGCTAGTAAGCCTTCAGAAAGGACGGCATAAAGCATGATCAACCGGCCGGCTAGATTCCGACCGCCTCGCATTTCAGCGTCAGGAGCGGCACAAGAGGTGAGTTCCGACACCTGCGGCGGTCGGCAATGAGATATGTTGGAATTGTTCAAACTGATAGGTGCGGGGATGGAGCGGGGGGGAAAAACGTGCCGCGTGCGAGACAACGTCCTTGGCAGAAAATCACGGCGGAGATGGGCAAGTTGTCAGCCCCATGCCAGAGACACGCTGAGAACCGGTCCGTCCCAGAACATTATCAGGAGCTACGGCCGAGCAAGGCCACGACCCGGTCCCAGATCCGGTCGCTCACCTCTTCCTTGGCAAGCAGCGGCAGCGACTCCTCGCCTCCTTCGCGGTCCAGGATGAGCACCCGGTTGGTCTCCGTTGCAAAGCCGGCATCATGGGCGGTGATGTCGTTGACCACGATCAGATCGAGCTGTTTGTCTTTGATTTTCCGACGGCCTTCAGCCCGCAGGTTGCGGCTTTCCGCGGCAAACCCGACTAAGATCGGCCGGGTCGCGCCCTGCCGGCGCTTGCCCAGTTCCTGCAGGATATCCGGGTTGCGCCCCAGGGTCAGGCTGCGGTCCGCCACGGTTTTCTTGATCTTGTGGCGGGCCACGGTGCGCGGCCGGAAATCGGAAACCGCCGCGGTTTTCATGACCACCGTGACCCGATCGTATTGGGCGAGCACGGCCTCGTGCATCTCCCGGGTCGTATTGACCCGGATGAGTTCCACGCCGGGCGGCGGCGCCAGATCAACGGGGCCGCTGACCAGAACCACCTTGGGCCGCCCGCCGGCGGGGGGCCCGGGCCAGGGCATAGCCCATGCGGGTGGTGGGGTGGATAAAAATGGAACATCAGAACATTGCGCAGGAACTCCTGGCCACCAGGTAAGAGACACCGATCATCATGTGTGCCGGAAAATCATGGCGGTAGTTGGAACTGACTTGGAGGGGGGAAGGACAAAAAAACTGATAAATGGCGGAAGGCCGGTATCCTTGAAGCTGTTTGCGGCCAATATTTGCGGGGAGGATGAGTAAGGCGCGGGGGCGGGCTTGAAACCTTACTTTATTTCATGTACCCATTGTGGTACCATCACATGAAAAATTACAGGCCATTCAAAAAGGAGCAGATATGAAACTGCACGTTATTATTGAGCAGGATGAGGCTGGTTATTTCGTGGCCGAAGTCCCTGCCCTCCCCGGCTGCCTTTCCCAGGGTACAACCTTTGATGAGGCCATAGCGAATATCAGGGAAGCGGTTGAGGGCTGGCTCGAAGTCATGGAATCCAAGCAAGTGATCGACCCTTCCCGTTTTATTGAAGTTGCCATTTAATGGGTGTGTCGCTGAAACTCTGTTCAGGCGCCGAGGCGGTCCGTAAGTTTCGGAAGGCCGGCTGGGTCGTTGACCGGCAGAAAGGTTCTCATGTGATGATGACAAAACCAGATTTTCAGTGGACCCTATCCATTCCCCAGCATAATGAACTTGGCCCCGGCATCCTTCGGAAACTGATCACGCAGGCCGGCCTTACCGTGCAAGAGTTCAACGCGCTGTAAATTTCAACCGCATTTCTGGATGAGGTCCCTAAAAATTTATAAACCATATCGCCACGTCATCCCTGCTCGAAAAACTCCGGTTTGATCGGGTCTGCCATGGCTTGTGGTTATTTTTATGACTAAAAAAACCAGAATAACGACCTATAATCATTCCTGAATTTAAGCGCCAGGGAGATTATCATGCAACGCATCCATGCCCGTTCGTCCATCAACATCAGTGAACTGAAGAAGAACCCATCCGCTGTTATCAGCCAGGCCCATGGAGAGCCGGTGGTGATCCTCAACCACAACCGGCCCACGGCCTATCTCCTGCCGGCCGCTACCTTCGAGGCCATGATGGATGCGCTTGACGACCTCGATCTGGTGCAACTGGTGCGGGAACGCCAGGACGAGGCCACGGTCAAGGTAACTCTCGATGAGCTATGAGCTTGAGTTCAAGGTAATCGTTCAGCAGCACCCCATCTGCGGAGTTTATCCCCAATTTTCTGGGGGGATCATCGGCCCGCTCACGTAGCACCAGTAGAGTTCGCAGGCCTCGTTGTCGGCATACAAAACTGCCGACGATTGACACGCGCATCTGGAGCACTGCTGAACGATTACAATGCCGGTGGATGTGGACCCTTTTAGCTCACCCGGTGAACGGTTACAGTTCAAGGCCTCGGCCCCCAAGGAGTGGCGCAAGCTCTCAAGAATTTGAATATCGAACACCGAACAAGGAATCTTGAACCGATGAAGTGAAAAGCGGAGGAAACGGACCGGGCGGGAGGTTATCAGGAGTTGCAACCGAGCAGGACCACGACCCGATCCCAGATGCGGTCGCTGACCTCTTCCTTGGCGAGCAGCGGCAATGCCTCCTCGCCTCCTGCGCGGTCCAGGATGAGCACCCGGTTGGTCTCCGTTGCAAAGCCGGCATCAGGGGCGGTGATGTCATTCACCACGATCAGATCGAGCTGTTTGTCGCGGATTTTCCGGCGGCCTTCGGCCTGCAGGTTGCGGCTTTCCGCGGCAAACCCGACCAGCACCGGCCGGGTCGCGCCCTGCCGGCGGTTTCCCAGTTCCTGCAGGATATCCGGGTTGCGCACCAGGGTCAGACTGCGGTCCGCCGCGGTCTTCTTGATCTTGTGGACGGCAGCGGTCCGCGGCCTGAAATCAGAAACCGCCGCGGTTTTCATGACCACCGAGACTTGATCGTATTCGGCGAGCACGGCCTCGTGCATCTCACGGGCCGTATTGACCCGGATGAGTTCCACGCCGGGCGGCGGCGCCAGATCAACGGGGCCGCTGACCAGCACCACTTCGGCGCCTCGCCGGCGGGCGGTCCGGGCCAGGGCATAGCCCATGCGGCCGGTGGACGGGTTGGAGAGAAAACGCACCGGATCGAGCGGCTCCCGGGTGGGTCCGGCCGTAACCAACAGCCGCTGACCCGCCAGATCCTGCGGCGAAAAGACGGCGAGCACGGCCTCGCGCACCGCGTCCCATTCCGGCAGCCGGCCCGGCCCTTCCTCGCCGCAGGCCAGCTTGCCGGTAGCGGGCGCCAGCACCTGGTAGCCGAATTCCCGCAGCCTGGCCAGATTGGCCTGGGTGGCCGGATGGCTGAACATCTGGCTATTCATGGCCGGGCAGACCAGCACCTTTGCCCGGCTCGCCAGGATAACCGTGGCCAGCAGATCGTCGCCCAGGCCGTTGGCCAGCCGGGCGATGGTGTTGGCCGTGGCCGGCGCCACCAGAATGAGATCGTGCTCCCGGGCCAGGGAGATATGGGGAATCTTCTCGGCATCCTCCGGGTCGAACATGCCGGTGTAGACCCGTCGGCCGGAAAGCGCCGCAAAGGTCAACGGCGCGACGAAACGGGTGGCGGCGCCGGTCATCACCACCGTCACTTCAGCCCCGTCCCGCCGCAGATCACGGACCCAATCCCCCACCTTGTAGGCGGCAATACTGCCCGTCACCCCGCAGAGAATCCGCCTGCCGGCCAGCCGCGTCCCCATACTGTTCATCCGTTCGGCCGTACCTACGGCCTAGCGCATTGGGTCCATAGAAAAAGAGGAGGCCCCGCTGCGGGCGGAAATGTCATCGGTGATGTAGATGTCCACCAGGGTCTTGCCGGTGAATTTTGCTTCAAAAATGGTAACGGTGCAGGTCTTGTTCGGCTTGGTGAACGCCATGATGACATTCCTTGATTTCACCGTGCCAGCCAGTTTCCACTGATTCCTGACCATGGAGCCGGCAAAAAAATCAGCCAGCGAATTGACCTCGACCCGACCAGCAAACCGCATGGTGCCGCCGGCAAAGGATTCGGTCGCGATCGACATGCTGTGCTCACGATCCCACTCAAGCTCGGCAGGAATCTGGATATCCTGGAAGCCAACTGCCGAGGTCGAGACGTTGGCGGTTGGCAGCATCCCGGCCCCCTCATCCGTCGTCGTGGTTGCGCAGCCGGTCAGCATGAGCATAATGAGCCCGGTCAGAACAAACGCCCTCATCTTCATATTTCTCTCTTTGCGAATCAAGGCATACCTCCTTTCTGATGTTGAATGAAAAACTATTCAGGTGGATAGTCTGTAGGTGTGTAGTCCATTAGCAATGGAGAATTATAAGAATGAGGCCTGCGTAGCACCTGCGAATTCAGTCTTTTTCGCCTAACAGACTACAGTCTAACTGACTAAACAACCTGCGTAGTCACCAAAAAACCGCTTATAACTCCTTCAACAGCAACTCGGGCAAATCCCGGCGTTTCGACTGTTGGTTGCGGTGCTGCGGATGGCCGATGGCCAGCACCGCCATCAGATCAAAATGATCTTCGAGCATGAGGATCCTGTTTACTTCCTTCTTGTTTTTCAGTATCTGTCCCAGCCAGACCGCGCCCAGACCCAGGGCCTCGGCGGCAAGCAGCATATTCTGGATGCAGGCGCCGGCCGCCTGATGGTCCTTGAGCGAATCGTACATGGCGGTGGTATCGAGATACACGGCAATCAGCGCCCGGGCGGCCCGGACAATATGGCCGTAATGGGTCTGCTCGGCCAGTTGTTCGCGGATCGCCTCGGTCCGCACGATCACAAACCGCCACGGCTGGTTGTTCAGTCCGGAAGGCGCCCAGGAGCCGGCGCGGATCATCTCGCGCAGCAGTTCAGGAGAAACCTCCTCGTCGGTAAACTCACGGATGCTGCGGCGCTGGTAAATCGCCGTCAGAACAGGTGATGTCATGTACTCCCTCCGGACGAATCCAGAATACTTCAATTCGCCAGATTGTCACTATTTCAAGGCCATCTCGACCTGTAGGGCTAAAATAGTCGGTTCTTCAAGAGATTGTCAATTGATTTGCAGCCATTGCACGAGCCGTCATAATCTGTTAGATAGAGCGGCGTGAGGTCAACTACCTGGTGAACAAACAAAAAAATCTTCCCGAACTACCGCCCGGCATTACCGTGGTTGATACCCATTGCCATCTGGACATGGCCGACTATGAGGTTGACCGGCAGGCGGTGATTGAGGAGGCGGTGGCCGCAGGGGTTACTCGGCTGATCACCATCGGCATCGACCTGCAGAGTTCCCGGCGGGCGCGGCTGCTTGCCGATTGCCACCCGGCGGTCTATGCAACCGTTGGCATCCATCCACACCATGTCGCCGGGTTGCCGGACACGACTTACGACGAGCTGAAAGCCCTGGCCGCCCACCCCAAGGTGGTCGCCATCGGCGAGATCGGCCTTGACTTTGTCAAATGTTACGCGCCGCCCGATCAGCAACGGACGCATTTTCAACGCCAGCTCAAACTGGCCAGGGAACTGGGACTACCGGTCATTATCCATGACCGGGGCGCCCACGAGGAAATCATGGCGGCTTTAACCGCGGCCGCGCCCTTTCCGGCCGGCGGCGTCATGCACTGTTTTTCCGGCGATCTGCATCTGGCCGAACAGGTACTGACTCTCGGCTTCCACATCTCGGTACCCGGCGTGGTCACCTTTAACAAGGCCGCCGAGCTGCAGGAGGTGGCACGCCAGGTCCCGCTCGCCTCCCTGCTGCTGGAGACGGACTGCCCCTATCTTGCCCCGGATCCCTGGCGCGGCCGGCGCAACAAACCCGCTTACGTGCTCCATACGGCACAACGCATCGCGGAACTTAGGGGGATCTCCCTGCAAGAGGTGGCGCTGCGTACGACCGAAAACGCCGAAAGGCTCTTCAGGCTTGACTCCGGGCGACCGTCATGAACACCACCATCGGCGAAAATCTGACAAACGTCCGGAAAAAAATCGCGACGGCGGCCGGCCGCGCCGGCCGCCGACCAGAAGAAATCAGGCTGGTGGCGGTCTCCAAGCGCATGTCCTGGGAAACGGTCAGGGAAGCGGCGTCCTGCGGCCAAGTGCTGTTCGGCGAAAACTACGTCCAGGAGGCCGTGGCAAAAATGGCGCTGCTGCCGCCTCTTCCCCAGCCCATTGCCTGGCACTTCATCGGCCATCTGCAGTCCAACAAGGCCAGGCTGGCGGCCGATCATTTTCAGGTGATCGAGACAGTCGACCGCCTCAAGCTGGCGAAAGCACTGGACAGCTACCTGGCCGAGCGCGGCCGGCAGCTGACGATCCTCATCCAGGTGAACACTGATCGCGAAACCAAAACATCGGGCGTTCTGCCCGAGGCCTGCGAAGAGCTGCTCCGCCAGGTTTCGACCTGCCCACAGCTCAAGGTGGCGGGTTTAATGACCATGCCGCCCTATGCCGAAGATCCCGAGGAAAACCGCGCCAACTTCCGGCTGCTGAAACAACTGGCCTACGACTTTGCGGCCCGCGGCCTTCTCCCCTCACGGCCAGAGTTGTCCATGGGGATGTCCGGGGACTTCGAGGTGGCGATCGAGGAAGGCGCCACCTTAGTCCGGGTCGGTACGGCCATCTTCGGCAGCCGCGCCTGAACCGAGATCATGAACCGGCACGATGTGCCCTATACCGGCATCGGCCGTTCGTAAGGGCCAATAAAAAAAGGACTCCACCCGGCCTGCTCGCCGGCGGGAGCCCTTTTTTTAGGGACTTGGAAAATACTAATATACCTGGATCGCGCCCGGATTGGGGTCAGATTTGGCTGGGCCGATTGAGCAAAACCGCAGGCGTAGCAGCGCTACGATGAGGATTTTGCGATTGAGGCGCGGCCAAAGGTGGCCCTGAGACGGGATGCGTTATGGTATACTAGTATTTTCCAAGTCCCTTATACTGTCCGCGTCAAGTGGAGACCAAGAAGATCCCCGCGTATTGCAAGGCGCGTTATTTCTTGGCCTTCGAAGCCCGCTTGGCGGCCTTCAACGGGTTGACCCGGATCTTGGTGGCAGCGATCTCCGGTTTTGCATGGGTAGCGAAATTGCACAACCCGATTTTCCATTTTGCCGCCGGGTTGGCATAGGTCCGGCAATACTTGGCCGCCTCTGCCTCAACTATCCGGTCACACCCTTCACATTTGTCAATAACCGGCTTGAACATCCCGCTCGTGAAATCCATAATCACAACCTCCTTGGCTGAATCCGCTCAGCCGCCCGCACCGCCCTGCCATGCCGCGGCCTGTATCAAAATCCCTGGGATTTTACAGAAATATTTATCGAACATCCTGCCCTGCATCCTGTGCGCAACACAAAAAGAGCGGTGATACTAAATGAAAAGTGACAATATGTCAATGAGGTATTAATGAAAAATAAAACAACGTGACACAACAGCGCACTTGTTTTATGACTCCTCTTACTATAGAATAATACACCAAAAAAACCGACAGACTCCGAAAATAATGCTGAGGAGGGAAAGTACGCATGCCTGTTTATAACTGGAAAGGGAAGAATTCATACGGCGAGAAGCGCAAGGGCTCCATGGAGGCACCCAACCCGGCGGTGGTTCAATCCTACCTCAAAAAAATCAGGGTGACGGACGCCACGATCAAGGAACAGCCCAAGGACATGTTCGAGAACATCGAGATGTTCAAGCCCAAGGTAACCGGCAAGGATGTGGTGATCTTCACCCGCCAGCTGTCCACCATGATCGACGCCGGCCTCCCCCTGGTGCAGGCTCTGGAGATCCTCGGCAACCAGCAGGAGAATGTTACCTTCAAGAAGATCATCCGCCAGATCAGAATGGATGTTGAGGGCGGCACCACCTTTGCCGACGCCATGAAAAAACATCCGACCGTGTTTGACAATCTTTACTGCAACATGGTGGAGGCCGGCGAGATCGGCGGTATCCTCGACACCATCCTGGCCCGTCTGGCGGTATTCATGGAAAAAAGCATGGCGCTTAAAAAGAAGGTTAAAGGCGCCATGACCTATCCGCTGATCTGTCTCTGCATTTCCATTGTCATCCTGGGCATCATCCTCATCTTCGTCGTTCCCGTCTTTGAAAAAATGTTCAAGGATTTCGGCTCCGCCCTGCCTGGCCCCACCCAGATCGTCGTTAACATGAGTAATTTTGTCGTCAACAACTTCTTCCTGATGGTCGGCCTCGTTATCGCCTCCATCTTTGCCTTTAAGAAGTACTACAAGACCAAGGGCGGCGAGAAGCGAATCGACGCCCTCCTGCTCAAGTTGCCGGTATTCGGTGACTTGATCATGAAGGTGGCGGTGGCCAAGTTCACCAGAACCCTCTCCACCATGATGCAGAGCGGTGTACCAATTCTCGAAGGCCTGAACGTGGTGGCCAGAACCGCCGGCAACAAGACGATCGAAATCGCCGTGTTCCGGGTGGCGGACGCCATCAGCGAAGGCCGGCCCATTGCCGAGCCGCTCGAGGAGACCGGCGTTTTCCCATCCATGGTGGTGCAGATGATCAACGTCGGCGAGGCGGTCGGCGCCCTGGACGCCATGTTGGAAAAGATCGCCGCCTTCTATGACGAGGAGGTGGATCAGTCCGTGGAAAACCTGACCGCGATGATCGAACCGTTCATGATGGTGTTTCTCGGCGGCATGATCGGCGGCCTGGTCGTGGCGATGTATCTCCCCATTTTCAAGATGGGCGAGGCAGTATAAACAGAAAAAAAGGCCAGCTCTGCTGGGTCAGGAGGGGGAATAATGGGTGAAATTATAGGTGTGCTTGGCAGAGAAGTCCTCGATTCCCGGGGTAATCCGACCGTGGAGGTCGACGTCCATCTGGACTCTGGGGTCGTCGGCCGCGCCCTGGTGCCGTCCGGGGCGTCCACCGGCAAGCGGGAGGCTCTGGAGTTGCGGGACAAGTCCAAGAAAAGATATCTGGGCCGCGGCGTACTCGGCGCCGTTGCCAATGTCAACGAGAAAATCGGCCCGAGCCTGATCGGGCTTGAGTCCAGCCAGCAGGTGCTGATTGACCGGACCATGCTGGAGATGGACAACTCCGAAAACAAAAAAAACCTAGGCGCTAACGCCATTCTCGGCGTCTCCATGGCGGTGGCCAGGGCCTCGGCCCAGGAACTGGGGATGCCGCTCTTCACCTACCTGGGCGGGGTCAATGCCAAGGTGCTGCCGGTGCCGATGATGAATGTCTTAAACGGCGGCGCCCACGCGGACAATAACGTGGACATCCAGGAATTCATGGTCATGCCGGCCGGCGCCGGCAGCTTTGCCGAGGCCCTGCAGATGGGGGTGGAGGTGTTCCACAGCCTGAAGAGCGTTCTGAAAAAGGCCGGCCACCAGACCGCGGTGGGCGACGAGGGCGGCTTCGCCCCCAACCTCCGCTCCAACGAGGAGGCCATGGAATCCCTGCTCGAGGCAATTGTCCTGGCCGGCTACAAACCGGGCCATGATCTGTTCATTGCCCTCGATGTGGCGGCCAGCGAGCTGTACGACGCGAAGTCCAAATGCTACATCCTGGCCGCCGAGAAAAAACCTAAAAAATCCACGGATGAGCTGATCGCCTTCTATGAGGCCTGGACCAAGAAATACCCGCTCGTCTCCATCGAGGACGGTCTGGATGAAGGCGACTGGCCGGGCTGGAAGAAACTGACGGCCCGTCTGGGCAACAAGATCCAGCTAGTCGGCGACGACATCTTTGTGACCAACACAAAAATCCTGACCAAGGGGATTGCCAGCGGCGTGGCCAACTCAATTCTGATCAAGCTCAACCAGATCGGTTCGGTCACCGAAACGATCGACGCGGTGGAGATGGCCCAGCGGGCCGGGTACAGCGCGATCATCTCCCATCGCTCCGGCGAGACCGAGGACACCACCATCGCCGATCTGTCCGTGGCGCTCAATACCGGCCAGATCAAGACCGGCGCCCCGTCGCGGACCGACCGGGTCGCCAAGTACAACCAGCTCCTGCGCATCGAGGAAGAGCTGGGCACGGCGGCTGTTTATGCCGGAAAAGCAGCCCTGAAACTTGTTTCTTCATAAGAGTATTGACAAAAAACAATCATTCTGATTAGTTGACAAAATATTCCTTAAAATAGGGAGGTTCTGCTCATGACTCTGACAAAGGCCGATCTCGTCCAGCAGATCTACAAAACACACAATAACCTGACCAAGGCGCAGGCCACCGATGCGGTAGAGGCCCTCTTGCAGATCATGAAAGAGTGCCTGGCTGAAGGCGACGACCTGCTGATCAGCGGCTTCGGCAAATTCAACGTCAAGGGCAAAAAGGCCAGACGGGGCAGAAACCCGCAGACCGGCGAGGAGTTGATCCTGCCGCCCCGGCGGGTGGTCACCTTCAAGCCGTCCGGCATCCTGCGCACGAAAATTAACGACAAGTAAGCGCCGATCCCACAGGATCAGCCTTTTGATTCGATAAAAGGGAGAGTTCCGCGCCAGCCGGGGACCTCCCTTTTTATTTTTGCCCAACCAACCGCCGCCTGCCCCGCCGCCTGCCCCGCGGCGGGCCTCGCTATGCCGCGCCCCATGGACCTATCGTCAGCTGCCGTCCGCATCCCTTTTTCCAGAATCGACTGGGAGGATATCACCTTTTGCCTGGCCCCGTTGCTGGCTGCCGAGATCCCTGAGAATCTACGTCGCTCCGTGACCCGGGTCGGTATCCTGCATCCGCCGCTGGTCAGGGAAAAGAAAAAAAACACCTTTCAGGTGGTGGCCGGCCGCAAGCGGCTGCAGGCTGCCCGACTGCTGGCGGCGCAACAGAGCTGCATCTGCCTGATTCTGCCGCCGACCATTCCGGAGGCAACGCTCTTTGCCCTGCTGCTTGAGGACAACACGATCTGCCGCCAATTGACGCCGGTTGAGCAGGCGATTTTTTTTCAAAAAGCCCTGCACTATGTTGACGAGGAAGAGGCGGCCCGTCTCTTCCTGCCGGCCCTGGAGCTGCCGCCCCACCCATATCACATCCGCCGGCTTCTCGGCCTGCTTGAACTGGAAGAACCGCTTCTTCTGGGACTGCACAACGGTTTTCTGGATGAGAGCGCGGCCCGGGAACTGGGAGCCCTGCCCTTCAAGGACCGCATGACCCTTTTCGAGGTGATTCAAGATCTGCGCCTCAGTGTCGGCAACCAGCGGAAACTGGTTGCCATCTGCCGGGAACTGGCGACCCGGCACCGGCTGGCCGTGGCTACCCTGCTGGACGATCAGGCAATCAGGCAGATCCTGGCCAGCCCCGACGCCAACCCGCCGCAGAAAGCGGCCAACCTCATGGCCTGGCTCAGCCGCAAACGTTTTCCTAATTTAAGCGAGGCGGAAAGCAACTTCAAAAAATTTGTCGGCGGCCTGCAGCTGCCCGGCAACGCGACCATTACCCACAGCCCGTCCTTTGAAAAGGATACAATAACGCTTTCCGTCAATTTCGCTGATCAGGAGGCTTTTTTAAAGACCTGGGAAAAAATACAATCGGCCCTGGCGGAACCGGAAGATAGTTGAGCTGTTTTTCCATTTTTCATTTGTCTTTTCAAGGCATCCAGGGAATAATCAATTTTAGTTCATACACATCAGGCCTTCCTTAAATATCACCGACAGGAAATCCGCGGTGCGCAGACGATCGACAATTTGCATAGTTCTCTTCCTGCTCTGCCTCCCTGCGCTGTCTTTTGCCGCCACCCAGCCCGTGGAACAAGTTCCTCTTGAAAGACTCCTGGCCATGAACCTTGAACAGTTGATCGAGGTGAACGTGTCACTGGCCACTAAACGGCAGATTCCCGTCCGCAAGGCCCCGGCCATTGCCACGGTGATTACCGCCGCCGAGATCAGAAACATGGGCGCCAGGGATCTGACCGATGTCCTGGCGCTGGTGCCCGGCTTCAGCCGCTCGATTACAGAATTCGGCTCCTCCATGTTCGAGGTGCGCGGCACTACCACCCAACTCTCCGAAAAAATCCTGCTGATGGTGGACGGCCATCCCCTGAACAGAAACTTTGTCGGCAGCGGCCTATACTATGTCGGCAATGATCTGCCAGTCGACAACATCCGGCAGATCGAGGTTATCCGGGGCCCGGGCTCGGCGCTTTACGGCGCCAACGCCTTTCTCGCCACGGTCAATGTCATCACCCGAGACGCCGGCCAGATCAACGGCGTCGAAATCAATGCGGCTGGCGGCAGTTTTGACACGCGCAAGGCGAATCTCTCTGGCGGCCGGGTCTTTGCCAACGGTCTTGAACTCTCCGGCAGCCTCGACTACTACAAGACCAATGGCGAAGATCAACTGATCGAAAAGGATGCCATTTCCGCTACCCCCTGGTCCACCACGCCCGGCAATGCCGACTATGTGACCGAACGGTCGGACATGTTCGTAAAGGCCGCCTGGGGCGGCTTTACCTTTAGGGGGCAGTATACCGCAAAAAGAGCCCATGGCCTGTACATCGGCATGGCCTACGCCCTCACCGACGACAGCGCAGAATTGGCAAAAAACTACTGGGGAGAGTTGACTTACAACCGGAAGATGACCGACAAGCTGGCGTCCATGGTGAAGCTCTATTACGACCGATATGAACAGGAGGCCATAATCGAAGTCGAGCCGGAAGGTGTTTTTGGCCTTTTCCCCGAGGGCATGATCGGCTCACCCTTTCTCAAGGATAAAACCCACGGCGCCGAACTGCAGCTTGACTATGATCTGTCCGCTGCCAACCACCTGATATTCGGCGCGGCCCACGAAAGGATGAACCAGTTCGACGTCAGGGCCTACAACAATTTCGACCCCCGGGTATTTCCGCCCGTGCCCATCGACCTCGGCCCGGTGCAGGACATCTCCGCATGGGCCAACTGGCAGCAGGAAGGCGCGGCCCGGGAAATCCAGGCCTTCTACCTGCAGGATGAATGGAAAATCAAGGACAACCTCAACCTGACCGCCGGAGTGCGCTACGACCACTACAGTGAATTCGGCGCTACCACCAACCCCAGGGCTGCCCTGGTCTGGGGTTTTTTACAGAACGTCGATCTGAAGCTCCTCTACGGCCGGGCCTTCCGGGCACCGAACTTTGTCGAACTGTACAACAAGAACAACCCGGTCAATATCGGCAATCCGGCCGTAAAGCCTGAAATCATCGAGACCTATGAGGCGGGCCTCGGCATGCGGCTGGCCAGGTCGTTCACCCTGGATGTCAACTACTTCTACAACAAAATCGACGACCTGATTGCCTGGGACGCCTCCACCTCGCCAGCTGTACACGTCAATGCCGGCCGCCAGAAGGTGGAGGGGGTGGAACTGGCCCTGGCCGGCCGCTATACGGTTGATAATTACTGGAAACTGGCCTATATTTACCAGGATCCGCGCGAGGAGATCACCGGGGCCCGACTGCCCAATGTTCCCTATCAGCGGGCCGCCTTCAGCGTCAACTACGGACTGACCCGCGATCTGATCCTGCACACCGATATCCTCTGGACCGGCAAGCGGCCGCGCGAGGCCGCAGACCCGCGGCCGGAGATGCCTGCCTACGCCACGGTCGACTTGGCGATGATTCACAGGAATTTCGTCAAGAACATGGAGATCAGCCTCTCGGCGCACAACCTCTTGAACAAGAAATACCGGGATCCGGACCGTTCCGGGGCCGCGCAGCTGATCCCGAACGACTTTCCCCGGGACGGCATGGTCGCCATGCTGGGCGTGCGTTACAAGTTCTGATGCCGTAGATGAAAACAAACACTACCCCTGCCACGTTCAGAAGATACCCTTTGAGACCAACCAGCCACAAAAAATCCTTTCCTGCCAATAGCGGCAGGAAACGTTTTCCACACCTGCTCCTGCGAGCCCTGGTTGCGCTTCTGCTTTTCCTGCCGGGCGTTGCCCTGCCGACCCAGGCCAGCTACAGCCAACAGCTTGCCACCGGCGAATATGAATTAAAGGCGGTTTATCTGTACAATTTTCTCCACTTTGTCCAATGGCCGTCAGAATTGCATGAGAAGGAGAGCACTTTTATAATCGGGGTGGTCGGCGAATCCCCGTTCGGGGATGCCTTTGATTTGCTCCGACAGGGCCTGCAGCAGCAGAAGCAGCAAGGAATCTCCGTGATCTATTTTGGTCCCTACCGGAAAAACATGGACCTCGGCCGCTGCCACCTGCTTTTTGTCTCTTCCTCCGAACACCGGAATTTCCAGACAATACTCGCCAGCCTAAAAGGCACGCCGGTGCTCACGGTCGGCGACCATGAGGATTTTCTGGCCAGCGGCGGCATGATCAATCTGGTCAGGTACAAGGAGAAGCTTCGCTGGGAGGTCAACCGGGCGCCGGTCCGCCAGACCGGCCTCCGATTCGAGGCCAAACTGCTGGATATCGCCACCCAGATTGTCGACCTGCCGGCGCCGCGCAATTCAGAGAGGCCCGAAGAGTAATGCGCACCTTCCGCGATCTCTCAATCGGCAGGAAACTGACCATCATCCTCATGGGGACCAGCGCGGCCGCCGTCCTGCTCGCCAGTTTCGCCCTCTATGTAATGATCATCAATCAGTACCAGCAATCGTACCAGAACGACCTCACCGGACTGACAAAGGTCATCGGCGAAAACTGCAAGGCGGCCCTGACGTTTGATGTCCCCGAAGACGCGGAAAAGGTTCTCTCTTCCCTGAGCAATCACTCATCAATCAACAGCGCCCAGATCTACGACAAATATGGCAATCTCTTCGCCGCCTACCGCCGGAACCAGGCCGTGCCGGCCGCCCCGTCAACCTTGAACCCGGCCGGCCGGCCGGCGCAGGCTGCTGCCGCTGGACTTCTGGAGGTAAGCCAGGACATCTTTCTGAACAATGTCTTTGCCGGCCGGATCCTGCTGCAGGATGACATGCAGTTCATCCATCGATTCCGGCAACTCTCCATTTACTCCGTGTCCGTGGCAACCGGGATTGCGCTGGCCCTGGCCTTCCTGCTGGCGACCGCGCTGCAACGCCTGATTTCAACGCCAATCACCTCACTTGCTACCCTGTCGCAGCAGGTTACCAGGGATCAGGACTATTCCCTGCGCGCCTCCAGGTTCGGGGATGACGAGGTGGGCCATCTTGTTGACTCCTTTAATGACATGCTAAGCCGGATCGAGGCCCGAAGTCTGGCGCTGCAGGACAGCGAGCAGCGCTTCCGCAGCGTGATTGACCAGGCGGTTGATGCCTTTTTTCTGCACGACATGAACGGGCGGTTCATCGATGTCAATCTACGGGCCTGCAGCGATCTCGGGTACACCCGGGATGAACTGCTGGCCATGTCCGTGGAAGACATCGACGCTAAGACCGACAACGGACAATATCCTAAAAAATTCTGGCGCGACCTGCCCATGGAGACGCCGCTCACCCTTGAAGGGGAATACCGGCGCAAGGATGGCACCACCTTCCCGGTGGAATCACGCCTGGGTCTCCTGGCGCTTGGCGAAAACAGGTTCATCATGCTGCTGGCTCGGGATATAACCGAACGGCGGGAGGCAGAGATCGACAAAATCAAAATGGAGACTCGACTGCAGCAGGCTCAAAAAATGGAATCCATCGGCACCCTGGCCGGCGGCATTGCCCACGACTTTAACAACATCCTGTTTCCCATCTTGGGCTATACCGAATTTGCCATGTCCAAACTGCCGGAGGGCAACGAAATCCGGGGGTATCTGGAAGAAGTGCTGAAAGGGGTCATGCGTGCCAAGGAACTGGTGAAACAAATCCTCACCTTCAGCCGGCAGGAGGCCCAGGCCCTATCTCTCGTCCAGATTCACCTGATCGTCAAGGAGACCACCAAGCTGTTGCGGGCCTCCATTCCGGCCACCATCGAGATCCGCACCAACATCGACCCCCACTGCGGGTATGTCCTGGCCAACCCGACCCAGATCCATCAGGTGCTGATGAATCTCTGCACCAACGCCTACCACGCCATGCGCGAGACAGGCGGCATACTCGGCATCGCCCTGGCGCCATACCGACTCGACAACCGGGAGACGCTCAAAGATTCGCACCTGGTGCCCGGCACATACCTCAGACTCGAAGTCAGCGACTCCGGTTACGGAATCGAACCGGACACCCTGAAAAGAATTTTTGAGCCCTACTTCACCACCAAACCGAAAGGCGAGGGAACCGGCCTGGGGCTTTCCGTGGTCCACGGCATCGTCACCGGCCATGGCGGCCATATCACCGTGTACAGTGAGCCGGGCCGCGGCACAACCTTCCATGTCTACCTGCCGATGGCCGAGGCCGAACCTATTATGGAAGGCGCGATCAGCCAGGCAATCCCCTTTGGCGATGAAAGCATCCTGCTCGTCGATGACGAAGAAACAATAGTTGAGATCATCCAGAAGATGCTGGAGGAGCTTGGCTATCAGGTCACGGCCTTCACCAGCCCCATGGCGGCACTGGCGAAATTCCGTGAGCAAGCGGATGCATTCGACCTGGTGATCACGGACATGACCATGCCCAAAATGACCGGTTATCAGCTGGCGCAGGAACTTCTGGAGAGCCGGAAAGAGACGCCGATCATCATGTGCACCGGCTTCAGTGAGTTGATCAACGAGGAAACAGCCAAGGCGATCGGCATCCGGGAGTATATCATGAAGCCGGTGGCCATCACCGAACTGGCCAACACCATCCGCCGAGCTCTGCGGCCGGAATGACCCGCGCCGGTCGCCGGCTCATTCGCCGATAATTTTTACCAAAACCCGCTTGCGACGGCCGCCGTCGAATTCTCCGTAGAAGATCTGCTCCCACGGTCCGAAATCGAGCCGGCCGGCCGTCACCGCCACCACCACTTCGCGGCCCATGATCTGGCGTTTCATGTGGGCATCGGCATTATCCTCGCCCACGTTGTGCCGGTACTGGGCAACCGGTGCATGGGGGGCGAGCTTCTCCAGCCAGATTTCATAGTCGTGATGCAGGCCGGACTCGTCGTCATTGATGAACACCGAGGCGGTGATGTGCATGGCGTTGACCAGGACGAGGCCCTCACGGATACCGCTCTCCCGCAGGCAATCCGCCACCTGCGGCGTGATGTTGATAAAGGCGCGCCGGGACGGCACCTCAAACCACAGTTCCTTGCGAAAGCTTTTCATCTGCCCCCTTCCAAGTAACTTCAACCTAACCCCGATAAACGGGATAAGTACCTTCACGAAATAATATTCTGCCAAAAAAGCGCAGAATATTATTTCTAAGGTACTAAATGGCTGA
>Ga0208863_1000570_pt1 | contig 33033 bp, 32 predicted proteins | sample RifOxyD3_FD_184040 | JGI IMG/M metagenome (GOLD analysis project Ga0208863, IMG submission 184040) | Soil microbial communities from Rifle, Colorado - Rifle Oxygen_injection D3 (SPAdes) | ecosystem: Environmental > Terrestrial > Deep subsurface > Rock core/Sediment | place: Rifle, Colorado...
TTCAATTTGAAAAACCGTATGGCTTCCGTGCCTGTAGTCCATGCTCGCCTCCGTTCAGAAAGCGCATTATCGCAGCTAAAGCTAACCGGCTAAAGCCGGTGGTTTTAACCTTAGGGTGGAAAATAAAAGCACGAAGTGCGCCTATATTTCATGGGGGGAAGACCCCTGCGATCTTGCGGTGTTCCCTCCGTCCTTTCACTGACAATTCCCTCTGACATCATCCCCGCTTCCAAGTAACGCCGGATCAGTTTCAACACCCGTTCATCTTTGACTTGCCGCGCGATCCTCGACATCAAAATATTCGGTAGCACAAGGCACGCATGCAGATCTCCCCGGGTATAACGCACCCACCTTCACGCTTAGAGTAGAGAACAGGCTCTCGCCTGCCCTCCCTCATCAAACCGTGCATGCAGTTTTCCCGCACACGGCTTTCCGATATTCTTCGCACTAGGCATGCGCCATCTTCCAGCCCGCTTTTGTCGGAACTTTGTATAGCCCATATTTCGTATAAAGCGGCTGGCTCGGGAATCGGTCAATGCCCGTTCCACGATCCTGGATCTTGTGGCGCTTCATCAGTGCGCGCGCAGGCGTTCTTCTGCATGACATCTCACCTTGTCCAGCACCTTACTGGAATTGCGATAATGGAAGTAATTCACCCACCCGCGAAGAAATGACGCCGCCTTGCGGCGTGCCTTTACTTTTCGCTTTTCCTCCACCCGCATTCTTCTTGATGCCGTCAGACTCGATTTATTTTCAACTTATTATCAACTAATTGATTATTAAGTAAAACAAGTCTAGTCCAACCCTATTAAAAGCAATAAGCGACCCGCAGAATCGGGTCGACTTGTACCGTCAAATTAGAATCCGAAAGTAGGAAAATCAATCGCGTCTGACCCCATTGATTGTTTTAGGTTGATTGTTGTGAAGGCCGGGGTTTTAAACCGGGTCGGAATCCGGATAAATTAAGGCAAAAACATGCGGAAACAGCCGCCCGGTTCATTTGAGAGCTGTATAGTACCGCGACACGCTTGTAAATGATGGCGCAAGGCAATTTTGTGAGCCAAATACAAACCCAATCCGGTACCCGTCCCCCGACTGGCCGTAGGTACACGCCCCTGTGCCGCCAGAGCCTCCTCTGAAAAACCTGCACCGTCATCCACGATCTCGAACACCAGCCTATCCTCCTGCTGATAAGCCGACACACAGATCGCTGTATGCGCATGGCGACAGGCGTTATGGAGCGCATTGCTCAGCGCCAGCCGCACCAGCGCATCGTCAAAAAAAGCACAGGCCGGCGCACGATCGGTGACGACGGTAATCGTCAACACCGGGAACATTTCACGGTATTCGGCAGCCAGTATTGCCAGAAAATCCTCGGGGCTGACCGAATCAGTATTGACCTGCAGAACATTCTCAGCATCCTGATAAACCAGCAGCATCTCAGACAGACGGCGCGCCGCTCCCATTACCATCGCCACTTCGTGTTGCGCATCCATCCGTTTACCCAGACGCAATGCCAGTTCGGCCAGTTGATTTTTTACATCGTGCACCACAGCGGTATATAAATCATTCATGAGATTCCCTTGTGACTGAGTCAATCAAAACGCCTGCACGCCGACATATTCATCCGTACAATCAATATTTTAACTGTTTTAGCACCCCGTCAATCTGCTCTAACTTTTGATTATTTGGAGACTTAATCAATAAAGATTCGCGGCGTGCTAAACACTTAGCCAATTTTTCCGCTGTCTGACCGTTGCGCAGCAGATCAAGTGCCATCACCAGCACGGCATTACCCAGTATCTGTAAATTATTAGGCAAACTGTCTGACGCCTCGCACAATAACTGTATCGCCTCATTGAACTGGCCTGCCTGCGCCTTCTTCACCCCGTCGTTATTGAGCAGCACCACTTCACGCGTACTGTTGGCGATCATGGCACTGGCCTCGGCGGTGTCCTTGCCGGCCGCCACCAGCACGTCATGCACCCTACCCTTGATCGCGGCATCTTCATGATGGTTCTGTACCGCATGACGCAGCAGACGAATGGCATCCTCTTCGCGATTTAAGGCAAAACAGGCATCGGCCAGCGCCATCACCGCATCCGCCGGCAAGTGCCTCAGCTCGCCCGCCTGCATCACCTTTTCCAGTGCTGCCAGCGCCAGCACCTCATTGCCCGCACTGCGATGCACCCGGCTCTCAGTCGCCCCCAGCAGCACGGTGCTGTGCGGATCGGCAAAGGTTTTCTGTGCGTCTTTGACCACGGCGAGCGCCTCATCCGTCTTACCTTGGTGCATCAATGCACGGGACAACATCGTAAAATCATCGGCCTGACGCACCGGCGAATGCTTGTGCTTTTGCAGCGTGGCTCGCATAAGTTTTTCAGCGACTTCGTGTTGACCGGTGCTGATCGCCAGCGCAGACACCTCCCGTATCCGGCTCATGGTGCCCGGCGATACCCGACTGGCGCTCTGCAGCACCTCAAGCGCGGCCTTCTTGTCGCCTGATTCCGCCATGAGTCGGCTCAAAAAATCATAAGCGGCCATAAACTGAGGCGTCTCATCAAGTATCTCGCGCGCCAGACGGGCGGCCTCTTCTTTTTCATTTAGCAGCACCTGCGCGCGCGCCAAACCCAATTTCGCCCAGGCTAACGGTCGCAGTGCGATAATTTCACGGTATAACGCAGCAGCCTGTTCCACCCGCTTATCGCGTATCAGTGCTGCACCCTTGATTTTGCACAGATCGACGAAATACTTATCTTTCGCTGCGAGCAGTTTGTCGCATTCGACGATGACCTGAGCCCAGTTTTTCTTGTCCGAAGCCCGGTCTATAGCCGCAAAATAACCCTGCCTATCCAGTAATTTCTCAAGTCGCGTATTGAATTGCCCGGCGGTGAAAGGTTTGAGCAGGTAATCGTCGGGAGCACATTCGGAAGCCGTCACCACCCGTTCGTAAGATTGCTCCGCCGTGATCATCACGAAAATAGTATTACGATGTATCAAATCACGGGTGCGCAGATACTCAAGAAATTGCTGGCCATCGGTGCTGTCCCCCAGCATGTAGTCGCACAGAATAACGTCGTAATGGTGAAAGGAGATCCGTTCGAGCGCTTCCTTTATGCTGGACACCACATGCAGTTTTGCAAAACCGGCACTGGAAAGCGACATGCGCAATTGCGAACGCATACCCTCCATATCGTCGATTACCAGCACCCATTTATCGGAAACTTTAGTCAGTGTAGCCAAATTTGCAACCCCGTTTAATTAGACAAGAATGGCCGCCATCGCCCGTACAAACAGCCTAACACAGTTCAGCCCTTCAAAATTGCTCCTGATAACGCGCGGTGATCGGATAGCGCCAGTCCTTACCATAACCGCGTTCAGTAATACGCACCCCCACCGTGGACTGACGGCGTTTGTATTCGCTCAACTGTATCAGGCGAACCACACGGCGCACATCGGCCTCATGGTAACCACGCGCAATGATCTCAGGGATAGACAGATTTTGCTCTACATAACAGGCCATGATGGCGTCGAGCACCTCGTAAGGCGGCAAATTATCCTGATCTGTCTGATCGTGGCGCAATTCGGCGCTGGGTGCACGGGTAATGATCCGCTCAGGAATCACATAACCCAAGGTATTGCGATAACCGGCCAGGCGGTACACCAGCATTTTACCCACATCTTTCAACACCGAAAAACCGCCAGCCATATCGCCATACAAGGTCGCATAACCGACGCTCATCTCGGATTTATTGCCAGTGGTGAGCACCAGCGACCCAAACTTGTTCGACAAGGCCATCAACAACATACCGCGAATACGGGCCTGCAAGTTCTCCTCGGTAGTATCCTCGTCGCGCCCGGCAAAACCCGCTTGCAGCGTATTCAGATAGCTTTGTAATATCGGCTCTATAGAATATTCATCATATTTCACACCCAGCAACCTGATCATTTCACGCGAATCATCCAGGCTGATCTGCGCCGTATAGGGCGAAGGCATCATCACCGCATGCACCTTGTCCGCCCCCAACGCATCGACCGCAATCGCCAGAGTCAGCGCAGAATCTATGCCGCCGGACAGTCCCAACAAGACACCGGGAAAGCGGTTTTTACCGATGTAATCACGAAGCCCCAGACACAGGGCACGATAAACACTCGCTACACCCGTCGGCAGTATCGTCAGTTCGCCTGCAGGCTCCGCATCGCCCGCGATCGTCAAGACAGATAGTTCTTCCTTAAAAACGTCAAGTTGAGCGAAAATATGACCACACCCATCCATCCCGAACGAGCCACCGTCAAATACCAGTTCGTCCTGACCGCCGACCAGGTTGGCATAAACCACCGACATGCCGGTCTCAGCGATGCGTGCGCGTAAGGCGGCATAGCGGGCGGCCTGCTTATCGACCGAGTAGGGTGAAGCGTTGGGCACCAGCAACACGTGCGCGCCAGCCTGATGCGCGAGTCGCGCCGCCCCGGGATGCCAAACATCTTCACAGATATTCAAACCGAAACGTACCCCGTCCAACTCAAATACACAAGCCTCACCACCCTGCGAAAAATAGCGCGCCTCATCGAATACCGAGTAATTTGGCAGAGATTGTTTGAAATAGGTGGCGGCAATTTTGCCATTCTGCAACAACGAGGCTGCGTTGTAGCGCAACCCGTCCTGCTCGTACGGATGACCTACGATCACCGAAATATCAAAAATCTGCCCTGCCAGCCCAATCAGCGCCTCCTGGCAAGCCTGATAAAAACCGGGCCGCAACAGTAAATCTTCCGGCGGGTAGCCGCACAAACTCATTTCCGGGGTCAGCATGATCAGAGCACCCTGTGCTCTGGCCTGCCCGGCATAGTCGATAATCTTGGCGGAATTTTCCTTCAGGTCACCCAGGACGCAGTTGATTTGTGCGATTGCCAGTTTCATAGCTATTCAGTCATGCTTTAAAGTGAGACATATTATTCCATTTCGCGACACTACAGTCGTAAAAAAAGCGGGCTGTTTCCAGTCCGCTTTATCAGAAAAGACAAGAATTATTTAATCACACGTACTTTTGTTTCTTCTTTGATAACCGAACGAATTTCTACGCGACGGTTTTCGGCTTGACCAGCCTTAGTCTTGTTGCTGGCAACCGGTTTTGCTTCACCATAGCCAACTGAAACAATACGATCGGCTGCAACACCCTTCTTGACCAGATAGGCTTTGACAGACGCAGCGCGACGTTCAGACAATTTCAGGTTATACGCATCTTTACCGATGTTGCAGGTGTGGCCCGAAACGTTGAGCTTAGCATCTTTATATGCCGCAGCAAATTCAACCACTTCATTTAATTGCTTGTCGGCCGATCTGCGCAGTTTTGCAGAATCAAAGTCAAAGTTCGTCCCTTTCAGTGTCACAGGCTTTTCTGCCAACAACGTCTTCCAGGCTTCAGGAACTGGAGCTACTGCCGGTACAACTGCAGCAGTGACAGGAACCGCAACGGCCTTAGCTTCCTGCTTAACGACAGCAGGCGCATCTGCGACACCGGACACTACATGAGGTGCATCGAAGTAATAATTCAGACCGATGGTCATATTATTGTTATTGACTTTGACCCCGTTCGAACTGCTGGAAATCGTAGTGAATTCGCCAGCCAGACTCCAGTGAGCCGCGATCTTGTATTCAACACCCAGACCCAGATGAGCACCAGAAGCGGAACCCGTCAGCGCAGCGCCTGTCATGCGAGTAGAACCATAGCCCAGCTTGGCATAAGGCAACCATTTACCTGAAGGCAAACCCAACTTGAGATCAACGCCGTATATATCAGTCCCGTAATTAGCCGAGGTACCAGGAATACTGGTTGTATGAGTCTTCTTCTGATTAAAATCAGCGAAACCGTCAACGCCCAACAGGAAATTACCCTTATCCCAATTGTAACCGCCTTCAAAGCCATAAGTGTTTGCATTCGCAGCTGTAGCGACGGGAACAGCAGCAATATCCGAACGATTAGAGCCCACTTTAGCACCTATCCAGCCACCGGAAAACTCACTGGCCTGAGCAGCGGAAACACTCAACAGCGCAGCCGCCAGAGTAATGGAAATTGTACTTTTTTTCATATTAACATCCTTCATCATTTAAGGTTTAAAAGCGTTTCGTTCAAAATTTTCTGCGCGCATTCTATCCCAAAACAACAAATAAATAGCCGGCGTTGCAAAAATACAACGTGACGCCCATACGCCCACTCGGGGCACTACCCGACAACAAAACTTAAATACCATTTAATAATAAATAGTTATAACAGAAAGCGCTCGCCAGAGAACAACAGATTACTCCGTAACCGGCACTTTCCTTTCTTCTTTGATCACCGAGCGGACTACGACGCGACGGTTTTGTGAACGACCTTCTTCTGTTGCATTATCCGCAATCGGCTGTTCATAGCCCAGACCTTCGATACTGATACGTTTTGCTGCTACGCCACGCTTGACCAGTGCCGCCTTAAACGAAGCAGCACGACGCATGGACAACTTCATGTTATAGGGCTTTTTCGAGGTTGCTTTACGGTAATCTGTATGACCTGATATGGTCAGTTGTGCATCGGGATAACGCTGAGCAAATTCAGCGACATCATTCAGTGTCATTTTGGCGGCAGGCAGCAATTTTGCCGATTTTGCATCAAAATTAACACCTGAAAAGGTAACTGGTTTTTCCTCAAGCAAGGTTTTCCAGATCACTTCCTTAGGCTGAGGCTTGACTTCCTCAGGCGCAGCAACCACGGGCGCAATCACTCTAGGTGCGATCACTCTAGGTGCGATCACTTTGGGTGCGACCACTTTAGGTGCGATCACCTTAGCGGGAGCTACAGAAACGGGCTTAGGCACTTCCTTCACCGCAGGCTGAACTGCTGCAACAACAGAGGCAGCAGGCGATTTTTCAAAGTAATAATTAACGCCTATCGTAAAGTTATTGTTGTTTGACTTCCAGCCACTGGCACTGCCGGACATCGACGTATACTCACCCGCCGCGCTCCAGGCGGGGGCAAATTTATACTCGACACCCAAGCCCAAATGCGTGCCCGCTGACGCACCGATCAGGCCGCCACCCGTCCATTTATTGGAGCCATAGCCCACTTTAGCGTATGGCAGCCATTTACCTTTGGGCAGGCCAAGTTTCAAATCTACACCGGACACATCGCTGCCATAGGTCGTTGTCGTACCGAAATTATTACCGTGAACTGCTCTCTGATTAAAATCGACGAATCCGTCTATCCCGATCAATATATTTTTTATATCCCAGTTGTAGCCAGCTTCAAGACCATAGGTACTCGCGCTGCTGACACTTACGCCAGAAATGTCAGAGCGGTTACTCCCCGCCTTTGCGCCACCCCAACCACCAGAAAATTCACTGGCCTGGCCTGCTGAAACACTGAGCAGCGCAGTAGCAAGCGCTATTACCATCGTACTATTTTTCATCGTATCCCCCCTGATTATTTTGATCTGTTTAGCCATGAACAGCAGCCGGGAAAATGGTCGAATTCGCCCAAACCGGCCCACTTCCTTCGCACACCCCGCAAGGTTAATGATTATCCATGCTGCGAGCAAGCGAAAAGTAAAATTGTGTTAGCGAAAAGTAAAATTGCACCCAAAGCCAAGACTATTTCAGCCCGTTTTATCCTGCCGCACGCTGACGCCTTGCCTCAAACAGACAGATACCGGTACTCACCGAGACATTCAGACTCTCCACGCTGCCCAGCATCGGAATGCGCACCAGCTCGTCACAGGTCTCCATCGTCAAACGGCGCAAGCCCTCACCTTCCGCACCCAACACAATCGCCAAGCCCCCTGTGTGTTTGAAGCTATGCAAGTCCTGCTTCGCCTCGCCTGCGGCACCGACCACCCAGATATTCTGTTCCTTCAACTCACGCAAGGTGCGCGCAAGATTGGTGACCGTGATATAGGGTACGGTTTCCGCCGCCCCGCACGCCACCTTTTCGACCGTTGCCGTGATGCCCACGGCGCGATCCTTAGGGGCGATCACCGCATGCACACCAAAGGCATCCGCACTGCGCAGACAAGCGCCCAGATTATGCGGATCCTGAATACCGTCCAGTACCAGCAGTAACGGCGGCTCAGTGAGCGTTTCCAGCACATCGGATAAATGCTGCACACGGCGCGCCGCATCGACTCGCGCCGCGATACCCTGATGCCGTGCACCGCTGGCCATCCCGTCCAGACGAGCACCATCCACTGGAATCACGCGCACCCCGCTCGCCTCAGCCAGCTTGATCAAATCACGCATGCGCGGATCCTGACGTCCGGATTGCTGGTAAATCTCCATCACACCATCCGGATTTTGACGTATCCGCGATGTGACCGCATGAAATCCGTAAATAAGTCTTAAATCAGCCATGCTTTTTCTTCCCCTTTGATGCTTTCTTCTTAGGTTTCGCTGTCGGCTCTGCATCGACCTCAGCGACCTCTCCATGCAACACGAAATCGATCTTGGTGCTTTCCATATCCACTTTCACAACACGCACTTCGACCCGATCACCGAGGCGATAACTTTGCCCGGTGCGCTCACCCAACAGATGATGTTTGGCCGCATCGTAATGGAAGTAATCCTTACCCAGCTCGGAGATATGCACCAGACCTTCGACATACAAATCATCCAGCGAAACAAACATACCAAAACTGGTGACCGACGAGACCGAACCGGTAAACACGCTGCCCAAATGGTCGCGCATATAGAAACACTTCAACCACGCCTCAACATCGCGGGTCGCGTCATCGGCACGGCGCTCGGTCATCGAACAATGTATACCCAGCTCGGCCCACTTCTGCGCCGGCTTATATTGCTTGCCCTGCAACACCGCCTTGATCGCTCTATGCACCAGCAAATCCGGATAGCGTCTGATCGGTGAGGTAAAGTGCGCATAAGCCTCATAACCTAACCCGAAGTGGCCGATATTCTCAGGCTCATACTTAGCCTGACGCAAAGAGCGCAACATCACCGTCTGCAGCAAGCCAGCATCGGGGCGCCCCCTGATTTTCTTGAGCAACTTGGAGTAATCCGCCGCCTGCGGCTCATCATCTCCCGTCAGACCCAGGCCGAATTCTTTCATGAATTCACGCAAGGCTTCCAGTTTCTCCGGCGTCGGCCCCTGATGCACACGGTACAACACAGGGTGATGATGCTCATGCAGGAAGCCCGCTGCGCACACATTGGCGGCCAGCATACATTCCTCGATCAGCTTGTGCGCATCGTTGCGCACTACAGGGATGATGCGCTCTATCTTGCCCTGATCGGTGAAGATCATCTGCGTCTCGACCGTCTCAAAGTCGATCGCACCGCGCTTCTCGCGCGCTTTGAGCAACTTATGGAACAGCTCATACAAATGCTGCAGATGAGGCACGATAGACTTATTGGCCAAGGCCAACTCACCATCGGGCTGCGCCAGCATCTCGGCCACGTGGGTATAAGTCAGCCGCGCATGAGAATACATCACAGAGGGATAGAAACGGTATTTACCGATCTCGCCGTTATTGCCGATGTGCATGTCGCACACCATACACAAGCGATCCACCTGCGGATTCAACGAACACAGACCGTTGGATAACTCCTCCGGCAGCATCGGGATCACGCGGCGCGGAAAATACACCGAATTACCGCGCAAGATCGCCTCGCGATCCAAGGCATCATTGGTCTGTACATAGTGGCTGACATCAGCAATCGCCACCACCAGACGGTAACCGCCCTTTTCGGGCGTGCAATACACTGCGTCATCGAAATCCCGCGCCGTCTCACCATCTATGGTGACCAGCGGCAGATGACGGATATCCTCGCGCCCCGCCCAATCCTCGGAAGATACTATCGGCGAGATGGCTTTGGCCTGTTTTTCCGCATCGTGCGGGAACTCATGCGGCAGATCGTGTTTGCGCAGTGCAATCTCGATTTCCATACCAGGATCGGCATAATTACCCAACACCTGCACAATGCGACCAATAGGCTGCGCATGCTTATCCGGATGCTTGATAATTTCCAGTATCACAACTTGCCCGGCACGAGCACCGCCCACACCACCTGCTGCTACCAGAATATCCTGGGTAATGCGGCGGTTCTCGGCGACCACGAACTGAATACCGTGCTCCTCAAACAAACGCCCCACCACCTTGTTGTTGGCGCGCTCCAGCACCTCGACGATCTTCGCTTCCGGGCGGCCGCGACGATCCATTCCACCCTGACGCACCATCACCACATCGCCGTTCAGGACCTGATGCATTTCCTTTTCAGACAGAAACATGTCTGGGCTGCCGTCTTCAGGAATCAAAAAACCGAAACCGTCCGGATGGCCTTGCACTTTACCCTTAACCAGATCCAGTTTATCCATCACGCAGATCGCACGTTTACGATTGCGCATAATCTGCCCATCGCGCTCCATCGCACGCAAACGGCGCGAGAACAGATCTTCTTCATCACGTTCGATGAGCAGCATATCCAGCAGCTCATCGTCACTCATCGGGGCACCCTGTTCGGTCAAAATCTGCAAAATAAATTCGCGACTCGGTAGCGGGTGTTCGTATTGTTCGCGCTCGCGCTCGAGGTGAGGATCCTGCAAACGTAAATTATTTTTCTTTTTCATTGACAAATTTTCCTTTAACTATAAAATGCGCGTCTTCAGCAAGAAACATTGCTTGCCCAGATGGCGGAATTGGTAGACGCGCACGGTTCAGGTCCGTGTGCCGTAAGGTGTGGAGGTTCGAGTCCTCTTCTGGGCACCAAATAAGTAAGGCCAGCGCAAGCTGGCCTTTTCTTTTGAGCACAGAAAGTAAAGCAACTGCTTGCTTTACGACAGGACTCGAAGGGCAGCCGGTACTACGGATGCCGGGGTCGCGCCTGCGTGACCGAGCCTCTTCTGGGCACCAGAAACAAGCAAGAGTCCGCGCAAGCGGACTTTTTGCTTTGAGCCCTAAAAACAAATCGACACAAACAACACAGACCGGGATTTCGATTACGGACAATATGGAGGACACTAACCCCGCATCATTCCGGCTTACCGGCACTGCAAAAAACGCAACCGTGCTCAATGCCCGGTTCGTGCGGTTTTTTGTAAGCCATAAAATTTCCTGCATATAAAGTTCGTCGTATTCTGAAATCCCGGCGCATTCTACACTATCAGCCTACCCTACCCGATTGTTTTAATGCGCTCATACATTCCACCCGATCGAAAAAAAACACCGCCACAGATATCATAGCGATGTTCAGATTCACAACAAAAACGCTATCAGCCGATTAAAATTAACAACCCGTTGATTAATTTAGTAATATTACGAATTAATCAGTCAGATTAAAATTAAACGCATCCTGTCGGCTTGGGCAGTCCGCCGTACTTGGTAATCGGCTTCATCGGCCCTGTCATCCAGATATCGAACAACTCCTTCTGATCCATTTCGATGAATTTAGAAAATTTGCGCACCGGCGGCACCGTACCGAAGTCCTCGACATACTCGCGCGCCTTGAGTATCTGCGCCCACTTTTGCTCGGTCAATTCGTAACCATCAGCTTCGGCCATGGCGCGCCCGATTTCAGGCGTCCAGTCATCCATACGCTGCAAATACCCATCTCCATCTCTCGCTGGCAAACTCATCATCTCTCCTTAAATTAAGTATTTTTTACTACGATCTTTGGAAATACCGCGCTGTGATCTTGCGCCATATCCGCCACTTTTACCGCGACGCGTCGTGCAATCTGTTTATAGATACGGGCGATATCACCGTCCGGATCTGCCGCCACAGTAGGATGGCCGGAATCCGCCTGTTCACGAATACGAATATCCAGCGGCAAGCCGCCCAGGAATTCCGCGTTGTAATCCGCACACATTTTCTCCCCGCCTCCTGCGCCAAAGATATGCTCTTCGTGTCCGCATTTTGAACAGATGTGCGTGCTCATATTTTCCACGATACCGAGTATCGTGATGCCAACTTTTTCGAACATTTTTAATCCCTTACGTGCATCCAGCAAGGCGATGTCCTGAGGTGTAGTGACAATAACAGCCCCCGTGACCGGCACCTTCTGCGCGAGGGTGAGCTGCACGTCCCCGGTACCCGGTGGCAAATCCACCACCAGATAGTCCAGATTATCCCAACGGGTCTGATGCAACAACTGATCCAGCGCCTGAGTCGCCATCGGACCGCGCCAGATCATCGGCGTATCGTGCTCATCGATCAGATAGCCGATAGACATGGATTGCAAGCCGTGATTAACCATCGGTTGCAGCGAGTTACCATCGGCAGATTCAGGTTGACCGCTAATCCCCAGCATGGTCGGCTGCGAGGGACCGTAGATATCCGCATCCAGTATACCCACGCGCGCACCTTCCGCCGCCAGCGCCAGCGCCAGATTGACTGCCGTAGTGGATTTACCAACCCCGCCCTTACCGCTGGCCACCGCGATGATGTTTTTGACGCCTTCCACCAGCTTTACGCCACGCTGTACGGCATGCGGCACCACCTTACTGGTCACCGTTACACCGATTGTTCCTGAATCAGGAAATACGCCTTTAAGGTGAGCTTCAACCATCGCGCGAATTTCATCCCAGACACTTTTAGCCGGATAACCCAGCAAAATATCCAGCGTCACGTTGTTGCCGGTTATCTTTATATTTTTAACCGACTTGCCTGTGACGAAGTCTTTCCTGGTATTCGGGTCAATCAGATTTTTCAGCGCGGTTTGTACGCTAATTTCAGTCATACTCATTACAAACTCCTGTCACTTACTATGTTGGTCACTATACCATACCATACTAATATAGTTGGTCATTATTGCGTAAAAAAACAAACTTTCGGTTTTATTTAATCGTCGCCCAATTCGGGCTGCACTTCGCGCACCTCATTGAGCATATCTTCCGCATGCAACTCGTTCTCGGCAAAAAACATTTTGATGCTGTATGTCGCAGACTCTGCCATTTCACTGCGCAACAATTTCACGCAACTGGATGCCTCGCGGTATTTCTCAAACTGCTCCAGTTTATGCAACATGCGGATGGGGCGATCAGAGATCTTATAAATAAAGTAAGGCATCAAAACATCCTATAACACATTGATTAAAATAACAAATACAAGTCAATTCGACTTGGCGGACGGCTTCAGAAAAGTGACCACATTCACACCGGGAGCATTCTTGGTGGCGCAACTACCCTCTTCCACGCCGGCATCGCGCTCCGCTTCATGCAGACGATTGATCACATCCACATAGTGCTTCTGCTTCACCATCATCAGGGCGGTAAAGCCCCCGTCGTTGCGTGCCAGCACATCCGCACCGGCATTGAGCAAGACCTCAACCAAACCAATCTCACCATAGCCTGCCGCCAGCATCAATGGCCGCACGCCGTAGCCGATGGCAGCTTCAATGTCTGCACCTTGCGCGATCAAATATTCAGCCACATCGGGATAACCACAATCCTGCTCGACGTTATACACAGATTTTGTCAAAGGCGACCAGCCGCGTTCATCCCGCGCGTTAACCTGGGCACCGCTCGTCACCAGCAGTTCTACCACAGGCAAATTACCTGTAGCGGCAGCCAGCATCAACAAGGTTGATCCCTCCGCATCACGCATCTCAACATTTCCAGCCAATAGTACTTTCACCTGTTCGACATCACCCGATGTAACAGCGGCAATCAATTCCATAGTTCACTCCTGTAAATAGCAAAATCCGTCCGAAAATCACCTTGGGAAAGCGCTGATTTATTCGGTTTTGTCATTCCCGCGCATAACCAGCGACTTGACTGTCGTTGTCTGACAGCTTAGTCGAATGGCTAGTTGTTTCATCAGGCGGGAATCCAGTTAAATCAAGGCGCTTGATCTCCGCTTTGCGAGCGGCCGTTTAGCGGCTTGCCTGCTTAACCCACTTCGCGGAGACGACGAATAAATCAGCATCTCCTCAGCAATATATCGCAAAAAAGCTCACAAAACCAGACAAAATTAGTCGGATTTTGTGAGCTCCCCAAACATGGTGTCAGAAACATATCGTTTTACATTTCTGACTATACGTCCTGGATTAGTCCAATCTGGCCCAGATGCGTTTCTTCATCATATACAGCAAGGTAGTCAGGACAAAAAGATAACCCATCACGTAATAACCCAACTTAAATCTCTCCTGTTCGTGCGGATCTGCGGCCCAATTCAGGAATGAAACAATATCCTTCGCCTTGGCAGCAATCTCAGCACGCTGAGCAGGTTCCGTGGCACTGCTAATCCCCAACGGATCCGGCATCTTGCTGGCCGGAAACACGTGATTACCCGTCACACCATCCGCACCGGTGTAATAAGCCATCAAATAACTGTATAGATAGTTATTGCCACCGTCACGCGCACGGGCCATCAAGCTCAACTCAGGAGGGATCGTGCCAAAAGAAGCCATGGCTGCATCATCCGGCATCATACCCATGACAGGTGAATCAATGGTCCAGTCGCCCTGCCATTCCTTTACCTTCGCCTTGTCAAAGCCTAAGCCGACCAGGTCCTGATACTTGATGTATTTGAGCGAGTGGCAACCACGACAGCTGTCCATGAACGCCTCCACACCGCGCTTCACAGCAGGGACACTCGGATCAACTTGAATCTTCTCCAGCTTAACTTCCGAGTTCGCGGAGGACAGGGATGTTACGCAGCACAACGCCAACGCTAATAATTGCTTTTTCATGCTCACTTTCCTCCTGATTTCTTCTGGGCAATTTGCAGCTCTTCACTGGCAATCAACGCTTCAACCTGCTTAGGCAAACCGCGTTTACGCAACCATTTCTCTTCCGCCGTAGAAATAAACGGAACCAGGAAGAAGGAACCGAAATAAGCAACACTGGCAATCTGCCCAATGAGGATGGTTTGATCAGTTGGTGGAACATAACCGATATAACCCAGAATCAACATGTCGATAATAAACAGATAGAACTGCAAGCGGAAGATCGGGCGATACAGCGCGCCACCCGGAATCTTGGAACGGTCCAGCATAGGCATGAACGCAAACAAGATCACTGACAAGCCCATCGCCACCACTCCGCCAACCATATTCGGCACTGAACGCAAAATCGCATAGAACGGCAGGAAATACCATTCAGGGACAATATGATTCGGTGTCTGCATCGGGTTAGCCGGAATATTATTGGCCGGTTCGATCAACAGATTCGGGAAGAACAAGGCAAAGCCGAAGTAAACCATCAGAAACACGCCCAAACCGTACAGATCCTTAATCGTGAAGTAAGGATGGAAAGGAATGTTGTCCTTATCGGCCAGATCGATACCGCTAGGATTACTGCTCTTCACCATATGCAGCGCAATCAGGTGAATCATGACGCCGCCGATGATCACGAAGGGCAACAGGTAATGCAGCGCAAAGAAGCGAGTCAGCGTTTCATCACCTACTGTGAAATCACCGCGCAGCCATACCACCACCTGATCGCCGATAAATGGCGTAGCGCGGAACAGATTGGTGATCACGGTCGCGCCCCAGAAGGACATCTGTCCCCATGGCAACAGATAACCCATAAATGCGGTACCCATCAGCAGCAACAGTAAACCCTGACCTGTCCACCACAGCAATTCGCGCGGTGCACGATACGAACCGTAGTAAAGGGTACGCGCCATGTGGATGAAAATCACCAGAAAGAAGGCGGAAGCGCCGGTCGAATGCATATAGCGCAGCAGCCAACCGTAATTGACATCGCGCATGATGTGTTGAATGGAGGCGAATGACATATTCACATCCGCCTTGTAGTGCATCGCCAGGAAAATCCCGGTCATTACCTGCAACACCAGCACGATACCGGCCAGAGAACCAAAATTCCACCAGTAGCTCAGATTGCGCGGTGTCGGGTATTCACTCAGATCGTGTTTAACAAAACTGGTCAGCGGAAAACGCCTGTCTATCCATTGCATCACTTTATTACTCATGGTTGCCTCCTATGCTTCGCCAATGACAAGTTTGTCCGCTGCAGAAAAACGATACGGCGGCACTTCCAGATTTTTACCAGCCGGGCCGCGAACGACGCGACCGCTGTAGTCGTACTGACTACCGTGGCAATGACAAGTCCAGCCTTCCCCTTCCAGATTAGGCACACAACCCATATGAGTGCAGACACCGATGACCACCAGCCATTCAGCCTGTTTGACTCGCTGTTGATCAGCGACAGGTTCCAGCCCCCCCTTGGAAGCAACAGCCAGTTTAATCTGCTCTTCAGTACGACGCAGGATGAACACCGGCTTACCTTGCCAGGCTACGGTACGCATATGCCCTGGCTCCATACCGGCCAGATCAACTTCAGTCGTCGCTTTAGCCAACAAGTCCGCACTTGGATTCATGCTGGTAACAAACGGAACGGTTGCAGCAGCAACACCTACACCGCCGACCACGGTGGTTACTTTAAATAAGAAATCACGCCGGCCGACATTACCCAATGCTTCATCATGTGCCATATTTACTCTCCCATACTAAGTTAATAAGAATATTAATCACTTCTAATATAGTACCCGAAAACAGCTTATAAAAGTCAGCCTTCACTGTAACAATTTTTCAGGGACACCCAACAAACAACAAAACAACTCAAATTCACTCGCGCCTTCAAATCTCACTCTGTCAATCGAAGCTAATTTACTGCACCGTTTCAACGAACACACGTGACTTCGGCATCCCTGCCGCCAAAAAAAACTTCTCCGCCAACACAACTGCGGCTTCCGGTCCTGCCAGATAAACATCCTTTACGACAATTTCCGGATTCGAACTTTGTAATGCTTCCAGCATATTCAAGAACTGCGCTTCCCGCTTCCCGCCGACCAACGCCAAATCAAAACCTGCGACCAATTCACGGTATTCGAAGCCGTCTAGCGCATCCGCCCAAGCGCGTCCCACATTGGGCATATAGATATTTTGCTGCGTTGAGGCAATCCAGTGCAGATCTATCCGCTCCGCATCCAACGACATCGCATGCTCTATCAAACTCTTGATCGGGGCAAAACCGCCATCAAGCGCGATAAAGTACAAAGCGCGCGCGGATTTCTCATGCAGGATAAACTCGCCATGAGGTCCTTCAACCAGCACTTCATCACCGGCTTTCAGGCGGTTAAACACAAACTCAGAAAATAAATTACCCGACAAATAATGCAGATGAAACAATATATTACGATCATCGCACGGGCAACTCGCAATAGAAAGGTCGGCGGCATAGGCTGAGCCGACACGCAACATCACTCGCTGGCCAGCCAGGAATCTCAGGCGCTGGCTGCGCGGCGTCTGCAAATGCAGCAATAACACATTACCGGGCAGCGATTCAACCGACTTTACCTTCGCGACGATCTGCTGAAAGGGAATATCCTGAACACTGCCCGCCACGGCTGCCTCCAGCATTACGTCACTGATGGCAGTATTGCTGCACATCAAAATGTAGCCCTGATTTTTTTCAGTTTCAGAGAGCGCAAAGTCATGATGGCGAGTTTTCTTGACGCGACCCGACACCACTTTAGCCTTACACAAGCCGCAATTGCCACCGCTACATCCGTAATTGAGCGGAATACCGGCGCGCATCGCGGCTTCGAGCAGCGTATCCTGTCCCTCGACCAGAAAATCCTGATTACCCGGCAGCACGGTGACCTGTGCCGTCATGACGTGCAACATGCCATCTCTGATCGCAAGGGGATTGCTAAAGCCCGGTTCCATCGCCGCCTCAACCTCTTCTTTCAGCCACATTCTAAGAGACGGCAACATCGCCTGCTTCCCATCATCTTGCGCCATCTGCTCCAATTTATCCCATAAGCGATTGATCAAGGCATTGAATTGCTTCACTTGCGCCTGACTGCACGCCAGGGTGGTACTCAACTCGGTAATCCGTACTGCGAGCACTTCCGCATCCGGCAGGGCGCGCTCAAAGACGCGCTTACCGAACGCGCGCTCCTTGATTTGCAATACCCTGGCCAGCTCGGCATTCTCTTCCAGTTGCGCGTCGGGAAAACAGGCAAGCAGCGCATCAGCGGACACCATTCCGTCATAGGAAGGCATTTCGCCGCACTGAATTTTTTTCTGTAGCGCGGCGCGGTTAACCCCAACTAACCTTGCCGCACGTGTCAGACTCAACAGTTCGCTCATCACACGATCCAATTGGGGTGGCTAGCGGGTTATTTTTGTACCGTATGCTGCAAGGCGTTGCGGATTGCTTCGGGCGTTTTCATGATATTCATAAAGCTGTTCTGCCCCATCATGCTCAGATCAGGGAAATTGATCGCGATGCGGAAACGTGCATACAGCGCATAAACCTTGTTACCTGAAACCAGCACCTCGTAGGGCAGATGAGCCGTTGACTTTACGTCGTGAAAATCGATTTCCTTCATGATGAACTGGTCATCCATGTATTTCTGTGCATCCCCACCCTTCAGACTCACACCGAAAAGGGTTTCCTGTTTGCCGGGAACATCGACGCGATAAACTCGGGCAACCCCATTCTTGTTCGCCGACAATTTCTCATCGACCGACTTGACGGCTTCTTCATAGCTGCCGTATTCAGCCAGCAGACTAGGCTCGTCGAAATACTCCATGCCAATCGTATAGTGATACTTGCGCGCCGCAGCAGCAGTCATACCCTTGGCCGCGCCGAATTCCTCCACTTTACCCAGCGCAGAATTCAGACTGCCCGCCACGCCGCTCAAGTCCCCCTTCATGCGATAGACATTCGCCATATACACGGGACTGGTGTAACTGACCTGCACCTCATCCTTGACCTTGGTGATCGCCACCCTTTGCACCGCGCCAAAACCACCATGTTCAGAGGCGGCCGCATTCTTCTTCAATTCATCATTGGTGACGATCAACACCGTCGCATCCGCATAAGGCGAATAGTTACCCACCACCGAGAAACCCGCCGCCGAAAGCGCAGATTTGGCCTGCTCTGTTTTTTCAGCCACCGTACCCGCGCCCTTTGAGCCCAATACAAACGGCTTTAACATCACACTGTCCGCCATGGCATTGCTCATACCCAGCACAAACAAAGCAGACAAACATAATTTTTTCAGTGCCATTTCGATATCTCCCGTACGACTTAGGTTTAGTGAATGATAGACAAACGATCAGACCGGTTTCGGATGAAACCAGGCCAATTTTTCTCTCAACGTGACCACCCCACCGACGATAATCAGCGTCGGAGCCTGTGGCTTTTCGCGCTCCGCTATAGCAGGCAGGGTAGCCAGAGTGCCGGTGATGACGCGCTGATTAGGCGTTGTTCCCTGCTGCACGATGGCGATCGGCGTGGTATCCGGCATGCCGTGTCTGACCAGTTCCGTACAGAGCACATCCAGGCCGTGCAAGCCCATATAGACAACCACAGTCTGTTTGGGGCGCGCTAGGGCATCCCAATCGAGATTCATCGTGCCGTCTTTCAAGTGACCGGTGACGAACATACAGGACTGCGCATAATCCCGGTGCGTCAGTGGAATGCCTGCATAGGACGCGACACCGGAAGCGGCCGTGATACCGGGCACGACCTGGAAAGGAATATTTTCCGCCGCCAGCGTTTCAATTTCTTCACCGCCACGACCGAAGATAAACGGATCTCCGCCCTTCAGACGCAGTACGCGCTTGCCTTCCTTCGCCAGACGCACCAGCAATTGGTTAATATCTTCCTGACGCATGGTGTGGTCGTCGCGCTTCTTACCGACGAAAATACGCGTCGCATCACGCCGGGTCATCTCGACGATCGGTTTGGAAACCAGATTATCATAGACCACCACATCGGCTTTTTGCATCAGACGCAGCGCACGGAAGGTCAAGAGATCAGGATCACCCGGGCCGGCTCCCACCAGAAATACTTCACCGCGCGCAATATGGTCTTCATCCGCCATCAACTGTTCGAGCAGGGAAGCAGCGCTGGCCTCATCTCCGGTCAACACCTTCTCGGCGATCACCCCTTCGAGCGCATTTTCCCAGAAGATGCGACGTTTCGCGGGATTGGTGACGCGAGTTTTGACCACCTCACGAAAACGTTCGGCAAAGGCAACCAGTCGACTGTAACTCTGCGGAATCATGGTCTCCAGCTTACCGCGCAGCATGCGAGCTAACACGGGCGAGGAACCACCGCTGGAGAAAGCCACGATCAGCGGTGAACGGTCCAGAATAGACGGCATGATAAAGCTGCACAACTTAGGGTCATCGACCACATTCACCGGAATATTACGCGCGCGTGCCAGCTCTGATACCATGGTATTCACCGCGCGATCATCCGTTGCGGCGACAATGAGAGTCACTCCCTCCAGATGCGGGACATCAAAACGAGCAAACAGTGGCGTGACACCAGGATGTCTGGCCAGCGCTTCGTCGATTTCAGGGGCAACCACCAGAACCTTAGCGCCGGCATCCAGCAGCACACCGGCCTTACGGGCTGCGACTTCGCCGCCGCCCACGACAAGACAGTTTTTTTCCTTTATATTCAAAAATATAGGCAAAAAATCCATTATGCTTTAACCGCTTTAAGAATTAAGGGAATTAACGCTTCGGGTAGTTTGATGTTTCCTGCCAGCGCAAAGGCGTGCGCCCGTTCGGACATTTTGTTCCAGGTTTTCTTGATGATCAGTATCCACTTGGCTTCATCGTACTCAGGATGACTGGTCGCAAAAGCGACCATGTAATGCTCGATAAATACCAGATCGACCACGTCTTCCATCATTTGGGTTTCAGGATTGGTTTTCAAACCCTTTTTGCTGACGATGGTCTTGACGCGTGCTATCATTTCCTCGTCGTAGCCCACGGCCTTCATTAAATTCCCTGCCGTTTCAGCGTGAAATTTATACAAGCCGGTGCGCCACAGCATATAGCCGGGCTTATCCATAGGAAAATCGCTGCGCGGACTCTTCCAGCGCTGAATATGCTGGGCGCGAACCGCCAGCTTCACTGCCTCGGAGGCTTCAGGCGCATAGCGCTCCTGCATATCTGTCATGCGCTGCGCATAGAGCAGCTCTTTAGGATATTCACGACCATCAGCCACTTCCTTGTTAGGATCTTCTGAATTTGCCAGGTCAAAGGCCGCGATGGCGGCAAGATAGCGTTGTGTCATATTGTTTGCTCACTGATGTTAGTAGGAACGGATGATTGTCTATGTCGCCTGATAAAGGCAACAAAGCGTGTGGCCCAATAGCAACTACCGATGGTACGCAGATGCGTGTAAGAAGCGAGGAGATTGTGAATGACAATCCCGTCCCGCTCACCATCGATGCCATAACCACGATCGACATGGTAAGCGAAACGTGAATCTTCGGGCAGGTTTTCCAGGCTGGAATAGTGAAATTCATGCGCAAGGATAGTAAATTGATTTACTCGTTTGCCTCCTCCCCCGGATAGGGGAGAGGATTGAGGTGAGGGTACCGCAACAGTATTGGGACGCGGCCAGGGGTGCGCCTCGTCTTCCTTTAGGTGCACATAACCGCGCCCGACAGGTTTAGGATGCATTTTTACATCCCCCGGAATGGCACCGACCATCTGATAGGTTTGCCCCTCATAAGTGATGCTGCGCGACAGATACATCAGACCGCCGCATTCAGCGTAAGCCGGCATACCGTTTTCGATGGCAGACTTAATATCGGCGCGCAGACTGGTATTCGCTTCCAGTTCGACAGCACAGGTTTCCGGAAATCCCCCGCCGATATACAGTCCATCGACTTCAGGCAGACGCTCGTCCTGTAGCGCGTCAAACGGCACCAGTTCCGCGCCGGCATCAACCAGAGCATCGAGATCATCCGCGTAATAAAAACCAAAGGCACGGTCGCGTGCGATCGCGATGCGGACTTTTTCTCCACAAGGCAAAGGACTCACCCTCGCCTTATGAGGAAGAGACAAAGCAGTTTTTTGCGACAAGGCAAGCAAGGTATCGAGATTAACCTGCTCGGCAATCGCCTCGCCAATTTGTTTGATTTTCGCCGCCGCAACATTAGACTCGTTGCTGGGCATTAAACCCAGATGGCGCTCTTCGATGCTGAGTCGTTCGTCGTGGTGGATTGCCCCGATCACCTTGACATCGGTGTAATGCTCGATTACCGCGCGCAGCTTGGCTTCATGCCGGGAGCCGCCCAGATTATTGAGAATGACCCCGGCGATATTGATGTCACGATCAAAAGCCTGATAGCCCAGTATCAGAGGCGCAATCCCGCGCGTCATGCCGCGCGCATCGATCACCAGTATCACAGGCAAATCGAGCAGTTTGGCCAATGCGGCATTGCTGTTGCTGCCGTCCAAAGCCAAACCGTCGTAAAGACCTTTGTTGCCTTCGACCAGATTGACTTGAGATTGATGACGCATGAAGGTGGAGACGATCTCGTCATTTGCCATCATGTAAGGATCGAGGTTGCGGCAGGGGTGACCAGACGCTAAACCTAACCACATCGGATCGATGTAATCAGGCCCCTTTTTGAAGGGTTGTACAGCCAGTCCGCGTGCAGTTAAAGCCGCACACAGACCGATGCTGACCATGGTTTTCCCCGAAGACTTGTGCGCAGCTGTAATCAACATCCGACAGAGGGTATCAGGAAAACTATTTACACTGCCTGCTTGTATCATTACTGTAACCGATTGAATTAATTAAAAATCCTGCCAGCCGATTACGTCAGGTATGTTTGCTAATGAAACTTCTTGGTATCTTCGTGAGGAACAAAGTCAAGCATACGAATTCCCACCGCTGTGATCAGGAATGCGACTGCCACGCCTCCCAACCCTAACAATATTTCAGGAGTTGAAGGCTGGTACAAGCCGATAGCACCGTCACCGAACGTGCTGTTCACCTCAAAACCCGGGAAAATCGACAAGGGGAAAGCCTGACCGCCGATGATAAATACATAAAGCAGTGAAAAACCACCCAGAACGATCAGCAACGAGGCCAGATTAACCTGAGAAGATTTGCCAAATCCGGGAAGGTAGATCAAGGCCAGCGGCAACAGATTACCGATCAGCACATAACCTAGCCAGAACACCATCGGATATATTCCGCCATCGGATAAGATGAAGCGCTCAAAATCTGCCTGACGAGCAAAATACAGATTGGTCAGATGGTAAGCCGCGACAAAATACAGTGCAGCGATAACAAACACACCCAACAGATTCTTCATGCGTTTCTGCACGTAATCATCCAGCACCTTGTCGTTCCAGGCATAAATCGCAGACTGTACGATGTGAAAAACCGCCAAACCCCAGGCAAAGGAAATAACAATGAACATCGGCGGCAAAATCGCCGTACCGTATGCCTGACGTGCAACCAGAAAGGAGAAGATCACGCCGGTACCGGTAGTCAAGACAAAACGCCAGATAAATACGAAGAAACCGGCAGGCTTAGACCACGGCTTCATCCGCGCTTCCATCATGGTCCAAAGATACACCGCAACCGCGCCGAACATGCCCGAATACAGTACGATATTCCAGGCAAACACCGAGGTCGGATTGAAGTTGGTCGCGGCCACCATCAATCGATCGGGGCGTCCCAGATCCAGCATCAACACGGTCAATCCACCGCCTAACATGGCGATAGACAACAGGCCCGCGAGCGGTGCGCGCGCCTTGTAGGCGGGCTTATTGAACACCGAACCGATAGACGAAACGTTTAGCACACCAGATGCCGCGACGATCATGAAGATCGCGAAGACATGCGGTATTCCCCATACGATCTGGTTATTCATCCCTGTGATGATGTGACCGTGCTCCTCCATCATATGAACGGAGTACAAACCAGCCAGCACCACCAGTCCCGCCAGCGAGACTAGGGTATAAAACAGACGATTTCTAAACAGCACTGCTGAATGTATATACATGTTATAAGCCCTGATAACGGACGCCGGGATTGAGTCTTAAATCGGCACGTACTTGTACGGACGCAACGGTACGCACCTTTTTGGCGATTTCACTCTCCGGATCATTGAGATTACCGAACAAGATGGCTTTATTTGCGCACGCATCGGCACAAGCAGGTTGTAAACCCTGGTCAATGCGGTGCACACACATCGTGCAACTCTCAACCGTCCCCTTGCCGCGCGGCACATCCGGATTCTGATCTGTCAAAGCTTCATGCACGAACGAACGCGCCTTGTAAGGACAGGCCATGATGCAATAGCGGCAACCAATACAACGGTGCTTGTCCACCAGCACAATGCCATCTGCACGTTTGAATGAAGCCGTGGTCGGGCAAACATCGACGCAAGGTGGATTTTCGCAATGCTGACACATCATCGGCAAAGACAGTTGACGTCCACCGGCAATTTCCTTGATTTCGATCTTACGTATCCATTGCGAATCGGTCGCTGTAACCCCTCCGGACAAGCCGTTTTCCTTGTTACAGGCCGTCACGCAGTCGTTACACCCTTCGGCGCAATTGGACGTATCGATCAACATCCCCCAGCGAACTTTTGCAGAGGCCCCCTCAGAACTTCCATTCGCCATGCCGTACAGCAGCATACCCGGCGCAATAGCCACTGCGGCCACACCGGCGGATGATTTGAGAAATTGTCTGCGATTCAAGGTGTTATCTGTCATTTTGCATTCCTTTGCAGCCAAGCGCTCTTACGTACACCGGAGTGACATTCGAAGCAGTCAATTTTAACGGCCTCGTAACGGTGACAAGCGACGCAAAAGCTGTCTTCACGCGCAATCACACTGTTGTCTTTGGTGCTGGCGTGGCATTCGATGCAATTTTTCAGGCTATGCTTGACGTCACGAATGCCAAGACGTACCGTCTCATCGCGCTCGTGGCGCAGCAAATGCATGTGATTTTTCCGCATATACTGCGGGTCTTCAACACACTGACCACCCTTGCCGATATCCAGCTTAGGGGTACTTTCCGCTGCCTGTGCCGAGAAGCACAACACGGCTAGGATGGTTAACAGTAGTCTGAACATAGCGTGCCTTATTCCCCGAGACCCATCTGAATATATCCGGTCGGACAGACATCCGCACAGATATGACAGCCGATGCATTTATCGTAGTCGGTCGTAACATAACGTCCGGTGGTCGCCTCAGTCTTCTTGACGCGAGAAACCGCCGTTTGTGGGCAATACATCACACAGTTATCGCACTCGAAGCACATACCGCAACTCATGCAACGCTTAGCTTCGGCAACGGCCTGAGCCTGTACCAGCGCTACCAGACGTTCGTCAAAGTTGTTCAGCGCGCTTTCCTTATCCAGCGTAATCACATCGCGCTGATTGCGTGGCACGTAACCGAAGTGCCCCAGGAACAACTTGTCATGAGGAATCACATAACGCTCGGAGCGATTGTCGAAGTTATGCACAGCACCCTTGGACTTGTCCGTTCCGCGCATCGGGTCAGTCACATGATTGATTTCAATGCCTTTTTCAGCCATCTTGCGCATCAGATCGAACTGATGTGCATCGATCTTAGGACGTTTCTCAAGATCACGACCATTCAGGAAGCAATCAATCCCGTCAGCCGCAATCGAACCGTGACCGATCGCTGTAGTCAGCAGATGCGGTTTGATGATATCGCCGCCGGCAAACACACCTGTTTTTCCTGCAACCAGATAGTTCTTATCGGTCGAGACCATGCCCTTACCGTTATTGAATTCTTCAAGTCCGGTGAAATCAACCGCCTGACCAATCGCAGATACGATCAGATCCGCTGCGATATCTTCTTCGCTGCCTTCGATATTCTTGATTTCCAGACGTTGTCCGACCATCTTGGCTTCGCAACGCATCACGCGCAGCGCGGTTGCACGACCATCGGCGCCGCGTACGATACCGATCGGCACCAAAGAACCGCGAATGTCGATACCTTCGGCCTGAGCCTGTTCGATTTCGTGCTTGTTCGCCTGCATCTTGTCGATATTGAACACCGAGGTCAGCGTGACATCCGCACCCTGCTTGGCAGAGATATCGGCCACATCGTGCGCCATGCGACCGGCAATCGCCAGTTCTGCATCGGTAGGATGAGCATGTTGAATATGTCCCAAACGACGGGCAACAGTTGCCACGTCGATTGAGGTATCCCCGCCGCCGACCACCACCACGCGCTTACCGACATGCTGCAAACGACCGTCGTTGAACGCCTTCAGGAATGCAGTCGCAGTCACGACGTTTGCTGCTTCAGAATCAGCCGTCGGCAGTGCACGACCAGCTTGCGCACCCATACCTAAAAATACGGCGTCGAAATCGCGACGAATCTGCTCCATCGACACATCGGTACCGACGCGGCAATTCATCTGTGTTTTCACGCCCAGATTGATGATACGGGCAATCTCAGCATCCAGCACATCACGTGGGGTACGGAAACCGGGAATACCGTAGCGCATCATGCCGCCCAGGTGTTCATGATCATCAAAAATGGTGACTTCATGACCTTTCAACGTCAGCTGATAAGCACAAGACAGTCCGGCAGGTCCGCCGCCTAAAATCGCGACCTTTTTACCGGTAGGTGCAGCTTTAGTACTGAATGCCAAGTTGTTGGCTATCGCATATTCGCCCAGGAAATGCTCGACGGAGTTAATACCGACATGATCTTCAACTTCGTTACGGTTACAACCTGACTCACAAGGTGCAGGGCACACACGTCCCATCACGGATGGGAACGGATTTGCTTCTGTCAGGCGACGCCATGCGTATTCCTGCCATGGCATAGAAGGTTTACCATCGGCGCCGACCGGCGGCTTTTCGGTACCGCGCACGATACCCAGGTAACCGCGTATATCCTCACCGGCCGGACAGCTGCCCTGGCAAGGCGGAGTAGATTGAATATAAGTTGGACACTTGTACGAATAGCTGGACTGGAAAATCTGTTGATTCCAGCGGCGCACTTTATTGTCGCCATCCTTGTATCGGCGGAACGTAAGCTTTTGCGGTACTTCGGTAATTGCTGACATATCGTTCTATCTCCAAATAAATGATTACTTGTCGCCCAGCCGGATCGCGTTACTGACCAGCTGATGCACACCGCCCACCATCCGGCGGTCGAAACCGTAGATGGGCATGATCTTGGTAAATTGCGCCTTACAGATCGCGCAAATGGTTGCCATAAAGTTAACGCTGTGTTCATCCACTACATTTTGCAGCACTTCCATACGCGGCAAGGCACCCTTGACACGCAATTCCAGCAAATCATCGGTCAACAGACCGCCCCCTCCGCCACAGCAAAAGGTCTTTTCGCGGGTGGTCGCCGGATTCATTTCGACGAAATTATTGGCCACCGCCCTGATAATATTGCGCGGAATTTCAAACTGGCCGCCGGCGTAATTCCCCATACGCGAGCCGCGCGCCACATTGCAGGAATCATGGAAGGTAATGATGTGTTTGTCGTTTTTCTCCTTATCGAAGCTCAAACGTTCATCCTGTATCATGTCCCAGGTAAATTCACAGATGTGCGACGGTTGCTTATAACGGTGATCCAGTTGTTTTTGCAGCATCTGAGCAAAGTGATCATTCGCATCCGCACCGTCTCCAATCCCGGTTAAGGTATTGAGGAAACTGTAAGCGACGCGCCATGCATGACCGCACTCGCCGATCACGATACGTTTGACCCCTAACTCCAGCGCCGCCGTACGTATCCGCATGGCAATCGCGCGTAACTGATCGTAATTACCGATAAACATCCCGAAGTTACCCGCTTCCGACGACATGGAAGACAAGGTCCAACTGGTTCCGGTTGCGTGAAACACCTTGGCGTAACCGATCAGACTGTCAATATGCGGTTCGGCGAAAAAGTCAGCCGATGGCGTAATCAACAAGACTTCCGCGCCCTTCACATCCATCGGGAAGCGCACATCGATACCGGTCGCATCCTTGACGTCTTCTTCCAGACCTTCCAGCGTGTCAGCTAAAGCGGGGCCTGGCAATCCTAAATTGTTGCCGATCCTATGAACTTTACCAATGATTTCATTGGAATATTTCTGACCATAACCCACTGAATCCAGAATTTCACGCGCTGCCATGGTGACTTCTGCGGTATCGATACCGTAGGGGCAAAACACTGAACAGCGGCGGCACTCAGAACACTGCCAGAAATAGGTATACCACTCGTCCAGCACTTCTTTTGTCAGATCGCGTGCGCCTACCAGCGCCGGAAACATCTTGCCGGGCAGCGTGAAGTAACGACGATATACACTGCGCATCAGATCCTGACGTGCAACCGGCATATTCTTCGGATCTTGCGTACCGATAAAGTAATGGCACTTATCAGAACAGGCGCCGCAATGCACACAGGCATCCATGAACACGCGCAAGGAACGGTATTTGCTCAGCAACTCGCCCATCTTGGCGATCGCCTTATCGTGCCAATCCTCAACTAACTGACCGGGAAACCCGATCGCGGTCTGAATTTTCTCGTTCGCGACGAATGATCTGACGTTTTCCATCGCCCCGGGCTTCAGCGCGGGGATGATGGGAATGATGCGATAAGCAGGTGCTGCGATATCCGCCATACTATTTCTCCGATTCGAATTTAGCAGCCCAAGCAGCGATATGACGCTTTTCTCTCGGGTTGTCGGTCTGATTGCGGGTGGGTGTAAAAAACACTCCTGGTGCGTGCAAGAGCTTGCTGATAGGGAGGATCACCAGAAGTGCGGAAACGAGTAACAAATGAACATACAGCGCCAAACTGGCTGGCAGGGATTGAATACTCAGGTGCATCAATCCCAGAAAGAAATTTTTGACACCGACCACATCGGTGTGCACAGCGAATTTCATCAACAAGCCGGATACAACGATACTGATGAATAAAACCAGCATCAGATGATCGGACAGCGTGGAAATGTAACGGATGCGCTCGACAAACAAACGTCGTGCCCATAATCCGCACAAACCCAGCAACATGGTAAACCCGGCGTACATACCAAACGGCTGGATCAGAGCAACCCATCCCCAAACCGGTTCGGTGAAATAACGCAGGTGGCGCATGATCACCAGGGCAAAACTGGCGTGAAACAACCAACCCATAGACCAGGTCCACAGATTTGCTTTGAACAGACTTTCGAAAAACACCACTTCACGTGTCATACGCAACACCACCCCTGTTTGAGTCACAGGAGCCGGCGTTGTCGGTATTAACAGCGGTGACGGCGTATTTGCATACAGACGTATGCGTTGCAGCAACCCCACGACGAAGACCAAGGTCGCAAGATAAAACAGTATGGCGAACAGAGTACTCATTGCGGGGCGATTTCCTTAAAGTTAAACGCAGCCGGTAGGCTTAGGCAGACCAGCGATTTTGCACGCTTGCTTACCCGGACCATACGGAAACAGTCCGTACAGGTATTCACTATTGCCCTTGTCAGCGCCCAGTTTCTTACCGATAGCCTTGGTCAATACGCGAACTGCCGGAGCGATCTGATACTCTTCGAAGTATTCACGCAGGAAGTTAACCACTTCCCAGTGTTGATCCGTCATCGCAATGCTTTCTGTCTTGGCGATGTAATCCGCAACTTCAGGATTCCACTCACCCAGGTCTGTCAGATAGCCCTCTTCGTCTGTTTCGTAAGATCTGCCGCCCACTTCGATACTTGACATACTCGTTCTCCTTAATAATCAATTACAGCCAAGATTGGCAATTTTTATTGCTGACAGTCAGTTCGACAAAGCCAGCATAATCCACGGGGGTCACCCCATCCATAAGTCTATCAGCCAAACCGCGCGCATCCAAATCAGGCTTTAACACATAAACCTGCAAAGCGGTCATGGAGTCACGAAGTTTAGATTCAAACGCATTACCTGTCGTCGCTGCGTAAACAGCATCCTCGATCAACAGCACACTGCCAGTTGTTGCAACTCTTAAGCAGCTATCCAGCGAGCAATTGGACAAGGGTGATTTATTGATGATATGTAGCATTGCTTCCCCTTTAGAAACTCAGAACCGCATCTTGTTGATCCATCAATTCACCCATCTCAGCGCGACCCAGTACGGTGACATCGACCAGTAAATCGTCCTCCGTCAAACCGCGTGCTTCGAGTGACTCTTTCTCAACATACAGTTTCTCAATATCGTAACCTTCCAGAGCACGGTAGGTAGGAGAGAAATTCTTGATCTCGATACCCTTAGTCTGCTGCCCCTTTTTCAACTGATAAACGCCGTCATCGAGAAAGGCCAGAGAAACATCCTGGTCGAAAGCCGCTGTAATCAGCACCACTTCCAGCGATTCCAGCGCATAGATCGTTCCGTAAGGTGCCTTGCGGTTAACGAACATGAATTTTTTTACATTACCTGAACTCATCTCGCCTCCTCAATCGCCGAAGGTGATCAGACGATCACACTTGATACCGGCTTCAACCAATTGTCCCAAACCCGAGATACGAAAACCCTGCGCCAGGTTCTCTTCCTGAATACCGCGACGCAAGGCGGCAGCAACACACACCACCAGATCCACTTTATGCTCCTCGGCCAACTTGGTCCAGCGTGCCACGACGTTGCGGTCATCCTGAGGCGGCGCCGTCAGCTTGCTCGCGTTGTTGACACCGTCGTGATAGAAAAACACGCGCCACACTTCGTGACCGCCCGCGATCGCGGCCTTAGCAAACTGATAGGCCGTATCGCTGGACTGGTGCTGGTATGGACCTTCGTTAATTACGATTCCAAACTTCATGGCTACTCTTCCCTGTTAGAAACGAATATGAGTCGAAGCGTTCAGGTTGTAACGCGAACCACGCCAGTCATCGATCAGATACTTGGTGAATGGCAGACCCGTCTTTTCGAAGAAACGCGGCCAGCCGATACGATCGATCCAATCAGCAATACGCTCCCATGGACGCGCATCATCTTTGTACACAGTCAGAATATTCTTCACAGCAGCAGCCACTTCTGGCCAGCGCGGTGCATTGTTAGGCAAACCGGAAGCAACCATCTTCATGAACGTAGGCTTGCCACGCGCATTGGAGTTCTTACCACCTACCCAGATCGCCAGCTTCGAATATTCAGGATCGTTGATCTGCATTGGTGGGCATGGAGGGTAGCAAGCACCGCAGCACATACACTTAGACTCATCGATTTCCAGTGAAGGCTTACCGTTCACCATGGCAGGGCGTATCGCCGCAACCGGGCAACGTGCAACCACTGCCGGACGCTCACACACATTAGCTACCAGCTCGTGATTGATCACAGGCGGCTTGGTGTGCTGAACGATGATCGCGATATCAGCCTGACCGCCGCAATTGATTTCGCAGCAGGAAGTCGACAAGTGAACACGGTTAGGCATTTCTTCGCGCTTGAATTCGACGATCAACTCATCCATCAGCGACTTGACCACACCGGATGCATCCGTACCAGGAATGTCGCAATGCAACCATCCTTGAGTATGGGCGATCATGGTGATCGAGTTACCCGTGCCACCGACCGGGAAGCCATGCTTCTCCAGTTCAGCGATCATCGGTGCTACTTTCGCTTCGTCAGAAACAATAAACTCGATGTTGGAACGAATGGTGAAACGCACGCGACCTTCAGCGAAATTATCCGCGATATCGCACAGCAGACGGATCGTGTAGACATCCATCTGACGCGCCGTACCGGCACGCACTGTCCATACTTCATCGCCGCTGTTTGCAACGTGGTGCAATACACCCGGACGCGGCCTGTCGTGGTAACGCCAGTCACCGTAATTCTTCAACAGCGCCGGATGCAGATATTGCTTGTTATCCGGAACGCCGGTCTCTTTTGGCTTACGCATTTGCGGTTTAGTAACTGCTTGATTCATCTTCTATCTCCTCAGGCGGCTTGCTTCTTGGCATTAATCTTGGCTACTTCGTCATCCCATCCATCCGTACGAACATACGGATTCATGCGCGGCGAACTTACCATGGCAGGATCCACATCGATTTCCATGGCATCCAGGAAATTTGCCAAACCAATGCGCTCGATCATTTCACCGGTACGCTCATGTTCCAGTGCATTTTCTGCAAAGAACTCGATCGTGCGCTGTGCGAAATCAACCAGTTTCTCAACATTTTCTTCGGTATCGAGTTTGATGAATGGAATAACCACCGTCCCCATCAAACCACCGATCTTCAGATGGCTCTTACCACCGATCAGAACCGTCGCACCCTTGTCAGTACCGGTCGCCAGCGCGCCCGTCATGACATTGATACAATGCATACAACGCACGCAATCCTGGTTGTTGATTTCTACGGCATGTGTATCGCTGACCGCAACGCTGGAGATATGTTCACCCGCCTTAATCTTGCCGATTTCCTTGACCTGAAAAGTCTTGGTCGGGCAACGCGCAACCACGTCATTGACCAGCTCATCCATACCGTGCTTAGCAAACCACTTCTTCGCCAAACCCTCATCGGTGCGGATGTTGTCGCGCCATGTACCGATCACAGCCATGTCTGCGCGCTGCACAGAGTCCATACAGTCATTCGGGCAACCGGAGAACTTGAACTTAAATTTGTATGGCAGCGATGGACGGTGAATATCGTCCAGGAAGGTGTTCAATACGGAACGATGTGCACGCGCCTCGTCGTAGCAGGACTGCTCGCAACGGGCAGCACCCACACAAGACATGGAAGTACGTACAGCAGGACCCGCGCCACCCAGATCGAAACCCAACTCATTGATTTCATCGAAGGCTTTTTGAACGTTTTCAGTCGTCGCACCCTGGAACATGATATCGCCGGATTGACCGTGAAACGCAATCAGACCTGAACCGTGCTGATCCCAGATATCGCAGAACTTACGCAGGATAGCGGTATCGTAGTGCATACCTGGAGGCGGCATCACGCGGATAGTATGAAACTCAGCGGCATCTTTAAAAACCGGCTGACCTGTTTCATCCTTGAGCTCGGTAAAGCGAGGAATAACACCACCACCGTAGCCGTACACACCAACCGTACCACCCTTCCAGTAACCTTTACGGTTCTTGTAAGAAGTCTCCAGCTGTCCCAAAAGATCAACCACGTAATCTTTTTCTTTTGCAAGCTCCTTCAGGCCTGTTACAAAACTCGGCCATTCGCCTTTTTCCAGCTCATCGAGATTCGGGGTGTCATGCAGCTTTTTCGCCATGATGTCTTCCTTTTCGTTGCTTTGCCCCAACCGGGGCAACTATTTAATAACCCGGCTAAGACGGGAAC
>Ga0208863_1000574_pt1 | contig 32832 bp, 32 predicted proteins | sample RifOxyD3_FD_184040 | JGI IMG/M metagenome (GOLD analysis project Ga0208863, IMG submission 184040) | Soil microbial communities from Rifle, Colorado - Rifle Oxygen_injection D3 (SPAdes) | ecosystem: Environmental > Terrestrial > Deep subsurface > Rock core/Sediment | place: Rifle, Colorado...
GCTTGCCACGCGAATATACCTTGAATAACGCCTGCTCAATAAATGCTTCTGAATATCGTATGACCATTGTTGCCTCCACACCTCAAAGTTAATTTTTTTGAGGCGACAACTAGTCTGACACCGGGGGGTTGCATCAGCAGTCTAAACAGGATTAATCCTGCTGTATGTAGTGCAGATGCACTACGAAACGCGAAAAATCCTACTCATTTGGCAAAAAGGCTGCCCTTAATGGAAACACGACACACAACGCTGTTTCTGCACGGGGGCTTCGGGTGGCACTGCGCGGTGGAGCGCGTCTGGTTTGGCGATGCGCTGCCGGTGTTGTGGTGGGATCAGCCTTCAGTTGCCGCAGAACCCGAACCTTACGCCGCACTGGTCAGAAATGCCGCCAGTGGGCTCAGGGCGATGAGTGCATCCGCCGGGGCTCCGATCAATCTGATTGCGCATTCCTTCGGCGGCCAGCTTGCCGCAACGCTGGCAGCAGAGCACGGTGAACTGATCCGCAGCATCACGCTGCTGGGATGCCCGCCCTCACCGCTTACGGCTTTTTTTCATTTCGCAAGGCAACGGCTCAATCTGTCGCCTGAACGCTCAGAGCTGAAAGCCGCCCTGACTGCGCTCGAAGCCTGCCGCGACATGGGCAGCCTCATGACGCTGGTTCAGGCTTGCTATCCCGACGGGGCGCTGCCGGACAGCTATTTCGGCCCCGATGCCGAGGATGTAAAAACACGCTATTTCGACATCGCTTCCCGCTCACCGGGGCTGGATGTCGCGACCTTCATGGCGGTCATGCAGGATTTTCTGCACACCCGTCCCCCTGCCCCGGCCAATTCGTATGCTGGAGAAGTGAAGCTGCTAATGGGTCTACACGATCCTCTGCTCAGCGTGACTGAAGACGGCGATAAATGGCTGAAGGTTTTCCCCCGTGCCGAAATTCAAACCTGTCAAGCGGGACATTTTGTGCAACTGGAATTGCCGCCCGATATCTGGTGCGCGGAGCAATAACCGTTGGAATCCCTGTACAAGCTGATTTTAGAAATTTATCGCGCGGCCAAGGAAACACCGGTCGACGAGTTTCAGCAACAGGCGCTGGAACTGCTCGGGGCCCAGACCTCTTTCGATTCGGCTCACTGGGGCTGCGGTGAAAATACCGCGAAAGGCGTCGTCGCGCACAGCGTGTACCTGCATCATGAGTCGCCCGAAATCCTGCACGAATGGGGAACGCGTAACCAGAAGAACTCGCTGATCGTCGATACCGTGGTCGCCCGTTCCGGGCAGAGCTTTATCTATAATTCACCGCAACTGTTCAACGATGATGCGCCCATGCTCGATTACATGCTGCGCTACGGACATCAGAACAACATATCCATCACCACGGTGAGCGCCAGCCAGCCCAACGGGCAATGGTTATCGCTGTACCGTGCCGGTAAGCACGATCACTTTTGTCAAAATGACGGCCTTGTGCTCGAACAGATCATGCCCCATCTGGTCGAGGCGCTGGAAATCAACCGCATGCTGGGGCGGGTGAACGACTCGGGACAGCACGGAATCAGGGCGCTGATGAGAAAAGACGGCACGCTCTGCCACTGCGGCAGTGGTTTTGCCCGTTTTATAAGAGTGATGTGGCCCAACTGGAACAGCGGCAGGCTGCCGACTGAACTATTGCTCGTCATAGCCCCTAAAAAAGAAGTCCTGTTTGCCGGCCATCTCATTGCCGCGACTGAACTGGGCGATCTGCTGTCGCTCAATATCCGTAAAACATCCATCCTGCACAGGCTGACCCTGCGCGAAATCGAAGTCGCCAGACTCTACGGTCAGGGGATATCGTATAAAGAGATCGGCGTGCGACTGGATGTATCGCCTGCGACCGTGCGCAACTTCGTGGCGCACATCTACACTAAACTTGCGATCAACAACAAGGTCGCGCTGGTCGAACTGCTCGCCGCCGAGTGAGACTCATCACACAAATTGGACCGGATATATTCGTCCGCACCGTATGATCCGTGAAGAACTCGCACATAATTCATGACGTGGGTCGGGTTGCAATCCGACATAAGTTTAGAAAACCGTGGTTTGTCCCCAATACTCCCGTGCGCGATACTCCGCTCCGGGGGAGGGGACGGTGATGCCGTTTCCTACCCCTATTTAACCTTGTGGTGAAAAATCAATAACCTGCAACCATCATTCCTTCGACCAGGATCGAACCGCACTGACGCGAGCCTTGCACCAGTACATCGTTGCCGACCGCCACGATATTGCGATAGATGTCTTTTAAATTGCCCGCAATGGTAATCTCATGCACCGGATATTGAATCTGACCGTTTTCCACCCAGAAGCCTGCCGCACCGCGCGAATAATCACCAGTGATGCCGTTCACCCCCTGCCCCAATAGCTCGGTCACCAGCAAGCCGCGCCCCATGGTTTTCAGCAAACCGGCCTGACTCAGTTGCTCCGCCATACCGCCAGAGGGTTGCAAGATCAAATTGTGATTGCCGCCGGAATTGCCGGTAGTGCGCAATCCCAGCTTGCGCGCCGAGTAGCTGCCCAGAAAATAACCGCGCAACACGCCATTTTCGACGATGTTGCGACGCCGGGTTTTCACGCCTTCGTCATCGAAAGGACTGGAAGCCAAGCCTTTGGCGATATCGGGAATATCGGCAAGATTGATGTGAGCGGCAAAAACCGGCTGATCGAGTCGATCGAGCAAAAATGACGCTTTGCGATACAGACTGCCGCCACTCACCGCACCGACGAAATGCCCGAGCAAACTGGCCGCGACCGAAGCATCGAACAACACCGGGGTCTGCATGGTGGCGATCTGACGTGCACCTAAACGACGCACGGTGCGCTCCGCCGCGATGCGTCCGACTTGTTGCGCGCTCAAAAGATCTCCGGCGTTGCGCGCCACGCTATACCAGTAGTCGCGCTCCATCGCGTCTTCCTGCCCGGCGATCACCGAACAACTCAGGCTGTGGCGGGACGTCGGATAACCGCCGATAAAGCCCAGACTATTGGCCAGCACAAACTGCGCCTCGTGCACATTGACGGTCGCGCCTTCCGAATTCTGTATGCGTTCATCTGCCGTCAGGGCAAATTGCTCGCACTCGGTTGCCATCGCAATCGCATCTTCCACCGACAACTCCCAGGGATGATATAAGTCCAGATCAGCGTATTCACCAGCCAGCATCTCGGCTTCCGGCAGCCCGGAGCAGTCATCGATAGCGGTATAACGCGCGATCGATAAAGCCGCATCCACCGTGTCGCGTACCGCTTGCGGAGAAAAATCCGAAGTGCTGGCGTTGCCGCGCTTCTGCCCCAGATAAATCGTGATACCCAATCCCTTGTCGCGGTTGTACTCTATCGTTTCGACTTCGCCCTGACGCACCGTGACAGCCTGCCCGAATCCTTCGGACACCTCGGCGGAAGCCGCCGTCGCGCCCTGCCGCTTTGCGTAATCGAGCATATCCTTCGCAATCGTGCGCAAATGGTCAGACGAATTGGCAAATCTGTCCTGCGCGGGATGCTTCATATCAGGATTAGATTGGGCAGATATCACATGTTTTTTCATAACGGGAGCGCGAAAATGACGAAAGGCGGTATCATAGCAGCATCTCACTAGCTACATAGCACACCATGACTACGCACAAGCCGCACGATTTAAAAGATATAGACGATCAGGAACCTCTGCAAATTATCCTCAGCGATGACGATGAAGACGAGGAGTACTACGAGGATGAAGACTTCGAGCAGGATGAGGAATACGAAGAAGGCGACGACGAAGGTGATGAAGAAGGCGACGATGACGAATCGCCGGTAAAAGCACCTGCACCTGCCGCCCGCCCTCAAGGACGCGGACTGCGCAGCCTGCCTGTCGTCGAAGAGGAGGAAGAACTGCCTCCTAGCAAGACCAAGATCAAGAAGCAGATGCACGAATTGCGGGATCTGGGCGAAGAGCTGACAGAACTAGGCAAAGACCAACTGGCAAAACTGGACATTCCGGAGAGTCTGCGCGATGCGATACGCGAAATGTCCCGCATGAAAAGCTTTGGCGCCAAACGCCGTCAATTGCAATACATCGGCAAACTGATGCGCGATGTGGACACCGCGCCGATTATCGCCAAGCTGGACACCTGGAAAGGTGTCTCACAACAGCATATCGGCTATATGCATCAGATCGAACGCTGGCGCGAGCGCCTGATGGAAGGCGACAAGGCGCTGACCGAACTGCTCGCGGCTTACCCGCAAACCGATGTACAACGCCTGCGCACGCTGATTCGCAATGCCATCAAGGAACGCGACACCGGCAAACCGGCCAAAAACTTCAAGGAAATCTTCCAGGTGCTGCGCGAAACCATTCCTCAGCCGGTCTAGGAGCCTGCCAGCCCCGGGTGTTTTTCTACCACAACCCGGTTAAGCAGTTGCATCACCTCGTTGCTACTGGCTTCCGCTTCACGCATTGCGTTGATAATTTGAGTCTGCACCCGATCGTCGCGCTCCCACCCCTGATGCAACAGCGATACAGCCTTATGCACATTCAAATGCACCCGACTGTGCGGTTCTAACAGACTGCGATAGGAAGAGAAATCACCAAACATTTGCCTGCCCGCACCTTCGTACCATTTCCCCATACGGCAATTGTGATGATCGACCCCGACCGCCTTGAGCAATTCCTGATCGTCGTGACTATTGATCAAAGCGTAGGCGCGCTGTTTGTAGATCACATGATCGACCTTGACCAGCGACGCAAAGCTCAGATCCTGCGCATACTGCGCGCTGGCCAGCGTCGTCTTGGCCGATTCATAGAAACGGCCAAACTTTTGTTCCAGGCGAACGATCACCTTATGAGAAGTGCTGGCAATTTCCTGCATCTCCTCTGAATCGGTCAGCATCTTGGCCGCCTCGCCCTGCAACATCTGCATCACCCGCCCAATCGATTCAGACGCATTCTTGGTATTTTCCGCCAGCTTGCGCACCTCATCGGCGACCACAGCAAAACCGCGTCCAGCCTCACCCGCCCGCGCCGCCTCAATCGCGGCATTGAGCGCCAGCAAATTGGTCTGATCGGCAATCGAAGTGATTAAACCGACCGCCTTATTGATTTCAGCACTACGCGCATTCAACTGGGTAATTGCCGCATTCGCGTTCGCCACCCGCGCGGCGATGCCGGATAAACGCTCGACCACATCACGAACCGAATCCTGACTGGCCTCGGCATCCTCACTGGTTTGCTGCGCCAGGCTCGCCAAACCCGCCATATTGTCGGTAATGGTCTTCAGATCAAGCTGATTCGAGGCCAGATTACCCAACAAATTATGCGTATTAAGCTGATGCGCTTTTGAAAGCAGGTTATTGCGCATCGAGCCTTTTTTCTGCTCCGACATCCCGTGCAGCAACACATTTTGATTGACCAGTCCTGTTTTGAAACCGCCGCGCATCCCGCCATTCATCGCCTGACGAGCATAGTTTCCAGCCAGATTGGCACGAAAACTGGTTTCCTGCTCGCGAAAAAAAGCCCCCAACTGATCCAGCATATCGTTCATGGACCAGCACAGCTTGCCTATTTCATCCTTGTCAGAAACCCCGGAAATCCGATGATTAAAACGACCCTGCGCCACATCGTTCACCACCGAGCCGAGCTCTGCCAGCGGTGCCAGCCATCGCCTGACCAGCCATTGACTAACCGCAGACAGTGCAATACCGGCCAGCAGAAACAACAGCATAATGGCGTCCGGACCATGACGCACAAAGCTAGTCAACAGCAGCAGCAAGATGCCAGCCGAAAAAGACCACAACAATACCGACAGCCTAGATTGCAAGGATAAGTTCATCATAGCTGAGCCCCTTTTCATTCAATACATCGAGCAGAATTTTGCTGGAAGCGGCAATCGCATTAGCGGCACCGGCTTTTTGTTCGGCCTCCAACATCGCGGCATAAAGCCCCGTCATCAGTTGCACCCCGCCAATTTTAGGTTTACGGCGTACCGACAGATAACCGGTCATTCGCCCCTCTGCGTCAAATGTCGGTGTCACATTAGCAAATACCCAATAAAAACCGCCATCTCTCGACATATTTTTGACATAGGCAAAACACTCGCTGCCTGACTGTATCTTGTCCCAGAGCAGTTGAAACACGGCGCGCGGCATATCCGGATGACGAATGATATTGTGCTGCGTGCCGATCAGCTCACTTGAACTGTAACCGGAAAACTCAATAAATATCCTGTTTCCGTAGGTAATACGTCCTTTGAGATCCGTCATGGAAACGATAAAATCATTTTCCCTCATCACTCTTTCAACCGTAGTTGGTGTTATTGATCTTTTCATCCCGACCCCTGATTATGTGCCACCCGCGCCCGAACGGCGCAACAAACCATCGCAATTCTAGTGACTGGTCCGTCCAGTCAATTCAACGAACAGGAGCAATACATGACCGCAATTCTACCCAGCATCACCCTGGACACAGGAAAAAATCCCGGACACAGCATCATCTGGCTACATGGTTTAGGTGCCGACGGTCAGGATTTCGTGCCCATCGTCGAAGAAATCCACCTGCCCGTCGCCGTGCGCTATATCTTCCCGCACGCACCACATCGCCCGGTGACCATCAACGGCGGCTTTGTGATGCGCGCTTGGTACGACATTGCCAGCAACGATATTGGCGCGCGCCAGGATGCAACAGGCGTGCGCAAATCACAAACACAGATCGAGGCACTCATCGCTCAGGAAGTCGCACGGGGAATTGAGCCTAAAAATATCTTTCTGGCCGGTTTCTCTCAAGGCGGTGCCGTCGCCCTGCACACGGCCACACGCCAGCATGTCGCTCTGGCCGGTGTATTGGTTCTGTCCGCCTATCTGCCACTGGCTGAAACACTTGCCGCCGAATCCACGCACCCTTCGAAGCTGACACCCATTTTTATGGCGCATGGCCGCAACGATCCTATCGTGCCCTGCACACTGGGAATCGCCTCCCGTGTCGCCCTACAGGACTCAGGTTACAAGACAGATTGGCATGACTATCCCATGCAACACACAGTCAGTGAGCAGGAGCTGCGCGACATCGAAGCATGGCTGAGCACAAGGCTTAAGGCTTAACTTCGCCCTTATCCGGTGAGGGCAAAATATCGGTCGGCTCCTTAGCAACATCCGGCTCATAAGCCTGCACTAAATCCGAAGCGACCACCTCTCGCGGAAATGCTGCCGGCTGCGCAGTCAAAACAACGGTGTCAGCTGGCGCGACATCCACGCCAACCGGCTTATCCGTCACTTCAGGCTCAGGCTTCACGACTTCAGACGCGGGTGGGGTAGAGGGGTGCTGCTCTGTCTGAGGCAAAACAGCCTGATGCGGAACCCTTCGTCCAGCCTGTCTGTCGTAACGGTACTGTCGCGCCTTAAACCGTGCGGCTTTAGCCTCCTGTGCAGCCGCTGCAATTTCAGCCTGTTTTTTAGCCTGAGTCTGAGCCAGCACCTCCCGCACCTCTCTGGCCTCATCTTCATGCTTGGCCTGCTCGACCGCCTTAACCTGCGCTATCCTCTGCGCTTCGATACGCTCCGCCTCGATACGCTCCGCCTCCTCACGCCGCACCGCCTCGGCACGTGCAGCCCCCTCAGCCTGCTCACGCTGTGCCTGTGCAGCGGCTTCCTGCTTCGTTTTCGCTTCTTTACGACGCTCCAGCGCCTTGTTTATCTCATCGCGGCGCGCCAGATAACGACTGCGACTGGCGGCATCGGTCGCGTTTGCGGCGGCAACATGCAACCACCGCCCGGCTTCAACACTGTCTTGCGCGACACCCTGTCCGCGTTCATAACATTCGCCCAGTTTAAACTGTGCAACGGCATCGCCCTGAGCTGCCGCCTGGCGATACCACTTAATCGCTTCGACCTCGTCCTGCAGCACCCCCAACCCGTCGACATACAACTCACCGATATGCAATTGCGCAACCGCATTACCCTGTCCGGCGGACGCCACAAACCACTTCATGGCTTTTTTGTAATCCTGTACCACTCCCTTGCCGCTGACATACAGCAAACCCAACTGAGCCTGCGCCTGAGCGTGCCCCTGCTCGGCTGCCGCCAGATACCACTGCACGGCTGCACGGTAATCTTTCTGTATCACCTGCCCCTGCGCATACAAGACACCCAGATTATATTGCGCAACCGGATTACCCTTTGCCGCGAGCGGCAGATACAAACTGGCCGCCCTCGCGTAATCACCCGCCTCCTGCGCACGCAATGCCTCGTTCAGTTCAGGCTCGGCATGGACAGCTGAGCCGGTCAGCAACGATGCAAACATTACCCGCATTAATAATTTTTTAATCAATTTAATCAAGCCCTGAAAATTTGGTCGCAATACATAAATCCGACGCCATCAAGCTGAGCAGAAGCTGCGCCTGTCATTTACTGCAAGTGTCCAGTCAGGTATCGGCACAGAATGATATTACTTTACAAGCTTGAGCTATGCACACTATCAGAATTCGTACTCGAGTTGCATCCTGATAGTATGATTTGGCGCCGCCGGACTGATCCCGGCCAGCCAGGCCGCGTTGTATTTGATCGCCTGCCGGTTGCCGAGCGCGAATTTGCCAAATGCCGCAGGTCCGACACGGTGCAACTGTTCGTTCTGCCCGGACCAGTTATCCCATTTCCCCAACTCGCCCAAACCTTGCAGACCCCATTCGAGAGTGGATTGCATGCGATACTTGATTTGCCACTGATAAGCGAGATTAGTGGCGTAAGGGACGCCGCTCTCGTCCGCCATACCGAACGCACGTTCAAAAAGCAGATTTCCATTCAACTGTATCTTGCCGAATTCTGTCTGCAACAAGGGACCAAACTTGATTTCCCATGGTGCCTTACCGCTTAACGGTGCTTCCAGCTCTGCGACCAATCCAATTTCTGCGGGGTATTTTCCGGTCTCTGTAAGCTGAAACTTATTTTCCCATTCAGCCAGTGTCACGTTCTGGTTCCCGTTGCGCTCCTGTTTCAGGTAAACCTCGGTAAACCAGTATTCCGTCGCGCCATAACCCAAACCCACGCTGCTTACCTGCCTGAACGTACCATCCTGCTGCCGCGCTAAACCCTGCTTGAAATCCATTTCCCGCTCGCCGTATTCCACTGTCGGCGTATAAACATAATCTGCCGGACCGGCACAGACAAGACCGCAATGGAAGGCGCCCAGAATAAAGAGAATAGTCCTGTATCCATGATTCATTTAAACAACTCCTGTGATTGAATGAATCGACAGGCGCGAGCGTTTGGCCCATTTCATGCCGACAAGGATGGCGATCAGCGCCGTCAGGTAAAACACGATCTGCATACCCGCCGGACGTGCGTCATATCCGATCAGGCTGTGCAGCACGATACCGGGCAGTCCATTTTCAGGCAGCACCGCCGAGGTATCCCAGAGCGGGGCCGCCAGGCTGGGCAACAAATCGGCCTGAATCAAAAAATGCGCGGACTGTGATGCCATGCCAGCAGCCAGCAGCAAAACCAGTACGCTGGTTGCCGAGAAAAACCAGCGTAGCGGCACGCGCAGCAGCCCGGCGTAAATCATGTATCCTGCCGTGATACCGAGCGACATACCAAACAGTCCGCCCAGCAGCATCGATGACTGCCCCCCGGTCACAACGATGCCATAGAGAAACAGCACAGTTTCCACCCCCTCTCTTAGCACGGCCAGTCCGACGATAAGAAACAACACCGAACAGGCACGGCGACCGTCGCGGACGTCACTTCCGACTGCACGTGCACCGCTCGCCAGCACGGCACCGTGTGAGGCCATCCAGATGTTGTGCCAGGCCAGCATCAGCACAGCGAGAGCCAACACGATGGCGTTAAAAATTTCCTGGCCGATGCCGCTGGCCAGCGATCCGATCACATCGGCAAAACGGGCGAGCACAGCGGAGCCGGCTAATCCGGCCAGTACCCCGGCGATCATCCAGCGCCTGCTGCCGGGTATACCCCGTGTGGCGGCAGCGATGATGCCGATGATGATGGCCGCTTCCAGCACCTCCCGAAAAACAATCACTGAAGTTCCAAACATAATCCGTTTCTCCTATCGGGCGACGATGACGCCCGCTGCACTGATTTCATGAAATTCGCCAACAAAGGGATAGCGCCCTGCATCAAGCGGGCCTACATAGAGTGTGGCCTGACTGTTTCCGGCGATCACCTTTTCACGGTTCAGCGCATGGCTTTCAAATTCTTCCGGCGTGGCATCCTGATTCACGATCAGCAGTTTGATCTTTTTCCCGGATGGAACAATCAGTTCGGAGGGCTGAAAGCGATGTTCCCTGATGACCAGCGTATAGTCTGCATCGGCCGCTACAGCGTTCAGCGATAACAGCAATGCAGCGAATAAAATATTCTTCATGGCGACCCTTTATTGATTTAGTATGCAAATGATAATCATTCTCATTTGCGATTGCAACTGTTTTCAGGCATGATGAGAAAAATTACAAGGAGACGCTGACATGCACCAACCAGATCATCTAAAAAAGGCGGGACTTAAATCCACCCTGCCGAGAATCAAGGTCTTGAGCCTGTTTGAATCAGCACAGGAGCGCCACATGAGCGCCGAAGATGTGTACAGACTGTTACTGGCGAGCGGCGATGACGTGGGACTGGCAACGGTTTACCGGATACTGACCCAGTTTGAACAGGCCGGTTTATTGGTGCGTCATTTTTTCGACGGAGGAAAATCAGTATTTGAACTCAATCAGGGCAAGCACCACGATCACATCGTTTGCCTGCAATGCGGTCACGTGGAGGAATTCTACGATCAGTCCATCGAAGAACACCAGGAAAAAGCCGCGACAGAGCGCGGCTTTAGCATACGAGATCACTCTCTTTATATTTATGCGGATTGCAACAAGGAAAATTGCCCGCGAAAATAGCTTAATATATTGATTTTTATAAAAAATATCTATTCAATATCGACTAGATATCCGCACTAATCCGGCCGAATACGGAGAAAAACTTTCGATCCTCCTTGAGCATGTGCTGCGCGACCACTTCATCCGCCAAAAAACTCACCAGCTCGCCTAGCGTTACCCCGCCGCTCTCAATTTCAGTGCGCAGCTGGAGTGCACGAGCAAGCAACGCCTTGTGGGCACGTGCATGCTCAGCCAGATCAGCGTAATGATACCGGGCAAGAATGGCCTCTTCATCATTGAAGTGCTGCACCACATGTTCGAGCAGTTTTTCCAGCGCCAACTCAAACCCGCGAGGATTTTCTTTTCGCAAATACGCCTGCTCAATCAATGCATTGGCAAGATCAAATAATTTCCGGTGCTCCTGATCAATGGTCGGCTCACCACACGCATAAGCATCATGCCAGTTCAGATGCAGCGCCATGACATCCGGATCTGCCATCTGTGCAGCGCCAATTTTCGGTTCAAAGAAACGAATGATATCCCGCCCGTCTTCTTTTGCCTGGTACATCGCCATATCAGCCCATTTGCAAATCTCTTCCATGCTGTATTCGTGATTGATGAATAACACAACACCAATACTCGAGGTGCAACGATGCGCCACTGCACTGTCCGTTTTTCCGTCTTGTCGCAGGGTCAGAATATAAGGTTCAGCCAGCAGGGTGCGGATTTTTTCAGCCACGAGTCCTGCCTGTACGGTGGATTCAGCCCTACTTATATCCAGTTTGCTGAGCATCACCACAAACTCATCGCCACCAAAACGCGCCACCGTATCAATTTCACGCACACAACGACTCAGACGCTGCGCTACTTCTATCAGTAGCAAATCCCCCGCCCCATGACCATACTGATCGTTGATCGGCTTGAAGTTATCCAAATCAAGGAACATCAGTGCACCGTAGCGGCCACTGCGACAACTGTCAGCCATCGCCCGTCCCAATCTGTCTTTGAGCAAACGACGATTGGGAAGTTGCGTCAGGGTGTCATAAAAAGCCAGATTGCGAATTTGTTCTTCCGCTTCCTTGCGGTCGGAAATATCCCGGTTGCCGGCGCGTTGTCCCAGATAATGCCCGGCGGCATCATAGACAGGCCGGCATAGATGAGATATCCAGCGGATCTCGCCCTGTTTGGTATATATACGAAAATCTATGGGCTCCGCCTGCCCCTGTTCGGATACATGATGAATATGTCCGGTATAGAGCGGCAAGTCATCAGGATAAACGACCTGAGTGAGCAAGGATGGATCGGCGTAAAACTCGTCTGGCGTGTAACCGCTGATTTGTTCACAGGCAGGGGAAATATAGCGGAAAGTATTGTCGGGCAGTATCCAGTATTCCCAGTCTGAAGTGAAATCAGCCACTGTACGGTAACGCAGCTCGCTTTCTTTCAACGCATCTTCCAACTGCTTACGCTCGGCGACATCGATGAAAGTAGCGATGGCACCCTGCACCGCACCGTCGATCAGGATGGGCTGAGACCAGTATTCCACGGGAACGGCACAACCATCCCGCCGCCAAAACACCTCGTCAGTAACATGGACTTCCTGATTTTGACGGTAGGCCCTGTACATCTGACATTCCAAAGCTGGATAGCAACGACCATCCGGATGTGAGTGATGGATAAGCTCATGAATATGCCGGCCTATGATTTCATCTTCCTGCTCATAGCCTAAAATCCGCAAAAAAGACCGGTTCACAAAGGTACAGTTACCATTGATATCCACGCCGTAAGCCCCCTCAGCCATTGAGTTCAGCAGCGAGTACATTTGCTGATATGAATTCTGCAAATCCGTTTCAATCTGAATACGCCGCGTGATGTCGTTAAAGCTGGCCACATAATTGATGACCTGTCCGCGATTATCTTTTACAGCGGTGATGATGAGATGCTCGGGATATTCCACGCCATTTTTGCGCCGATTCCAGAGCTCCCCTTCCCAGGTTCCCGTTTGAACAATGCTGCGCCACATCATGACAAAGAAATCTGCATCGTGTCGCCCTGATCTGAGCATGCGCGGCGTTTTCCCTATCGCGTCTTCGGCGCTATAGCCCGTGATGACGGTAAAAGCACGGTTCACACGAAGAATTACATTGCTGGCATCGGTGACCATCACCCCCTCTTCAGACTCAAAGGCGGACGCCGCGATGCGCAACTCGGCATTCAATTTCCGTGATTCGCGCAGGAAAATCACCACCGCCGCGACAGCGATAATCAGCATGCTTCCGGCGATTGCAAGCAGGAAAAACAACCAAAATTTTTCAGCCCCGAAACGCACCAGCTCGCTCAGCGAGCTATGCACATAAACAGTAATGGCATTCTCCGCCAGCGTTTTTGACGCAAACACGACAGGCGGAAAATTATTCTCGACAAGCACAATCGCAGGGTTACTCCCCCAGGGCGTCAGTTTCAATGGCTCAAGCTCGCTCCGTTTGTACAACAGCATTTTGTCCTTCACGGACATCCTGGCGGCAGGGGCGTCGGGCATGTATCGCAATTCAAACTGCTTGTCCGGGGCCATGACGATGACGCCATTCACATCGGCTATACATACACTTTCCTGCTTCGTCCAGAAAGCGAGTTTACTGACATCACGCTTGACGACCACCGCACCGACAAAGCGCCCGGAGTCAAAAACCGGACTGGAGAAAAACAAACCGGGAATATTGGTTGCACGCCCTACCGCATATTGAGAGCCTTCCTGACCTGCCTTTGCCTGCTGAAAATACCCGCGATCGGCCAGATTCAACCCGACAACGCTATTGGGTTTTTCCGCATTGCTCGACGCGATGCATTCCCCCGCCGCATTCAGAACCAAAATCATATCTGCACCGAGATGCGTGCTCGCATAGGCCAGCGAATGACTCAAACTGATAAGCGTGCGATCATGCGACCAACGCTGTTTGCGATTCTCATCGCTCAGCGTCGAGGGAGCATCACCAAAACTGCGCAACACCCTGAGGGTGTCTGTATCGCGAGACAGCACCTGTGCCGCCCCCTTGAGCAGCTTCAGACTCTCGGTGATATTGCCGGTAATGTCGCCCAACCTCTGGTTGGCGCGTTGCGACTCATGCACAAACAATTCATCGGCCAGATGGCCGTAGTAATGATCCACACTCAACCAGGAGATGAATACCCATACGATCAGCAGCAGCGCAGGAAACTTATAAGCCCCGGCAATTGAAAACTCACGGTACTTTCCAAAATAAACCGCCACCAGAGTGACGACGATAATCAAACCAGTCGCAACCAGTACTATCGCAGCCAGAAAGCTCGGCGCCATACCGGAGGTGACCGCATTGTCACCGCGTATGAAATAGGCGGACGCCATTGCCGTGTAGTGCATGCCGGAAACTGCCAGCCCCATCACCATTGCACTGGCCACCGTCGCACCGCTACGCCAGCGATCAAATAAAGTGTTCAGTCTGAACTTAATCCAAAGGGCGAGCGTTGCCAGCACGATGGCAACCCCTATGGACAGAAAAAACAACTTGACATCGTAACGAATCAGGCCATTCAGGTGCATGGCGGCCATGCCGGAATAGTGCATGGCACCAATCCCGACACCCAGCAGTAACCCGCCTGCCAGCAATTGCATACGGGAAATTTTGTGGCGACTGATTATTTTGATGGCCAGCATACTGGCAAGAATGGCTGGAATCACGGACAACAAGGTGGTCGCGGGGTCATAGCGGCTATCGCAAGGCAGGCTAAAGGCGAGCATACCGACAAAATGCATCGCCCATATACCCAGACCGAAGCATACGCCACCCATGGCGATCCACAGCCCTCTTGTCCTGGCTATCGAGATCATCGAAACATGATGAGAAACCAACAGGGATGCATACGATGCCAGGATCGCGACAAAAATCGACAGCCCGACAAGCACGGGGTCATAGAACCCCGTGTAAAGCACATTGCTTTCAGGCGGCGAAACAAACAAATGAAGAAAGTTAAGCATCGAAACATCCGTCTTTTATAAACACCATGACGCAAATCACTCTCACAACGCGTCTCATTCTATACCCGGCACAATATCACTTCCCTGTATTTTTACTCCTGAGCCTCTTCCTGTTCGATGAGACGAAAACGAGCCAGATCATAATCGACGCCGTTCTCCTGCAAGACGACGGGCATCAACAAATAGTTTTTACCTTCCAGACGGGTTTTCAAACTGTGCTGAACAGAAAAGGTATTCGCCGGCATCAACAAGCTGACCTCGCCATTCGTGTCAGAGGCGTGTAACCACAAGGCCTGCTGTTCACCCGCTCCGCGCACAATCACCTCCGAGACCCTAGCCGCCAGCATTTCAGCCCCCAGATACAGGCCGCCATGCGCATCGCGCAACAAACGCCGGGTAATCGACACCCCTAAACGAGAAACACCGTCAGTCTGAATGCCCAACAGATTGCCAACCTGTGCGTTGCTGGCACTTCGAGCGGGTAATGCGGCAAGGAATCCGCCCGAACTGGCATTTTCCAGCTTCAATTGCATGCCTGTGTTCATCTCGTCTGCGCTTTGACAACGCATAAGCACATTGTCGAATCCGGACACCGCATACACTGAAGCACTAAATGGCCGCCTTGCATTTTTGCGCGCTGGCTGGTCAAACAATTGCTTAAGGACGTGCAGGGCGGCGGTCTTCACAGGTTCCACCGGAAAAACTCCACCCAAATTGAGTTCTTGAGGCATGACGTGTTTATCCAGCGTTTTAATCAACGCCTCCAGTTTAGTCCGCATCTCAGGCAGCTCAAGATAACGCAACCCGTTCCGCCGGCTCGCTGCCAAATCCAGCCGCACGACGGTCAACGTATGCGCCGGATCAAAGCCGAACAAAGCCTGCCCGCTCAACGTTGCACTCATTTCAACTGTACTAGCGTACTGAGCGACGAGACGTTCGGTCAGATGCATGCCTTGCGGACTCAATGAATCGAGCGCACAAGCCGACCATGCCATCAATTGCCCCAGCTCACGCCCAACCGTCGCCTGCACAGCGGGAGACTGGGATAGCGGCGTTTCCAGATAACGCAGTTGTTCTGCATGCCGGTAGTAACTTGCCAGACGCTGCCAGGCGGATTCATCGTAAGCGTCATAATGCACGGCAGCATATTTCAACTGATCCCGGCTCGCATGAATGGCGCGCGCCACCAACGGTGGCAACTGCGCTTTAATCGCAGCCGCGCCTTTCTCACCCTGGCAATAACGGTTAAACAGGCTGTCATATGCGTTAACTGTTTGGCGCGCCAGATTTCCCAGCACCCTCCGCAGGCGCTCCCCCTGAAAGCTGTTCACATCCGGCATAGAAAATAATTCGTAAGCCAGTTTTTTGGCATAAAATTGCGCAGTTTCATCCAGCAAACCCACTACAGCGAGTTGATCGGCAAGTTTAAATTCAGCGATGACCGATTCGAGCCAGTCGGTTAACTCGGTAGCTGACTTGAGCGCATCGTTTCTTGGTAACGCATCCAGCAACAATTGTGCGGATTTAATATCAGCCATCGGATGGTTACACTTTTTACCAAAAAGTCCTGCTAACATGCGCTCGCCTTATGTAATTAAACCTTCAACAAGCGGTAATGTAACCATGAAACGACTACTTTGCATATAGCCCAAGATGATTCCCTGGTTAACTGACAACACACCGTTCCCGCCCCTCACAGAGGCATTGCATGAGCCCGGCGGATTGCTGGCAGCAGGAGGCGGACTGACGCCAGAACGCCTGCTGAGCGCTTACCGTCAGGGGATATTCCCGTGGTTCAGTCCGGGTGAACCGGTATTGTGGTGGAGTCCTGATCCGCGCATGGTGCTCATCCCCGCCGAATTCAAATTATCCAACTCGCTCGCCAAAACCATGCGCAATACCCGCTATGAAGTACGCACCAACAGTGCCTTCGAAAGGGTGATGCGCGCCTGCGCCGCGCCCAGAGACAAGCAGCGCGGTACCTGGATAGACGAACAAATGATCGCAGCCTACGGTGAATTACACCGTATGGGCTTTGCACACTCGGTGGAAATCTGGATGGAAGAAAAACTGGCCGGCGGTTTATATGGCGTGTCTATCGGGCAGATGTTCTACGGTGAATCCATGTTCAGCCGGGTGAGCAACGGCTCTAAAATCGCGCTGGCTCATCTGTGTATACACGGCACACCTGCAATGATCGACTGCCAGATGTACACCCCGCATTTAGCCTCACTGGGTGCCCGCCTCATGCCGCGCGACGAATTCGTTATCAGAGTCAAAGACCTGGCAAATACCAGCCCCGCAACAAACTGGCAACTTGACTCTGCCACTCGCCACGAGCTATCCGCTAAATCACGATGAGTTCACTTAACGACATCCCCATCTCCGCGCTGAGTTTTTACCTGACCGCGCCCTATCCTTGCAGCTACCTGCCCGGAATGCAGGCGCGCTCTCAGGTCGCCACGCCGGGCTTGCTAATAAATTCCCCTCTGTACAGTCAACTGGTACAACACAGCTTCCGGCGCAGCGGAACCTATGTTTACCGGCCGCGTTGCGATCTGTGCCATGAATGCATACAGTCGCGCGTCATCACGGCACGATTCACCGCTAATCGCACTCAGCGCCGCGCCTGGAAACAGCACAAAAACTTGAGCGCTTCGCTGCACCCCTTGCAGGAAAAACCGGAATATTATGAACTGTATCAGCGCTATCAGCGCGCGCGCCACCCCGATGGCGGCATGGACAACGACGACTACGAGGCCTATCAAACCTTTCTTTTGCAAAGCCTAGTTGATACGGTACTGGTAGAATTCAGGGAGGGCGACATACTACGCATGGTCAGCGTGATTGATCTGTTGGGCGACGGTCTGTCTTCTGTGTATACCTTTTATGAACCCGACCTGCCGCAGGCTCGCTTTGGCGTGTACAACGTGCTGTGGCAAATCGAACTGTGCCGAAAATTGAATCTGAATTACCTATATCTGGGTTACTGGATAAAGAACAGCCGGAAGATGTCCTATAAAACCCAATATCAACCCGCACAAGGCTTGATCGATGGGACGTGGATTCCTCTAACAACAAACAACTGAAAACCTTATGAAAACACGACTGGGAATTTTTATATCCGCACTGCTGCTGCTCCCGCTGGCGGGCCTTTGGCTCAGCGGTGCAGAATGGGGTGAACTCATGGCCGTGACAGTATCAGGCGACGATGGCTTAGCCGCCACGCTGCGCACCAGCCTGATGCTGCTGTTCTACGTGTTGCTCATCAACCACACCATCAAACGCATGACCGGCAACAGCCCGCTCGATGATCAGCGCAGCTTCTTTATCGGCATGAGCATAGCCAGCGCCTTGACCTGCTGGCTATTGAGTTACCTGAATATCTTCGTCGCGAGCTGGACCGTGCCGCAGGACTATGCCTGGTTCGTGCAACTGTTACTCTACACGCCTTTGTTTGCCCTGTTAGCCCCCGCCGTGCTGATTACCAGAGCGCTGCTGGGCAGCTTTCCCGGGCTGCTCAAAGCGCTGACTTGTCGTCTCACCTTCCTCGCCCCCAACGCCGAAACACTGGCGCGCATGCTGCTGGCGATCGCACTGCTGGGCTTGACTGCGGGCGCCGCCTGGCCGGCTGCACTTTTCTGGTTAATGTGGATTGCCCCGCTGTTGCTGCTGGTATCCATGCAATTGCTCTGGCAGGAAAACACCATCTTCAACCGCATCAAATCAGGTGACTGGGGAAGGGTCGTGTGCACTGCCCTCGCAGGCATCGCGGTCGGTAATCTCTCGATCATCAGCTATCAGTCGAACGCCAGCCTGTCTATCAATCTGCCCAATATGACCACAGCGCAAGCAGGCTTCGTGGTATTTGGCCTGCTCTGTTTGCAATTGAGCGATGTGCTGGCTGAAAACTGGCGCGGAAAAACACGCAGCACACTGTTTAAGGAAAAGAAAAAATTTCCTATTCCCGTCGTCGTAAAAAAATAGCTTGTAGCTTGTAAAAAATTTGTTCACCGAAAGTTCGACCATGTATTCACTACTGCGCCCCGCCCTGTTCAGCTTAAGTCCTGAAACCGCTCATAATCTCACCCTCACCGGTCTGCAAACCACCTGTAAGCTGGGCTTGGGCGGCCTGCTAGGCTCGACGATCGCCGACGACCCTCGCACCGTGATGGGACTGACTTTTCCCAATCCGGTGGGGCTTGCCGCAGGTCTGGACAAAAACGGCGACTGTATCGACGGGCTGGCCGCCTTAGGCTTCGGTTTCATCGAGATCGGCACCATCACCCCCCTGCCGCAGCCGGGCAACCCGAAACCGCGCTTGTTCCGCCTGCCCCGGGCAAACGCCATCATCAATCGCATGGGGTTTAATAACGAAGGCGTGGACGCACTGATAAGCAACGTACAATCATCTGATTACAAAGGAATTTTAGGAATAAATATCGGCAAGAACGCCGTTACACCGATCGAGAAAGCCGCCGATGACTATCTGATCTGTTTGCGCAAAGTGTATCCACACGCCAGCTATATCACTGTCAACATCTCCTCGCCCAACACCAAGAATCTGCGCCAGCTGCAGGACGAGACGGCACTGAACGACTTGCTGGGACTATTGAAAGCTGAACAAGGCAAACTGGCCGACAAACACGGAAAATATGTGCCTGTCACCTTGAAAATCGCCCCCGACATGGAAGACGGACAGGTAGAACAAATCGCTCGGTTGCTGATGCAGCATCAGATTGACGGGGTGATTGCCACCAACACCACGCTGTCGCGCGAGGGCGTGGAAAACCTGCCGCAAGGCAATGAAACCGGCGGCCTGTCAGGCGCTCCGGTACGTGACAAATCGACCAAAGTCATCCGCCAACTCGCAGCGCATCTGCAAGGCGCACTGCCCATCATCGGCGCGGGCGGCATCTTAAACGGGACGGATGCGGTAGAGAAAATTGCAGCCGGCGCATCTCTGGTGCAGATATACAGCGGGCTGATTTATCGCGGCCCGCAACTGATCTCAGAATGCGCTGCCGCGATACGCAACCGTTAAGCTAGAAGAAAATATCATCTGAATCAGACAGTTGATTATTTGACGTTTCAACCGATTTAACCTCAGGCACGGTAAAGCGCTCAACCAGCGCATTCAGGCTGAGCGCCTCTGCCGCGACTTTTTCAATCTCTAGCGAAGTGTTTTTCGAACTGAAAGCCGTTTGATCGGCAACGAAACTGATGTTGAGTATCGTCCCATTGATTCTCGTCGCAATCTGTCCCTGGTCTTCGACTGAATCGGCGATTTTCAGATTGACTGCGCGTACCTCAGCGATCAGTTGAATGATGTCTTCGAGGGACACATTGGTTTTATTGATTTGCACCACGCTGTCTTTGGCTCTGTCGCTGCTGGTCGTCATCACCTGCGTCGCCTCTTTGACCCCCGAGAGCAACGCTTCGAGTTTGTGCTGAATTTCCCGGGTGGCATCCTGTGTACGTTGAGCTAATTTGCGTACCTCATCGGCGACCACGGCAAATCCTCTGCCCTGCTCGCCGGCGCGCGCAGCTTCAATGGCCGCATTGAGCGCCAGCAAATTGGTTTGATTGGCGATGCCGGTGATAATCTGCGTCACCCCACGGATATCGTCGCTCTCTTGTTGCAGAGCCTGTATCACCTCAGTCGCGACTTTCACCTCTTCGGCAAGCGTATGTATCGTCACAATCGCTTCGGAAACGATCTCCTTAGCAAGTCCCGCCTGCTCCGCGATGGCATCGGCAGCTGATACCGCATTTCTGGAACTGGCGACAGATTCATTCAGGGAATGGGCGATCTGGGTCACCGAATCGCTCGCCAGTGACGTTTCATCCTTTTGCGACTTCACGCCTGCACTGGTCATGTTTGAGACCATAGACACCCGCTGCGCGGTATCCGACAGATGCCGTGCGGAAGACTTGATATTACCGATCAGCAGGCCCAACTCATCGTTTAAGCGCAGGGCAGATTTGGCGATTGCCGCGATTTCATCGTCATTAGTCACATCGATATGACCTGTAAAGTCTCCGGTACTCAACTTTTCCAGATCCAGTTGCAATTGATGCGCCGGGCGCAACATGCGCCTGATCAACCAGCCTATTCCTATATACAGCAGAATCTGCGCAACCAGCTGTATCCCCCACAGCATGTAGTTCGCCCGCGTCATAAGCACTAAATCATCGTTCAGATCGATGGTGAAGCTGGCCGCCCCGTTGACCGCGCCGACTGGCACGTTATGGCATGACAAACAATGCGTGCCACGAAACTCATTGCGGGCGATATAAGGCACGACCACACGCAACGCATGCTTACCCTTGTGCTGTATCAGGCTGCTTTGCACGGTTCCGCTTTGTAAAGCGCGCTTATCCATCTCGTCAACAGCCTGTTCTGAGGGCAAGCCTGGGCCAAACTGATCCTGCACCGGCTTGCCGCGTATCACCCTCAGCGCCATGATTCCCTCTGCCGCCCCCATCTTATCGACATACAGGGTGCGTTGCACAGGATCATTGATAGAACCATTGAGCATGAGGATATTCAAACCGACCAGCAAGCCATCCGCTGACAACACCGCTTTATCTATCGTGCCATCCAGTATGGTCGCTTCGTATTTTTCCAGCGCCATACGCTGTGCAAATACCATCACCACCAGTAATATCAGCTGTATGGGAAGTTGCAGCTTATTCGCAATTGAAAGTTTGCCCCACCAGTTACGCATAGCTCGGCTTTCGTTTTTAAATAGGGTTACGCAGAACTCGTATCCCCTTTAGAATACTGCGGGGAAAAATTGCGAACGCCGCAATTTTAACGCGACACGCCGACGGTCGGTGGTATATTTTTCCAATTCAACAGCGAAATCAAGTGACCGGCGAGATCAGCCGCAGCGATAATCAATTTCAAGGAATAATCATGACCAAAAAAACCAAAGGCTCAGACAGCGAACGAAAAATCCTGGAGCACGCCCACAGAGGACTGCAACTGATGGCCGAATACCGCCCAAAACTGATGGGCAAGGTGCAGGCTTTCATGGCGGAAGCCATGCAACCGGGCATTCTGGACAAGAAGCAAAAGGAAATCATCGCGCTCGGTATGGCGCTGACTCAGCAATGCCATTACTGCATCGCGCTGCACGTTCGCGCCTGCAAACACGCGGGGGTGACCATAGAGGAAATCATGGAAGTGTGCTCAATCGGCATCATGATGGGAGGCGGGCCTGTGCTCACACATATGGCGGAAGTTGAGCGTGCCCTGAATGAATTCTATCTGGATGAAGAAGGCGAACCGGTCTAAATATCGATCAGGTTATATTCTTATAGCCAGCCTCTGGTTGAATCAGCGTATGAATTGGGAGATAATCCGCGACTGATTTCGAAAGCACAATAATGATTGAATATCTGTTGATCTTGATGGGCGCGGTGTTTGTAAACAACATCGTGATGGTCAAGATACTCGGGCTATGCCCGTTCATGGGGGTTTCCAAAAAACTGGAAGCCGCTGTTGGTATGGGCGCCGCAACCACCTTCGTGCTGACGCTGGCCTCCGGCAGCAGTTACCTGATCAATCAATATCTGCTGGGGCCCGATCTGGCCTACCTGACCACACTGTCCTTTATCGTCGTGATCGCAGGTATCGTCCAATTCACCGAGATGGTGGTGAAAAAGACCAGCCCTGAACTGTATCAGGTACTGGGCATCTATCTGCCGCTGATTACCACCAATTGCGCCGTACTGGGCATTCCTCTGCTCAACGTGCAAGCCAAACACAATTTCATGGAGTCGCTCATTTTCGGCATGGGCGGCGCACTGGGCTTTACGCTGGTGATGGTGCTGTTTGCCGGGATGCGTGAACGCATGGAGGGTGCCGATGTACCTCCCCTGTTCAAGGGGTCGGCGATTGCCATGATTACCGCCGGCCTGATGAGCCTGGCTTTCATGGGCTTTTCTGGGCTGATCAAATAATGTTGAGCGCCTTGCTGGTCATGGCGTTTATCGCCGCAGGTCTGGGTGCGGTGCTGGGTTTCGCCGCAATTAAATTTCGCGTGGTGGGTAACCCGCTGGCCGAGAAGATCAATGCCGTTCTGCCGCAAACTCAGTGTGGTCAATGCGGCTTTCCCGGTTGCAAACCTTATGCGGCCGCGATATCCGAAGGCACGGCTGACATCAATTTATGCCCGCCCGGCGGCGAAGAAGGCATCCATAAACTGGCCGACTTACTCGGCATGGAATTCAAACCATTCGGCGGCAACAGCCTGCCTAAACCAAAATCCGTCGCCCTGATCGACGAGTTGACCTGTATAGGCTGCACACTGTGTATCCAAGCCTGCCCGGTAGACGCCATCGTGGGCGCAGCCAAGCAGTTACACACCGTCATCGCCTCGGAGTGCACCGGCTGCGAGTTATGCCTGCCGCCCTGCCCGGTAGACTGCATCAGCATGGAACCCATCGCAGAAAATATCAACAACTGGAAGTGGAAATATCCCGTGTACGCCCTGACTCCTGCGAAATATGATTCCCCCGCACCATGAGAACACTCTACAAGTTCCACGGCGGCGTACATCCGCCGACCAATAAAGATCAGTCGAATCAAACACCTATAAAACAGGCTGCGCTACCGTCAAAACTGCTCATCCCCTTGCTTCAGCACGTGGGCAGCAGCGCACGCCCCATCGTTGAAGTCGGCGCGCATGTACTCAAGGGACAAATCATAGGCCGTCCGGAAGGCCATCTATCCAGCGCAGTACATGCCCCGACCTCAGGCACCATTACCGCCATCGACATGCAAACCGTGGCGCATCCGTCCGGGATCCCCGACTTGTGCATCACCCTGATTCCGGATGGCCTGGACGAATGGATAACGCGGGAAGGGCATAACTGGCAAGTTATGTCGCACACCGAATTACGCCACAAACTGCGCGAAACCGGTGTAGTGGGTTTAGGCGGCGCGGTATTCCCCAGCGACATGAAGCTGTATGCACACAAGCACAAGATCACCACGCTGGTGTTAAACGGCGCGGAATGCGAACCCTACATCACCTGCGACGACCTGCTGATGCGCGAGCGCGCCGCCGACATTCTGCAAGGCGCAGAAATGATGCGCGCTCTGCTCTACGCGGAAGAGGTACTGATAGGCATAGAGGATAACAAACCTGAAGCGATTGCGGCGATGCGCGCTGCAGTCGCGGCCGGCGAACACCAGCGCATGGAAGTCATCGCCGTGCCCACGGTGTATCCTGGCGGCGGAGCTAAACAACTGATCCGCGTACTGACAGGTATCGAAGTCGCCGCCGGCGTGCGTTCCACCAATATGGGCGTACAGTGCTTCAATGTGGGCACGGCCTACAGCGCCTGGCGCGCAATACGTTACGGTGAGCCGCTGATCTCGCGCATCGTCACCGTCACCGGGAACGTAGCCAAAGCACAGAACTTTGAGGCGCTGATCGGCACGCCGTCCGATGAACTGGTGGCGCAGGCCGGAGAACTATCCGGCACGACCGGCTATATCATGGGCGGCCCGATGATGGGGGTACTGCTGCCCTCGAAACAGACCGGTGTGGTCAAGGCGACCAATTGCATCATTGCCGCCTCGAACAAACTTTTCCCGGCGCCTCCTCCCGCCCTGCCCTGTATCCGCTGCACGCGCTGCGCAGATGTCTGCCCGTCCGAATTGCAGCCGCAGGAACTGTACTGGTTTGCCAAGGCTAAAAATCTGAGTAAAGCCGAAGACTACCACCTGTTCGACTGCATAGAGTGCGGCGCATGCAGCTATGTTTGCCCGAGCAGCATTCCGCTGGTTCAGTATTATCGTTTTGCAAAAAGCGAAATCTGGGCACAGGAGGCAAGCCAGAAAGCCGCCGATGCGGCTCGCGAACGGCATGAATTCCGTGAATTGCGCATAGAGCGCGAGAAACAGGAAAAGGCCGAGAAGCTGGCCGCCAAGGAAAGAATCGCACTCGCCGCCAAAGCCGCACGCGCTGAACAAATTACTGCGCCCCCCCCTCTCCCCACCCCTCTCCCGCCTGCGGGCGAAGGGGCAAACGTATCACTGCGCGATGTTCCTGTTTACGCGAATCCTGAGAACACCATACAGATGAAGATACAGTCGGCGATCGACCATGCCAAAGAACAGGCGGCTGCCAGTCAACCGAAAAACATCGGATCGCTGACGCCGGAACAGCAAGCCGAAATCAGCGAGATTGAGGCGCGACGCGCACGTATCCGCGAGCTTGCGCAAGCCTCTCCGATTGAGCACACCAAGGAATAATATGTCCGGATTTTTCTCCCCCTTCATCACCCGGCCGGCCAGCGTCTCGCAGATCATGCTCAAGGTTCTGCTAGCACTCATTCCCGGCATCACCCTGTATGTCTGGCATTTCGGCCCGGCGATACTGATCTCAATCATGCTGGCTAGCATCACCGCATTGGCCACCGAAGCGACCATGCTCAAACTGCGCAATCGCCCCATCACCCCGTTTCTTCAGGACAACAGCGCACTGCTCACCGCCTGGCTGATTGCCCTGTCCATCCCTCCGCTCGCCCCCTGGTGGCTGGTGGTAGTCGGCACTGCCTTCGCGATCAGCATCTCCAAACACCTCTATGGAGGATTGGGCAGCAATCCGTTTAATCCGGCGATGATCGCCTATGCCGTACTGATCATTTCCTTCCCTGCACACATGACACACTGGCTCACGCCACATGGTTTGGGATCCGTACAACTCGATTTCGCCGAACAACTCAATTACATTTTTCAGGGCATCCTGCCGGAAGGCATCAAGCTGGATGGCGTGACCATGGCCACGCCGCTGGACACCCTTAAAACACAGCTGCACATGAACGGAAATATCAATGAAATCATTCAGGTGCCGATATTTGGCCAGCTGGCTGGACAGGGCAGCGAAGCTGTCGCACTGGGTTTTCTGGCAGGCGGCGTGTATCTGATCGCATCACGCATCATCAGCTGGCATATTCCGGCAGCCTTCCTGACCACCCTGTTCGCGTCAGCCGGCCTGTTCCATCTGCTCGATCCGGCACATTACGTCACGCCGCTATTTCACTGGTTCTCGGGTGCTGCCATGTTAGGCGCCTTTTTCATCCTGACCGACCCGGTCACCAGCCCGACCACGCACAAAGGCAAGCTGATCTTCGCCGCAGGCGCAGCACTACTGACCTATTTGATCCGTGCCTTCGGCGGCTTTCCTGACGGCATGGCTTTTGCCACGCTGCTGATGAATATCTGCGTGCCGCTGATCGACGCCTATACGCAGCCGAAAGTATTCGGCAAGAAGGAGAAACAGTCATGAGGCGCACCATCGCCAAGGCCTCTTTTCATACTGCCGTCAATCTGCTGGCATTTGCCCTGCTGGGCACCGCTATTCTGGCGATTACCTACAACCAGACCCGTGAGCGGATCGCACAGAGCGTCGAAGCCGAAAAACTGAAGCTCATCTCGCAAATCGTCCCTCAATCGCTGTTCGACAACGACATCATCAAGGATACACTGAGCATCAAGCCGGACGCCTTGCTGGGCACTGACGACTTCACCGTAGCCTACCGCGCGCGCCTGCAAAACCACCCCTCCGTATTAGTCATGGAGGCGGTCGCACCGGATGGCTATAGCGGCAAAATCGGCCTGCTGGTGGCTATACGCGAAAACGGCGAGCTAGCTGGTGTGCGCGTGGTTACGCATAAGGAAACACCGGGACTGGGCGATTATATCGAAATCGCCCGCAGCAACTGGATCACCGGTTTTAACGGCACCTCGCTGGCGAAATATCAGGATCTCGACTGGAAAGTTAAAAAAGACGGCGGACAGTTCGATTACATGGCCGGCGCGACCATTACCCCGCGCGCCGTAGTTAGAGCCGTCCATAAAATATTGCAATATTATGCCGCGCACCGTGCAGACTTATTTGCGCAACCCGTAATCACACCGGCTGAGGTGAAAAAGTGATGAACTATCAGGAATTCAAGGATATTTTTTATAACGGCGTCTGGAAACAGAACACCGGCGTGGTGCAGCTGCTGGGACTGTGCCCTATCCTGGCGGTCAGCTCATCGGTGGTGAACGGCGTGAGTTTAGGCTTGGCCACAGCACTGGTCATGGCGTTATCGGGTGCTGCTATTGCGCCGATCAGGACCATCGTACCCAACGAAGCGCGCATCCCCGTGTTTATCCTGATCATCGCCGTACTGGTTACCGTTATTCAGTATCTGATGAACGCCTATATGTACTCGTTGTATATGGTGCTGGGCATCTTCATTCCGCTGATCGTCACCAATTGCATCGTGCTGGCGCGCATCGAAGCCTTTGCCGCCAAGAATCCGCCGTTGCAATCTGCTGTAGATGGCTTTGCGATGGGTTTGGGACTGACCGCCGTGCTGGCGGTATTGGGTGCAATACGCGAAATTGTCGGCCACGGCACGCTGCTCTCCGGCATCGACCTGGCACTGGGCGAATCCGCAAAATCACTGGTGATCACCGTGATCCCCAACTACCACGGATTTTTGCTGGCTATTTTACCGCCCGGCGCTTTCATCGCGCTGGGCATGTTGGTCGCCGGCAAGAACTGGCTGAACTTGCGCGCCGAGCGCAAGCTCAAAAACAACGCAACCATTACCCCGATTCAGGGTGATTGCAATCCCGCCAGCCACGCATAACCATGCGCCTTTCCGAACAGCAGTGTTCCATCATACGCACCGCCGTTGCGGATAACTTTGGTACAGAGGCGAACGTATGGCTGTTCGGATCGAGGCTCGATGATGCCGCGCGCGGCGGAGATATTGATCTTTATATCGAACCTGCCACAGACGATGCCGACGCGATCGTCGAAGCCAAGCTAAATTTTTTAGTAGCGCTGTATAAACAGCTGGGCGAGCAAAAAATTGATGTCGTTATTCGCCGTCCGGGCTTCAAGCAAAACCTGAGTATCTACCAAGTTGCCAAACAAACCGGGGTGAAACTCTCATGAACATGACTTACGCGGATTCATTGGATGTCTGCAAACGCCATGCTGACAGGTTAACCTGGGCCATGTCGCAATTCAGTGGCAAATTTCCGCTCTCAGCCGACGTAATCACTGGCCTGAACAATACTGAATTGGCGGTACTGGATCAGTTCTCAACACGCTTTGCCAAGCTGCAAGATGCAATGGGCGCGAAGCTTTTTCCCGCTGTTTTGGAGTTAACCAAAGAACCGGGGAACTACCCGGCATTTTTGGACAAGTTAAACCGACTGGAAAAAATCGGGGCAATTGAGTCCGCCGATCAGTGGCTGATATTGCGTGAAATGCGCAACGAGTTTGCGCACGATTACCCTGATGACCCCGCGATACAAGCCGCCATCCTCAACAAAGCCTACCCGCTAGCGAATGAACTGCTAGAAATTTTGCATAAAATTCAATTGTTTTCGGATGGCTATAGCGGCATAGATAAAAATAGCGGCTCCAATGGCTAGAGAAATTTTACTTGGAGAGGAAATTCCTGCTTCTTTTGAACGGGGCGAGTGGCAATCCGTACCCGTCTGGACAAGGAAATTGCGCTCTTTACCGCTATGGCAGCAGCCTCACTCGTCAAAGACAAACGCGTCAATAATACCTTCACGGGGTCAGGTCTTGCATTAACACATATGCGTTAATGCAAGACCTGACCCCAATTTTTGCCGTTAACTTAGATTGCGCCCACTACAAAACCCTATGAACGCCGCCAAACGCCACGAAATTTTTGCCCGTCTGCAAGCGGCCAATCCGCACCCCAAGACCGAACTGGAATACCATACGCCATTCGAACTGCTGATCTCCGTCATGCTCTCGGCGCAAGCGACCGACATCAGCGTCAATGCCGCAACCCGGCATCTGTATCCGGTCGCAAATACACCTGAAGCGATACTGGATTTGGGCGAAGAAAAGCTGACGGAATACATCCAGCGCATCGGCCTGTATAAAACCAAGGCCAAACACGTAATACAGACCTGCCGGATTCTGACCAGACAGCATGGCGGCGTTGTACCGCAGACACGCGAGGCACTGGAAGCCCTGCCCGGCGTGGGACGCAAGACGGCCAACGTGATACTCAACACCGCATTCGGTCAACCCACCATGGCGGTGGATACGCATATTTTCCGCATCAGCAACCGCATCGGTCTGGCGCCCGGCAAAAACGTGCTGGAAGTAGAGAATAAGTTACTCAAAGTGATACCGAAAGAATTCATGCTCGACGCGCATCACTGGTTGATTTTGCATGGCCGTTACATCTGCCAGGCACGCAAACCGAAATGTTCAGCGTGTCCGATTTACGATTTATGTGAATACAAACAAAAGGTTAACTAAATGATTTTCAATCCGAGCCGCGATGAAGCACGCAACTTCCTGTTTGAGACCTGGCGTAAACGCCGCGAAAAATCGCTGCTGACACCGCTGGAAGATCTAACCGCCCAGTTGATCGAAAAGCATCCTGAATATTTTACGATGTTCGAAGATCCGGAACGCTATCTGGAACGGGAATATTTACCTGAACAGGGCGAGCCCAATCCTTTTTTGCATCTGATGATGCACCTGACGATCGAGGAACAAATCTCCATCGATCAACCGGCAGGAATACGCGCGCATTTCGTGCGCCTGACCCGTCAATTTGAATCGGAACACGATGCGCAGCACCGCATGATGGAATGTTTAGGCGAGATGATCTGGCAGGCACAACGCAACCGCACCCAGCCTGATCCGGCGATCTATCTGGATTGTTTATCCGGTCACTGATCCGTTTTAGCGCGTTCCACCAGCAAGGTGTAGAGCCTGCGACTGTCGGCGCGCAACACGGTTAAACTCAGCGAACCCAGTTTCAGACGATCGCCGCATTTGGGCAACTGTCCTGCCGCGTGCAGCACCAATCCGCCCAGTGTGTCGCAATCTTCATCGCTGAAATCGGTACCCAGCGCGGCGTTAAAGTCGGCAATTTCGGTATCGGCCTTGACACGGTAGTGCCCCGCACCGTCATCGATGATATTGTCCTCATCCGTATCGAAGTCATACTCGTCGTCGATATCCCCGACAATTTGCTCCAGCACATCCTCTATTGTCACCATGCCCGAGACGCCACCGTATTCATCCACCACCAGCGCGATGTGATTACGGTTACCGCGAAACTCGCGCAGCAATACATTCAATCGCTTGGCTTCCGGCACGAACACCACCGGACGCAACATATCGCGCACGTCGAACTCCTCTCCGGCGTAATAGCGCAGCAGATCTTTCGCCAGCAAAATACCGATGATGTGATCCTTATCGCCCTCAACCACCGGGAAACGCGAATGCGCCGTTTCAATCACAAAAGGAATGAACGCTTGCGGTGGCTGACTGATATCGATTACATCCATCTGCGCGCGCGGAATCATGATTTCACGCACCTGACGCTCAGACACCTGCAACACGCCCTCCATCATCGACAAGGCGTCGGCATCGAGCAGGCTGTTCTCGTAAGCTCCGTGCAACAGCTTGATCAGCTGCTCCCTGTCCTCCGGTTCGCGCGACATCAGCGCGGATAAACGTTCTAAGAGGGTGGGTTTATTACTCGGGGGCACGTCCATTTGGCGGTATTAAGTTTCTAGATAGGGATCAGGATAGCGCAATTTTAGCATTAACGCCGTTTCTAATGCTTCCATCTCTTCGGCCTCTTCGTCGCTTTCATGATCGAAGCCTTGTAAATGCAGAGCCGCGTGGATCGCCAGGTGCGCGTAATGAGTGAGCAAATCTTTGCCCTGCTCAGCGGCTTCCCGCGCCACCACCGGCGCACAGATCACCACATCCCCTGAAAGCGGATCGGTATCGTCATAGACAAAGGTCAGCACATTAGTGGCGTAATCCCGACCGCGATACGCTTTGTTCAACTCGCGCCCTTCCTCTTCATCCACGATGCGCAAGGTCATGATCACATCACATTCGAAGGCGGCCTTAATCCAGCGCCGCCACTGCGCACGGGTCGGCAGCGAATCAGCTTGACTCACATACTGAACCGCTAAAGACATTTTATTATTCATATAGTCACCTTGATTTACTAATCCACCATAATCGCCAGTTCGCCGCGCAAGGTATGACGCACAACTTCGGTGACATTCACGTCCACGAAACGACCTATCATACCGGGTGAGCCACGGAAATTCACCACGCGATTATTGTCGGTGCGACCGGCCAGCTCCAGCACATCCTTTTTCGATATCCCTTCCACCAGCACGCGCTGCACCGTGCCCAGCATAGCCTCTGCAACACCCGATTCCTGCTCAGAGATGCGTTCCTGCAGGCGTTTGAGTCGTGCCGCCTGAACTTCATGCGGCGTATCGTCGCGCATTTCCGCTGCCGGCGTACCGGGACGCGCACTGAACAGATAGCTGAAGCTGTTATCGAAACCGATGTCATCGATCAACTTGAGCGTGGCCTCAAAATCCTGCTCGGTCTCGCCGGGGAATCCCACGATGAAATCCGACGTGATGCAGATATCGGGACGCACCGCACGCACACGACGAATCACGGATTTATACTCCAGCACGGTATGACCGCGCTTCATCGCAGCCAGCACGCGATCTGAACCCGACTGCACCGGCAGATGCAAGTGACTCACCAGTTTCGGCGTGGTGGCATACACGTCGATCAGTCGCTGGCTCATATCGCGCGGATGCGAAGTGGTAAAACGAATACGAATGATTTCAGGCAGTTCCGCGATCGCCTGAATCAGATAAGCTAAATCCACCGTATCGTCATCATCAGTCGCGCCCGCATAGGCATTCACATTCTGGCCGATCAGCGTCACTTCCTTGACACCCTGACCGATTAACACATCAATGTCGTGCATCACGTCGCTAAAGGGACGCGACACTTCTTCGCCGCGCGTATAAGGCACGACACAGAAGGTGCAATATTTGCTGCACCCTTCCATGATGGACACAAACGCCGTGCCCGACGTGGTCTGAGGCGCAGGCATATGATCGAATTTTTCAATTTCGGGAAAGCTGATGTCCACCTGAGAACGCCCGGTATCCTGACGCGCTTTGAGTAACTCGGGCAGACGATGCAGGGTCTGTGGCCCGAACACCACATCCACATAAGGCGCACGCTTGATGATCGCATCGCCTTCCTGACTCGCCACACACCCGCCCACACCGATGATCAAATCAGGATTCGCCAGTTTCAAGACACGCGCACGCCCCAAGTCGGAAAACACCTTATCTTCCGCCTTCTCGCGTATCGAACAAGTGTTGAAAAGCATGACATCGGCCTCTTCAGCTTTGTCGGTCAATTCCATGCCATCACAGGCGCGCAACACGTCCGCCATCTTGTCCGAGTCATACTCATTCATCTGACAGCCGTAGGTTTTTATGTATAGTTTTTTAATCACAGTGCAAAGACACCTCAATAAGCATTTGTTAATATTGAATAAATTAACAAATAAAGTCGTTAACCACACAAATTTTGTGTGTATTCTTGATTATTTTACTCGTATAATGTGAAAAGTTTCACTCAACTATCAGTTGAATCATATAAACCGCTCAGGGATAAAAATAAAATGGCCATCATCGCTACCGTATCATCGCTCTTCACCGTTGCTCTCGCCACCGGCTTTGCTATCTGGATGGTAACCCAACTCTTCAAAAACGACTAAATCGATTTATCAGGGGAGCCTGCCACGGCTTCCCTGCCCGCCCTTCCAGAACCCCAAGCTCACCCAAGGTTGTCTGCGGCAAACACCGCCGGGCTGGCTCTGCTATGGATAAAAAAACATCGCCCAAAAAAAAGATTTGTGCTACGATTAGCGCCGTTGTTAGTGCGTTTAATTTAAATCTCTCGGGAGGAGTAAAAATGGCAATCATCGCTACCGTATCATCCATAGGCACCATGATCATGGCAACTGCTTTTTCGTTGTGGATGATCAAGCAACTGTTCAGCAAAGAATAGACTG
>Ga0208863_1000575_pt1 | contig 32789 bp, 32 predicted proteins | sample RifOxyD3_FD_184040 | JGI IMG/M metagenome (GOLD analysis project Ga0208863, IMG submission 184040) | Soil microbial communities from Rifle, Colorado - Rifle Oxygen_injection D3 (SPAdes) | ecosystem: Environmental > Terrestrial > Deep subsurface > Rock core/Sediment | place: Rifle, Colorado...
TGTCTCGTTATGCTCCAGAAAGCTTGAGCCAGTACGCTCAAAAATTCTCGGATGAAAAGCTAGTCCCAGAGATCGAAAAAACCATGCCAGCACCAACCAACGGGGTATCAGCCCAACACGAACAAAACCAAGCCACCGTGCCTGGCACGCAAGCAGTTACAGCTTTTGATGCGAAAAATAACAAGGAAGTAGGGAGGCTGCAAGCAACTGCTGGCGTTGCCCCCGGCACTGCGCCAGCCAACAATGTGACAGGTCAAGTGCAGGCGATGACAGGGCAAGCCACTGCCGCAATCGGCGCCGGCAAAGGGAATGTTAAGGAAGAAGGGGAGCCGATCAAGACCAGCGCAGAAAATTCCACCGACCCAACCAAGGGAAGCAATCTTGGGCGAGCTGCCGCGAATGCATTGCCGGTCGCGCTTGGGTCAGACGCAACTAAACTTGCGGATAGGGCAGGGCTGATTCCAGATGACGCTGGTGTAGCGAAGCCAGTTGCGGATCAGAATACAGGAACGCTCACTGAGAACATCGTGGGTACTGCGATTGCTGTTGGTTTGACGGTTGGGGGTGGGGCTGGCGGCAAACTTCTTGGTAATGTCGGTGGAAAAATTCTAGGCAGGGAAGCTGGAGATGTTGCGCAGGCAACCGCGCTGAAAGTTGCCGCCAAAACGGAAGAGCGCGTAGCATCTCAGGCAACCAAGGCCGAAGGCGGTGTACTCAAAGCCGAAACAGCGGCAGCACCTGAAGCAACAGCCGCATCCAAAGTGGCAGCCGATAAAGCCAAAGAAAATATCGAAAGGAGCGCTGCGCGCAAAGGAGCGGAGGCCGATGTTGGAACTGCCAGTACCCTACAAGGGGTTGGCATGATAAGTGGCGCAATAGCCGGTGGCGGAATAGCCAAAGGGTTATCAGGTGAAGAAGGTGTGGCGCACAACCCAGCCGTTCAGCCTGTGCTTCAAGCGGTAGAAAATACCAACAACGCTACGCTTGAAGCTGTATCTGATGTGGCAAATAAAGCTAACAACCTTGGCAACAAGATTGCGGACACGATAAACAAGAAATAAAAAAAGGGCGGTAGGGCGTCATTTGCCGCCCCAAACCATTCATCTTGGGTATTACCAGCGATGACCGATGCCGCTTCGCCTAAACGCTCTTGTCATTTCATCTTCGCGTTCTCTTGACTCATCCAGTTCACGGTACACTTGCCGCCAATCATCAGCGGTGAGGTTTTTTGACATTTCTGCCGACCTTCTGGTCGCCCTCATTGCGCGAGGGGATGTCCAAAGCAAAAACCACATGGTTAAAATTACAATGACCAGCATCCACACAAAAGACACCATCGCACCTAATGCGAAAAAGAACAGAAAACTCAATCCAAGCTTGATAGCGCCATCTTCGATTACGAGTTTCCACCCAGCCATCAAGTCATAGAAATACTGTTTAACCGGGCTGTCCATGTAAACAACTGTTGCATAGTGATGTTTGTCTGGCACGATCACATCACGGTATTTCGGAAGGCCAAACCAGCCTGTTTCGCCCGATCCAGCTTGCGCCGCAAAGCTATTAGTCTGCATTGCGTCAGCGCCCTTCTGCAATCCAAAAGCTTTGCGATATAACCCAACCGCGCCTTTGCCAATGTAGTAAATAATCGTGCCAGCACCAATAGCGAACACCAATAAAATCAAGATTTCCATTTTTTATCTCCTTTGTGCCAATAGCAATTTAGTCGATTAACTCCATCCCGCAATTCTTGACAGCACCTTGGTCAAATGTCGCTGTATAGCCACATCCAGCATCGCTGGCAGAACGCTCAATCAAGCAGTCCGAAAAATCAGCGTTATTAGCCTTGAATAGTCGCAACGCTCTCCAAACAATGTCGGCATTCGCCACGATAATTTCATTGGTGCGCAACAACGTTTCCAGCACCACACAAAGCTCAGCCTTGGATGATGAATAGCATCCCATCAACACACAGACCAGTTCCACCACCGACTCCAAGCGCAAAGCCTCCATCTATTACATTACAATACCGTGTCTGCATCCAATACCGATCTCAATGACTGAGGATTTTGACTGACTGGTATTGCCATGAAAGCAGACATAAAATTGAGTGAAAATTTACTGAGTGAAAATTTACTTGCTTCGTGGACTCCTAGCAGGTATGAGTGGTGTGAGATGATATTTCTATTTAGATTAAGGGGTTACAGAGATTTTTAATCCTCTATGCTGCGGGCAGCTGTTTTTTAGGACAATTCACTATTCTGGTTTGATGATACCCCTCATGATTGCCTGACTGACGGCATGACGCGAGCCGTACACACCCAGTTTTGCTGCAATATTTTTCAAATGGAAATATACTGTGCGTTGTGTAATGCCCAGAATCTGCCCGACTTCCTGGCTGGTTTTACCACGGGCACTCCACTCTAGACATTCAAGTTCTCGAGCAGATAGTAGCGGCATCTGATTGGGTTTTGTTTTGCGCCACATCAGTTCTGTCGCTTCATGGAGATATGTGCCAAGTAGCAGTAAGTCCGCTTGCCGTGTAGTGGTGTATGGATAGGATTCGAGTGCATTGCTGTAAAAATCTACACGACTTACAGCATGCTCACTACGTATTGCCACACTCAATCCGTGGCATATGCCACTCGATTTCAAGAGAGGATAAGCTTGCCCTGCTCTGAGGGTGCATAGCTGTTCTACTTGCCATATTAAAGGCCGGTTTGATTTGGCAAGTTGGCGATTGATGGGATCTGTTGGTGTCAGCTCGTTGGTGCTAAAACAACTCATTGTCAGATCGGGCAGTGTGCCAAATAGGTAACAGGCAGCCGCTCCATTGGATGAACTGATATCCATTTTTAACATAAAATCACAAGCGCCCTGAGCCGCTAGCTCAAGCTGTATGCATTCCCGCAATTGTTCCCAGTCAGGTGCCTGTAAAATTGCAGATAGATTTTCGCCTGACAATCGAGGTGGTGATTCAGTCGTCAGTATCGTTGTTTTCATGACGCTCAATCTGCGGCTTGATCACGCAAAAAATCTGCATAAGAATAAATAGGCATTTGCAAATAATGAGACGGCAAATCAAATAACGCCCAGTAAAACTCCTGTTTGCCATGACAAATTTGCGCAGGTAAACAATACGACAGCCAATCATGGCTGATCGCATCGCTGTACATTTCATCTGTATCAGAAAAGAACGGCACTATCTGTAATTCTCGCAACGCGGTGAGCAACTCAAGTGGTGCGCTTTGATCCTGCGCCACCTCAAACTGCGAAATTAAACTACTTTCAGTCTCCACAACCATGAGTGTTGGCCTGCCTTGAATATCAAAGAAAAGGATGCCGGTTGGATTGGGAAACAAATAGTACTCGACAAAACCGTAACGGCGGCACAATTGCTCAACGAGTACACCCATGGCAGGGTCAGACAAAAAGGTGTAGGAATGGCGAACCAGCAAGTCTTTCAGCGTGCGCGACTGCTCAATAAAAAATACTTTTTGTAAGCTGCGAATTTCAATTTCAAGGCGCTCAAGCGCATTCTGATCACTCTTTTTAATGAAGCGATCAATCAGGCTGCGGTTAAATGCATCAATTGCGACATTCTCGTTAGCTTGTCCGGTCAAGAGAATTTTCTTTATGGGTAGGCCCTGGACGGCCTGGCAGAATGTCAATCCATTCATTTGAGGCATCGCGTAATCAATGACCAACACGGACGGCATCATGAAGCGCTGCCTATTCATCACCATACGATAAATCTGATCAATCTCGACAGCGACAGTACGCCGTTCGAAGGACAGTGTCTGCTCATCAAAATTAACACGAATCGGCTGATTCCTATTCGCGAACTGTCGATCTGCCTGCTGTAACCATTCAAGGGCAACATGGGTGTCGTGAAAGGTTTTTCGCGCCAGTTGCGGGTGCAACTGGAAAGCCAGACTGTCAAGAAATCTCTGGCTATCGTCAATCAGTACGGTCAACGTTGGGTGTTGGTAAACCGGTAATAGTATATCCATGCGGCTGTATTTGGGGGTGCGTACAAAGCACTTTAGTAAATGGGATGTGCTAATTTAACAGAGATTGCCGTTAATCGTATTGTGTAATAGGTGGAAATTCCAGCACGAAGATGGTGTGGGCGTTCATTCTTGACAAACAATGTATCTGTGCCCCCCATGCTTCGAGTACATCTTTGCAGAAAGCAAGGCCAATGCCAGTGCCACTGTGTTCCGGATAGGCATAAAAACGATTAAAAATACGAGGCAGATGAGCCTTGTCAATACCGCAGCCCGTGTCGATAAAAAATAGCCTGTGTCTGGCGCGAGAGCCATCGACGATGATGCGGATATGCCCGTGGCCCGCGCGATGAATTGCCTTGAGTGAATTGCCCAGCAGGTTTAGCAGCACCATTGCGCACAATTGGGCTTGTCCCTGAAAACAAAAATCGGCGCGCACATCGACTGTCACCCATTCTCGTTGCGCTTGATTGGCAAAAGGATAACGTAGCAGCGTTGACTCTATCACGGCACGCATCGACAGAACATCTTTCGGATGCCTATTTTGCTTTGCAGTGGATGAATTCAGCAGCAGTAAATCAATCGTATTGTTCATGTGTCTGACTTCCAACTCAATGCGTGCAACGGCCTGTTCTATCTGCTTATTATCGCGTATCGACTCGCTGTTGGTGTCTTGCAAAAGACGTTTTATACCCCGCGTGTTGGCATCTACACTAAGCAGGGGAGTGCGCAGTTCATGTGAAACTGTCGCCAGTGCCGTTGCCATGCCAGCCAATTTTTCTTGTGACAATACCCGTCTGCCTACTTTTACGAGCGATACGGTAAGGATTGCAAAAAGCTGAATGGGCCATTGTTCCAGCTCATGAACATTCATCGGTATCCAGCCGCCATGGAGCAAAACAAACGTCAGATAAGCTAGACTGGTTCCAGTGATATAGGACAAAAAGGCCAGCGTGGTATCGAAGTGAAACAGCAAAATCAGCGCGATCAATAATGACTCGCTCCATACCGATGAGCCCTCATTCATCAGATACATGAAGGTGAAGAAAAACGGTAGCACGTAGGTCAGTCCGATAAAAAAGTATACCGGCAGCCATTTTTGCTGAGCAAAGTGTCGGGCAAAGATAGCGGGAAAACACAGTACGACACCAAAAAAACGCAGACCCAGATTTTCATAGGGTTGTGGAAGCCAATACGACCACACTGCGTAATACAACGGCATGCCAACGATAGCGATCCACGCCAGTACAGCCAGGCGCTTGACGGTGCTGTCATGCTGTTGGTTGTAGTCAATAAACCACTTGTTAGCCGCCTGTTGCCAGGCTTGCCAACGTTCCCTCATCCATCTTGTCGTGTAAGTCGTCATGTCTCTAATGGCGGATTGTTTTGTCAAGCATTACCCTTGTAAAGGGTGCCAATGAATCGGCATGTCAATAAGCTTAAACACCAATTTATCTTAGCCCCTTTTGTATAGGGACATTTGACAATTATGTTTAGCAGACCTTTGAATCTTAATTTGGAGAAAATTATGCAACTTATGGCAGTTCATCAAAAGCGAGTAAATTTAGCGGCAGAGCAATGTTTATCAGCATTCGTAAATGCACGAATGGACGAACATTATATTGAACGAATCCAGAAGCTGTTGGGTGGTGAGCATATGCATCAATGGTCGCAGCCCAAGCTAGAAGCTGTTTATCTGGCAAGCAACGATTATTTATGCGTAGCGGCTGAACCAGCTTTGCTCCATGCGCAAGCGTCTCATCTTAAACAAAGCGGCGGTGATCTATTGATGTCATCAGTTTTTTTACAAGAAGGAAGCGCTCAAGGATGTCTCGAAAATAAGATTGCCAGGTTTATGGGCTCGCAGGATGGTTTGTTGACGCAGTCTGGCTGGAGCGCTAATGTCGGGCTATTGCAAAGCATAGCAGGTCCTGATGTACCTGTGTATTTGGATATGTTGGCACATGCATCTTTGTGGGAAGGTGTGCATTCGGGGCAAGCCCGCCCCGTCCCTTTTCTGCACAATGATGTTGATCATTTGCAAAAGCAAGTGCTTAAACATGGAGTAGGCGTGATTGTAGTTGATGCTGTTTACAGTACCAACGGTAGTCTATGTCCGTTACGAGAGGTATTAAAAATTGCGGAAGACAGTGGCTGCATTCTAGTAGTTGATGAGTCTCACTCTCTGGGTACGCACGGGCCTGAAGGTGCAGGGTTGGTCGTTCAAATGGGTTTGTCAGAAAGGGTTCACTTTCGAACAGCATCTTTGGCTAAGGCTTTTGCAGGAAGAGCAGGATTTATTACTTGTTCCAGTAAGTTCAAAGGCTATTTTCTGTCGTCCTCGCGCCCTGCGATTTTCAGTTCCTGCTTGTTGGGTCACGAACTGGCCTGGTTTGATGCGGCGCTTGACTTCATTCGTCACGCCGAAGATCGGCGTGTTGCTTTGCATCTGAATGCACGGCGAATTCGTGCTGGGCTTGCTGCGTTGGGCTACAACGTTAGCGATGGTACGGAGCAGATCATCGCTTTGGAAGCAGGGCGGGAGCCAAAAACGCTTATGTTGCGCAAGGCCTTGGAGCGGCAGGGTATTTACGGCGCAGTTTTCTGTGCGCCTGCCACGCCGAAGAATCGGTCACTTGTGCGACTCACAATTAATTCAGGTCTTACTGAAGTTGAAATTCAGAAAGTCATATCGGTCTGCGCAAGTATTCGTGAGGAAGTATATCTACCATCGTGGTCATCCACTCGCCGAATGAACAAAAATCACATGACTGAGACAAGTGAGTGTGATAAGCATATCTAATGTCCGTTGTCACCTGCGCAAATTGATAGGTGCGTATAAATATAAAATCGCTTAAAGTTTAATCAGGTTGCCGATTCGCAATCGTCGAGTCGGCACAAAGGAGGTGCAATTTGAGTTTGTTCTCTCGACTTAATAATAGGGCAGTAGTGTTGTCATCTGTATCGGCTAAGAACCAAGCAGAGTAGAAAGGTTACATTCTTTTAAAAGCGTACAAAACTTTATGAAATAAGGATGGAACGGTCTAATTCGGCAAGGTTGCGCGACTTTTTTAAGTAATGTTTTGGTGATTTACCTCTATTAAACTTAGTATTGATAGGACGCAGCCGTGTGACTATGGACGATTTTTTGAGCCAATTCGTAAAAGAGAGAACGTTGTGGCGTCAAGGTGCTTGGCGCTCGGCTTCGTTGTGTCGCACCGATGTGCTTAGCATAGCAGAGAGGTTGTCTGCAAATGTGGCTGTAATTCCCGACTTTCGTGACAATCATTTGTTCTTTGCCTGTCTGGTTGGCAGCATGATGGCGCAGGTTCCTATTTTGCTTTTGTCTGATCGTTCCGCGAAAACTTTGAATCGTCTGCGGGCACGATATGACCACTTCTTGCTAGTGACCGACGATGGTGACACCAATCTCTCGCTAAGTAACGATCAGATATTGCGTGTTGTCCTTGGAGATAACAACAATGAAACTGTCATCGACTATCGTCCGGCAGCTAATCAGTTGGTGCTTGAGGCTCAAACTTCCGGCAGTACGGGCATACCCAACGTATATTACAAAAACTGGTCAGGACTGATTGCAGAGGCGGACACTATAGGGCGGGCACTTCAACTAAACGACACAGGTCGGCATGTAATCTCTACGGTGCCACTTCATCACATGTATGGCTTTACCTATGCTCTATTCGGTCCTTTGCGCTGGGGGATGAGCATTGACGCTGAGCGGCCGGTCTATCCTCTGGATTTGAGTCGGGTAGTCGCCGCTGCACCTGGTCCGGCTTGGGTGGTCACTACGCCGACTCATCTGCGAGCTTATGTAGCCAGCGCGGAGCGACTCCCGCAATTGGCTGGATTCATTTGCTCAGCAGCACCATTACCGGTGGATCTTGCGAAGTCAGCTGAGGAACGTTTTGGATGCCCCATCATTGAGACTTATGGAAGCACCGAGACTGGTGCAATCGCTTGGCGCTATCCAACCCGTACTGATGTCTGGACCACCTACGATGCCCTGACCGTGTCGATGGGAGATGGGCTGCGCGTACACGCAGCCCATCTCCCCACAGAGGGTCAACTAATCGACGACTGCGTCGAGTTGCTCGATGAGAGCCGGTTTCGTATTGTCGGACGCGCTTCCGACTTAGTCAAAATAGCAGGCAAACGTGCTTCTCTTTCCGAACTGTCCGACAAGCTTCGAGCCATTGATGGTGTTGAAGATGGAGTTTTTTTACAAACACCGGACAGGCTAGGGCAATTCGGAGGAACGGCACGCTTGGCGGCGTTTGTTGTGATTCGGGATGGAGAGACTGAGGAAGTTTTGGCAGCGCTACGCGAGTGTATCGATTCTGTTTTTCTGCCACGCCCCCTCATCCCGGTGCCGCAGTTACCGCGCAACTCCAACGGCAAACTTCCGAGAGAGGCATTGGATGGGCTATGGCAGGCGCATGCCCGGCGATATGAGGTGAACAGATGAGTTTGAATGAACTTATGGATACTATGCCAGAAGATAGCGATAGAAAATGGACACAGCGCATACCCGAACCTGAAGTTATGGATGATGAAGCAGAGAACGCCGCCTATGACCGTATCGCCACTCGCTGGTTAGGGAAGATGATCTATCCGGTGCTGATCAAGGAACTTAATCCAGAGTCCACCAAGCAGATCCTCGATGTCTGTTCCGGTAGCGGTCGGCTATCGCTGGCCCTAATGCAAATGTTACCGGGTACCACCATTTGCGGTGCCGACTTATCTCCCAGCATGCTGAATTTGGCTCGGACTAACACAGAGTTCGTTGGTTTTTCTGATCGCGTGGAGTTTCATTTGGAGGATGTCGCTGCAACCTCGTTTGACGACGACCAGTTCGATGCAGCAATTAGCTACGGCTCGCTACACCACTGGCAGAATCCGCACGCTGTATTCACCGAACTCGCACGGGTTGTGCGCCCAGGTGGGCAAATCCTAATTGGAGATTGGCGGCGAGATCCGGTTCCGCTTCGCTTCTTTAATTCATTGCGTGGCACCTTGGAGTGGTCGTTAATTGAGGCCTCAGCACGCGCAGCCTATCGGGTAGACGAGGTGACAGCGATGCTCGAACCACTTGCATCGGTCTGCGAATGGCAGGTTGCACAACATGCGATGGGGTTGATTGTCCGTGGTTATGTCCTCGCAACACCAAAATGTTTGAAGATAAATCAGGGAAGCGAAGTGCATTCTTCCGTGCCACATTCTTCTAGTCAGCTAGCTCAGCATATCGGAGGCATAAAATGCTGAACTTAGAAAATCAGGTTGTAATTATCACAGGAAGTTCACGAGGCATTGGTCGTGCCATTGCTCTGACATTCGCTACTCACGGCTGTCGTGTGGCATTGAACCACACTCAGGTCGGCAAGGACATCGATCAGACCCGCTCTCAACTGGAAGCCATCGGAGCTGACTATCGGATATTTCGCGGTAGTGTCGCAGACAGTGGATTTGTCGGTGCAATGACCAAAGCCGTAGTCGACGAGTGGGGGCAAGTTGACGTACTGATTAATAACGCCGGAATTAATCGTGATAAACCTGCCATGCTGTTGTCGGAAGGCGATTGGGACGCAGTGGTCGATACCAATCTTAAGGGTGCTTTTCTGTGTTCGAAGGCAGTCATCAAACCGATGATTCAACAGCATTCCGGCCGCATCATCAATATAAGTTCGATGACTGCGGTAGCGGGCCGCGAAGGGCAATCCAATTACGGTGCCGCCAAGGCCGGAATGATCGGCATGACAAAGTGCATGGCTCGCGAACTGGGGCCGTACAATATTCTGGTCAATGCATTGATCGTCGGGCTCATCGACACCATGATGACAAAGAAACTGCCGCGCAGCATCCATGCGGATCTAAAGAAAATCATCCCGCTGGGACGCATCGGCGAACCGCAAGAGGTGGCCAATGCCTGCCTCTTCCTAGCGTCGGATCTTAGCACCTATATCACTGGTTCAACAATCAATTGCAGCGGAGGAGGGTACATGTAATGGCAGGTATGACAATGGAAGAGGCGCAGGCCCGGGTAACATGCAGACGGGAAATTACAAAACGTTTAAAGGAGCAAGTGATTGGTCGGCTGATGCTGCCGCTAGAGCCTGACGAAATCGCAGAGGATTCGCCACTGTTTGGCTCCGGTCTCGGGCTGGATTCGGTGGATGCACTGGAGATCGTTGTTGCTGTTGAGAGCGAGTTCGGAGTTGAAATCACTGATGAGGATATGCAGGCATTCCGTTCCATCAATACCGTGGTCGACTTTATTGAGGCCAAACAACAGGAGAAACAAGAGGAGAAACCGGTATGAGTATTACTTACGAGTTGGTACGCAACCAGGCCGCGTTGTTCGACTTTTCTTCCGAAGGTCGCTTCTTCATCAGAGGGGCGGATGCCATTGAGGCGGTCAATGCCGTGATTGCGTCGGATCTGGAGGCGATCCCAGAGCTCAAGGCATTGAACACTGTTGTGCTAGATGAATCCGGGGCAATTCAGGCTATCGTATGGGTATTGAAGACTGAGGATGGTATCTGGGTGCTATGTGATCCAGACCGCCGCGCGTTGCTAGGCGAGAGGCTGGTTGCGAGTGCCATGAAATACACCGCTGAGGTTGATGACCTCACAGAAATCACCCTGTGTCTTGCCGTCATCGGACCCGCAGCGCAGAAAATAGCTATGGCTGTGGCTGGCGAGGACGTAATCGGAATCCCTTATCTTGGCTTCGAAGTGAATGAGCAGACCGATACCCTGCTGTGTCGCTTGGGCTACACCGGGGAATTTGAATTCCGATTTATCGCCAAGAACGAGCGCGCCTCGGATCTGCGCGCTCTATTGCTGGAGGCAGGGGCTGAATATGGGCTTGAGGTCGGCGAGGCCAGTGATCTTCCACTCTTGATGCTAGAGATGCGCTCGTTGTCGCAGCGTGAGCATATTCCTGAGGGCACAAGTCCAATCCAGGCTGGCCTACATTGGATGGTCGACTTCCGCAAGGAATGTTTCACCGGTCATGATGCGGTGCACGCACTGAAGATGGATCCTGGTCGCAAGGCGCTAATGCTCCAGTTCGAGACCGTAACGCCCCCAGTCGGTGATCAGACCGTACGCATTGATCAACAGGATGTTGGGCGTTGCGTGTGCGTGGCTTTTTCTCCAATCCTCGGCAAAACTATTGCGTTGGCATATGTCGATGCCGCGCTAGCTTGGGTGAGTGTTGTCTTCGACGTTGCTGGGTTAGATGCGCGGGCGGTGTCGGCACCACTATTCATTACCAAGACCGTGGCTTCTCCCCAGTAAAACATGGGTATGATTTTAACCAAAATAGCATTGTGGCAGTCGGTATATTCTGAAAGTGTCTGTGCTACGGTTGCTGATGGCGGTCGATTTGATTGGGCTGCTGGCTACCTTTGGAATGATCATTCATCTATCTATCCGCGCCGTCTCGTCCAGAACCGCGCATTTTACACCCAAGCCATTTTCTGGTTTTCCGAGTCAATCCTACTCGACAACGAACGTAGCCGGGCGCGCTTCAGTTATACCGTCGATGTCGCCCCATATGGTAACTGGGCGGCAATCGCTGCGATGGGTGTGCGGTCATGAGTTCGACAGCAGATATTGTCGTGACCGGATTGGGTTTGATTGGCGCTTTCGGTGACAGTGAAGAGTCACTCGCCTCTGCGCTGAACGGCGAAATGGGTTGCTTTGGGAAATGCAGCTGGTTTGAAACCGCGCATCAGGTCGCTGAGGTGCGAAATTTCCGCCTTGCCAATTACGTCAAGAATCCGCGAGCAGAGCGTTCGCCACGTATTTCTCAATTCACTCTGGCTGTCGCTACCCAAGCCCTGAGGCAGGCTGGTCTAGATCGAGCTTCGATTGAGTCCGCTGCGATCGTTTACGGTACGGGAAACGGGCCTGCGGTGTCGTCGCAACGAAGTCTCGATGCCATCGTCGGCGGGAATCTTGTCGCAGTGGAGCCCTTGGTATTTCAGGAATCTGTGTTCAATGCGCCAGCCAGCTTAGTCAGCATACAGTTTGGCATAAAGGGACCTGTTATGGTATTGCCGATGGGTTGGACAGCTGGCTTGTGTGCACTGAAGCAAGGTTGCGACCTGCTTCGTCTCGGAACTGTGGAGCATGTTCTAGTCATCGCTGCCGATGAATTGGCTGGAGCCACCCATGACGCACTCGATAGGTTAGGCTTCGTCAGCCCGAACAACGGCGGTCGTGAATCAATACGTCCATTCGACCTTCAGGCCAATGGGGCAATCTTCGGTGAAGGAGCGGTAGCGATGGTACTGGAACTCGCACCGAAAGCTGCTGAACGTGGCGTCACACCGCGAGCAAAGATATCTGGGTGTGCTATTGGCAGCGATGCCATAAGTACAGACGTTTCTGATCCCAGTAGTGCGGCCATGGTTCGAGTCATGCGCCGCGCCATGGCACAGGCTGGCAGGCAAGCTTGCGACATCGATCACGTCTTGGCCGGGACTGTAGCCACTCGCAAATCTGATAAGGCCGAGTTGAATGCGCTCGGGGAACTGTTTGCAAAGCGCATGCCATCCTGTCCGGTGACCAGCATAAAATCCATCATAGGCGAAGCCGTGGGGCCGTCCGGGCTGTTCAGTATTGCAGCCGGATTGATTGAGATCGAGAAAGGCAGATTGTTCTCCAACACTAATTTGGAGCCGCCGAAACTCAGCGGGATTGAATTGCCACTACAACCACGGCAACAGCAGGTGAGGTGCATTTTGATCAATGCCATTGGCGTACGAGGCACCTACGCCTCGGTGGTACTGGAGGCGTTGTCATGAATCTGGTCATGCTCTTTCCTGGACAAGGTGCACAGACAGTCGGCATGGGGGCTGAGCTATATCGCACCTACCCGACCGTTCGCGAGGTGTTCGAGTTGGCCTCTGACCTGTCAGGTATGGATATGGCTGCGCTCTGCTTCAAGGGGCCGCGGGCTGCTCTGATCGCCACCCAGAATACCCAGCCTGCGATCTATACACTCAGTTTTGCTGTTTATCGTGTTCTGGTAGAACACGGTATCACGCCGCAATATTTTGTTGGTCACAGCCTCGGCGAACTCACAGCCATGACTGCAGCCGGATGCATGAATTTCGCCCAAGGATTTTCCTTGGTACGCGCGCGCGCAAACCTGATGGCAGCGGCTTTCGATCATCAAGAAATGGCGATGGCAGCGGTGGGGGGTGTTACGTCCAACGAGATTCAGGGCTGGATCGACGATATTAATGCGCCAGTGTGGATCGCCAATTTTAACGCTCCGACTCAGAACGTGGTCTCCGGAACTGTTGCCGCTCTGAACATACTCGCCGAGCGGGCACACGCAGCTGGTGCCAAGATAGCGTGGCTGCAAGTCAGCGGAGCTTTCCACACACCGCTGCTGAACGAGGCTGGCAGCGCATTTTCACGATTGATCGATGATACCGAGCTACATGCGCCATCTCACCCGTTGATCGGCAACGTTAGCGCCGCTCCCCTAACCACGGTGGATGAGATTCGCGCCGAGTTAACAGCGCAAATGTGTTCGCCGGTGCAATGGACTCGCTCGATGCAATACATTCTGGCTCGGGGAGTGGCAATGTTCGTCGAGGTTGGACCAGGTAAGGTGCTGAAGGGGCTGATGCTGCGCAATACCCGCGATGCCTTATGTATGAGCACAGAGACGTCGCGCGACATTGAAGCGCTACTACAGCAGCGACTGGAATTGGCATGAGGCGTGTGGTGATTACAGGATACGGCATCGTCTGCGCCATTGGGCAGGATAAGGATTCCTTGGCCGATGCACTAGCCAAGGGTCGCACCGGAGTCGCACCTGTTACTCTTTTCAATACCGACTGTTGTCGCTGTCACAGTGCGGCGGAGGTAGGGTCAATCAGCCCAGGTACTTTTAACCGGACGGAACGATTTCTCGCGCTGGCTGCCGCCGAGGCCTTGGCCGATGCCGGTCTGACGCACGACTCGCGGCATATGACCGTGTTTCAAGGCACCGCTCATGGCCCCCTTGATCTCTGGGAACGCGGCGGCGATGCTTGCGGCGCGCAGCCAGCTCGGCTAGGCGAAACTATTTGGAAAGAATTTGTCGAGCAGGTTTCGGTAACTACGCTGACCAATGCGTGCGTCGCATCAACTTGGGCTGCAGGATTGGCACTGAATGCTATCCGCCGCGGAGAGATCGAACTGGCCTTGGTTGCAGGTGCTGAGGTGCTGACAGATTTTCTGTTCTGCGGCTTCGATGCCCTGCGCTTACTGACGCCAACTCAATGCCGACCCTTTGATCGGCAGCGCAATGGCTTGGTGCTCGGCGAAGGTGCAGCAGTGTTAGTGTTGGAGTCCGAAGATGCGGCCCGCCGTCGCGGAGCACCGATCCGCGCAGAATTCGCCGGCTTCGGAGTTGCCGCCGACGCCAACCACTTAACCGCCCCGGACATCAGCGGCAAAGGCGCTGCGGCAGCCCTGACCCACGCACTCAAGGATGCTGGCAACATCTCTCAAGTCGATTACATAAATCTGCATGGAACCGGCACTACTCACAATGACCGTATGGAGGTCAACGCCCTAAAACGGGTCTTTCACGACGATGTCGCCACCATCCCAGTTAGCAGTACCAAGCCCATGACGGGCCACACCAGCGGCGCTGCCGGTGCCATTGAAATGGCCATTTGCTTGGCGGCACTTGAGCAGGAGCTGATCCCACCGACTGTCGGTCTAGAGGAACCGGATCCAGTATGCAAAGGCCTCGATCTAGTCGGCGGCGAGGCGCGCCAGCATCGCAGTAATATCATCGCAAGCATCAATAGTGCCTTCGGCGGTAACAATGCTGCTCTGGTGATACGGAGGTACCGATGAGCCACATTTATCTGTTGGGTGCCTGCGCTGCCAAATGGGCACAGGAGGACATCGGCACAGAATACCGTAACAGCTTCAACTGGGGTGAAGGTCGCCGCCTGCCAGACGAATCTAAAATAGTGCACATCGTCTGTGATCGTGCCCTGCGCGGCACAGGTCTCACTTCCGTGCGCAGCCTTGGCGAACGCGTCGGTATCGTCCTTGGGGGATGTTTTGGCGGACTCGCCAGTTACGAGCGTTTTCGTGCCGGGTTGGGCAAAGCCGGGGAATTACAACCCTTGGCTTTCTCTTTTTCACTGCCTTGTATTCCAGCCTCCGTACTGTCGCTCTACTACGGCATCACCGGACCAGTAGTCAGCCTTTCCACTGTTGTCGAAGGTGGCGGCACCAGTGCCTTGTCCACCTCTATTGGCCTGTTGCAAAGTGGACTGTGCGACCATGTCGTCGTTGGAACTTGGTATTTTCCTTCGGACACTGCTCTGCAATGCACCGGTCTGACTCAAGCCATGGCTGCTATCGCAATTCTCTCCAGCAAATCCGAACAGTTAATCGGTAGTGCTTTGAACATTGATAGCGCGACAACCGGAGCCCAATTCAATAGCGGAGTACCGGGAATAACCGACTCCTTGCTCGATTTTCTATCATTCCGTTCTAGCCCCGATACTCAATGTCTCTACCCCTTGAACAGTGTTTTTTCGGCATCAAGGAGGGCTAATTGATGGCATTGCAAGAGCTACACAGTCTACGCATCAGCATCCGCTTGCGGCCCCGCTATGCCGAGACCGATCAGATGGGGGTCGTCTACCACGCCAATTATCTGATCTGGTTCCATGAAGCTCGCGATGCAATGTTGGCCGCTCTAGGCGTTGATGTTCGCGCAGTAGAAGAGTCTGGTTTCGCCTTTCCGGTGACGGAATCCCAGTGCCGCCACCGAGCTCCTGCTCGTTACGGCGAGGAAGTATGGATCGCTGCGGCACCTGTGATTGAGAGTGGGCAGGTTTTTTCGGTGGCCAGGTTGCGGGTGCACTACCGGGTCCAGTCGGTGAAGAATATGCAGATACTCGCCGAGGGCGAGACGGTCAACGTGATCACTGACCGGACTGGTCGGCTGCTGCTACGCTTGCCTGCATGTTTTGAGCCAATGATTTGCCGTATCAATGCGGCTCGTAATAGGAGCTTTGAGGCATGAGCACGATGAATTCGGATCAGATATGGATTACCGGTGCTGGTATCGTCAGCGCATTGGGCAACGATTTCGTGTCCTTCGCGAAGGCGTTACGGCGTGGTGAGGACGCAGTACGACCAATCACGGCATTCGATGCCAGCGCGCTACGCGGTCACATGGGATGCGAGGTCAGGGATTTTTTCTTGCAGGAGCATTTTAACCGTCGTGAGTTGCGTCGCATGGATCGAAGCAGCTGCATGTTGGTTGTCGCCGCCCGAGAAGCCATGACTAGCGCAGGGCTCAAGCACGGCGACTACAACCCAGAGCGTGGCGCAATCTCATTAGGCACTTCTCTTGGTGGCATGATCGAGGCCACTAATTATTACTCGCACCTTAAAACCACAGGCAAGGGTTATGTGACACGGTTGATCGATTATCCGTTATATGCGGCTGGCACACGGACTTGCGCTGAGCATGGGTTACTTGGTGCCAACTTGGTTTTCTCCACCGCCTGCTCTTCATCCAATGTCGCCATCGGCGTAGGTGCCGATATGATACGCCTAGGCGAGGCCGATATCGTTCTGGTCGGCGGCTTCGATACCATGGCCAAGATGACGGTGGCTGGTTTTAATATCTTGCGTAATGTTTCGCCAGAGCGTTGTCGGCCATTTGACAAATGCCGCCAGGGGCTGATACTTGGAGAAGGTGCCGGAGTTCTGGTACTGGAAGGCGAAGCTCATGCGCGTCAGCGCGGAGCCATACCGATAGCCAAATTCCTCGGATACGGCATGAGCAGCGATGCATATCATATGACCGCCCCAGACGTAACTGGCCGGGGGCCGGCTCGCGCAATTGAGGCTGCCCTACGTAACGCTGGCATCAACGCGAAAGATATTGACTACATCAATGCACACGGCACAGGGACCACACATAACGATGCCGCCGAGACTAAGGCTATCAAGCGGGTGCTCGGCGAACATGCAGCCAATGTCGCAGTCAGCTCTACCAAATCAATGCATGGACACACACTCGGTGCTGCCGGAGCTATAGAGGCAATCGCCATCATCGCAGGAATGCAGGGCGGCTTCCTGCCGCCCACTGCCAATTATCAACATCCAGATCCGAATTGTGATCTTGACTATGTGCCGAATCATGCACGCGATGGACGTATCAACATCGCCCTGTCGAATAACTTCGGCTTCGGCGGCAACAACTGCTCAATTTTACTTGGGAATACCGATTATGCCTAAAACCAAGATACTCTATGACATTGAGGCGATCAAACGCCGCTTACCCCACCGCTATCCCTTCCTGTTGGTAGACCGCATTTTGGAAAGCAGCGAAACCAAAGCGGTAGGCATCAAGAATGTCACCTTCAACGAACCGTTCTTTCAGGGGCATTTTCCTGGCGAGTCAATCATGCCTGGGGCGCTGGTGGCTGAAGCCATGGCACAGACCTGCGCTTTTATTGGAGGTGGGGTATCCCCGCCAGATTCTGATGTGCCACCGCGACGGGTCTTCCTGTCAGGGATTCAAATGCAATTCAAGCGTCCGGTGGTGCCTGGCGACACCTTACGCATTGAGGTTGAAGTCGTTAAGGCCATGGGGAGTCTAGTGCGTTGCCGCGGCATCGGAAAAGTCGATGGCGAAGTTGTCGCGCGTGGCGAATTCACCCTTGCGGAAGCGCAGGAAGTTTGAAACATAAAGGTTGCATCAGCACATGATTGTGAGATGGACGGCTTTTCAATTTTAAATTTTTGGGATAGAAAATGACAGGGAAAACACGGGTTATTCTTATAGATATTACCGGAGATTGGCTTAGGAGTGAGGCCCCCCCCGAGGGTCGTTTCGCCCACATTGCGCAAAAGGCGGTACGCCCAATGGTCTCGTATCCAGTAGGACTCATGTACCTTGCCGCAAGCGCAAAACAGGCGTTCGGGTCAGAACTCATTTGCACCATTGTGAGTACAGCACTTGATTGCCCGACGTTGGATGCGGTAACGCGCTTAGCTCGCGCCAACGATCCTCATATTATCGGCATCCGGGCGCTATCCATGCATAGGGATATGTATGCTGACATTGTGCGCGCACTGCGTAAAGCGCTGGAAGGAATAATGATCATTGGTGGAGGTCCGTATCCATCCAGTGAGCCTGTCGAGGCACTTTGCAATGGCATGGTCGACGCAGTTGTATCCGGAGAGGGAGAGGAAGCCTTTGTGTCCATTATTGATGGATACCGGCGCGGTGATCGTCAATGGCACAAAATAGCCAACGTATGTACTGGCGCAAACGCCGCAGAGTTTGGAATTATCAAACCGATTACGCTGGCGCTAGACAATATTCCATTCCCCGAGTACTCGAAGAGCTTAGTGAGCAAGTATGAGAAGGTCAAGAATATGAGTCGCCGCTACACCCGTCATGCGAATATTGTTTCTTCGCGCGGATGTCCCTTCCGTTGCACCTATTGCCACAATATCTTCGGCAAGGGATTTCGTTACCGGTCGGATGAAAATGTATTCGAGGAAATACGGGGATTATATGAGACACATGGAATCAGAGAGTTTCAGTTTATCGACGATATCTTCAACCTCCGCAAAGATCGCCTGATCGGGTTTTTCGAGCGTGTTATTCGGAGCGGGATGCCACTTGTCTTTTCGTTCCCCAATGGAGTTCGTGGCGATATTCTCGATCGGGAATGCATAGACGCAATGATTGATGGCGGAACTCGTTGTCTCTATTTTGCGGTTGAATCGGCGAGCGAGCGGATTCAAAGCTTGATTCGCAAGAATCTTAAATTGGCACGCATAGCCGAAAATATCGCATATGCCTCTGGGAGAGGATGTGTGACCGGGGGGTTCTTTATGTTGGGATTTCCCACCGAAACCATCGAAGAAGCACGCGCTACGATCGAATTTGCTTGCGCTACCAATCTGACTGACGGGTATTTTTTTGTGGTGACCCATTATCCCGGGACGGAGATGTACGATCTTGCTGTTCAGCATGGATTTGAGCCTGGTGGTGAGGATGGCGATAATTTTTTCAAGCCGAAGAACGGGGCTTACGCCTTCTCTCAGGAGGAAATGAGCGATATTTCCCGTGCAGCCCGTAAACAGTTCTACTTTTCGGAAAAACGCATCGAGCTCAAACGCAGCCAGCTACCGATGTTCTTTAGTCCGAAGGAGATTACTGAAATTACAGTTTCCCAGATTATCTCTTGCGATGTAGGAGAGGGAGATATCACTCGTGACGATCACCGCCAGTACATGGCACCCTATTTCTCGTTCGCGCGGCGCATGTGCAATATGGGGATTCGTTATGACTTTTGATGTCAATTAGCCTTGACTATGGAATTCAACTTAATATTAATCGCCACCGTACCGATGATTCCATGAAATGTAGGATCAGCGGGAGAACGAAATTGAGGATTCATCATGGAGGACGCATCATGATTCATTCACATCAAGCAAATGTCACTCAAGTAATTAGCGCCGGTATTTCGTTAATGCATAAATTGACGCATTCCTCTCGGCATCTGCTCGATTTGGCATTCAAGGATATTTTCTTGCGGCACGAACTACAGTTACATCATGTCGGGCTGTTAGTGCCATTGTGTAGTCACGCAGACATTTCATCCTCTATCGAAGCGCAAGGAATTAAAGTTTTGTCTGTTTTTCCGAGCGTCGTGGTAGCAGCTCAACTTTCGAAGCGCTTCGATAAACAGGTACATGTCGACATTTACCGCTCCAGCTCAACAAACGGAGGTATTCCGATATTGGAGGTATTCCGGGTCGTGGACGGCCTAGATGTGGACGAGGTTCAGTCCGCCATGCCCGAGGTGCTCCACGTTGCCTACGCCCCTAATGCATCCATCGACGTTGTGACTTTGTGCAAAAAAATGATCGCAGACGGATTTGAGTACGCTGGAGGAGGGGTTAACTATGACGACATGACGCCGAACTGCGACGGGGTTACAGTGCTGTATTTTCTGAACCAGCATCTGATTGGGGAAGTTCCAAAGATAGAGCTTGTCCTGCACGGTGCTCACTCTCTTTCATCTATCCCTGAAGCCGCGATTTCATTTCACTTCACAGGTTCTGGTGGGGCGCGAACAGAGGGAGCATCGCTAAGTTTGAATCGCACGACCGCGCTGGGATCAACGGGCGAGGAAGTATGAAAACAGCAATGAATAAACTAGCCACGCGTATACGTCGTCTGTTGCACCTACGTCATGCGCACCCGTCTGGCTGGGACGTGCTGGTTATTGGTGCCGGGCTGGGTGGTCTGGCCACGGCGATTCTCCTAGCAAAGAAGGGGCATCGCGTTTTGGTTCTGGAAAAGAACCCAGTTATAGGTGGATACGCATCACAGGTATCTTATGACGGCATCGCTTTCGATCTCGGCGCTCAGGATATAACCATTCTCGGGAAGGAAGGAATGCGTATCGTACGGCGTCTCGGACTCCATGAAAGCTTACGTCCGATGGCCCCTCATGCTGTATCGATCTATCCTGATCACCGTTTCGTCTGGGACTCTGGAAGTGCGGAAGGCACGAAAAGCTACTTGCTGGCAGGTTTTCCAACCCAAGTCGATGCCTTACGCTCCTTTTTCGACGAGATGGAGGCAATATATAATGAGATGGACCGCTACCTAACGCCGCGAAACCGTCGTCTGGATATGCGAACATTTCCACGCCTTGCCCGTTATCACAACCACACGGCCGAGCAGTTGCTAAAGGAGTTTTTTTCCGATATCACGTTGATGTCGCTGCTCTCAAGTTATTGCCTGTTCTACCAAGGCATGCCGATTCATTCCCTGTCAGCGCTTCACTTCGTTGGCCTGCTCCAGAGCTATTTTGATACTGGCGCTTTTTATGCCAACGGTGGTATCGGGGCGCTTAGTGAAAAGATGCGTTCGCATCTGGAGAAGCTTGGCGGTCGGGTGGAGTTAGGAGCGTGTGTTAATGGCGTTACGGTCGAGGGGGGGCGTGCATGCGGGGTTTCCCTAACTGATGGTCGGAAGATATGTGGTGGTGCAGTTGTGGCCAACGTAGATCCTCGCATTCTCTACTCAAAGTTTTTGCCCCAATCTGATGCAGAAAATCCTGTCATATTTGAGTTAAAAGCGAACCATCTGTCACGCTGTCAACTCTTCGTTTTGATGGATGATGACGCTCCAGAGTTACCGTTTGTAACCTTTTATGCAACGACCTACGACAAGAGCGAGGAATATCAGGCATTCGTCTGTGGCACCCCCCTTTCGATGCGAATTTTTTGTCCTCCGGGTAGCCCACGTACGTTGAGCATAGCTATACCTGCACCCTATAAACTTTGGAAAAGTGCCAGAACCAGCGGGAACACAACCTATGAGGAGATGAAGCAGGAGTTGACGGAGCGCCTGCTTGGGCTGCTACAAAACGCCTACCCGAAACTCGTGGGTAAAGTTCGCGCTCTTGGGATGGTCACTCCAGTGGATCTTGAAGGTTGGAGTGGAAACTGTGGCGGGAGCCTCTATGGTGCCGATGCGATACCTGAACAATCCGGGCTGCGTGGTGCATCTGTTGCCTCGCCGCTCTCTGGTTTGTTTTTGACCGGCCAGTGGAGCGCTGGTGGCTCTGTGACGCTAGTGCTGTCTGGAGCCTCCATCGGCGCCGATATCGTGAATTTTTATCTGAGGAGAGGCGACTGATGCAACGGGTAGTGGTTAGTGGTCTGGGTGCCATCACGCCCATTGGCGGTTGTGTTAACAAATTTTTCTCCGGCCTGTTGTCTGGGGAGAGCGGTATCGTGAACTTCCGGGATCATCCAGAGATGGGGAGCTACCGGCTTAAGGACGGTCAGGTTCAGTTGGCGGGATTGTTGCCTTGCAAAGCGTCCAATGAGCGGTTCTCTGAGGAAATCAGGCAGCGATATGACCCACAAACACTCACCGTTTTAGCTGCTGCGATTGAGGCTATGACAGATGCGGAATTAGAACCTAACGGCAGGAGATTGGCTTTGCTAATCGGCAGCGCTGTCGGACTCCGCCCGACGATCACTCGAATGCACAAGGCTTTTCCCGCATATGCTCAGTTCTCGCACGATCTACTCCCCGAGCCACATTTCTATAAGAAAAACTTTCTTGACGAGTTCTCAATATCCACGATCATCCGGGCGATCGCTTGCGAGTGCGCACCGCGTTCCGTAGCCTTCCCGTTCTCTTCCCTGTGTGTTTCCGGAGGAAACGCCATCATCCTAGGGTATGAGCTTATACAGGCCGGAGTAGTGGACAGCGCGCTCGCAATCGGTTTTGATTTTTTCCACCCACGTCAAAACCATGTGTTTTCACATTTTCGCTTATTGAATGAAGCACCGATACGGCCTTTCGATGTAGCCCGCATCGGCTACCAACTGGGCGAGTCTGTCGGAGCGGTCATGTTGGAAGCTGCGGACTCGGCTAAAGCCAGGGGAAAACAGTCCTATGCCGAAATTGTCGGCGTTGGTTCGACAAGCGACGGTTACCACCTAGTGATTCCAGATCCATCAGGCAAGCCGCAACTCCAAGCGATGACCACCGCCCTTAACGAGGCTGGACTCCACCCCCGCGATCTGGACGCCATTGCCGCAATCGGGCGAGGCTCTAAGGTTGGAGATCAGGCCGAGGGAAGGGCAATCACTCGGCTGTTGGGTAATAATGGTAGCGGAGTCCCTATTAACTCGCTCGTTCCAAATACCGGTTATACCTTGGGGGCCAGCAGCATAATAAATTTTATCGCGCTCATGAAGGAAATGAGGCATGGCGTCATGTTCCCGACCCTCAACGTCGATGAGGTGGATACACGCCTCGGCAAGTTCGACTTAGTCTGCGGAAATACTAGGCCGGTCAACCTGCGCACTACGCTTTCTTTGGGTAGTGCTTTCTTGGGTGCTAATACCGCCATTGTATTGCGTGCGCCTGATACTAATGGAGGCAGAATATGAAGTCTGTTGCAATTACCGGTATGGGGGTTGTTAGTCCATTCGGCTATGGTCCCGATGCCTTGTGGCATGGGGTAGAAACAAATAGTATTTCTTTTTCTCCTATACCTGATGCAGAGTATAAGCATGGCCCTGGGCTCTATGGAGCAATCCCGTGCAATGCATTGCCTAAAGGCAGCGCTGTGGTCACCCGCGCCAATGATTTTGCCAAGTTTGGTTATTGGGCTGCTCACGCTGCATTGCGCGATGCACGATATAGGGTCGGAGACGGCTATCAATGCGCCTTGATTAGTGGCAGCACCATCGGTTACTCGGTGGTCAATCAGTTCGGCGACATGCTGGACATGAGCCGCGCCCAGTACATGTATCATTCCGCCGTAAACGGAATCATTTCCATTGAGGATCGAATCCTCGGGATGCAGATCATGCTCTGCTCGCAAGAGAGCGTTTCTACTCAAGGTATTGGGCTGGCTTCACAGCTCATTGCTAGCGGCAAGTACCAAGCCGCCCTAGTTGGCGGCGTGGAGATTTACAGCAGGGCGTTACACGCCTGCTATTCCACGGCACGGAAGGTGTCGCCATTGGATTCCGATGAACCTCCTACTGAAGGCCCGGCAATGCGGCCTTGGGGAGAAACACGGAACGGATTCGTCTTTTCTGAAGGGGCTTGCTACCTGTTGCTTGAAGATTTTGAACTGGCTAAAGCTAGAGGCGCTCGGATTTACGGCCTGATTGCTGGCTGGGGGACAAGCCAGGAGCCAGCTCGTGACGGTTATGAGATCAATGAGGGTGGAGCTTGTCTCTCAGAGTCCATTGATCAAGCTTTGGCTAGTGCCAACATTGATGCTAATCAAGTTAACACGGTGTTTGCATCGGCCAACGGCTCGGTCAGGAAAGACGCCGTAGAATTGCGGGTATTGAGCGAGAAGTTCGCCGAAGCACCTGTGATGGTGACCGGATTCAAACATCTTCTCGGTGAGACATTAGGTGCCAGTGGTGCCTTCTCAGTGGCGTTAGCCTGCTTGAGCTTTGAGCGTTCCGGACGCCTACCCGTGGTTCGCGATGGTGCAACAATACAGGGAGCCTTAAAGTTCTCCAGTGGAGGCGAACCCGTGGGAGACACAATTCTGATTACCGATCTGGGCTATCGCGGTGATAGTGCCGCATTACTATTAAGGAGGAACTAACGAATGGGAATCTGGGCACTTCTTGGATTGCAATGCAGCGATGAGACACGTAGAAGCGTTGACGAGTCGTTCAAAAATATGATCTGTACTTTTAGACCAGAGACGGTGGCTTCGCATACCAGCGCTGTAATCGAGTATCGAATCAAAAAATGTGGAGACTGGCATGTAGTAATTGCGGACAAGTCCTGCGAGCTTAGGTCGGGGCGTGCGGCGAAACCAGACTTGCGTTTGACCACGGATCACAAGACTTGGTTGGCAATTTCCAAAGGATTGGAGACCGGAGAGGCGATGTATATGAAGCGTAAGTTGCGCGCCAAAGGAGATCAGAACCTGCTGATGCAATTGCCGCAGTTTTTTAATGTGGAGATGCTCAAACCTGATCTGTCTAACGATTAACTTTCCTAAGGAACAAAACGGTGCGAACTCTATCATTTATATTCTTCATTCTGCTATGTGTAACAACTGCCGTGGCGGCAGACTTGACAGTGGTAGTCACAAATATCCATAGTACACAAGGCAAGATTCGGGTCGCGCTTTATAACTCGGCACAAGGTTTTCCAGATCAGTCGTGCCTTTGGTGTCAGGTACTACCGGCTCGGGAGGGGCGGGTTAAAGTTGTTTTCGTCGATCTGCCGCCTAGCGATTATGCGATTTCCGTTTACCATGACATCAATAACAATGCCAAGCTCGACACCAATTTCGCTAGTGTGCCGATTGAACCGTATGGATTTTCGCGCGAGACGCGCGGTATCTTTGGACCGCCATCGTTTGCCAATGCCAGCTTCACGATTGGAGTTCAATCAATTACAGAAGAGGTTAAATTGAAATGAGCACGTTACTTGAATTACGCTCGTTAAATCGGACGTACCACCTGGGGCATGCAACGGTGCCAGCCTTGTGCGGGATTAATCTCGATATTCGACGCGGTGAGATGCTGGCGGTGTGCGGGGCTTCCGGTAGCGGCAAGTCGACGCTGCTCAACATGATTGGTCTGATCGATCGACCCGACGAAGGCAGTTTGCGCTTCGATGGCGATGATACGAGCATGTTGTCCGACCACGCGCTCACCGTTTGTCGTAATCGCAAGATTGGTTTCGTTTTCCAGGCTTTCAATCTAGTGCCAGTGTTTTCGGCGCTGGAGAATGTAATGTTGCCGCTGACAATTCAGGGTGTCCCTGAGGTAGAGGCGCGCCAAAGGGCGGGCGATTGGCTGGGCAGAGTTGGCATAGCGAAGTTCGCTCACCACCTGCCGGATCGTATGAGTGGCGGCCAGCGCCAGCGCGTGGCGATTGCGCGGGCGCTGGTGACGCAGCCTATGTTGGTGATTGCTGATGAACCAACAGCTAACTTAGACTCGGCCAATAGTGAGATGATATTAGATATGTTGTGGCAATTAAGCGAGGACTCTCATGTCACCTGTGTGTTCGCGACCCATGACCAACGGTTGTTGGTGCGGGCACGCCGTCATGTATTGATGAAAGATGGTCAGATTATCGATGACATGGAGAACCACGTATGAATTCCGTTGCCACTCTAATGGAGCTTCGTCACACTATGCTCTTTGCTGCCCGCAACTTAAAGCGAAACGCGCGTCGCAGTGTGGTGACACTTATGTCCATCGCCTTTGGCTTTACTGCCTTGGCGTTGTTTGCTGGCTATACGATGGATGTATATATGGGACTACGCAACCAAGCCGTTTACGGCGAGTTATTGGGACACTTGACGATCTCCCGACCTGACATGGCTCAGGAAGGATACTTGCATCCAGAGAAATACCTGCTTGATGCCGACAATATAAGAAAAATCGAAGAGGTGATCCGGCAAATCTCTCCAGAGGCCAAATTTGCACCAAGGCTGGCGGTGAGTGGCATGATATCTAACGGGAAGATCAGCACTATCTTCCTCGCCGAGGGCGTGGCACCAACTGATATGCGCGCCTTACGTGGGCGCTTTGCCAACGCCTCGGGGACGCTTGATCCAGACAAGCCTACGGGCATCACGGTTTCGCGTGGCTTGGCCTCGCTGCTCGGTTTGAAAGAAGGCGACAATGTCTCACTGTTGGGCAGCACAGTGCGCGGACAGGTAAACGCCATCGACGAAGAAATCGTTGATACTTTTGACACTGGCAATGCCGCTACCAATGACAAGATGATATTCATGCCGCTAACGCAAGCCCGTGCTTTGTATGATGCCGAGGGGCGAGCCGACCGTCTGACGGTGATGCTGCCGGATGCTGCACAGACAGATGCCATCACCGCCCGTATCGTCACTGCTCTCAACGCTCAAGGCCTGCAAATGGACGTTAAGCCATGGTATGAGTTGTCGGTGTTCTATCGCCAAGTCAAGGGTATGCTCAATATGATCTTTGCCTTTTTGTTTACTATCGTTTTGGTCACCAGCACCATGGCGCTTACCAATGTGATCAGCATGAACGTGGTCGAGCGAACGCGGGAGATAGGTACCTTGCGTGCACTTGGGATGCAGAGAGGTAGCATCATCCGCCTGTTTTTGACCGAAGTAGTAATAATGGTGGTCTCTGGTTGCTTCATCGGTTTATTGCTGACTTTGCTGCTGGGCTGGGGCATCAATGCCACAAATATTAGCTATGTGCCGCCCAATTCGACGGCTGCGGTGCCGCTAACGATCGGATTCGATCCCAGTCTAATGATTGTTATTTCACTGGTGCTGTCCGTTTTTGGTGCTTTGGCTGCCTGGCTACCGACCCACCGCGCTATGCACCAACCGATTATCGATGCACTGGGGCATGTTTAGGGGTACTCATTGTGAAATTCATTAAATTGTGGATTGTTCTTGTTCTTGTTCTTGTACTTGGCCTGACGCTGACTCAAGTTAGCCGTGCCGAACCGAATGTACAGGCTTTGCTCGCGGCATCTGATCGAGCCCGGGCCGGAGGCCTGCCCGGGCTGGTATGGGACGTACGTGTCACCAATACCGGCAGTTCTGTTATTGATAATGAGCCATCAGCTTTGCGTTTAAAAGCCGCAGATAATGCCAGCTTGGCCGAGTACCTCGAACCTCTGCGCAGCAAGGGCTCGCGCATTTTGCAAGTTGGGCGCAACATGTGGTTCACCAAGCCCGGTTTGCGCAAGCCTGTCGCCATTTCGCCGAGGCAACGTTTGACAGGTCAGGCGTCCATCGGCGATATCGCTGCAACCAACTACGCTCACGACTACAAGGCAAAATACTTGAGGGAAGAAAGCTTCAACGGCGAGCCGTGCTACGTGCTGGACCTTACTTCGGCCCGGGATAACACCACCTACGACCGCATCACATACTGGATTTCAGTCAAACTCCAAGTTGGCATTCATGCCGAGTTTCTTTCGGTATCAGGCAAGCGACTCAAGCAGGCCGATTTCGTCTATGACAACAAGATTAACGTTAATGGCACCGCCATCCCATTCATCAGCAACATGACCATTGCCGACGCGCTAACCGATGCCAAGACGGTGCTGGAATTCAGCAAAATCAAAGTCGAGGCAGTGCCACGCTCCGAGTTCGACATATCCAACCTGCAATGAGCACCCGCTGTCTTCTCGGCCTCGGTTTGCTGTTGCCGACGCTCGCGCTTGCAGAGACACCAATGAATTTTTCCAGTAACCTGGAACTCTGGGACTATGGCAGCAGTTGGCAAAAGCAGTCCGACAGCCTGCTCAACCCCGGCAATGCCATCGCCCGTCTACCGACGAGCCAATTTTCGTCCGAAGCGCACGGACAGGTCCAGGGCAAGAGCGATAACTTGGACTTTATGGTACGTGGTCGTGCGACCTGGCAGAGCACGGACGGAGCGCCCAATCCCGGAAGCTACTCCTATCTGAGCCAAGCCTTCGGTCGCCTCAGGCTTGGCTCAAGCACCAGTATCAGCGCGGGGCGCATGCTGCTCACTTGGGGCCCCGGTCAGCTGCGATCACCGTCCAATCCGTTTTACTTCGATGTCGGAAAGACTAATCCGATGCTTGAACTCTCCGGGATCGACGCCGCCAGCGTGCTCTACAGCGGCGACGCCGCATCGGCGCAGGTTGCTCGTGTCTTTGCTAACGGCAATACGGGCGGCTACACGGGCAGCAGTCAAGGAGGAAACTTCAGAGGCAGCCAAACCGGTAGTATGGACTTTCGTGGCGCCACCTTGCTTAAACTCAACGGCCAAGGCAGTAACTGGCAAAATAGCCTAGTGCTGACCAAGAAAGATGCCGATCCGCTCTTTGTGGGCGCTTATGGAGAATGGACAGCTAATGACGCTTTGTTGCTTTACGCTGAATTCGGCTCCGGAAGCCGACCGCAATCCCTGCTGCCCGACAACTATCGTCTCATTACGCCGAGCCCCAGGGCCTCCACCGCTTTGTTGGGCAGCTCGTATACGCTCGAAAACGGGCAAACGGTCTATGGTGAATTTCTTTATGACGGTCACGGTTATAGTCGCAATGAGGAGAGAACCTACTTTGCCGTCGCTCAGCAAGCGGCCACTCAACTGGCGTCAGGCCAAGCGACGGCCGCCGCGCAGTTGGGGCAAGCACTGGGCACGGCACCAGTGTTGCTCGGGCGGCGATATGTTTCGGCGATTTGGCAAAGCAATCCGCAAGAGAGCGGACTCTTTTGGCAAGGCATGTGGACCGCCAATGCCGAAGATCGCAGCCAACAGATGAGCGCATATGTCGAACGGAAATTAACGCCTCGAGTATCACTGTTTGGCCACCTGTCTTGGAACCTCGGCGGGCGCGAAACGGAGTTCGGTGCACTGATCAAGGGGGCAGTACTGCTCGGCATGAAAATATTCGTGTTCTGATGATAGTCTATGTCGTTTTGACAGACGGTCGCGGTAGAGACGCCAATTACTTGACACCCCCGCACAGATCCGTACTTGCAGCACTACCGCACGGCTCCTGCCATAAGTTTTGACGTAAAACCGCTCGCTCGGAAGCGGGTGGACTACCCTATACGGAGGTAGGTGTTTTTTGACCAACCTGCCGAACCGGTACCAGAGCAGCTTATGCCGCTGGCTTCTTCGCATCAACGCATGCCGCCAAGCGCGGCACAGTTCGGTACGGAAAGCATTCAGCCGGTACATATTGCCCGGTACTGCGTAGTCTCTGACCACTCGGCCCAGCCACCGCTCTACAACCGGAATCGGCTCATGGCGTCCATAGTAATGGAATGGACGCCCACTTCCTAAACCGGCATCGAAGTGCCAAAGTGGTGGTGGCTTTACTTACCACTAAATTAGAAAGGGGCATCCGAAATGAAGATTACGACAATTGGCATTGATTTGGCAAAGTTGGTTTTTCAAATTCACGGTGTGGATGAGCGCGGCAAGGTAGCGATACGCAAGCAACTGAAGCGTGCCGAGATGTCAGTTTACTTTGCCAACCTGGAACCGTGTTTGATCGGCATGGAAGCTTGTGGCAGTGCGCATCACTGGGCGAGGAAGCTGGAAGGATACGGGCACACGGTCAAGTTGATGGCACCGCAATTCGTCAAACCCTATGTCAAAACCAATAAGAACGATATGGCCGATGCGGAAGCGATCTGTGAAGCAGTCAGCAGACCGAACATGCGCTTTGTAGCCATGAAGACGGTAGAACAACAGGCGATTCTGTCGGTGCACCGGGCACGGCAGGGATTCGTGAAAGCCAGAACGGCGCAGGGTAACCAGATACGAGGCCTGCTCTCGGAATTCGGGATCATCATCCCGCAGGGCATCCGCTCGATCATGAAGCAGATACCGGAGATTCTGGAAGATGGCGAGAACGGATTGCCTGGCACCATGCGCAATTTGCTCGAACGGCTGACGGAGAACCTGAAGGAGATGGATCGTCAGGCCAAAGAACTGGAAGCGCAAATACAGTTGTGGCACCGCGAGAATGCAGCGAGCCGCAAGCTGGCAGAAATTCCGGGGCTGGGGCCGATCACGGCGAGTGCGATCGTGGCGACCGTGGGCGAAGCACGAGAATTCAAGAATGGTCGTCAGCTGGCTGCTTGGATGGGATTGGTGCCCCGGCAGCACTCCAGTGGTGGCAAGCAGAATCTGTTGGGCATCAGCAAGCGTGGCGACACTTACCTGCGCACCTTGATGATTCACGGTGCGCGAGCGGTGATCCGCTTTGCCGAGAACAAGGCAGAGTCGGAGAGCTGGTTGAGAAAGTTGATGGCCAGGCGCAACAAGAACGTAGCGGCGGTAGCCCTGGCGAACAAGAATGCACGGATCGTGTGGGCGCTCTTGGCCCATGATCGAATATTCCGTCCCGATTACACCCCGGCAGCTGTCGCTGTCGGAATGTGATCGAGGCGGTTGAGTAAAACCAATTTTAACGAGTTGAAGGAGCAATACCACCGATTGCATAGGCAATCATGAAGTGATGGCGAGACTGGTCAGACCGTGAGTGGCAAAACCTACGAGGTCCACAGTGCGTGAAGCACGCTATAGTGATCAGGAGCTACTCAGCGTATTCCATCAGGGATAGAGGCGATTGCCTCATTAAAAATCCGGATGTATGGCTGCAATCTTTACCTTCTCAAAATCATCGATTGAAAGCTTGGCAAAAGTGGGCGTCCATGTATGGACCCCTCCGTCAAGACAATAATGTATCGAGTTTAAGAGGGTCGCCCTTTACATGCAGCTGAACGGCGCTGCCCCAGTTTTCTGTTTCTATTTTTGAATGCGTTTTTTCTATCGCACTGAACTTGTCCACAATCCTGGCGTCGCCACCGCTGTCCGTACGATAGACTCGATCACATTTCAGAACGTAGCAACATGATCGTCGGATTTCGTTGAAATATGCAGCGCTTCTTGGAATTTAAGGTGGCAACGCAAAAAACCTTCATGCTCTGTAGTACATCTCCAGCACGTCTGGGAATTCCAGTCGCACAGCTCAAAAATCCGAGTACGTCTGTGGTACGTCTAGGAATTCAGGATGCACCGCGAAAAACTCCTACACGCTCTGTGGCACGCCTATAAATTTTCATATAAAACCCACTGCGAAATACTCTGCAAATTAGACGAGTAGTTCGCAGATTTTCCTTGCAAACAAAACTAAACTTTGTAGAACATCTAATCAATCACCATGGAAATTCATGGAAGATCACAGAATTACCAAGACCAATAGCGCGGCATTCAAATACCTCATTTTTATGGACATCTGCACCGAGTCATTTCTCAGGGACGTGGACTTGTTCTGCACGGATGACGATATGACGGAAGATGGGCAAGCCGTGTATCGGGAAAAACGGAAGGAGCTTATTGCAAACCTGCCATACCGCACCACTTTCGCTTTAACTCCAGGCGATATGAATGCACGGCGAATAGAGTACAAGGGCAAGTTTATTGAGTTTTCCCCAAGCCCCACCGGGCTTCCCACTCTGCGTGATTTCGACATTCTGCTGTATTGCGAATCGTGGATCGGCAACGCACTAGTCGAAGACAGAGACAACGACATCTACCGTGTGTTTCAGTTTGAAGTGGAGGATTTTCTTGAATTCTCAGGGCGCAGCATGGGGGGTGATCGAGACGATAGATTGATTCAAGCGCTTGACCGCCTTGCTGGTAGCAAAATCACCACCAACACCATTCCTTTTGGACAGAATTACAACACCTCATTCAGTTACATTCCGAAATATCGACTGGAGCGCGATGCAAATGGGAAAATAAAAACGGTTACGCTCAAGATAACGTACCGCATTTTTTACCTTATTCAAAATGACATTTTTGACTATTACCATCCAGATTTCTTGCGCCTCTCTCCAATACGCAGGGCGATCTATATGGTCGCCATGTGCCACAAAGAAGAATTGTTCTCGCCAGTAACATTATCCATTGCCAAGCTGCATCAAATGACAGGTGCCACGTCGCCACTCAGAAAACTCAAACAAACCCTACGCGATTTAACAGACAACCCTATCCCCGGTCACTTGTTTGAGATTAACGAGGCAGACGAAACAGTAACTTTTACCCAGATAAGGGATGCCGATGTAGAGGCCAGGTATGTCGGGTAGAGTGAATAGCATCGTTGCCAAACATTCCGCTTGCCGAATCGCCCGCCAAACATTTTACCCGACTGCTGCCAAATATTCCGCCCGTAACTATATGATTATATTGAAGCAAAATGTTCCATTTTTGTCTGCCAACCGTTCCGGTTACAGTATTTAGATGGTTTTGCAGGATATGTTTTACCGCGCGAATTCAGTCTGTCCGCGTAGATGTAAAGTTGCGCTGAATCGATAGATTCCGCACTGGGCAAATTAGCGGTGTTTTTCATTTACAGAGAGGGCCGATTTGACTGCATCTACCGAAATAACCAGCGTTACACCCGCAATCGAATTGCTGTACGGGCGACTCAGTGCACTCGAAGCGCAAGCAACGGATAAGTGCAAACAGCACTTTACTTTTGTCATGGAGGGAAACAAAACCAGAGACTGGGCGCAAAAGAGCGTCTTGTTTGCCCAGGCCAGAATGCGGGACAACAGCTTGACGGTGAACTGGTATGAAATCCAATGGTATGGCTCAAAAGCAGCAAAAACCCGCCGCATGACCAAAAAGCTTATCAGGAAACAAAAAAGTGATTACGGCTATAAC
>Ga0208863_1000577_pt1 | contig 32778 bp, 27 predicted proteins | sample RifOxyD3_FD_184040 | JGI IMG/M metagenome (GOLD analysis project Ga0208863, IMG submission 184040) | Soil microbial communities from Rifle, Colorado - Rifle Oxygen_injection D3 (SPAdes) | ecosystem: Environmental > Terrestrial > Deep subsurface > Rock core/Sediment | place: Rifle, Colorado...
TCGACGAAGAAAAGGCGAAGAGTCGGGCTAATTGATAAATGGGATTTATGTCAATCGGCTTCACTTTTCGCGTGGGCTGAGACCTTGGTAACCATAAATAGTATTAATTTGTAAAGGCTATGAGAGGGTGCGGTGAGGTACGAACCGCACCGGGTGCCGCGATTGATGCGGTTCGTGCCTCACCGCATCCTACGAACTCGACCATCCTGATGGCGCCGATGTCCCACGCCTTCGTCCGGAGCATCAAGCATTTCACGTGGGATCAGACGGCCGATCTGATCCACTTCGAGAAGGGGTGTGGCATATAGAGTGGATTTAGTAAACTGTCACCGTAATCTAATGAAATTCGACCTTGGCTACACCAGTGCCTCTTTGCTAGTGCCGAGTGGTGAACCCTAAACGGGGTGGCTTCGGCGGGCTTTTTTGTCCGTGGCGGTTTCACGTTTCGCTGGATAAGGTGACGCTGAGTTTGGGTCGCGGTTTCACCAGTGTGCCCGTTTCCACCCTAACCCTACATTCGAGCGGGACTGGCCGATAAGCGTTCTTTCACGGCCTGCGGTTTTTTGAACTTTCGGGGCTCTGTTCACGTTCTGTGGCGGCCAGCCCCTCAATTTGAACGTTAGAGTCATGAAACTACTCACCATCATTATCTTTCTAGCGTATTCGAACGCAGCATATTCTTGGAGTACTCCACAAGAAGCTTTGAATGAATTTCTGAAATTTGAACTAAATTGCGGCAGATGCCAGAGTTGGCCTTTTAACAAATATCTTGCTGTAGACAAAAATTACGATGAACCCGGTTGGGATATGATTGACCTTGTAGATAACTATAAAGTTGTATCCCTTACGTGCAAGAAAACCAGCTGTAAAGCCAGTGTTCATTTCAGCTTAAGCCCGACTAGAAATGTGCCCAAAGCGCAAGTGGTATCCAACCCTAATGGCGGTCATTTGATTGCCAATTACACGGTTATCAAACATTCCGGTCAGTGGCTATTAACGGGCTCTGGCGATGGCTATCCGATGGTTTATTTTTCTACTTACAAGAAGCTGTTTTCCAAATGAACTCTAACATTACGCTCAACCCGGACCACCAAAATGCTGCGCATTTTGGCGTCCGGTTAGCTTCATGTTAGCCGTAGAGCATAATCATTCTTGGGCACTAACACGAGAGAAGCAAATGATAGAGGCCGTCATAACCAAAGAGCATATAGAACGAAGAGTAGATGATTGGGCTGAACGCATTACCAAACTTTATTCTTTAATAAAGGAATGGCTTGCGCCAATCCCTTCGTATGAAATTAGGGAGCGAAATGACGTAAGAATGTATGAGGAGCTTATGCAAAAAAATGATGTTCCTGAGCGAGTTTTGTCTAGTCTAGACATTTATCATGAAGGAATCATTGTGGCTACTATTAAGCCAATAGGCTTGTGGATCATTGGGGCTAACGGCAGGGTTGATATTTTGCTTAAGGGTGGCGCTGTAATGCTTGTAGACATATCGGATCGCTTCGATAGTCCAAAATGGATTGCCCATAGTAGACCGAAGACAGGAAATGGAACCGATTTTTGCAAAGAATACTTCTTTGGTTTACTTGGAGTAAATTGAAATGAACATTTTTGAGGAGTTGGAGGTAATATATTCAGAAATCGATAACCACTATGCCCAAAAAGAGCTGGAGGCTCGCAATAATTTTGATTCGAATCAAGAGAGGGGATTTGCAAGAAAACGAGAACTAAACGATCACGCGTACTATCTTTTCATGTTTACGCGATTTGAAGATCATATAAGGGAGGAAAGCAGTAAGCTTATTAAACAATGCCAAGATAACATTACCGATTGGAACCAGCGGAGACCTTGGGATATTTTACCAAATGACAAAAGTTCCGATAAGTTGTTCTTTCTTAACAGGGTAGCATTATTGGTAGACAAAGGATCCCATCATTATCAAAGCATCAAGGGTTACTACGATCTTCGAAACACCATTGGTCATGGTGGAACTTTCACCACGCCTATATTCATACCAACAGTAGTTAATGATTTTAATCGATATTCCATCATGCTCTTGGCATAGTCAATCAGCTAACATTCGCCTCCAGCGGCCCCCGCGCCAAAGGCGCGCGGGTCCGCTGAGGTTTGGCGTTGGGCGTCATACTCGGCACATCACACGCTTTAGACAATGGAATTAATGTTGAATGATTGAGTACCGCGAGAACCAGTCACTTGAGCCTGTCGAAATTGCTCGTGTCTTCGAGGCATCTGGCATTAGCAGACCAACGAAAGATATTCCGCGCATCGCGCAAATGTTTGCGAACGCAAACGTTGTCATTTCAGCATGGGACGGAGCCCGCTTAATTGGCGTAAGTCGGGCGCTGACGGACTACAGCTATTGCTGTTACCTCTCCGATCTTGCAGTTGACGTCGCCTATCAGAAGCATGGCATCGGCCGGGAGCTAGTTCGACGCACCCAGTCCATTATTGGAGAAGAGGTATCCCTTATCCTGATGTCCGCGCCCGGTGCGATGGCCTATTACCCCAAGGTCGGTTTTGCGTTGGCAGACAACGCCTATGTCATTCGGCGGAAGCGTTAATGACGCCCCAATTAAAGGGGCCAGCAGCGGCTTGGCAATGCCGCGAACTTTAGTGGGTGAGACTCCCACCTGGGTAATCGTTAGCCACGAGCCCAGTATCCAGCCTTGCTGAACGCACGGTAACGGGCGGTTTGATGCGTAGGCAGGAAAGCAGGCGAGGTGCAAGGGTAACGGGTGAAGCCGACCTTGAAGGTGTAGAGCCCCGAAATTTTCAGGTGGAGAGTGCCGACGGGTTTGTCCCTCCGGCAGGCAACAACCCGCGTAGCGCCAAGCAATTACGGTGACGGTTTACTAAATAAATTTAAGGGGTAGTCGGTTAGCGCCTCCACCCCCTACATATTGTGGTCACCATTCATAACCGGGAGGGCGCACCCCTACGTATTGGGCCAGGAGGCTCTAACCGTCTACCCCCTTAAATTTATTAATATGCTTGTTGCATTGAATAAGCTGTCACCCTATCCGCACTAAAAATCGCACGGTCAGCGCAACAGCGCCCGCCGCCGCTCGATGTCCCCGCGCAATCGCATCAAGTCTTCTTCAGGCACGCACTGATCCTGGAATACGCCTTCCCAATCCAGGAAGGCCGCCGTGACATCCGCGAGGATCTGTTTCCTTTTCGCCGCCGAGAGCCCAAAGCCCTTCGCCATTTGCTCGATGCCGGCCTTGCTGGGGTGGTTTCCGGCCAATCCGATGTCCAGGACGTGTTCGCCCCGCAGGGGTACGTCGGGGATCAGGTCGAACGCCGGGGTCAGGCGCCACCCCGCCTGGTCACGCAGCAGGGCGAAATTCTTCAAGTGGTCGTCCGTGTTGCCCAGGAAAAGGTTGAAGACCGCCTGCCGGAAGAGCCGCGGCAGATCGCGCTCCGGCTGGCTGGCGATTTGGCGCAGGATATCGGCCATGTCGCTGTAGCCGAACCGGTAGTAGCCTTCGACCCCGGCGAGTGTCTGCATGCTGGCGGTGTGGAACCGGCCACCCTCGGGCGCCATGTCGAAGCGCCGGATCAGGAGTGCGGAGCGCTTGCCCATTGTCTCTACCCTGAACTCCGGCACCTCCAATCCGGCCTTCCTGGCCAGGACCAAAGAGGCTGCCTCCACGCGCACCATATCGACCGGGTCTCGGCTGGAGCGAAGCTTGGCGATCCAATTCACCCCCTGATGCGCGATGATGACCTTCGGGCGGGCGCCGCCGGGAGAGCTTGCCGCCCGGAACAGCAGGGCCAGCGTGTCGTCCGTCAGCTCGCCGGGGTTGTCGTCATAACGCCCGGCGGCGGCAATCAGGGTTTCCAGATCGGCGGAAACGGGGCTGGGCGGGAATTTCGGGGGGGCTGGGGTGGTTGTGTAGGCCAGCGCGCCGAGACAACCGGTCCCCAACAAGGCCAGCAGCCGAGGGGGGGATTGATCGTTTCTGCCGAGCCGGAACCGTCTTATCAGCAAATGGCGTCCCCAGTCGTCAGGCAGGGAATCCTCGAAGATGCCATGGATGCCGGACTGGGGCCGGTTGGCGGAAAAGATCCGGTCGTTCAGGGGGAGGTGAAAAGGGTCCAGCGCAAAGGCGTCCGGATGACTGAGATAGTCCGGATCGTAGCGGAATTCTCCCCGGAGGCGACCGCCACGCCGGGGGTCCGGGTCCGCCACCCGGATCTCGCCGGCCCGGAACACGTCCCCCTCTGGCAAACGCAACCAGACGTGGAGATGGATCATGGCTTTCGTCGCGGGGCGCGCTGCCGTTCCGCGGCCTCATCAAAGAGCGACTCGGGGAACAAGGCATCCAGTTCGTCCAGGGAGCCAAAGAGACGCAGGGCGCGCATCCAGGCCCCGATCTGCGCGCTGGAATCGCCGTATTCGAGCTTCCGGTATGTGGGCAGCGAGACGCCAAGACGTGCCGCCGCGCGGGACTGGGTCTCGCCCAGGGCCAAGCGGCGTCGCCTCAGCCGGTTTCCGAGGGCCGAGAGGGCGCTTGCTTCTGCTTCTGTAATGGCAAACATGCTTTCCTTTATATCGAAAATATCCTGTTAAGAGAAGCTTCCGTTTGCGTTACGTGAAGAAAAATTACGGCGACACTTTACTAAATACATTTAATTAAAAATGTGGATTTAGTTAAGTGTCACCGTATCTGACTTTGATCCGGGCCACGCCTCGGTTGTTGATGTAGAAAAGTTCCCTGAAGACCGGCAGATCGATGGCGACATCGTTGACGAAGAGGCTGAGTTCGCCGGTCCGGTCGGCGGTGAGGGTGGTGCCCATGCCGATCTTGATGGGGTGTGAGTCACCGATGGTGGCGAGCAGGCAGAAGATCCGCTCCCCCGGCAGGCAGGTGAAGCGGGCTGCCTTGCGCATGAAGGCAGGCAATTGACGCCGCAGGCCGTTGGGGTCGGCCGGGTAGTCTTTGTCGCGCCAGCCCTGGAACTCCTCGACCTGGATCTCATAGCGTCTTCCCCCCTCCAGCAGCAGGCCGGTCCTCATGCGATGCATGTTGGTCTGGAAAAGGATCTCTTCTTCCGTGGCGGGCGCCAGTTTCCTGGGAACTTCCAGCTCCCTGCGGTCAATGTGGCTGAAGATCCACCAGTGGTGGAATTTGCGTCCGAAATGGATGAGGGGGGAAAGGGCAAAAACGGCCACGAACATACCCAGGGTCACACTGCCGCTTAGAATGGCGGGAACGGCAGAGGATTCGAACTTCTTGGCGAGTTTCAGGATGGGGTTCCCGGCCAACCGGTCGATAAAGGCGTCTCCGGGTGCCCGGCCGTCCGGGAACAGTGTCGCCCAGCCCGCGCTGGCGATGTTGGTTTGCCACCGGCGCAGCTTCGACAAACCCAGGGCAAGGCCCCCGAAAGAGGCAAGGACCGCCCAGAACCCCAGGGATAGTCCGGGCCAGGGAATGAGTACGCAAAGTGCGGCAAGGGTGGCGGCAGCCATGGCGTAGTAAATCCCCTGCTGCAACAGGCTGACCCGCCGGGCGGCGGCCATGGCCTTGCGCCAGCGGGCGGTGACGAGGGTCTTTCCATCGGGGCCGCGCAGGAGGGGAGACTCGCTGTGGACGCCCAGGTTGTGGGGCGAGTAGAGGTCGGTGACCTGCCTGATCCGTGAGAAGACGCTCTCGTGCAGCTTGACGCCTTCGTTGGTGTAATCCCGCCGCATCCGCTCCAGTTCTCTGGGCTGGTAGCGAAAGATCTGGCGCGAATCATAAAGATGACCATGGACATTCCGTTCCCGATCGATCCGTTCGATCTCGCTCTGGTGAAAAGAGAGCCGGTCGCTGGGGGCTGCGACCTGCTCGGCGTCCCATGCCCTGACCTGCTCGATCATCCAGGCGAGCGACACCAGGGCCATCTGCCGCTTGGGGTAACCCCCTCCCACATTGGAATGTACACCGGCGAACCAGACCTGGCGGATTCGCTCCCTGTCCCGTCCCAGGCGCTCGTCCCACAGCAGGGGGTGAAAGGTCTTGCGGCAGTCGTCGATGGAAAGTGCCTGGCAGGCGCGTGCGACGCTGGGATTCAGGGTGTCGCCCCGGAATCCGTAGTCCATGAGGTTATGCACCGCGTAGCGTACCTCGGCGAAGGGGATGCCGATGGCGCCGACCGTGTCCCATACGCCAAGGAAATGGATGGGCACGTCCAGGTCGCGGGAAAAGCGATCCTTGAAGCGCCGGGCGATGGCGGGCTTGTAATAGCTCGACTGGCAGGCGCAGTAGGCCGCCTTGGCCAAACGGTACAGCCCCTGTTCGGATTCGATCTTGCCCAGGTCCAGCAGGCCGCAACGGGCGACCATGTCCGCCAGGAGCCGGACGGTGAAGGCCCCCCGGCTGAAGCCGAACATGTAGACCCTGTCGCCGGGGCTCCAATGGCGCGCGAGGAAGGTATAAAGCTCCCGCACGTTGGTCGCCTGGCCCATGCCCGTGGCGCCGCCGAGCACCTTGCTGATATTGAAGCGTTGCGACCCCACGCCATCGTCGTAGCACACCAGCTGGCGCTGGTCGTCCTCCTTTAGGGTCTGAAACAGCCGCCAGACGTTGGTTTCGTATCCGGCGCCGCCACGCTGGCCGGTGCCATCGGAAAGCAGAACGATATTTTTCGACATGACTCTATCTCCCTCGAACGATCCCGGAACTCCAAATACCTTCATGCTAGACCGTTTTCGAGGGATGGGGTGCCGGGGGACTGGAATCTAATGATCCACGACAAGCGAGGGCGCGGCGAATTAATGAAATATCCGGGTTAGGATCGCCTCACAGCCCCTTCATTCCCTTGGGTCCTGAAACAGTCTCTCAAACCATGCGCACAGTCGATCCGTAACGGGCCAATCTGGCGTCGCTCGTCAGCAACAGCAGCCTCATGCGCCACGGCCTTTCAGGCAGTCAAACAGTTCGTCGATCGGCTCATCGAAATCGTCGGCGATCTAGCCTTCACACTCCATGGGCGAGGCGACCCACCACCCCAGAGGATGAAAACTGTAGGATGGGTCGAGGAACTAGACCCATCGAAAAGGTCGCGGCCCCTTGATGGGTCTCGTGCCTCAACCCATCCTATGTACTTCGCACCACGCACAGATTTCCGGTAAGAGTGAGGTTGACCATCCATGCAGTCCCTGGCGTTTCTCTTGATTGGCTATTCGGTGTTTGCCGCGCCGGTCCTGGCCATGACGCATCTCCAGGCCGAGAATGCCGGTGGAACCTCAGTTTCCCGCGCCATGGGCGTGATACTCCTGTTGAGCCTCGCCGGGTTGCAACTGATCCATTTCACCTACCTGCGGCAGGGGGGCGGGTTGATCCAGGGTCCCCTCTATTCCCTGCTCCTTTTTACCGTGGCGCCCGCTTTCTATCTTTTCAGCAACCCCCTGCTCCGCGCGCGGCCCCAGGGCCACCCCCTCCAATGGCTTCATCTCTTGCCCCCCCTTCTGGCCCCTTTCCTGCCTCACCGCGCCGCTCTGCCTTTCTCCTTTGCGCTGGGTTCCCTCTATCTACTCTGGTTGGGGAGGAGCATCCATGCCCTGCGGGCCCAACGCCGCCGTTTCCGGCTGGAGCTGCTGTTGATCGCCGGCCTGTTTTTCGTCGCCCTGGTGGTGCTGGCCCTGGGGCTGGCCTTGCCCCTGGTGCCGGAGCGGCTCTTCTTCAGCCTCTATGCCATCGCCATCGGTTGTGCCCTGTTGCTGGCCGATCTGCTCCTGGGCTACGCCCCGCGGATCTCCACCGAGGTCGTGGAGGCTGCCCGCGAGACCTATGCCGTTTCCACCCTGACCAATCTTGACTGTGGCGCGCTCCTGGACCAGTTGGAGCGCCTGATGGCCCAGGAGCGGCTCTATCTGAACCCGGATCTGGATCTGCCCGGACTGGCGGGGCGTATGGGGATCTCGGTCCACCAGCTCTCGGAGCTGATCAACTCCCGGATGGGCAAGGGGTTTTCCCGCTACATCCGCGAATACCGGGTGGCCGCTGCCCAGGCGATGCTGCGGGCGGAGCCCTCCGCCTCGGTCCTGGCGGTCGGCCTGAGCTGCGGCTTTACCTCCCAGTCCAATTTTTACGAGGCCTTCCGTGAGATCACCGGCATGACACCGGGGCAATTCCGCCGGATCGCCGCCCGCACCGCTCCGGAATGATCGTTCCGGAGCAAAAATCATCTCCGGATCGATCAATCCGGAGGTCTTCTTTCCGATCCGGGGCTAGATTCATCCCCATCGACACAAACGGAGGGGAAGGTCATGCGTATCCTGCTCACCGGCGCCACCGGCTTCATCGGCGGCCATATCCTGACCGCCCTGCGGGAGGCGGGGCACGAGGTCCAGGGCGTCTCCCGCCGCCTGGGCGTCGATTTCAACCGGATGCTCCGGCCCGAGGACTGGCTCCCCCGGCTCAACGGTGTGGAGGCGGTCATCAACGCCGTGGGCATCATCGCCGAGACGCGGGGCCAGTCCTTCGAGACCCTGCACCACCGGGCGCCGGCGGCCCTCTTCCGGGCTTGCGAACGGGCGGAGGTCAAACGGGTCGTCCAGATCTCTGCCCTGGGGGCGGACGAGCGGGCCTTCACCCCCTATCAGTTGACCAAGCGAGCCGCCGACGAGGTGCTGCGGGGCCTGTCGCTGGATTGGTTCGTGCTGCGGCCTTCGCTGGTCTACGGGCCGGGCGGCAAGAGCACGGACCTGTTCCGGGGTTTGGCCGCCTTGCCGCTGATCCCGCTGGTGGGCGACGGCCGTCAGTGGGTCCAGCCGGTGCATCTGAGCGACCTGGTGGCCACGGTCCTGCGCTGTCTGCAACCGGATATCCCGGCGCGGCAGACCCTGGATGTGGTCGGGGCGCATCCGCTGACCTTCGCCGATTGGCTGCAATGGCTGCGGCGCTCCCAGGGCAAGGGGCCGGCCCCCGTGCTGCCGGTTCCCCTCCCCCTGGTCATGGCCTCGGCGCGGCTCGGCCGGTTCCTGGTCCCCATGCTCCACCCCGATAACCTGCGCATGCTGCAACAGGGCAGCACCGCTGACGCGGCCCCCCTGACCCGTTTCCTGGGCCGGCCGCCGCTGGCGATGGAGGCGTTCCCCCTGCCCGTGGAGGGGTGCCCATGAGCTATCTCTTACTCAAATACCTGCACATCCTCAGCATGGTGCTGCTGTTCGGCACCGGCCTGGGGAGCGCCTTCTACAAATGGATGGCGGATCGCAGCGGCGATCTGGCGCACATTGCCGTCACCAACCGCCATGTGGTGCTGGCTGACTGGCTCTTTACCACGCCGACGGTGATCTTCCAGCCCCTCAGCGGACTCTGGCTGCTGCATCTGCTGGGGGCGTCGCTGGCCATACCCTGGATCAGCCTCAGTCTGGGACTCTTTCTGCTGGCGGGGGCCTGCTGGCTGCCGGTGGTCTGGCTCCAGATCCGCATGCGCGACCTGGCGGAGACGGCCCTGCGTCAGGGGACCGACCTGCCGCCGCTCTACTGGCGCTATGCCTGCCGCTGGTTCTGGCTGGGGGTGCCGGCCTTCACGGCCATGGTGCTCGTCGTTTTTCTGATGGTATTCAAATACAACCCGGGAGGCTGAGATGACCGGAATCTCTTTGATGCAACAGGCCCTGGGCGCCGATTGGACGAGGCTGCCCCCGGCCTTGAAGGCCCACTATCAATTCGCGGACAACCGGGACGAGGGGACGCTGGATATCCAGTATCCAGGATACCTTCAGCCCTACCTGAACCTCCTGCGGCTGCTGGGGGCGCTGATCAACCGGTGCGGCCAGGGCCTGCCGACCCAGGTGGAGAAACGGATGGCGGGTGGGATACAGCACTGGCGGCGGACCATCCGATTTCCCGACGGCCGCGAGGTCCAGTTCCGTAGCCATTGGGTCCCGGCCGGCGGCAACGCCCTGATCGAGTATGTCAATCCCCTCCTCGGGCTGCGCATGGAGGTATGGCTGGAGGAGGACAGGCTCCAGTATCGAAGCCGGGGCTATGTACTGAGGCTGGGCCCTGTGCAGTTTCCCCTCCCCGAGTGGCTGGGGCCGGGGAGCGTCCGCATCGAGGAGTGGGCACTGGACGAAGACCGCTTCGCCATGGACTTTCGCCTGCATCACCCCTTGCTGGGGGAGATCTATTGCTACGCGGGGGAGTTCAGGGCCGGAACGGCTTCGCAGTCGGTGATCTGACAATTGATCTATGTCAAGAGATCGGTATCATGGCCGCTCCTGTTTAAACCCATTCCAATCCCCCTTTGAGGAGAAATTCCCATGAACGTAGATCAACACCTGAAGGTCGCCCAATGGCACGTCGAGCAGGCCCGCCTGCACGCAACCAAGCAGCATAGCTGCGGCTGCCCCATCAGCCCCGAGTACCAGAAGATCATCGACGAGGTGGAGAGCGGCAAGATCCTCGAAGAATTGGTCTGCAAGGCCGGCTGATCCCCTTGCTTTCGGCCGGGATCGACACTCGATCCCGGCCTTCCCTTCCCGCCCTCTCTCCCCTTTCGCCCGATCCGCCCCCTGAAAACCTGCTTTACTTTAGTCAGACGGCCACGATCGGCCGGAGACGGGGAGCGGGGAGGGGTCTGTGTTTCGAATCCGATTCCACGGCCGGGGCGGGCAGGGGATGAAGACCGCCGGGCGCATCCTGGGGACGGCCTTCTTCCGGGAGGGCTACGAGGTGCAGGACGCCCCGCGTTACGGCGCGGAGCGGCGGGGCGCGCCGATCTTCGCCTTCGTGCGCGCCGATAAAAATCCCATCCTGGAGCGGGGCATCATCCGCCGCCCCGATCTGGCGGTGGTGGCCGACGATACCCTGGCCCCCATGCCTTCGGCCGGGGTCCTGGCCGGCATGGACGGCCATAGTCTGATGCTGATCAACAGTCATGAAACCGCCGAGACCTGGCGCGGGCGTCTGGCCCTGCCGGGGCGGGTCCTGGTGTTGCCTGCATCCGCCGAGGTAGAGGTAGAGGGCCGGGCCGCGCTGCCCCAGGTGGGCGCGGCCTGCGCCGGGGCGGCGGCGCGGCTGGTGGGGGTGATCGGCCCCGATGCCTTGGCGGCGGCGATCCGCGATGAGCTGGGCCATTTGGGTGAGGGGGTGGTGGCCGACAATCTCGGGGTCGCTAGCCACGCCTACGATCTACTGGCCGCCGAGGCGGGCGCGGTTACCGAACGCCCGCCCCAGGCGGCCGATGCCTGGCAATCACCCGATTGGATCGATCTCCCCTTCGAGGGGGCCGGCATCTCCGCCCCGGCGATCCATGCGGGCCTGACCAGCGAGCTGATGCAGACCGGGCTCTGGCGCACGATGCGTCCCGTGATCGACCCTGAACGCTGCAACCACTGCTGGTGGGTGTGCAGCACCTTCTGCCCCGACAGCGCCATCAGTGTGGACGGGAAGGGCAATCCCCATATCGACTACGACCATTGCAAGGGCTGTCTGGTGTGCCTGGCCCAGTGTCCGCCCCATGCCATCCGGGCCGTGCCGGAGCAACGCGAGCAGGGGCGTGAATAAGATGATTTACCGCAAAGAACGCAAAGAACCGCAAAGTAATTTGCTGGAATTTTTCGCTAATCTCCCCGAAGCATGGGTAAGCAGCAGCGGATTGTTTTCCTTTGCGGTACTTTGCGCCCTTTGCGGTTTTATGAGGAATTCAGCATGAACCGCATACTGATCACGGGCAACGTGGCGGCAGCCTGGGGCGCGCGCCTGGCGGACATCGATTATTGCCCGGCCTTTCCCATTACCCCCCAGACCGAGATCATCGAGACCCTGGCGGCCTGGATCGACCAGGGCGAGATGCCGGGCCGTCTGGTCATGCTGGAATCGGAGCATGCCATGGTGACGGCGGCCGGGGCGGCGGCGGCCACCGGGGTGCGGGTCTTCAGCGCCACTTCCAGCCAGGGGCTGCTCTACGCCCTGGAGATGCTCTACAACGTGGCGGGCTGGCGCGCTCCCTTCGTGCTGGTCAACGTGTCGCGGGGGCTGGCCGCGCCCATCACCCTGGAGCCGGACCACAACGACATCCTGGCGGCCCGCGACTGCGGTTTCCTCCAGATCCACTGTGCCACCTGCCAGGAGGTGCTGGATTCCGTGCTCATGGCCTACCGCCTCGGCGAAGACCCAAGCGTGCGCCTGCCGGTGCTGGTCAACCTGGACGGCTTCTACCTCTCCTTCACCCGCGAGCCGGTGGACATCCCCGATCCGTCCGCCGTGCGGGAGTTCCTGCCCCCCTTCGATGCGGGGACAATCCGCTTCCGCGCCAGTGCCCCCGAGAGCCAGGCGGTGGCGGTACTGAGTGGCGGCCCCTACTCCTATTTCCGCTACGAGATGCACCTGGCCGCCCGCAACGGACTGGCCGCCTACGACCGCATCGCCACCGAGTTCGAGGCCAGTTTCGGGCGCAACTGGCCCGCCGTCGAGGCCTATCGTTGTGAGGACGCCGAACAGCTGTTCGTCATGATGGGCTCCTTCGCCACCAAGGCCAAGGCGGCGGTGGACAGCCTGCGGGCCGCCGGCTGGCGCATCGGCCTACTGCGGCCGCGCCTGCTGCGTCCCTTCCCGGAGGGGCTGTTCCGGTATTGGATGCGGGGCAAGCGCGGCGCGGCGGTGATCGACCAGAACATCTCCCTGGGCAGCGGCGGGGTGCTCTATTCGGAAGTGGCCGCCGCCATCCACGGCCAGCCGGACATGCCCCTGCTGACCAGCTTCATCGGCGGACTCGGCGGGCGCGACATCCCGCCGGAGGAGTTCTTCGAGATGGCCCGGATCGCCCGCGACGCCGCCGAACAGGGCCAGGCCCCGCCGCCCCGGCTGCTCTACACGGCAGACGAGCTGCGCGAGACGCGGAAGTTGCAGACCCTGGCCAGGGTGGAGCGTGCCCGACTGTCGGGGGGAGAGCAGCCATGAATCAAAATCGGCGTTTAACCGCAAAGGACGCAAAGAACACAAAGGAAAATCCTGGACTTCGTCCTTCTGCCTATTCATCGGCATTGGAGGAGGTAGGGAATGCCAACTTTTTTCTTTGCGTTCCTTTGCGCTCTTTGCGGTTGGTCTGGGGGGATTTCGTATGAGCGAGACCCGGTTCACCAACGTCAAGCAGCTCCCCTCGGTCCACCTGCTGGGCTCAGGCAGCCCCATGTGCGCTGGCTGCGGCGGGCTGGAGGCCCTGCATCAGGTCTACGACATCCTGGGGACGAATACGGTGTTTGTAAACGCCGCCGGCTGCATGACCCTGCTGGCGGTCTATCCCTTCACCCCCTTTCGCGGCTCCTGGCTCTACACCGCCATGGCCTCGGCCCCGGCGGGGGCCCAGGGCATCCGCGACGCCCTCGATGTTTTGAAGGAGCGCCGGGGCCTGCCGCCCGAGGAGGACATGCAGGTGGTGGTCCTGACCGGCGACGGCTCGGCCTATGGCATGGGGCTCTCCGCCACCTCCGGCGCCATCGAGCGGGGGCTCGATTTCCTCTACCTCTGCTACGACAACGAAGGCTACGGCAACACCGGCCAGCAGTCCTCCGCCGCCACCCCCCACGGGGCGCGCACCGCCACCGACCTGACCGGCATCGGTTTCCATGGCGAAAAGAAACCCCTGTTCGACATCTGGGCCGCCCACCGCCCGCCCTACGTGGCGACGGTCATCGGCTCCGAGCCCCTGGACCTGGCCCGCAAGATCGAAAAGGCCAAAGCGATCAAGGGGCCGCGCCTGATCATCGCCCTCTCCCCCTGCCCCACCGGCTGGGGCTTCGATCCCCAGGAGTCGGTGGCCATCGGCAAACTGGCGGTGAATACCGGTGTCTGGCCCCTCAAGGAATATGTGGACGGCAAGGTCGTCCACACCAAGATCCCCCGCCGCCGGGTGCCAGTTGCCAGCTACCTGGAGGCACAGGGGCGCTTCGCCCACCTCTTCAAGCCCGAGCGCAACGAGGCCGTGCTGGCGGAGATCCAGGCGCGGGTGGATGGGTATTGGGCGGGGGTGGAGGAGGTGGTCGCTCCCCCCACCCCAACCCTCCCCCAGGGGGGGAGGGGGTGAATACCCGGATCGATCGAGCCAGGGAACTGCGCGCCAATATGACGGATGCAGAGAGGCATCTCTGGTATCGGTTGCGAGGGAAACAGGTAGAGGGTTTGCGGTTCCGTCGCCAGCATCCCATAGGCCCCTATGTGGTCGATTTCGTTTGCCTCTCGCGGCGGCTAATCGTCGAGCTGGATGGGGGACAGCATGCCGAACAAGCCGGTTATGACCGGACAAGGGATAGCTGGCTCTCTTCTGAAGGATTCAGGGTGTTGCGGTTCTGGAATGATCAGGTCTTCAAGCAAACCGACGAGGTTCTCGCGGTCATTTACAGCGAAATGGAACGCCGCTCTTTTCCCCCTCCCCTTGGGGGAGGGGGCAGGGGGAGGGGAAAAGTGTAGGTGGAGGGGTGAATCATGAACAAACAACCAAGCTATCTCCATCGCGGCGGTGAGGCTCCCTTGCTGGGAGCGACCATCCCCCAGCACTTCGCTGCCGTCCGCGCCCGATATCCGAACAACGAGGCAGTGGTCTCCCTGCCCCAGCAACGGCGCTTGACCTACGGACAGCTGGCCATGGAGGTGGATCGCCTGGCGCGAGGCCTGTTGGGTCTAGGGTTCGCCAAGGGCGACCGGATCGGCATCTGGTCCACCAACAACATCGAATGGCTGCTGGTGCAGATGGCCACGGCCCGCATCGGGGCCGTCCTGGTCAACATCAACCCGGCCTACCGCCAGCGGGAGCTGGCCTATGCCTTGAAGAAGTCCCAGGTGCAGGGGCTGTTCCTCATCCCGGCCTTCCGCAAGAGCGACTATGTGGCCATGCTGTTGGAGCTGGTGCCTGAGTTGCGTTCGGACCCCGGCCCCGAGATCCATGCAGCGGAGTTCCCTGACCTGCGTCTTGTGGTGATCTACGATCCCGCCGACCCCGAGCACAGCGGCCGCCCGGCCCCCGGCTTCAGCCTCTGGCAGGAGGTCTTGACCGCTGGCGGCGGGCTGCCGTTCGATGGACTGGACGCCGCCACGGCCAAACTGGACCGGGACGATCCCATCAACATCCAGTACACCTCGGGTACCACCGGTTTCCCCAAGGCCGTGGTCCTGACCCACCACAACATCCTCAACAACGCCTGGTTCACGGCCCAGGCCATGGGCTTCGGCGCGGCGGACCGGCTCTGCGTCCCGGTTCCCTTCTACCACTGCTTCGGCATGGTGCTGGCGAATCTGCTCTGCCTCTCGGTGGGGGCCAGCATTGTCATTCCTTGCGACCACTTCGATCCGGGGCTGGTACTCCAGGGCATAGAACAGGAAGGCTGCACCGCCGTCCACGGCGTCCCCACCATGTTCATCGCCGAGCTGGAACATTCCGGCTTCGCGGCCTTCGATCTGAGTTCCCTGCGCACCGGTATCATGGCAGGCGCCCCCTGTCCCGTGGCCCTGATGCGGCGGGTGATGGAGGAGATGCACTGCCGCGAGATCCTGATCGGCTACGGCCAGACCGAGGCCTCCCCCATCACCCACCTCACCCACGCCGAGGACGACCTCCACCGGCGCACCGAGACGGTGGGGATCAATCTGCCCCACCAGGAGGTCAAGGTCATCTCGACCGGCGACGGCCACACAGTGCCGGTGGGCGAGGTGGGGGAGGTCTGTTTCCGGGGTTACCATTTGATGCGCGGCTATTACGGCGATGCGGAGGCCACCCGCAAGGCCATCGACGAACAGGGCTGGCTCCACTCCGGCGACCTGGGCTGCATGGAGTCCGACGGCTACCTGCGCATCACCGGCCGGTTGAAGGACATGATCATCCGGGGCGGCGAGAACATCTACCCGCGCGAGATCGAGGAGCTGATCTTCAGCCACCCCCAGGTCGCCGAGGCTGCGGTCTTCGGCGTCCCCGACGACTACTACGGCGAGGAGATCGCCGCCTGGGTCCGGCTCCACGCGGGCGAGTCAATGTCCGAAGTAGCGTTACGCGACTTCCTCCGCGCCAACATGGCCCACTTCAAGGTCCCGCGTTATATCCGATTCGTCGAGGAATTCCCCATGACCGTCACCGGCAAGCTGCAAAAATTCCGCATGCGCGAGGCGATGGAGCGGGAGTTGAGGGGGGATATACGCCTATTTCATTTTCCTCATCACCCCTGATGGTGCCGCGCCCCCTGATCCTTGGGCGGAAACACCAGCCGAGCCCCGGCGAAGAGGAATTGCTGGTGGGGCAGGCCCCGGTTGCGGAAGCTGGGCCGGCGGAGGGCGGGTTGGGTATGGAGGCAGCCGCCGCGCAGGGAGCGGTGTTCGTCGTCGAAGTCGCGGGTGGCCAAGGCGGATTCTGCCGGGGGCTGGTATTCACTGTAGGGTTCGAAGGTATTGGCGCACCATTCCCAGACGCGGCCGTGATTTTCCAGGGCCTGGGTCCGTAGCGCCGTCTCCCATTGGTATTCGTGTTGCAAGACGGCCCCCGCCGTTTCGCCCCCCCGTTCCGAGGCCCAAACGGCGAAGGCCGATGCCTCGTGGTGGTTGATGCCGTAGATGGGGTCATCGCCAATCAGATCGAAGGGGCCGTTCAGGCCGATGCCGTACCAGTGCCCCGAGTCATCCCGGCGCCAATGGTTCGGGGCGCCGCTGGCCTCCGATTTGAGCCATTCCGCCCCCCGCCACCAGAGGGATTCCCTCTCATAGCCGCCGTCCTCCATGAAGGCGAGGTATTCGGCGTTGCTGACGGGCCGGCGGGCGATGCGGAAGTTGCTCAGCTTTATCATCTGGGGCGGCAGTTCGTTGTCGTAGGCCCAGGGCTCGAAGCGGGAGCCGATGCGGTAGACGCCCTGGGTGACATCGACGGCATCGCAGGCGGGGGTCTGGCTTGCGAGCACGGCCTTGGGACTGTAGCCGGTGGTGAGGCCTTGCAGTTGACGCAGGCTCAGCAGGGAGAGGAGTTGCTCGTAGGAACGGGCATGTTCCTGGACGATGAAGGGGAGTATCCCCGTCTCTTCCGCCAGCAAGGGGTGTTCCGGCAGCAGTCTGGGGTTGGCCAGCAGCATCAGGTGATGATCCTGGATCTCGGCCGCCCAGTTGAGCAGATGGTCCTTGGGCGGGAGTTGCGCGCACTGTGCTTTGAGGCGAAGTTCCCCTGGCACGACGAGGTGTCGGATCCTGCTGGAGAGATCCCCGTCCCCGCCGATGACCTCACGCAGCCAGTAGAGTTCGCGGTAGACGCACTGGCCCAGGATGTGGCCGCAGGAGCCTAGATCCGGGTGGTATTGGCGGTTGAAGTCCGCGTCCGGTATCTGTTCCGCCAGATTCATCATCAAATGGTGCAGATTGGACAGGCTGCCTAGCAATGCGGGGCTGATCATGGGCAAATCCGAAGCCTTGGGTATTAATGGGCGGGGACGGTGCGGCCGGCGGCCCAGGCGCGGAGTTCGGCGACCGGCTCGGCCATGACCACGGAGAGGGGCTGGGTCCGCTCCAGTTCGTCCAGCAGGAGTTCATCGTTAAGGGCAAGCTCCCTGGCCTGGGCGCGGTGGCGGGCGGAGACCACCGCCTGTTCGATCTCCGAGCCGCTGAAGCCCTCGCTGGCCGAGGCCAGGGCGCCCAGGTTGAAGGCGCTGGGGGCCAGGTTGCGGCGGCGCAGGTGGATCTCGAAGATGCTCTTGCGGGTGTTTTCGTCCGGCAGATCGACGAAGAAGATCTCGTCCAGCCGGCCCTTGCGCAGGAGTTCGGCGGGAAGCTTGGCGATGTCGTTGGAGGTGGCCACGATAAAGACCGGGCGTTTGCGTTCGGCCATCCAGGTCAGCAGGGCGCCCAGTATCCGCTGGGAGAGGCCCTGGTTGTCGTTCTGACCGGCCAGCCCCTTTTCGATCTCGTCGATCCAGAGGACGCAGGGGGCCATGGTGTCGGCGGTGCGCAATGCGTAGCGCAGGTTCTTTTCCGTCTCGCCGATGTATTTGTTGTAGAGGGCGCCGAAGTCCAGCCGCAGCAGGGGGAGGCCGTAGGTCCCGGCCACGGCCTTGGCGGCCAGGCTTTTGCCTCCGCCCTGGACCCCCAGCAGCAGTATCCCCTTGGGGGCGTCCTGGGATTGGCCGAGCAGGGCTTTGCGGCGGTCGGCCAGCCAGCCCTTGAGGTTGTCGAGCCCCGCCACCTCGGCGAACTGGGTGGTGTCGTATTCGTAGCCGATGACGCCGCCCTGCTCGATTAGCTCGTGCTTGGCCTTCATCAGTTCGGGCAGGTCTTCCTGGGTGATGGCCCCATCGTCTTCGATGGCGGCACGGATCAGGCGCTTGGCGTCGGTCTCGGTCATGCCGCTCAGGTTGTGCGTCAGCAGCTCCAGCGCCTCCCGGTCCACGTTCAGACGCAGGGCCGGATTGGCCTGCTGCCAGCGCTGGGCCTCTTCCTTGATGAGCTTGCGCAGGGTGGCGCCGTCCGGCAGGTGCAGCTCGAAGCGGGCGGTCAGGTGGCGGATCTCGGGCGGGATCTCGATGGCGTGGCTGACAAAGACCAGGGTCCGCTTGCGTTCCTCGAAGGTCTGGGCGATCTCCTTGATGTGGCGCACCAGGATGGGGTCTTGCAGATAGGGGTGGAAGTCGAGCAGGAGATAGACGCCGGGGCCGCCGAGCTTGATGCGCTTCAAGGCATCGGCCGGATTGGACGTGTCGGGTTCGTGGCCGAATTCCACCTCGATGCGGCGCAGGCCGTCGGTGGCTGTCCACTGGAACAGGGGCCGGGTGCCCTTGATGCCGAGCCGGGTCAGCAACCGCAATAGACGCGCCTCCTCCAGGGTCTCGATCACCAGGATCGGGACGGGGGAGTTGAGCGTCAATTCGAGGTCGTGCAGTTCCTTCATGCGGCGGCTACAGCACCACCTGTGTGCCCAGCTCGATCACCCGGTTGGTGGGGATGCGGAAGAAACGCATGGCGTTCTGGGCGTTCCTGGCCATCCAGACGAAGATCCGCTCGCGCCAGAGGGCCATGCCAGGCAGCTTGCTGGGGATGATGGTCTCGCGGCTGAAGAAGAAGGAGGTCTCCAGCAGATTGAAGTTGCCGCCGCAGTCGGCACAGGCCGTCAGGGCCAGGGGGATGTGGGGTTCCTGCATGAAGCCGTAGTGCAGCAGGACCCGGTACATGTTTTCGCCCAGCTTCTTCATCTCGCTCCGCCGCTCCCTCGGGACATAGGGCACGTTGCTGCTCAACACGGTGACAAAGATCACGCGCTTGTGCAGCACCTTGTTGTGGTTCAGGTTGTGGAGCAGCGCATGGGGAACCACGTCGGGGTTGGAGTTCAGAAACACGGCAGTGCCGGGGACTCTGATGGGCGGGCTGGCTTCGAGGGCTTCGAGGAAGGGTTCCAGCTCCACGGAGGTGCTGAGGAGACGATCCCGGAGCAAGCGCCGTCCGCGCTGCCAAGTGGACAGGAGGGTGAAGACGGCAAGGCCGACGGCCAGGGGGAACCAGCCGCCGTGGGCGATCTTTAGCAGGTTCGCGCCAAAAAAGGAGAGATCGACGGCGAGGAAGCAGGCCAGACCGAAGATGGCGATCCAGCGGTTCCAGCGCCAGAGCGTCAACACCACCACAAAGCCCAGGATGGTGTCGATCGCCATGGTGGCGGTGACGGCCACGCCGTAGGCGGCGGCCAGGTGGCTGGAGCTTTGGAAGCCAAGTACCAGTAAGACAATGCCTGCTGCCAATGTCCAGTTGATGAAGGGGACATAGATCTGTCCGGCCGCATGCTGGGAGGTGTGGTGGATCTCCATCCGGGGCAGGTAGCCCAACTGGATCGCCTGGCGGGTCACGGAAAAGGCCCCGGAGATGACCGCCTGGGAGGCGATGATGGTCGCCGCCGTGGCCAGCGCGATCATGGGATAGATCAGGGAGTCCGGCGCCATTTTATAGAAGGGATTTTCCAAGGCCTCGGGGGTGGTGATGATCAGGGCACCCTGACCAAAATAGTTGAGCAGCAGCGCGGGCAGGACCAGGATGAACCAAGCCAGGCGTATGGGCTTCTTGCCGAAGTGGCCCATGTCCGCGTAAAGCGCTTCGGCCCCCGTCACGGCCAGCACTACTGCGCCGAGCGCCAGGAAGGCGTAGGCCTTGTGATGCAGGAAGAAATTCAAGGCATACCAGGGGTTGACCGCCTCCAGCACCGAGGGGACCTGAATGATCTTCAGCAGGCCAAGCCCGCCCAGGGTGAGGAACCAGATCACCATGACCGGTCCGAACAACACGCCCATTCGTGCGGTGCCACGGCGTTGCAGCATGAACAGGCCGATGAGAATGCCTAGCGCCAGGGGAATCACCAGTGGCGTGAGGGCAGGGGTGGCCACCTTCAGCCCCTCGACCGCCGAGAGCACCGAAATGGCGGGCGTGATGATGCCGTCGCCATAGAACAGCGCGGCGCCGAACAGGCCCAGCACCATCAGGAACCAACGGGCCCGGTGGTCTCCTGCGATCGAATTCTGCACCAGCGCCATCATGGCCATGATGCCCCCCTCTCCCTCGTTGTCGGCACGCATGATGAACACGACGTACTTCAAGGAGACCACGATAAAGAGAGACCAGAAGATCAGGGAGAGAATGCCGAGTACATTCTCAGGGGAAGGGAGGATGGGGTGGGGGCCGGCGAAGACCTCTTTCAGCGTATACAGGGGACTGGTGCCAATGTCCCCGTAAACCACACCCACGGCGCCCAGTGCAAGGGCCGTTGCGCTGCTGGGACCGGGTAGGCCCTTTTCTTCGGAGGAAGGCTGCATGCTTGACATCCAATTGATAGAGTGCCGCCCGAATATCGGGGCAAGCATTCTAAACAATCGGGCAGGAGTTTGCCCTGCTTTCCTCTCGGCCAGAGGTGCGCTGGATCAAGATCAACAGACAGGTCTGTCCACTCGTCCCTTCAGCGCACAAAAAAGAATAAGATTCACAGATCTACAACCCCCGAGCCCAGTGATGACAACGACAGAAAGCCAGATCGAACAAAGCCTGATCGACAAGCTAACCGATCTCAAATATAGCTACTGTCCGGACATCCGCGACCGCGCCACGCTGGAAGCCAACTTCCGCCAACACTTCGAGACGCTCAACCGAATTCATCTCACCGACAGCGAGTTTGCCCGCCTGCTGGATGGCATTGTCACCCCCGACGCCTTCTCCGCCGCCAAACACCTGCGCGAGCGCAACAGCTTCGAGCGCGACGACGGCACGCCGCTCTACTACACGCTGGTCAACATCAAGGACTGGTGCAAGAACAGCTTCGAGGTGGTCAATCAGCTCCGCATCAGCACCGACTACAGCCACCACCGTTACGACGTGATCCTGCTCATTAACGGCATTCCCGCCGTCCAGATCGAGCTGAAAACCCTGGCCATCAGCCCGCGCCGGGCCATGCAGCAGATCGTCGATTACAAGAACGACCCCGGCAACGGCTACGGCAAGACCCTGCTTTGTTTCCTGCAACTCTTCATCGTCAGCAACCGTAGCGACACCTGGTACTTCGCCAACAATAACAGCCGCCACTTCAGCTTCAACGCCGACGAGCGCTTCCTGCCGCTTTACCAGTTCGCGGATGTGGGCAACGCCAAGATCACCCATCTGGACAGCTTCGCCGATGCCTTTCTCGCCAAATGCACCCTGGGCGAGATGATCAGCCGCTACATGGTGCTGGTCGCCAGCGAGCAAAAGCTGATGATGATGCGGCCGTATCAAATCTATGCCGTCAAGGCGATAGTCGATTGCATCCACCAGCATTGTGGCAACGGCTACATCTGGCACACCACCGGCAGCGGCAAGACGCTCACCTCGTTCAAGGCCTCCACCCTGCTCAAGGACAACCCGGACATCGACAAATGCCTGTTCGTGGTGGATCGCAAAGACCTGGACCGGCAGACGCGCGAGGAATTCAACAAATTCCAGGAAGGCTGCGTCGAAGCCAACACCAATACCGAATCTCTGGTTCAGCGGCTACTCTCCGACGACTACGCCGACAAGGTGATTGTTACTACCATCCAGAAGCTCGGCCTGGCGCTGGATGGCACGAACAAGCGCAACTACAAGGAGCGTCTGGAGCCGCTGCGCGAGAGCCGCATGGTCTTCATCTTCGACGAATGCCACCGCTCGCAATTCGGCGAGAACCACCAGGCCATCAAGGAGTTTTTCCCCAACGCTCAGCTTTTCGGCTTCACCGGCACGCCCATCTTCGAGCAGAACGCCAGCGCCCAGCAGATCGAAGGCCAGCAGGCGAGCTACAAGACCACGGCGGACATCTTCCAGCAGCAACTGCACGCCTACACCATCACCCACGCCATCGAAGACCGCAACGTGCTGCGCTTCCATGTCGATTACTACAAGCCCGAGGGTAAGAACAAACCCAAGCTGGGCGAGGCGCTTGCCAAGCGCGCCATCGTCGAAGCCATCCTCGCCAAGCACGACGCCGCCACCGCCGGGCGCAAGTTCAACGCGGTTTTGGCAACGCAGTGCATCAACGATGCCATCGAATATCACGCCCTGTTCAAGACCATGCAGGCCGATAAACAGGCCGCCGACCCCGACTTCCAGCCGCTCAACATCGCCTGTGTTTTCTCACCCCCCGCCGAAGGCAACAAGGACGTGCAGCAGATTCAGGAAGACCTGCCGCAGGAAAAGATGGATAACGAACAGGAACCCGACAAGAAGAAGGCAGCCCTTAAGGCCATCATCGCCGACTACAACACCCAGTACGGCAGCAACCACAGCATCGGCGAATTCGATCTCTACTATCAGGACGTGCAAAAGCGCATCAAGGATCAGCAATACCCCAATGCCGATCTGCCGCACCGCCAGAAGATCGACATCACCCTCGTGGTGGACATGCTGCTCACCGGCTTCGATTCCAAATACCTGAACACCCTGTATGTGGACAAGAATCTCAAGTACCACGGTCTGATTCAGGCGTTTTCGCGCACCAACCGCGTGCTTAACGACACCAAGCCCTACGGCAACATCCTCGACTTCCGCCAGCAACGAGACGCCGTGGATACCGCCATCGGCCTCTTCTCCGGCCAGACCGCCAAGCCCGCCAAGGAAATCTGGCTGGTGGACAAGGCCCCGGTGGTCATCGACAAACTGCAAGCCGCCGTGCAAAAGCTCGCCGACTTCATGCAGTCACAAGGGCTGGCCAACACCCCCGACGACGTGCCCAAGCTCAAGGGCGATGCCGCGCGCGGCCAGTTCATCAACCTGTTCAAGGACGTGCAGCGTCTCAAGACCCAGCTCGACCAATACACCGACCTCACCGACGACAACCGGCAAGCCATCGAACAGATCGTGCCCAAGGACCAGTTGCAGGGCTTCAAGGGCGTCTATCTCGACACCGCCCAGCGCCTGAAAGCGCAACAAGACAAGGGCGACGACAAGACTGATCCGGAGGTGCAGCAGCTCGATTTCGAGTTCGTGCTGTTCGCCTCCGCCCTCATCGATTACGACTACATCATGGCGCTCATCACCCGCTACGCCAGCCAGACGCCGGGCAAGCAGAAGATGAGCCGCGCCGAGTTGATTGGCCTGATTGAATCCGATGCCAAGCTCATCGACGACCGCGAAGTCCTCACCGAATACATCGATAGCCTCGACACCCGCAAACCCCACACGGTGCAAGGCGTCCGCGAGGAATACGCCCAATACAAGGTAGCCAAAACCACCCAGGCCATCGCCGAAGTAGCCGCCAAACACGGCCTCGCCCCCGCCGCCCTGCAAGGCTTTGTAGACGGCATACTGCGCCGCATGATCTTCGACGGCGAACAACTGAGCGACCTCATGGCCCCGCTGCAACTGGGCTGGAAAGCCCGCACCCAAGCCGAACTGGCGCTGATGGCAGACCTCATCCCGCTGCTGCACAAACTCGCCCAGGGGCGCGAGATTTCGGGGCTGAGCGCGTATGAGTAGCCAGCTGACCACACAGATCAGGAGCACATAACATGGTGTTGCAGAACAAATTAAATATCACCAACCAAATCGAGCTGAACAAGGCCGAAGAAAAAATAAGCAAGCAGAAGGCCAAGCACCTATTTGAAAGCGGTGACATTGACTGCATGGAAATTGGCACCTTCAAAGGACTTGCACAAATTCATGCCTATTTATTCGGTGATATTTATGAATTTGCGGGAGAACTCCGTGATGTCAACCTCGCCAAAGGCAATTTTCGTTTTGCGCCGCTCATGTACTTGCCGCAATCGTTGGAACACATCAGCGCCATGCCGCAACAGTCGTTTGAGCAAATCATCGAGAAATATGTCGAGATGAATATCGCCCACCCCTTTCGCGAGGGCAATGGCCGCGCCACACGCATCTGGCTGGATCTGATACTCAAAAACGAAATCAACCGCGTGATTGACTGGAATGCCGTGGACAAGGACGACTATCTTTCGGCCATGGAGCGCAGCGTGGTGAAGGATGTGGAAATCAAGCACCTGCTCAAAGCCGCCTTGACCGAAAAGGTTAACGACCGTGAACTATTCATGAAGGGCATAGACATCAGCTATTACTACGAAGGCTATAGCGAATTCAGGGTTGAGGATTTGTAGGATGCCCGCGTCGATGAATAAACATAGCTGGGTGCCTAAACTGCGGTTTCCTGAGTTTCGGGAGGCGGGCGCGTGGGAGACTATTCCGCTTAGTCAGTTGGCAAAGCGCAGCACACAGAAAAACAGCCTTGATGAGTTAAACCGTGTGCTTACCAACTCCGCCGAATTCGGGGTGATTGACCAGAGGGACTACTTTGACAAGGACATAGCCAACCAAGACAATTTGGAAGGCTACTTTGTCGTCAAAAAAGGGGATTACGTTTACAACCCCCGCATCTCAACAATGGCCCCGGTGGGTCCAATTTCAAAGAACAATATCGAAACAGGGATTATGTCGCCCTTGTATACGGTCTTCCGATTCAGCAGCAGCGACAACGATTTTTACGCCTACTATTTCAAGACAACGGGCTGGCATCAATACATGCGGCAGGCATCCAGTACCGGTGCCAGGCATGACCGAATGGCCATCACAAATGGTGATTTCATGGCCATGCCCCTCCCCGTTACCTCACCAGAAGAACAACAAAAAATCGCCGACTGTCTCGCTTCCCTCGACGAACTGATTGCCCTGGAGGCGCAAAAGCTCGACACGCTCAAGACACACAAAAAAGGGCTGATGCAGCAGCTTTTCCCCGCCGAAGGCGAAACCCTGCCCAAACTGCGGTTTCCCGAGTTTCGGGAGGCGGGGCAGTGGGAGGAGAAGCGGCTGGGTGAAGTCGGAAGCGTGCGGATGTGTAAGCGAATTTTCAAAGAGCAAACCAACTCTCTTGGTGATATACCGTTTTGTAAAATTGGCACCTTTGGTGGTGTTCCAGACGCATATATTTCGCGAGAAATTTTTGAAAGCTATAGGAATAATTTTCCTTTTCCGAAAAATGGGGCCGTGCTTATTTCTGCCGCAGGAACAATTGGAAGGACGGTTCGCTATGAAGGTGAACTCGCGTATTTCCAGGACTCGAACATCGTTTGGCTCGATAACAACGAAAAATTAATTGCCGATAATTTTCTGTTTTATCTCTACCAATTGATTAATTGGGCACCAAGTGTCGGTGCTATTCAAAGGCTTTACAACGAGAATATTCTCGGAGCCCAAGTTAAATATCCAAGCATTCCCGAACAACAAAAAATCGCCGACTGCCTCGCATCCCTCGACGACCTCATCGCCGCCCAAACCCAAAAACTTGCCGCGCTCAAAGCCCATAAAAAAGGCCTGATGCAGCAGCTTTTCCCCGTGCTGGAAGAGGCACCCGCATGACAGCCCCCAAAATCCTCATCATCGCCGGCCCAAACGGCGCGGGGAAAACCACCTTCGCCCGCTCTTTCTTGCCGGAAGAGGCGCAATGCCCGCGCTTCATCAACGCCGATCTGATTGCCGCCGGTCTGTCGCCATTTGCGCCGGAGGCGGCGGCCATCCGGGCGGGACGGTTGATGCTTATGGAAATAGCGGCCTGCGTGCGGCGTAGCGAGAGCTTCGCCTTCGAGACCACGCTGTCCGGGCTGGCGTACCTGCGCCACATCTCGCAGTGGCGCGCTCAGGGCTATCAAGTTGCACTGTTTTTTCTGGCTCTACCCAATGCCGAAACCGCGATTGCGCGGGTGGCCGAGCGGGTGCGTCAGGGCGGGCACTTGATTCCGGAAGCGGTGATTCGCCGCCGTTTCGCGGACGGATTGCGCCACTTCGATCAAGACTACAAGCCTCGCGTCACTACCTGGGCAAAGTACGACAATGCAGGTGCCGAACCTTTCTTACTGGAATGGGGAGAAAACCAATGAACACGCAAGACGATATCGCTAACGCCCAAGACCCCGATTTGCGCGCCTCTCTTGCCGCCATGAGACGCGCCGCCCGTCTGGCCAGACAAACCGCCATACAGACCGACACGGGCATCGTGATTGTTGATAAAGGACAAATGGTTCGGATTTCTGCTGAAGAGCTACGCGAGAATGACAAGAAGAGCCTGCGCGGTGGCTTGAGTTCCTATGCCAATCCTGAGTTGATGGCGCAAGAACAAGACGCATGGCCGACGGAGGAAGGCGAAAAGTAATATGACCGAACTCGACCAAAAACAACTGGGCAATACCCTGTGGGGCATTGCCGACCAATTACGCGGGGCGATGAACGCGGACGACTTCCGCGATTACATGCTGTCCTTCCTGTTCCTGCGCTATCTGTCGGACAACTACGAGACGGCGTCGCAAAAGGAACTGGGGCCGGATTACCCGAAGTTGGATGCAGGCGACCGCCGCACGCCGCTGGCGGTGTGGTATGCGCAGAACCCGATTGATACCGCCGAATTTGAAAAGCAGATGCGCCGCAAGACGCATTACGTGATTCAACCCGCCTACCTGTGGGGCAGCATCGCGGAGCTGGCGCGCACGCAGGACGGGGAATTGCTGCACAGCCTGCAAAAGGGCTTCGATTACATCGAGAACGAATCCTTTGCCAGCACCTTTGGCGGGCTGTTCTCCGAGATCAATCTGAATTCGGAAAAGCTGGGCAAGGGCTACGAAGCGCGTAATGCCAAGCTATGCACCATCATCAAGGCGATTGCGGAGGGACTGGCGCATTTCTCCACCGACAAGGACAGGCTGGGCGATGCCTATGAATACCTGATCGGCCAGTTTGCCGCCGGTTCCGGGAAGAAGGCGGGCGAGTTCTACACACCGCAACAGATTTCCAGCATCTTGTCGGGCATCGTCACGCTGGACAGTCAGGAACCCGCCACGGGACCGAAAAAGCACCTGGACAGCGTATTCGACTTTGCCTGCGGCTCCGGCTCGCTGCTGCTGAATATTCGCAAACGACTGAAGGACGCGGGCGGCACCATCGGCAAGATCGCCGGGCAGGAAAAGAACATCACCACTTACAACCTGGCGCGCATGAACATGCTGCTGCACGGGGTGAAGGATTCCGAGTTCGAGATTTACCACGGCGACACGTTGACCAACGATTGGGACACGTTGCGCGAGATGAACCCGGCGCGGATGCCGAAGTTCGATGCCGTGGTGGCCAATCCGCCGTTCAGCTACCGCTGGGAGCCGACGGATGCACTCGGCGAGGACATGCGCTTCAAGAACTATGGCCTTGCCCCCAAGTCCGCCGCCGACTTCGCCTTTTTGCTGCACGGCTTTCATTACCTGAAGCCCGAAGGCGTGATGGCCATCATCCTGCCCCACGGCGTGCTGTTCCGTGGCGGCGCGGAGGAGCGCATCCGCACCAAGCTGCTGAAGGACGGCCACATCGACACGGTGATCGGCCTGCCCGCCAATCTGTTTTTCTCCACCGGCATTCCGGTGTGCATTCTGGTGTTGAAGAAATGCAAGAAGCCCGATGACGTGCTGTTCATCAACGCCGCCGAGCACTTCGAGAAAGGCAAGCGGCAAAACCGCCTGCTGCCGGAGCACATCGACAAGATCCTCTCCACCTATCAGTTCCGCCGCGAAGAAGAGCGCTACGCCCGCCGTGTGCCGATGGAAGAGATCGAAACTAACGGCTACAACCTGAATATTTCGCGCTATATCAGCACCGCCCTGGCCGAAGAAGAAATTGATCTTGGTGCGGTCAGTGCGGATTTGGTGGAATTAGAGAAGAAAATAGGGGCGACCACCAAGGCACACAACGAATTTCTCAAGGAACTTGGGTTGCCGCTTTTGCCTTAATTCTCAGGAGGCAAAATTTGTTACTGGGCTAGGCGGTATTCCCGCCGTAACCCAATGACTGAAATTAGAAGCGGTTAAGCCTGGATTCATCTGTTGGTAGGGAATGTCCGGATATTCCCATTTCTTGCGCCTAAATCCGTAGGTGCGAATAAATTCGCACCTACGGCCACGCTTTCCGAGGAATCTAGGTTAAACGCAGCCGGTGGGTTTGGGCAGAGCACCCCACTTGCAGATGAGCTTCATGGGGCCTTTCTTGAAGATGTCGTAGAGGCGCTTGCTGTCTACGCCCACCTCTTTCGAGAATTTGCGGATGGGGGGCACCACGCCGTTGGCGTCGTACATGGCGCGGGCTTTTCTGATCAGCTCTATGATCTCGTCGGTCATTTCGTAGCCCTCGTTCGAAGCCAGTTGGGCGGCAACCTCTTCCGACCAGTCGTCCCGATTGACCAGGAAGCCTTCGGCGTCTAATACCAGGTTCATCTCTCGCTCCATAATAGTTGATTAAATAACTCGGTTAAGTGAAATCTAAGGTTTACCGGCCCATAATACAACAGATAAAAAAAGGGGTTTGCCGGCCGGTTATCGCGGGATCGCCGCGAGGCTGTATGCTGGCGGCCGGTATGAAGCTGACACATCGGGGTGGTCAATGGAAAAGGCGGATATAGGTCTCATCGGACTGGCGGTCATGGGGCAGAACCTGGTCCTCAACATGAACGACCGGGGCTACCGGGTTGCGGTCCATAACCGGACGGCCGCCCGTGTGGACGAATTCCTGGCCGGACCGGCGCGGGGGACGGGGATCATGGGCGCCCGTTCCATCGAGGAGCTGGTGGGGCTTCTCAGGCCACCCCGCAAGATAATGATGATGGTGCGCGCCGGGGAGGCGGTGGATGAGCTGATCGGGCAACTTCTGCCTTGGCTGGAGCCGGGCGATCTCATCATCGACGGCGGCAACTCCCTGTTCAGGGACACGAACCGCCGGGTCGATGCCTTGGCGGAGCGGGGGATTCTCTACCTGGGGACAGGTATCTCCGGCGGAGAAGAGGGCGCCCGTCAGGGTCCCTCCATCATGCCGGGCGGTAATCCGGCGGCCTGGCCTCTGGTGAAGGGGTTGTTCCAGTCCATCGCCGCCCAGGTGGATGGGGAGCCCTGTTGCCATTGGGTCGGCGAAGGGGGCGCGGGGCATTATGTGAAGATGGTCCACAATGGCATCGAATACGGCGACATGCAGTTGATCTGCGAGGCCTACGACCTGATGCGGCGCGGCCTGGGGATGCCGGTGGAGCGGATTCAGGCGGTGTTCGAGACGTGGAACGGCGGCCTGCTCGATTCCTATCTGATCGAGATCACCGCCGAGATTCTCAATCGCCGGGAAGAGGGCGAGCCCCTCGTGGACAAGATCCTCGACAGCGCGGGTCAGAAGGGGACCGGCAAATGGACCGCCATCGACGCCCTGGAGCAGGGGGTGCCCCTGACCCTCATCGGCGAAGCGGTGCAGGCCCGTTTCCTCTCGGCCATGAAAGATGAGCGGCAGAGGGCGGCGGAGCGTCTGCCGGCCGGGACCATGCCCTTCGACGGGGATCTGGACGCCGCCGTTCGGCAGCTCCACGACGCCCTCTACGCCAGCAAGATCGTCTCCTACGCCCAGGGCTACATGCTCATGCGGCAGGCGGCCGGGGCCTACAGCTGGAATCTGCAATACGGCGATATCGCCCTGATGTGGCGCGGCGGCTGCATCATCCGCAGCCGTTTCCTGAGCCACATCAAGGCTGCCTTCGAGCGCAATCCTGGCCTGGAGAACCTGCTCCTGGACGGGTTCTTCACCGCGGAGATCGCCCGTTCCCTGGAGGGATGGCGCGGCACGGTCATGCGGGGCATCGGCCGGGGTATCCCTTTGCCGGCCATGTCCTCGGCCCTGAATTTCTATGACGGCTACCGTTCAGTCAGTCTCCCCGCCAATCTACTCCAGGCACAGCGCGATTACTTCGGCGCCCACGGCTACGAACGCATCGACCGACCGCGCGGCGAGTCCTTTCATACCCAGTGGTGAGAAGCGGTGAAAATATCCTCTGCGTACTGTTTCCCTTCAATATAGGTAACAACAGGAACTAGACGCCAAGCATCTTCATCGCCTTTGCCAGGGTATCCACCGACTCCTGATGGTTGCCAGCCTTGTGCAACCTTTCTCCCTCGGCGCGCAGCATCTTTACTTTCGACAACTCTTCGGCAGACAGCTTGGGATAGGCCGCCAGCGCCGCGTCGATCTTCTTCATATCCTGGGGGCAGTGGAACGCGAATGCCGGTGCGCTTGCCAATGCTAGGATAGTTATCAATGCAAATGTAGTGGTTTTCATGTTCATCATCTCTTGTATTGACCCGGGTATCCCCGTATCTCTACAGGCTAGCTTATAGACTATGAATTACTACTCGGAAACCGGGATTTCGGCATGATAATAACCATCCTGATTGGAACCTAATCTACAGTTTTCAGGTTCTGGTTATTGGTAAAGGCGCCCCTGCAATCGCACCCTTGAGTTCGCGATTTTCCCGATAGATATCAACCGCGCCTGGCTTCAAGGGTCTCCAGTACGCCGTCCCAGAAACGGATGCGGGCGCAGAGGGCCTCTTCCGCCGCCGCTTCGGCTTCCTGCACCTTGACGGGATCGCCCTCGCAGAGTTCGTTCAGCAGACTCAGCGACAGGGGGCCGTGGAAGTCTTCGTCCAGATGGATGTGGCGGTGGAGGTAATAGTGGAAGACGGGCGCCTGTTGCTCGTCGATCCGCATCTTCGCCAGAAACTCCCGGAACATGCCGGGGATGACATGCTCCCGGCCAAGGGCCAAGGCAGCCGCGACTTCATGGGCCTTGTCGCCCTTGATGAAGCCGAAGGTGGTGGTACAGAATCGGCGGGCCGGGGCGGGCACCAGGTCCGCTTGCAGGGCCTGGTCCAACCCTTGGTTGCGCACCAGGTCGAGAAAGCGATAGGGCATGTCACCGTCGGCGCCGATCTCCTTCATCGCCTGGCAATAGAGCTCGAAATGACTGGCGTGGGTGATGCCACCCTTGCCGTCGGGCGCCTCGTCCGACTCCTCTTCCAGCACCAGTTGGTTGATGAAGAACCGGGTCGCGGGCGAGGGCGTGGGCAGCCAAGGCACGCAGATGGGGGCGGCGCGGTTTTGCAGATATTTGACCAGCGACATGAAATCCCACACGGAAAAGACGTGGTGGGACATGAAGAGGCGCAGGTCATCCACCCCGCGCAGGGCGGAGTAGACGGGGTGGTTGTTGAGTTCTTGCTGGATGCCGCTGATGACGGCCGGATCGAAACGTGCCATGGGGTGGCTCCACTATTGAAGAAGCCCCGGATACTAACGCAGCGGCAGCGGGTTGGGCACTGAGAATTCCCGCCCTCGGCTTCTCACCCCAGGCGGCCGGGAATCCAGAGCGAGAGCGCGGGGATATAGGTGATCATGATGACGGAGACCGCCAGCAGCAGGAGCCAGGGCAGGGTCGCCCGGAATAGCTCCACGATGGGGCGTTTGAAGCGGTAGCTGGCGATGAAGAGGTCTATGCCCACCGGCGGGGTCAGGTAGCCGAGCTGGAGGTTGGCCAGAAAGATGATGCCGAAGTGGACCGGGTCGATCTCGTACCCGACGGCCATGGGCAGGAGCAGGGGCACGATAAGGACGACGGAGGAAAAGATGTCCAGCATGGTGCCCAGGATCAGCAGGAACAGGTTCAGCAACAGGGGGGGTGTCCAGGTTTTCAAGGGCGATGGTAAGGGTTTCCTCGCGTAGGAGGAGGCGGCTGTTGCCACGATGGGTGACACTAAAGATTCAGACCTGTCGCGCCCCGTGATCCGCATTATCGGCGCCAGCTATTGGCGCCAGGGAAAAGTCATTTACGGGCGCGAAAATCAAATACAGTGATGCCCCTCTGGGCAAGACACAGGCGGTTCCAGACTTTCTTTCCCCTCCGGCCGATTTGGCTTTTCGTGAAGAAGGCGTCAAAGTGACCCTGGACTTGCGCAGGAAGAGCGTCGAGTTTTTCAAGTCCGAAGCGACAAAGCTCACACCCAGTATCAGCGCATGATTCGCTGGCTCCTCAATGCCTATGTCGATTTCCAGGCACTGTCACGGGATTGATGTTGGCGGGCTTCCTGCCAACTACCGCAATTCCCGCACCTCAATCCGGCGCGACCGGGCAGCCGATTCAACCCCGCCCGGCTGGCCCGGACTCCACCGTTCCCGTGGTCGGCTTGGGCTGTTGCAACCAGATCACCAGGATCAAAGCCGCGCCAAAGAGCATCTGCCGCACGTTGGCCGCGATACCGCCGGGCAGGCCGACAAAGCGCAACGCCTCGGCACAAGGATCATGAACGCCGACCTCCGGCTGCCGTTGACTACCTGAGTAGTTAGTGCGCCAGCATAAGCTGGCAGATCGTAGTTGATGAAAGTTCAATACAGAGAAGAAATGGCGAATCACTCTGACCCCGAGTCATGCGTTGCACATCGTGAGGTGTGGGGCGAAGCGTTGGCAGG
>Ga0208863_1000578_pt1 | contig 32687 bp, 25 predicted proteins | sample RifOxyD3_FD_184040 | JGI IMG/M metagenome (GOLD analysis project Ga0208863, IMG submission 184040) | Soil microbial communities from Rifle, Colorado - Rifle Oxygen_injection D3 (SPAdes) | ecosystem: Environmental > Terrestrial > Deep subsurface > Rock core/Sediment | place: Rifle, Colorado...
CTTATCCAAAAGTTATTGATGTTGAAAATAGTGTGACTGTTTTAGATGATATGATTGATGTTTTTTATAAGCTTATGGAAAAAAAAGCAAGTGGTATTTTCCATGTTACTAATCCTGGTACTTTGAAACATAGAGAGACTATTGCTCTTTATGAAGAATTAGTTGATCCAAGTCATACTAATGAATGGATTAGTGGAGAAGATTTGGTCAAACAAGGTTTGGCTACCAAGACTAGATCAAACAATTTTCTTGCATCAGAAAATTTGGAAAAATTTGGAATTCAGATGCGCGATGTTCATGTTGCTATTCGTGATACTATGGAAAAGTATGCCAAAGCTAAAAAAGAAGGAATAGAAAGAGGTGAAGGAGAAGTTTCGATGGTTTGTTAAGTAATTTTTTTATTATGCCAAAAAAACCAGAATTAGAAAAAGGATCTGATAAGGATTTCGTCGCCAGAGAATCAGATTTTTTTGATGCACAGTATGAGGATGGTAGACCCTCAGTTGAAGTCACAAAGGAAATTCCAGGAAGTATTGTAGATAGAGAAACAGAAGTAGCTAGAATACAAGATGATATTTCACAAATGGATTCTGATAGTGGTGATGATAAACATGGTTACAAAATGGTAAATGGAAAAATTATTTTACAACCTGAACAAAAACAAGAGTTGTTGCAACATGTAGTGGACTTTAAATCAGAAGTCGGTTTTGTTGCTCCTGCTTTAATAAAAGGTAACAAAACGGCGACAGAATATGATTCAAAAGTTGCCAATTTTAGTACACGTACTAAGATAGTCGAATTAGCAGATGGTAGTAAATTTTTTGTTATAAATAATTATAGTACTTCTTTTATTCATCGTGGTTTAGATAGTTTCATGAAAAAAATGACTGGTACGAGAATGGCAAAATGTAAATCAAGAGATTGGAAAGACATTTTTGAAGAACGTAGTAGAATACCTGTATTGGATATTGTCGAACCAAATGTTGTGGTTTTACCATTTATACCAAATGTTAATGCTTATGATCTTTTTGCAAATAGAGGTGATATAACAGATTTTGGTGAATGTGAATATGCCAAAGATATTGATAATGAAGGTTTATTGGAAATAGTAAATAAAATAGTAAGAGAAGTAAAAAAAATGCATGAGGCTGAACCACCTGTAACTTGGGGAGAATTAATTCTTCCAAATATAATTGTGGATAAAGATCAAGAAGTACATATTTGTGATCCAGAAACACAATATAAAAAAGATGTTCCACTTTTGGAACAAAAGGCACGTGATTTATTTGATCTGATTATTTCATCGTCTTCAGCTATGGCAAATAAAAATGGTGTGGAACATCGTAAGACTATAGAAAATATTTTAGGTGAATATGGAGATAATGATGTCTTAAGTGAATTAGCAAGACTTTCAAATGAAAAGACTAAATTACTTCACAAATTATTTTTTGGGTATACACAAGTTAGGTTAGGTTTAAGTGGTAAGAAAGAATTTGAAGAGATTAAGAAAAAAATTGTGGAAGTAATAAATAGTTTTAATTCATAAATTTTTAAATAATTTTGTATGTCAATAGAAACACTAAATATTGAGAGTATTCCAACTACAGAAGATGGACCAGATAAAAAAGTTTTAGATGAATATGACGTTGTGTCAAGAAGAAAGACTAAAATGGATACTCGTGAAAGACATGATTACGACGCAAAAGAAAAAGAAATACGTGAGTATATAATGGATTTAGAAACTAGATATGATTTGAAAAAGTTTTTGAAAGTAGAAAATTATACTGTTTTGGATATTAAAGCTAAGATTGGTTTTTTAGAAGAGAAATTAAGCACTCTTCGTCAGGAAAGATTGAAAAAAGATATTGAATTTAAACACATGAACTTGCGTGCTTGGTATGAGGAGCGTGTAAATATTATGATAGGTATGTTGGAAGGTGCTATTATAGCACTGGAATCATTAAATTAGTAAATATCTTCTCGAAAAGAACAACTCAAAAAAAAGTTGTTTTTTTGTGCTTGATTTTTAGTTTAAAATAGGCTAGAATTGATAATATAAGAAAGACTTTATATAATTGTCTATGTATTTTAATTACGAGATTTTATCTTAAGAAACCTGCCTGCCGGCAGGCAGGGATCCTTCCCTGTCGTATTCGTCGGCTCAGGATGAATTGTCCTATGAACCTATCCATCATCACCGTAACCTGGAACAATGAAAAGCAATTAGAAAGGCAACTGAAGTCTGTAGTTTCTGGTTGCAAAAATCTTGAATTTGAGCAAATTGTGGTAGACAATGCCTCAGCTGATAAAACTGTCGAAATTGTTAAGACTATGTCAAATGTCAAAGTAATTGTAAATACAGAAAATAAAGGTTTTTCTCATGCTAATAATCAAGGTGTAGAAATTAGTAGTGGTGAATACTTATTGTTTTTGAATCCTGATATGAAAGTAGAAGAAGGAAGCTTGGATGTAATTGTTGACTGGCTGGAAAAAAGAAAAGATGTGGGAATTGTTAGTCCAAGATTGGTTGATGAAAATGGCAAATTAAATGAAGACGCGAAGCCACGCAGATTGCCAAGAGTATGGGAACAAGTTGCGCTTATTTTGAAATTACCACATATTTTTCCAAAAATGATGGACAAATATTTGATGAAAGATTTTGATGGTGATAAAGAACAAGAAGTTGACTCAGTGCGTGGTTCTTTTATGCTGATGCGACGTGAAGTGGTGGAGAAACTAGGATTTGCCTTTGACCCGAGATATTATATTTGGTATGAAGATGTAGATATTTGCCGTGAGGTAACAAAAATGGGACTAAAAGTAATGTACAGCCCGGTGATTACGGCTGTAGACTATGTTGGTCAAAGTTTCAAGGCGCAAGAGAGTATGTGGAAGCAAAAGAATTTTACCAGAAGTATGCTGACTTATTTTCAGAAATGGGAAGCGTGGTATAAGTGGATGTGGATTTGGTTGGCGAGACCAATTGGTATTCTATTAGTATATTTGAAAAATAAAAATTGTTTATTTATTATTGATTTTTTTGTAATTCTAATTACAATAGTATTTGTTTTTCGTTATAATAACTTATTTTTTTGGACAATTGATGGTTTAGCTGTGTTAGGTTCTATTATATTTTTTTTAGTTAGTATTCATACATTTAGTAAAAAACGTAAAATACTTAGTGTTGTATTAATTTTTGCTTCGTTAATATCTTTATTGGTCAGTCTATGGTCTGGTTACCAATCTAGGGACACAAAATTTCAAATTATTGATCTTAAAATATCAAAAGAAAATGAATATTATGTTTATAAATATAAGTTAAAATCAGATGGTGTAAGGACAATACCAAAGTTTGAAATAGCCTTTTGTCCTGATTTGCCAATAGATTATGTAGGAATTAATAATGAACAAGATATTCGTTATTCGGAAGAACTTATTTGTTCAAATGGCAACTATGGTGGAAAAAGATTTGTTAATTTTGAACCTAGAGATGTAGAAATAATTGTTAGAACTAAAAATATAATTGATGGTTATTATATTAGTCCAATGAAATAAATTTATATATTATTATGAAAGAAAAATTATCAGTACACTTAGTCACTTGGAACGGAAGCAAATACATTCCTTATCTTTTTGATTCTCTAAAAAAACAAACTTTTTCTGATTGGAAGTTGGTAATATTGGATAATGGTTCAGAAGATGACACGGTAGCTATGATAAAAAAAGAGCTAACAGACAATAGATTACAGACTACTGATTCTTTTGTTGATGTTGAATTTATTGAGAAAAAACAAAATCTTGGCTTTGCTGGAGGACACAATTTTTTATTTCAAAAAATGACAAATAGTGAACAAGGAACAGAGTATTTTTTATTGCTCAATCAAGACATGTATTTACAGCCAGATGTTTTTGAGAAACTTGTAAAATTTCTTAATGAAAATAAAGACGTTGCTTCTGTTACTCCAAGACTTATGAAATGGAATTTTAGTCAAATAGATATTGATTTTTCTGAAAGCTTAACAAATTATGTAGATTCATTGGGTTTGAAAATAATGAAAAATAGACGTGTGGTTGAAAAATATGTAGGCAAAGATTGGGATGAAAAAAAAGCCAAAATGGAATTGTCTTTTCGTACTCAAGATGAAGCTTTGGAGGTTTTTGGTGTGTCTGGTGCTTTGCCAATGTACCGAAGAAAGGCTATTGAAAAAGTTCAATTTTCAGATGGTAACTTCTTTGATAATTTGTACGAATCTTATAAAGAAGATGTGGATTTGTCTTGGCGTTTGCGTTTGTCTGGTTTCAAATCTTTTGTTTTGTTAGATGCTGTTACTTATCATGATAGATCAGCTGGAGGTCAAGAAAGACTAGGGGACAAGACTTCTGCTGAAAATAAGAAAAATCAATCAGCTTTGGTCAAGTATCATAGTTACAAAAATCATCTAATGACACTTTACAAAAATGAATATGGAAAGAATTTTAGTCTTGATTTTTTGTTTATAATATGGTATGAATTAAAGAAGTTTGTTTACTTTTTATTGTTTGATAGGAAGGTCTTAAAAGGCTTGTCTGTCATTTGGGAAAATAGAAAATTATTGAAACAAAGTAGAGAAGAAGTAAAACAAATGAGGAATGTAAGTTATAAAGAATTAAGAATATGGTGGAAATAATATGAAACCAAAGATTTTATTGTTATTTGCTGGTGGTACTATTGGTATGGTGCCAAATCCAAAAACTGGTGCTTTGCAACCTGCTCAGTCAGCACTTGAAGTATTGAATAATATACCAGAACTAAATGAAATCGCTGATATTGATTTTGAATTGGTAGTAAATGTAGATAGTTCAAACATGGTACCTGATCATTGGATCAAGCTCGCAAAGCGTATCTTAGAAAAGTATCATGATTATGACGGTTTTGTGGTAGCTCAAGGGACTGATACTATGGCTTATTCAGCCAGTGCTTTGTCTTATGCTTTGGGGAATTTGGGGAAACCAGTTGTTTTTACAGGTTCACTTATACCACTTTTAGAAATTGGATCTGATGCGCGTAATAATTTGCTTTATGCGTGTATGACAGCAGGATTAAATATTGCTGAAGTTTGTATCGTATTGTCAAATCAGATATTGCGAGGTAATAGATCCAAAAAACATCATGAATCTTTTGTTGCAGCTTTTCATTCACCAAATTTTCCTGAATTGGGAGAGCTTGGCAGACCTATTGTTCTCAATGACTGGTGTCGTAAGAGACATAGTGGTGAATTGAATGCTAAAATAAATTTTGACAAACGTATTGTGGTGCTAAAATTATTTCCTGGTTTTAATCCTGAAATTTTGGAACATTTGCTTTCTCTAGATATTCGCGCTATTGTGATTGAAGGATTTGGTCCTGGTAATGTGCCTTTTTTGGAAACATCAATTATCCCTGGAATTATCAAAGCACGTGAAAAAAATATTGTAGTACTCATAGCCAATCAGATGGAAAGAGGAAAGACTCATTTGGAAGCATATGAAGCTGGTCTGAAGGCAAAGGAAGCTGGCGCAATCTCAGCTCATGATATGACGACAGAAGCTGCTGTGACTAAGCTTATGTGGGCTTTGTCACAAGCAAACACTATAGAAGAAATAAATAATATCATGTCTAATAATATTGCAGGCGAATTAATATAATTTTATGAAAGATATAAACATTGTATTTGTAAATTACAAAAGAAGAGATGATATAAGTCAAGCCATTGCTTCGTTGTTTTTGGATATCCAAAATTGTAAATATGATGTGCAAATTACGGTAGTAGATAATTCCTTGAATGAAGATAAAATAAAAGAAGAATTCGAAAGTAAATTCCCACAAGTAAATTATGTAGATGCGGGAGGTAATGTTGGTTTTGGTAAAGGTAATAATCTGGGTTTTAGAAATACGGAAGCACGTTATTATTTTGCTATGAATCCTGATACTTTGATTCCAGAAAATTCTAGAACGATTGAAAGAATTGTTGAATTCATGGATAGTCATCCTAAGATTGCTTGTATTGGTCCAAAGCTTTTGCATATGGATGATACATTGCAATATACTTGCTACCGTTTTGATTTACCATCTATTCTTATCAAACCTTTGAAACAAATAAATTTTGATAAAAAATATAAGTGGGTGAAGAAGCATGCTGACAAATTGGAAATGAAAGATTTTGATCATAATTCTACTCGTCCTGTAGATTGGGTTTTGGGAGCCGCTATGATTGTACGCAAAGAAGTTGCTGATGATATTGGGTTTTTTGATGAAAAATATTTTATGTATCTTGAAGATGCTGATTGGTGTCATCGTATGTGGGAAAAAAATTATCCAGTTTATTATGTACATGACATAATAATAAAGCATGTACATACACGTGAGTCTGCCAAAGTGCCAGGACTTTTCAAAGCAATATTTAAAAATAAATTAGCTCGTATTCATGCGAATAGTTGGGTTAAATATTTGTGGAAGTGGAAACATAATCACAAATATTATCAAAGTTCATTTCGATGAGGAGTTAGACGACGAAGAGAAATCTTTTTAAAATAATTATATTTTTTATGATAAGTAGGAGGGGAAAATATTATTATGTTTATATTGTTGCTAGTATTAATAGAGTAATTTATATTGGTTTTACTGATTGTCTATGGTTAAGAGTAAAAGAACATAAAGAAGGTAAATTTGATAATGCTTTTTCAAAAAGATATAAAACAAATAAATTAGTATATTGGGAATATTATGATAATTGTAATGGAGCTTTTCAAAGGGAAAGACAAATTAAAAAATGGAATAGAAATAAAAAGGTCTTGTTAATTGAAAAAAATAATCCAAATTGGTTAGATTTGTATAATGATTCTATGATTTTATCTTCACTTAAATAATAATTTTTTATAAAATATGAACATATTAAATAAAGATTCCTCGCTTCAGGCTCGGAATGAAGGTGATTATCCTAAAATTGCCATCGTCTATCTTTTGTATTATCACAATGAATCTTATATAAATAATTTGGTATCTGCTTTGAAAAAAATAACTTATCCAAAAGATAAATTGGAATTAGTTATTGTAGCTAACAATCACGAAAAGGATGGTAGTTTTGTGCATTATATAAACGATGCTGTGATGCCACTTTCTGGTATAGAAATTCCGCATACCACACTTATTGCCAATCAAGAAAATTTAGGTTTTTCTGCTGGTAATAATCAAGGTGCTAATTGGGCGGTAGAAAATGGTTTTGATTATGTTTTTTTTCATAACAATGATGGCTTCTTAGCGTTGAATGCCATTGAACCCTTGGTAGAAACTTTGGAGAGTGATAAAAAAATTGCGATAGCTCAATCTTTGGTGTTGCTTTATCCAGAAACAGATTTAGTAAATAGTATTGGTAATTCTTTCCATTATCTTGGTTTTGGTTTTGCTGGTGGTTATCGACAAAGAATAAAAGATATTGAATTACCAAAAGTAAAAGAAGTGGATTATGCCAGTGGTGCTGCTTTTATGATAAGTACCGAACTTATAAAAAAATATGGAGCTTGGGATAGTGATTTTTATATTTATCATGAGGATTTGGATTGGGGACTTCGTATGCGTAGTCTAGGGCTTAAGTTAGTCATGGTCAAAGATTCTGTTTTTTACCATCAATATCAATTTTCTCGTAGTATTATGAAATTTTATTGGATGGAGAGAAATCGTCATGCTGTAATGCTTATGTATTTCAAATGGCCAACTTTATTATTATTAGCTCCAATGGCTATTGTTTTAGAATTTGGTCTATGGTTTTTTGCTTTCAAAAATGGTTATGCGGGGAAAAGATGGGAAGTTTATAAATATTGGTTGAATTTTAAAAATTGGTCTATTTGGCTCAACAAAAGAAAACAAATTCAAACAACTAGAAAAGTAACTGACAGAGAAATGTTGCGTCATAGTGTGGCTGAAATTGTTTTTCAAGATTCTTCTACTGACAATTTTTTGGTAAAATATGTAGCTAATCCTGTTATGAAAGCTTATTATTATGTGGTTGTAAGGGGATTGATTTGGTGGTAGACACTGATTACACTGATTTTTGATGATTTCACAGATTATGTTTAAAAAGAGAATAATTTGATTACAAAAATAATTGGTGTAGATAATAAAATATCAATGATAATATATAAGGGTATAAAAAATATTAATTAAAAGTAAATATTTTAAAGAGAAGTTTATCAATTTAATTTCAGTGTAATCTTTTAAAATCAATGTAATCAGTGTTATATGAAGATTAAAAAAGCTATCCTAACTGGTGGTGGACGTGCAACTCGTCTGCATCCTATCACTACGACAATCAACAAACATCTGTTACCGTTGGCCAATAAGCCGATGATTTTTCATGCTATTGAAAAAGCAGTAGAAGCTGGTATTGAAGAAATTTTTATCAATACCAATCCTGGTGAAAAAGATTTGGAAAATTATATTGGCGATGGTGGTCATTGGGGTATTAAGATCAAATTTTTTGAACAAACTGGTGGCCCTCAAGGCATTGCTCATGTGGTAAATGAAGCCAAACAATTTATTGGGGATGATCCTTTTATGTTTTACTTGTCTGATAATATTATTTTGGGAAGTATCAGGCCAATGTTTGAAGAATTTGAAAAAGGAAATTATGATTGTATGCTTGCTTTGTCAGAAGTGCCTGATCCACAAAGATTTGGTGTACCAATTTTTGATGAAAATAATAAACTTATTGATGTTTTGGAAAAACCAGCCAATCCACAAAACAATTTTGCTGTGACTGGAATTTATTTGTATGGTCCAAAATTATTTTTTGAGACTTTTGAGAAAATTGAAAAAAGTGATAGGGGAGAGTATGAAATTTCTAGTATCCATTCACATTTTCTGAAAAATAACAAAAACGTTGGTTACAAAGAAATAACTGGCTGGTGGAAAGATACTGGTAAAATAAATGACATGCTTATTGCAAGTAAGCTTTTACTTGAAGAAATGCCAGAAAATGAATTTGTAAATCATGGTGTTTTGGAACCTGGTGTGCAATTGAATGGCAAGGTACATGTTGGTATGGGTTCAAAAATTTCCAATGGTGTAATATTAAATGGTCCTGTCATTATTGGAGAAAATTGTTTACTTGAAAATTGTGAAATAGGACCAAATACTACTATTGGTCCTGGTTGTGAGATACGACAAGCAATAATATCTGATTCTATAATTTTAGACAATACTTTGATAGATGCTGATTTGGATATTCGCGAAAGTCTAATTGGTAAAAATGTTAAAATAATCAAAAAACCTGCTGGTTTAGGCAGGAATATGGTTATTGGAGACAAGACTATCGTGGAAATTTAAAGATCCAAAAAATATAGATTGCCTTCAGTAGAGGCATAAAATATTTTTTTGTATTTTTTGTTTAGGTAAAAGATTTGATTTTTTTGTTCCAAGAGTGGTATTTGTAAATATTTATCTACATCCAAAACTCGCATTGAATTTTCAGTTGACACCACATATAAACTTCCTTCATTTAATATTTGGAGGTTTTTTATTTTTTCCCCGCTACGATATTGTAGATTTATAGTGCCATTTTCTTGTAGTTCAGTGATTTCCCACTCAGAATAAATTATCCAAGATTTTTTGTCTGAATTGAATAATATTGTTTCGCCATTTATATTGTTTGTTTTTTCTGTTTCAGTGTTATATACGAAGTAGCCATTATTGCCTTTAGCTATAATTCTTTGTTGATTTATGTCTATTATATTTGTTATATTTTCTTGTAGGTTATAAGTTTCTTTATTATTTGTTAAAAGATTATTATTATAGACCCAGATATCTTGATTTTTATCTATATACCAGTTGGTAGTGGACACAAAGTCAGTGATTATCTTTTTTTCTCCATTTTCAGAAACAGAGAACAACTGATTTGTGTCTTCTAGTATAAGCGGAGTGGATTTATTATCTTGCCATTGTATCTTTTCTTCTTGAGGAAAGGTTATGGTAGACTGTTGATTTTTGTTCAAGTTATAAAGAAATATTTCTTTTTGATTGTTTTCTTCTATTATCAAATACACAAATTCATGGAAGGGTGAAATTGAATAAGAATTTATGTCAATGTTGTTGAGCAGTGTAGTGGTAGTATTATTTTTTAAATTAAAATATATTAGGTTGTGTCTATCATTTTCTGCTTGAGTTATCAGCAAGACATTATCAGATTTTTCAGTTCCCAAAATATTTTGAATGTTGGATAAGTTTGCGGGGGTAGGTAAGTTGTCTTGTAAAAGTTCAAAGTAATTGATATAAGTCGTTTGTTTGCTTATCACGCTTATATTTTTTTCCCAAGTTTTGTAACCTTCTTTTTTTATAGTCAAAAGATAGGTATCAGGGAAAAGTGAAATATTAAAAGGTAGGCTTTGAAAAATAAGTTCGCCATTTATATAGACTTCTGAATTTCTAGGAGAGATGTCGATATTTAAAAGACCTGTTTGTATTATTTTTTTATTTTTGAAGTCATAGCGATAACCTGAGGCATAAGTGATAAGCAATGGAGAAATAACAAAAAAAGAACTGATGAGTGTCAGCATAATTGATATTCTGATTGGTCTTGTTAGACGTGTCTTGAATAGTTTTTCGTGTTTTTTGATCATGTTTGCCTTTTAGCTTATTTTACGGTATAATCATAGCGTATTTTTATATATTTATCAAATTTTATATATGGCTAAATTCATTGTTGAGGGAGGTAATAAATTGTCAGGTAATCTGTCAGTCAATACAGCCAAAAATTCTGCAGTAGCGATACTTTGCGCTAGTTTGATGATAAAAGGTAAAACAGTACTTTATGATATGCCTCGTATTGAGGAAGTGTATCGTATTTTGGAAATACTTACTAGTATCGGTGTAAAAATTGCATGGCTTGATGAACATACTTTGTCTCTGGATACTTCCGCCAAATTACAAATGGACAAAATTGACAAAAAAGCTACAGAAATAACACGTTCATCTCTTATGCTTTTGGGTGCTTTAGCTGCTCGTGAAAAAGAATTTAAGATTTACAAATCGGGTGGTTGTCGTCTTGGTGAGCGTACTGTCAAGCCACATTTATTTGCTTTGGAACAATTTGGTGTTAGTGTTGTTTCCAAAAATAAATATTATGATGTCAAAAATAAGCCTTTGACCTCAGCTGACATTGTCATGTATGAATCAGGAGACACACCAACCGAAAATGCTATTATGGCAGCGGTACTCGCACCGGGAGTTACTACTATCAAATTTGCTTCTTCCAATTATATGGTGCAAGATTTGTGTTATTTTTTGCAATCAGCTGGTGCTAAGATTGAAGGTATTGGTAATACAACTTTGAAAATTACTGGTGTTAAAAAATTACAATCAATAAAAAATTATCCAATTATTCCAGATCCTATTGAAGCTATGACATTTATTGCTTTGGCTATTACTACCAAATCAGAAATGACTATCAAAAATTGTCCAATGGATTTTCTTGAATTGGAAATGGAAAAGCTTCGTGTCATGGGACAAAAATTTCAAATAAAAGATAGACGTAAATCAGCTAACGGTAAATTTGATATTGTGGATATCAAATTTGCAGTATCTGAATTACAAGCTTTGCCTGATAAAATTTATGGTAGTCCTTTTCCAGGATTGAATATTGATAATCTTCCACTGTTTGTACCAATTTTGACTCAAGCCAAAGGTAGAACTCTTGTTCATGATTGGGTTTATGAAAATAGAGCAATTTATTTTCTTGATTTTCAAAAATTAGGAGCTAATCTCACTTTACTCGATCCACACCGTGTCTTTGTCGAAGGTCCAACTAAGCTTAGGGGTAGCGAACTTATGTGTCCTCCGGCTATCAGACCTGCTGTTGCTTTACTTGTAGCCATGGTTGCTGCCACAGGAAAATCTGTGATGCGCAATTCTTATACTATTGAACGTGGTTATGAAGATTTGGCAGGTAGACTTGCAAAAGTTGGTGTGAAAATAACTTATGAAGAATAAATTATGTCAAAAAGAAAAATTTTAAATATAGTCTTGTTTGTTGTTTTTGTTTTATCTGTTTTTTCACTTGGTTTTTTTATTGGTATTGGTAAAAATATAAGTAGTAGTTTGGTAAATTCTAGTGGAAATGTAGATATTACAAAAGTATTGAATTTGTATGGTAAAAGTCGTTCTGATAAAGTGGATTTCAATCAGTATTGGGATATCTGGAATAAAATTAAAAAAAATTATGTTAAACAACCTGTAGATGATGTATCTCTTTTCTATTCTTCTTTAGAAGGTTTAGTCAAAGGTTTGAATGATCCTTATTCAATTTATTTTCCACCAGAAAAAGCTAAAAGTTTTGTAAGTGAGTTGTCTGGTGCTTTTGAAGGTATTGGCGCTGAAATAGGTATCCGTGATAGTAAATTGACAGTTATTTCTCCTTTGGATGGTTCTCCTGCTGAAAAAGCTGGTTTGAAAGCTGGAGACACTATTTTGGCAGTCGATAAAGAAGATGTGACATCCCTTAGTGTGGAAGAAGTAGTTACAAAAATTCGTGGTCCAAAACAAACTAAAGTTATTTTGACAATTGAACGTGGAGAAAACACTCAATCTCAAGATATAGAAATTATGCGTGATAATATTGACTTACCTTCTATTAAGTGGGAAGATAAAGGTAATGGTATTATTTATTTGAGAGTTAGTTTTTTCAATGATAATACTTGGGGTGAGTTTGACAAGGCTGTAAAAGATATCATGCTCAAATCTCCAAAAAATATTGTTCTTGATTTGCGTGGTAATCCTGGAGGTTATTTGGATACTTCAGTAAAAGTAGCAGCTGAATGGCTGACTAAAGATCAAGGTGTCGTAGTTTCTGAAAAAATGAATGATGGTACTACTAAAGAATATAAATCTAATGAAGGTAAACATCGTTTTGTGGGTATTCCAACTATTATTTTGGTAGATGAAGGTACTGCTTCTGGTTCAGAAATTGTGACAGGTGCTTTACAAGATTATGCTATTGCTACTGTAGTTGGTAAAACTACTTATGGCAAGGGATCTGTTCAAGAATTTGAAATTTTGCCAGATGGTTCAGCACTCAAAATTACTATTGCAGAGTGGTATACTCCAAAAAATCGTCAAATAAATAAAGTAGGTCTTGAACCAGATGTTGTTTTGGAGACTGATATGTTTGTACAAAAAGAAAATACCAAAGGTGACAAAGCTGATGATTATATTGATAAAGGTATGGAAAAGGCTTTGGAAATAATCAATTCCTTGTAATAAAATTATTGATTTAAACAAAATTATTTATATGTTCTCTGGAATTGTATTACATGGTGATGGCGTAGCTAAAAATTTTGGTTTTCCTACTGCCAATATTGATTGTAAAATAAAAAGTTGTACTAAGGTAGCTACAGGTGTTTTTGCTGCAACTACTACTATGGACAGCAAAAAATATAACAGTGCTTTAATAATTATTCCCAAAGGTAATTCTTATAAGTTTGAAGTACATATTTTGGATTTTAATGAAAATTTGTATGGTAAATATTTGGAAGTTGATCTAGTACAAAAAGTAAGTGAGATAGAAAAGTATGATTCACATGAAGAATTGTTAGAAAAAATAAAACATGATATTGAAATGGTAAAGGAAGTTTTTGCTGGTAGAGATTAGTCTTAATTTATCAAATAGACAAATATTATTTTGTCTTAAACAAAATATTTTATGAAAAAAAGTATTTTAGTTTTGTCTGTCTTTTCTGCTTTCCTACTTTTGGGAGCAGGTTGTAGTAGTGTCTCAGATGATAATACAATGTCTTCTGACAATGTAAATTCTGGTGACAAAATATCAGAAAAAAGTTTAGTAGTAGTAGATAGTGATGGTGTAGCTAGTATAGATAATACTGTTTTTTTTGAAGAATTGGGCAAAAATTTTGGTGCCAAAGCGACACAAGGTGACATAATGGCTTTGCCATATATGTATGAATCAGAAAAAATGGCAGAAAATTTGTTTGCAACGTGGAATGAAAAACATGAATTGTCTATTTTGGATAGTTTGGTAGAATCGCATGCTACCCAAAGAGAAATTTTGGCAGCTGTTATGGGAGGTTTGCAGGTAGATTTGTCGGTAGCTGCTTTGGAAGAAGGAGAATTTAAAGATGCTAAAGTTCAAACACTTTATGATAAATTGTTGCCAATTGGTAATGAAATGCGTGTCAAAGCTTTTACCTCTGGATTACTTTTGGAAGAAAGTATGATAAAAAATGTTAATACTTATTTGGAAAGAGGAATTGATGGTATTTCCAAAACTGTTTTTGAGGCAATCAAAGAAGCTTCTGGTAAAAATCTAAAAGTTTTGAATAGTTTACTCGTAGCTGAAGGTGCTACTTACAAAGCGCAGGTAATTTCACAAAGTGAGTTTGATGGTTATTTAAAGTAAACAGACATCAGTAAATAGTAAAAAGTTTTTAAATAAAAAATTCGTGAAATTATCACGAATTTTTTTTATGAGTGTTAATGGAAGGATTGGCGAACGTAAGTTCGCCGAGTGACATATACAGGGCGAACTTACGTTCGCCAATCCTATCCTAAAAAACTAGGCATTATTAAACCAATTAACTAATAATCTCATTTTAAAATGAAAAAACGTTGAACAAAATTTCAACGTTTTAAACTCATCAAATATACAATTTTTTAAACACGGTCCACCCAATGTGTATCTACTTCTACTTCTAAATCTAAATATATTTTTTTGTTGAGAGCTTGTTCTAGTTCACGTCTGGCCATTTTACCAATTTCTTTTATTCTGATACCACCTTTGCCAATAATCATTTTTTTGTATCTTTCAGCATCTGTGAGAATTCTAGCTGAGATAACAAATTTTTCTGGTTTGTCTTCCATTTCATCTACGTCAACAGTGATGGAATAAGGTACTTCTTTGTCAAAAACAGAAAAAACTTTTTCACGTATAATTTCAGCTACCCAGAATTTGTCACTGACATTGGTGATTTGCATGTCATCATACATAGCTTCACCTTCAGGCATGAGTTCCATTACTTTTTCAACCAATGGTTGAATATGGCTAGCACGTAGCGCTGACAGTTCGAAAACTCCAGCAAAATCTTGACCCCATTCTAAATAACTTTGTAAATGCTTTTTTTCTTCTCTATCTAAATCACTTTTGTTGATTACCAAAATTATTGGAGTATCAAGATGACGAATCAGACCATAAGTATATTTTTCTTCGTCACCAATTTCGCGACTTGGGTCTACTACATATAAAATAACATCTACACCTTCTATAGCTTCTTTGGCTTTTTCAATAAGTTTGCCTGTTAGTCTATTTTTTTTATCTTTGAAAATACCAGGAGTATCTACAAACACAATTTGACCTTCAGGAGTATTTACTGCGCCATGAATAACTTGTCTAGTCATTTGAGCACGAAAAGAAGTGGCAGCAATTTTGGTACCGACCATAGTGTTCATAAGGGTAGATTTTCCGACGTTGGAACGTCCGATGAGAACTGCGAATCCTGATTTCATAAGGGTGGAATTATTTTATTGTTAGTTATTTGGCTTTAAAGAGTTGTTGTTTAGAAAAAGCCTATTTTTTTCTAGAGTCTAAAAGTCCATAAAGTCGAAAGTTTATAAAGTCTGATGGCTTTTGACTTTATGGACTTTAGAGACTTTGGACTAGTATATCATCTTCTTGCATAAAAATCAATATTGACCTATAATAAATGCATAGATTCATTTTTATCTGTTTTTGCTTATGAAAGTCATATTTCTAAAAGATGTCAAAGGTACAGCTAAAAAGGGGGAAACAAAAGAGGTGTCCGATGGATACGCTCGTAATTTTTTGATGAAACAGGGTCTAGCTATTATGGCAACTGACGCTGAATTGAAAAAAATAGATGGACAAGCTAAGAAAAAAGCCAAACAAATGGAGTCAGAATTGGAGTCTCAACAAAAAGTAGCTGGTAGATTGGATGGTGAAGAAATAGAGATACTTGCTAAAGTAAGTAACTCTGGTACATTGTATGCTGCTATCAACTCAGCTAAGTTGGCACAAGCTATCAAGAAACAAATAGGTGTGGCTGTCAAACCAGAACAAATCAAATTAAAAGAACCTTTGAAAGAAATAGGTGATCATGATGTCCACATAGTTTTTAATCACGGTCTTGAAGCAGACATTAGAGTCAGAATCTCTGAAGAATAGAGTACCACCGACTGCCGGTGGTTTTTTAATTGTTATATCATCCCATTTCCGAGGAACGAGGGAAGGGGATCTGTAGACTCTGAAAATTATAATTTAAAATTTTATTTTGTCGTAGAGAGGTGTGGTTTAAATCAAAATTATTTGGTATAATGTTTTTGTTTTTTATATAAGTTTTAATATATTATGTTAGGCGAAGAACTTGATAGAGAAAAAATTGCTTTGAAAGAAGATATAAAATTGAGAGTCAATGTTATTATTGGTAATTTTAGGAAAAAAGGACTTTCATTAGATAAAATAGCTGAAGCTTTGGGTGCTCAAGAGTTTTTGAATTCTGAAAATCAAATTAGAAGAACCTCTAAAAGAGAGAAACCAAAAGCATTTGATATTGTAGCTTATATAGATTACATATATGAAATAGAATCAAAAATTGGTAAAAAATATAAATTTCCTGATTCTGTAGATGTGTTGGATATAGATATAGTTTCTTTGGATAATTCAGAATTTTTGAAAACAGAATCTAATGGCGAAGTTACTAGAAAGCAAGCTATTATAGAAGTGTTGAGTGAATTAGGTATAAATTATAGTACTGTTTTGGGAAAAAGATCTAGTGATAGTGACAGAAGTGATAGTTATCAAATTTTTTTATTAAAAGACAACAGTATACTTGTTTTTGTGAGTAATAGTCTTGGTAGTGTCACAAGACTTGTTTATGGAGTTACTGATTTTGATATGAGCAATATAGAAAATCTAGCAAGTCTTGATAGAAGACAGTTCGATAAATTAAAAATTACTCAAAGAAAAGTTAATTATCCTCAAGTTTATTTTGGTGGAGATGAAAGAAATAAAGATGCAGATGATAAAAAACAAAAATTATATAAAAATAGAATAAAAAGATCTATTTTCCTCACGGAAGAAGAAGCAAAAGAAGAATACTTGGAAAGAATTGATCTATTTATTGAAGCATACAATAAATGGTTAGATGGGGGATCAAATGTTAACTTTAATATTCAATGGTTATTGGATAATGGATACAAATCTAGTGTTTATGGATGGTCTAATGATAAATTTAGTAATAATGGTGGTATAAGATATTTATTTAAAATTACTTTAGATTATATTAAAAAATATCATCCTAATGATACTAGATTAAATAATTTGTTTAATGATTTTAAAGTAGAAGATATTCCTGAAAGAAATTATGGAAGAACACTAGATAGTGCCAAAGAAGAATTATATGAGGCTTATGAAGTATGGCAACAAGGTGAACAAGACAAGCCTTTTAATTATAAGTGGCTTAGAGATAATAATTATCGAGGATTATATTTGTGGTCACAAAGAAATGAAACTGGAGGAAGAAATTTTGATGATTTTTATAGGAGATTAATTGATGGTACTGTAGCAAAAAATTTTATACAAAAAAATATATTAAATAATTAAAAAAACTATGTCAAAACTCAAAAAACGTAAATTCATTTTTGTGGTTGGTGGAGTGTTAAGTGGAGTTGGTAAAGGCGTGACGACTGCTTCTCTTGGTGCGATTTTCAAAGCTAAGGGATTTTCGGTTACAGCTCTCAAGATTGATCCTTATGTCAATGTGGATGCTGGGACAATGAATCCGATTGAGCATGGAGAAGTCTTTGTGACTGACGATGGCGACGAGACAGATCAAGATATGGGCAATTATGAACGTTTTTTGGATACTGATCTTTATGCTGAAAATTATATGACGACAGGTCGTATTTATTTGTCAGTAATTGAAAATGAACGTGCTATGAAGTACAAAGGTAAATGTGTGGAAGTCGTACCTCATGTGCCAGAAGAAGTGATTAGAAGAATTGAAACTGCTGCCAAAGAAAAAGATGCAGATATTACACTGATTGAAGTTGGTGGAACTCTTGGCGAATATCAAAATCTTATTTTCCTTGAAGCTGCCCGTATGATGAAAATGAAAAATCCAGAAAACATTGCAGTTGTCATGGTTAGTTATTTGCCTGTACCTTCACACTTGGGTGAGATGAAAACCAAGCCAACACAATATGCTTCTAGAACTTTGAATACTGCAGGGCTCCAAGCAGATATTATCGTGGCTCGTGGTTCGATGGAACTAGACAAACCTCGTAGTGAAAAGTTGGCTGTATTTTGTGGAGTGCGTAGAGAAAATTGTATTTCTGCACCTGATGTAGCCTCAATTTATGAGTTACCTCTCAAAATGGAAGCCCAAGATATTGGCAACAAATTACTTAAAGTGCTCAAAATGAAAAGTGTCAAAACAGATTTGACCAAGTGGAAAGCTTTTGTCAACAAAATTGAAAACTCTAAAAAAGAAGTCAAAATTGCGGTTATTGGAAAATATTTTGGTACTGGCAAATTTACTTTGTCAGATTCATACATTTCTGTTATTGAAGCTATCAAACACGCTAGTTGGTTTAGTAATGTCAAACCAGTTTTGACTTGGGTAGATTCAGAAGAATACGAAAAAGACAAAAACAAAGTAAAAGATTTGAAAAATTTTGATGGCGTGATTGTGCCGGGTGGTTTTGGGACTAGGGGAGTAGAAGGTATTATCAATGCTATTCAGTTTGTGCGTGAAAACAAGATTCCATATTTGGGGCTATGTTATGGTATGCAACTTGCCAGTATTGAATTTGTCCGCAATGTCCTCGGCAAGAAAAAAGCCAATACTGTAGAAATGGATCCAAAAACGACTGAACCAGTCATCCATATCAATCCAAATCAAGAAAGTAACGTCAAGAATCACAGATACGGCGGTACAATGCGTCTAGGGGCCTATGATTGCGCTCTACGCTACGATACCAAGACTTATGAGGCATATAAGCAAGATGTCATTAGCGAGCGTCACAGACATCGTTATGAGTTCAACAACGATTATAGAGATGAGATGGATAATGCTGGTTTGCAGGTTGTTGGTGTCAATCCTGAATCTGGTCTTGTTGAGATGGTAGAATTGAAAGATCATCCATTTTTCGTGGGTACTCAGTTTCATCCAGAGTTTAAGAGTCGTCCGATGAAACCACATCCTTTGTTTAGAGAGTTTGTGAAAGCGGCGATTAAATGATAGTTCGGAGTTTGGAGTTCTTAGTTCAGAGAAAAACAGTCACGGGGAGTGACTGTTTTTTTGGTTTCTATAATAATTAATTTTAGGTAGTGAACATTAAAAGAGTTTTTATTTAATAATTCATATTTCTCCAATTAAAAATAGAAATGCTATGAGCCATAGACCAAAAAATTCAAATTTTGTTAATTTTATTTCTTTCTCTTTCTTAACGAAAATTTCATATATTCCATATAATGTCCAACCTGCTAAAAAAATTATTCTGATGATATTTTTCATAAAGTTTATTATGATTAAAAACTAATTAATTAGTTTTTGAAGTTTATCTTTTTTGTTTAAAAATTTTTCTTTTATTTTATTAATAAATTCTGGTTTAAGAAAAGAAATGTTTCCAATATGTTTATATACTTTGAAAGGTGTACTAAGTTTTCCATTTTCTCTTTCTGTTTTAAGACGTATGTGGTGTTCAAAAAATGTAACAAAAATTTTTATGTCATCAGGATCAATTAATGAATAATTTGAATCAATGATTTCTTTTATTTTGTTATTATTATCTTCGACATAAGAAACGTATTTATTAGCAATGTTTAGTGTATTATCTGATTCATCATTCAAAATTTTCTGTGTATGTTCATCTAGGCTATATTGTTTGTTTATATATTCTTCCTTATATGCATCATGAAATTTATTATTTAATTCAAAAAGTTTTTCAGCTTGTGAAACAAAATAGTAAAGAGGGCCATATAATTCCCTTATTTGTTTGTCAAGAAAATTTATTTTTCTTTCTTTTTGTCGAGCACGTTCTGTTCCTGCTGCGTTTATAACTGCACCTATAATACCACCACCAAATAGACTTGCAAGAAAAGTGAGAATTTCCATATTTTTTTTATATTAATTTTATTACCTAAATGATACCAAAAATACAACAAAAAGCAAACTTTTTAAGACTTGAAAAAGAGTTACTAAAATGCTACTCTTAAAGAAACCTGCCTCTCGGCAGGCAGGGATCCCTCTCCACCTACGCCCTCATTCTTCGGGCTTCGGAGGATCGGGATGAATTGAACTTATATGGAAAATCGCCCCCTCGCCGACAAAATGCGACCTACCAACTTCGATGAATTCTTCGGACAAGAAGAAATCGTGGGAGAAGGCAAACTACTTCGTAAGCTGATTGAGACAGATCAGCTGTCTTCGCTTGTCTTTTGGGGTCCTCCGGGTGTTGGTAAGACTAGTTTGGCACATATCATAGCAGAATCTACCAATTCTCATTTTGTAGCTTTGTCAGCAGTAGAAAGTGGAAAAAAAGATTTGATGAGAGAATTCAAAGAAGCTGAAAAAAGATTATTGGCTGAAAACAAAAAAACTGTTTTGTTTGTAGATGAGATTCATCGTTGGAGTAAAGCTCAACAAGATACGTTACTTCCTTATGTAGAAAAAGGGAGTATTGTGATGATAGGTGCAACAACAGAAAATCCTAGTTTTGAGATTATTGGACCTTTACTTTCACGTTCACGTGTTTTTATTTTGAAGAAGCTTGAAAGTGAGGATATAAAGAAATTGTTAGAGCATGCTTTGTCAGATAAAGATAGGGGACTCGGAAATTTTCAAATTGAGTTAGAAGACGAGACTTTAGATTTGCTGGCTGATTTATCTGGTGGCGATGCTCGTGCGGCGCTCAATGCTTTGGAATTGGCTGTAAAAGCTAAGCGTGTTAGCGAGTTCCCTTCCCTTGTAGGGAAGGGGCAGGGAAGGGTCTCAGATGTTGTAAAAAAAGAAAATATACAATCTACTAAAAAACATTTAGATAAAAAATTAAAAGATAGTGAGTTAAATACGTCGGAGACCCCCTCCCAGCCTCCCCCTATAAGGGTGAGGAGTGTGACCGTTACGTTGACAAAAGACGATATTAAAGAAGCACTACAGCGAACACATTTAGTGTTCGACAAAAATGGTGAAGAATTTTATAATGTTATCTCAGCTTTACACAAATCTATGCGTGGTAGTGATGTCAACGCATCTATCTATTGGCTAGCTCGTATGCTAGAAGGTGGTGTGGATCCACTTTATGTTGCTCGCCGAGTTTTGCGTTTTGCCAGTGAAGATATTGGTATGGGGAATAGTGAAGCGATGATTCAAGCCAACGCTGCGTACGACGCTTGTCACAAGCTTGGTATGCCAGAGTGTGCTGTACACTTGGCTCAAGCTGTGGTATATTGTGCCAAATCCAAAAAATCCAATTTGCTCTATACTGCTTATGGTAAAGCGGCAAAAGATGCTCGAGAAACTTCACATTTGGGAGTACCGATTCATCTTCGTAATGCTCCAACTAAGTTTATGAAAAATATTGGTTATGGCAAAGATTACAAATACAATCCTGATTTTGAAGGAGAAGTGAAGCAGGATTATTTGCCGACGGAGCTTAAAAATCGTAATTATTTTAATTAGTATTCTATTAATTTTCAAAGTTTAATCGCATCACATATCACATATCACATAACGCGTAACAAATTCGTTATGGGATACGCGATATGTGTTACGTGTAATTTTTATGAAAAAATTTCTCCTCCACACTTGCTGTGCTCCATGTAGCATCGCTGTTATTGAAGAATTGAAATCGCAGTTTGATGTGACGGTCTTTTTTTATAATCCAAATATTCATCCACAAGCAGAATATCTGAAGCGAAAAGAACAAGTGATAAAAGTTTGCACTGAGTGGAATATCACGATGGTCGATGCTGATTATGATGCAGAGCGTTGGTTTGATATTACCAAAGGATTAGAAAATGAACCAGAGTCAGGAAAGCGTTGTCCTCTTTGTTTTCGTATGCGTATGGATGTGGCTGCAAAGTATGCTAAGGAAAATAATTTTGATATTTGGTCTAGTAGTCTTACTTTTGGACGTAACAAAAAATCGGACGTGATTAGTCCGATTGGTTTGTCTCTACAAGAAAAATATGGTGTAGAATATTATGTGGAAGATTGGAAAAAAAAGGGGAGACAAGAACGCAGTAATCAGCTAGTTTGTGATATGAATATTTATCGTCAAGATTATTGTGGTTGTGCTTATTCTCTTAGAGATAAAAAACTTTGGGAAATAAATAAAAAACAGGAAGAAAAATAGATTTTAATTTTCAGGAGTGGCAAACGTAAGTTTGCCGAGTGTATTGTACTTGGCGAACTTACGTTCTCCATTCCTTAACCTAATAGTTCTGGTGTAATACTAATTTCTCTACTATTATCATCTTGCTTAACAATAGAAATTTCTATTGTTTTTTTATTGTCTAACAAATTCTTGATTTTTTCTGGCCATTCGACAATAGTGATAGTATCAGCTTGTCCCAAATAATCTTCTACACCAATTTCTAACAGACCATCAGCATTTTCAAGTCTGTAAGTATCAATATGAACTAATTTGCCATTTTCATAAACGTTCATTAGCGTAAAAGTCGGACTAACAATTTCGTCAGTAATTTCTAAGCCTTTGGCAATACCTTTTGACATCGTTGTTTTGCCAGCTCCTAGCTCACCTTGGAGTAAAATAATATCGCCACCATTTAGTTTGGAAGATATTTTTTCACCAAGGGCGATCATTTCTTCGGTTGTTTTTGTTGTGTATTTCATAATAATTTAGTGGGGAATGACAAGCGCCAGCTTGTCCAGTTTATTACCTGACAAGCTGGCGCTTGTCATTCCTTTTTATATTTTAAGCAAGTTCAGGATACAACGGAAAATGTGAAGTCAATTCTTTAACTTCCAATCTAATTTTTTCTAATTCTTCATCATTTTGAAAATTAGTAATAGCTCTGTCTATCATATCAGCAACAATTTCCATTTCAGCTTCTTTGAAGCCACGGGTAGTTAGAGCTGGAGTACCAAGACGAATTCCACTTGGGTCCATTGGACTGCGAGGATCATCCGGAATCATATTTTTGTTGACAGTAATACCAGCTTTATCAAGTGCTTTTTCAGCTTCAGACCCTGTTACACCTTTTGTAGTAACATCAATAAGAAGTAAGTGATTGTCAGTACCACCAAACATTAGCTTGTAGCCCATTGAGTCAAATTGGTGTTCAAGTACTTTAGCATTCTTTTTTATTTGAATTGCGTATTCTCTAAATTCTGGTTCAAGGGCTTCTTTGAAAGCAATGGCTTTACCAGCAATATTATTTTCATGAGGTCCACCTTGGAAACCAGGGAAGACAGATTTGTCTATCTGTTTGGCAAATTTTTCTTTACACATAATCATACCGCCACGTGGGCCACGCAAAGTTTTGTGTGTTGTAGTCGTCACGACGTCAAAAATTGGCACAGGATTGTTCATCTGTCCTCCAGCGATGAGGCCGGCAATGTGCGCGATATCAGCCATAGTCATAGCACCGACTTCGTCCGCAATAGCTTTTATTTTTTCATATTCAATTTCACGTGAATAGGCACTGTAACCAACTAAGATAAGTTTTGGTTTGTGTTCAATGGCCATTTGACGCAAATTATCTAAATCAATTTTTCCTTCAGCATTTGTTTTGTATCTAATAAAGTTGAAAACCTTTGTCATGTGAGTGACAGGATGTCCATGAGTAAGATGTCCACCGTGAGACAAATCCATACCAAGAATATTATCGCCAGGACTGAGTAGTGCAAAATAAACAGCAATGTTGGCAGGTGCCCCTGATAGTGGTTGGACATTGACGTGTTCAGCTCCAAAGATTTGTTTGGCTCTATCAATGGCTAGTTGTTCTACTATATCAATATTTTCGCAACCGCCGTAATATCTTTTACCAGGGTAACCTTCAGAGTATTTGTTGGTTAGTACTGAACCTAGAGCTTCTAACACAGCAGGGGAGACAAAGTTTTCAGATGGAATCATTTCTAGGCCTTCTTCTTGGCGTCTAAGTTCTTTGTTGATTGCTTCTTTTATTTGGGGGTCAAAGTTTTGTAGGGATTGTTTGTTCATAGTTTTTTTAGAATAACATAAATATGCTTTAGTTAGCATAGATTTTTAAGTAAATTTAGTATTTTTTCAATTACAACATAGTATCTAAAATATTATAAATATCATTTACTTACGTTATTCTAAACTATTTTGTAAGTAATATCAAGAACTGAATTTTTGCTCAATTTTTTTCCAACCGCTAACTCCTAATCTTCCCCACCCACGAGAACATATTCTGGAAAGAACCAAAGATTACCTGAAAGACAGATTCTTCTTTCTGAGGTGTAAGTATGTTGATGGTTTTAGATATTGTAGAGTTACCAGAAGAATCAATACTCTCAACTTGGAATTGGTAAACAGCACCAGGATCAAAATCATTAATAACTACAACATGCTTTTTGGTATAACTAGTATCAATTTCAGAAGAACTTTCTAAAGTAGTATTACCATCTTTGTTGAAACCTTTTTGGTACAAAACTCTACTAGTAGATAATTCATTGGTTAACCAAGAAATAATCACTTGTATTCTTTCTTTTTCTCCAGGGATAATAGCTGAATCAGTTTGAATTTGAGAAATAATAGGAGGAAGATTTTCTTTTTCGCTAGAAAAAGCTTTAATAGCTTTACTCAAAATATTGTCATTAATATCTGTGCCAGATAACTCAATATCATAAATAACTCCAGCCTCAAGATTATTAAGCTTAACTTCATGATTAAGAGTCAAACTTTTGTCAGTCACTATTTGTCTAGCTTCTACATCTAAAACACCATTACGGTAAGGAGTAAAAGAAACAGTAGATTCAGTTGGTAAATTAGTTTTCCAAGAAAAGATAGCTTCAGCAGGTGAGAGTATGTCTATACTATAATTTTGAATTTCATTAGATTCTAAACTAGTCTTGAAATTAAAATCTTGAGACCTAGTTTCTGCTCCAGTATTAGTACGAGAAATAACACTGTAATGATAAAAAGTATCTGGTGCTAAATTCTTTATCTCAACTAAGTGATTCAAAACAAATTTGTCAGTCTCACCAATAGTCTGGTCATAGAGAGCAGAAGCTCGGTAAGTGTTTTCATCAGAAAAAGAAACAAGAGAGTTAGATTCTTTGTCAGTATTCCAAGCAATAGTCGCACTATTAGAAGTAACATTGACAAGAGGTTGGCCAGAAACTACTGGAGTAGGTAATAACTTGGATAACTCAGTTAGAAGACTATTTTGTACACTCAAAGCAGAGTCTAGAGCACCTAAACCAACTTTACTAGACATATTTTTTATTAAATACGCTGCATTCTTCAAAGAAGTAATAAATAAGTTTTCAGCATCAGCACCTTCTAAATTGTTTACATCAATAGTAGAAGAGACTGCATTGTTTATGTAATCATCAGTAGGGGAGAGCGTTGTAAAAGTGCCAGTACTTGCTTTACTAACATTATGACTTGCATCTGCTGAGGTTATTTGGTAGTAATAGGTGGTGAGGGGAATTATATTTAGTATTGTAATTTCATGTGTTTTGTTTAGTTTACGAGATATTTCAGACACTCCTTTTGTATAGGTATCTTCCTTATTTCCAAGATATATCATACCATCACTGTCTTCATTGGTTTCCCAAGAAATAATTACAGAATTGCCATTTACTTTTGTATTTACTTTGGAAATTGTTGGTGCTGTGCTATCTGTATAAGAAGATCCTCCAGTGCTAGGGGTATTAGCATTTATACCTGCTTGGTTGGCCACAGCCTCTCTGATTACTACATCACTTTCAGTTGAAAGTTGTTCCATTGTTGTGAACTCTTTAATAGTTGACGTTGTTGTATTACCATTGGCATCTGCAGATTCGACTTGGTAGTAATACAAAGTACTAACAGAAAGATCTGATAATACAACTGTGTGTGTAAGATTGCTAGTGATATTTAGACTACTAGCAAGATTCAAAGTACTAGAATTAGTGCCATAAAATACTTGACTACTAGAGCCTTCGTTGGTATCCCAAACAATAATAGCTTCATTGTCAAGTACTACTCTAGTAGTAACATTAGAAATATTAGGTGCAATAACGTCACTAGTGTCTGTAGTTGTAAAAGTAAATAATGTAGAAGTGGAACTGTTGTTGTTCAAATCTGTATTTTGTATTCTTACATAATAAGTAGTACCTAAAGTTAGGCTACTTAAGTCATAACTATGGTTAGTGTTGTAATTGTCATTGCTTAAAGTATTGCCATAATTAGTATTTAGACCATAGTCTAAAGTAGAAGTCGTAGATTTGTCTGTAGTCCAAGAAATTCTAGCACTGGTATCACCTAAATTACTAATACCATTTTCATTGCTAAAAGTAATAATAGGTAAAGATGTATCAGCAGTAGTGTTGAAATCATAATAAGTAATCTCACCATTAATAACATTTTTGTCGTAAGACACACCAGAAGCAACATAGAAATAATATCTGGTATTTAGCACAAGATTGTCAACCGTAACTGAATGATTATTAGTAGCATTAGTATTACCATAAGTAACAGGAGCACTAAAATTAGAATTGTCAGCAACATAAACATAGGAATCACTAGCCTCGTCAGTTTCCCAAGTAATAGTCGCTTTACTATTAGAAATATTACTAACTATAATATTAGAAATAGTTGGACCTGCTATTGTTTCAAAACTGTATCCGTCGATGTCTAAGATTTTAGTACCTTCATTGGCGGAAGGGTCAGTAGATCTAACTTGGAAATAGTATTGTGTACTAGGATTAAGCCCAGTCAAAACAATAGTATGTTGTCCAAGACTATTCACATTGTCAGTCATGGTCGTTAGACCAACACTAGGAGCATTGTCGAAGTTACCACCAGTCGAAAGAATATAGTCCACATTAGAATCAGCCGGTTCGTCAGTGTCCCAAGTTATAGTCGCACCATTGGGAGTAATATAACTAATATTAACATTAGAAATAGTCGGAGCAGTAAAATCACTACCACCTTGGCCATTAGGTGCATCAGTCACAAGATTAGAATAATCTGATTCATTGTTATTGTTGTCTTGAGCTGTAATTTTGTAAGAATAAGTTGTTTCAGGATTAAGGGTAGGATCAGAATCAATATAATAATTAATACTCCTATTAGCTATAGTATCTATGACAGTAAAAGAAGTACCTCCATCATCTGAACGATAAACATTATATTGTTTGAAACCATAAGCATGGTTAGCTACTGTCGCCCAAGCAACAAATTCTCGCCATTCAGTTGTCTCTGCATTAGAAATATCTCTGTAAACAGCATGATTAGGTACACCAGGTAACTGAGCTGGAGTAACACTAGTAGTATTACCATAATAATCTTTTAGTTGGTAATAAATATTAGGACTACTGTTGTCCATTCTCCAAGTAAAGTTGGGAGTATATGCTAACCAAATACCAGAAGAAGCATTGGTACCATCTGGATTGAGATTGTTCAAATTAGAAATTTTAATCAAAAGATTGTCTAGTGTATCATCACTAGCAGTAATCGTAATATTGTTTGGATTATCATTTCTGCCATCAAAAAGAAAACCACTTATTACTGGACTGGTAGTATCTAATACAAAAGGCTCAGACATTGCAGTACCTAAATTGTTAGCAGCTTCACTATCATTGACTTTAACTCTAATTTGACAATTATTAAGATATTGTCCATCGAAATCTGTTTTTGGATACCAAATTAGACTATGAGTACTAGTGGTAAATTCTTCCACAGCTTTACTAGAAGTAGCATTTTCAGAAAAAGTAGTAGCCGTAATCCAATCACCATTACCATCTAAGTATTCAAAAGTAGGTAAGATAGTACCAGGAGTTTCTCCATTCGAAGTATCTCTATCTAAGACATCATAACTAATAATTACACTACCATCAGTACTTTCAGTAGCTATGACATTGGATACTACTGGATTAGCATTGACTACATAGGTAAGAGTTACAGACGATAAAATTGGTGTTGAAATTCCATTGCTTGTTAGCAATACTTTATATTGAAACCACTGATCATTGCTACTATCGATTAAAGATTCTGTCGTGATATCACCAGTATTACTAAAGTAAGTATTGCTACTACCATCTGGTCCTAACCATCCAGACCAATCAGTGCCATTATTAGAAGTTTGTAATTGAAATTTTATATTATTATCAATAGTAGTAGTTGCATCCCACATTATGTTTGCTAAAATATTGGCTGAGTCAGAGGTATTGTATTTAGAAGATATCAATTCCCCTGATGTGTATTTGTTGAAGTTTACAGTAATATCATTAAAAGTTGGCGTTTTTGTGATGTCATTTGTTGACATGTTGACACGATATTGTATGTATCTTGCATTGTCTAAACTAGAAATATCTCCACCATTTGCCACGCCAGTGAGCCAGTCTGTCCATGTGCCGTCTGGCGTTGCGGTGTTTCCTGAGCGGACATCCACGGTGATTGTTTGACTATTGAGTGTTGTTGTATACTCCGCTGTCGTATATCCTGCGTGAGATCCATTATCTATCACAGCTGAGGTGTACGTTCCTGAGGTGTCGTATGTTAGTGTGGCAGAGACATATTTGTAAACTGGTAATGCACTAGACGCTCCATATATGGCATGATTATCAGGATCTTGAACCAAATAAAATACGAGTGTATTAGGAATATCTGCCAAAGCTGTCCACTGTCCATCAGTTACATTAAATGTATAAAAATTGGTGTAGTCGAACCCTTGTGTGCCGTATATCTGATTATTATCTTCTTGTGAAGAATAGAAATATGGTGGATTGAAATTATTTGAATCAGAAAATTTTGTTAATGTTGTCCAGGTATTGTTGGCTATATTATATTTATAAAAATTGTAATAACTATACAAAAAAATATTTTCTTTATTCTTATCAAGGATAACACTTCTTATCCCTGCAACAGAAGGTACTGAAGAATTAAGTAATATAGATTCTCCTGTACCGACATTGTATGAATAGAGATGTGTTGTAGAAATGAAATACAATAGATTAGATCCGTTGCTTCCATTCATTGCAGAGGAACTAAGAGGAGTACCTGTAACATTATTCCAAGTATCATTTGCTATGTTATACCTTGATAGGAGTCCACTATTTTCATATCCTATATAAACATACCCCAAAACTACCTCTGGTATAGTATAGATTCTCCAACCAGCGTGAATTGAATTGAGCGCTGCATGGAGTGATGTCCAGGTGCTTGTACCCAAATTATAGGAATAAAAAGCACTACTTGCACCTGGCTCATTTGCTACTGCAAAATATAATATTCCGTTGGTAGCATCATATGTTGGAGGCATCATCAAACTATTACCACCTCCTAAAGACACACTTGTTAACGTATCCCAACTATTTTGGGTAGTGTTATATCTGTAAACACTGCCTTGGTTATTAAAATAATAAATGTAACCACCATAGGCAAAAGGACGAAAACTATATAAATTTACTGGCGGATCAGTGACCACGGTCGATGTAGGTGATCCTCCCTGTGGTTGAAGCCAATCATAAATTTCATTCACTGTACTCGTAAGTACAATACTCGCACTATCTCCAGTTCCACTCACTTCTACGCTACTTGTAGTCGCTCCACCAAAATCTGTGTCACTAGTTTTTGTAAAAGAATCAGTTACTGTATTTAATCTTATATCATTTCCGGCAGTAATAGTACTTGAAGCAGTTTCATAATAATTCCACCCAATTTTATTATCAGGGTGTAAACCTGTTGCAGTGGTTGAAGCTGTAGTCCAAATATTTTGAGTAAAAGTGTATGTAGCACCAAAGACTGGTAAGGCATGTTTATAAAAAACAATAATCCCAAGTTGTACTATCAAAAACACAAAAACAAACTGAGAAAGAACGGCTATTCTTAGAGGATAAAACTCTCTACTATTTATTAATCTACCTATGGTACGTAAATTAGTCCAGATATTATTTCTACCTCTCATGTAAGAAGGAACAAGTAAAGATAGAAACCAAAGAGGGAAGAGAAAGAAATTCTTCAAAAAGTGCCAAATAATTTGTTTTTGTAAATTAACTAATTTTTTTCTGTCTGATTTACTTTTTCCACTACTTCTATCTTTTTGTTTCAAAATCTTATAAGAATCAATCATTCCCATCCAAATCCAATAGTTAGCCAAAAAACCAGTCGTTTTTTTACGGTTGGAACTTATTTTATTATTTTTAGGTAGTATATTTTTAAACTTAAAAAATGTCATTTAAAAATGTTCTTTTTTAAAAAAATGTATTTGACCTTATTATAGCATTTTTTACATCTTTTATGAAATGTTATATAAGCCTTGTCCACAAGTGGCTACTAATACTTTGTAACATTTTTTTAAATCAAAAATACCAGTTTTTTTCTGGTATTTTTTATTGCATTTCTAATCTTTCTAACTCCTCATTTTCCCCACCCACGAGAACATATTCTGGAAAGAACCAAAGATTACCTGAAAGACAGATTCTTCTTTCTGTGGAGTAAGCATATTGATGGTTTTAGATATTGTAGAGTTACCAGAAGAATCAATACTCTCAACTTGGAATTGGTAAACAGCACCAGGATCAAAATCATTAATAACTACAACATGCTTTTTGTTGTAATTGCTATCAATTTCAGTAGAGTCTGAAAGAACATTATTGTTATCTTTATTGAAACCTTTTTGGTACAAAACTCTACTAGTAGATAGTTCATTAGTTATCCAAGAGATTATAACTTGTATTCTTTCTTTTTCTCCTGGGATAATAGCTGAATCAGTTTGAATTTGAGAAATGATAGGAGGAAGATTTTCTTTCTCGCTAGAGAAACCTTTAATAGCCTTGCTCAAAATATTACCATTGAGGTCTAGACCAGATAATTCAATATCATAGACTACACCAGCTTCAAAGGAATTAATCTTAATATCATGATTAATAGTTAAACTCTTGTCACTTACAGTCTGCTTAGCTTCAATGTCTAAAACACCATTGCGGTAAGGAATAAAAGAAACACTGGACTCAGTAGGTAAATTAGTCTGCCAAGAGAAGATCGCTTCAGCAGGTGTCAGTATGTTTACATTGTAATTTTGTATGTCATTAGTTTCAATACTAGTCTTGAAATTGAAATCTTGAGACCTAGTTTCTGCTCCAGTATTAGTACGAGAAATAACACTGTAATGATAAAAAGTATCTGGAACTAAATTTTTAATTTCCACTAAATGATTCAACACAAATTTATCTGCCTCTCCAATAGTCTGATCATAGAGAGCCGAAGAAGCATAAGTATTTTCATCAGAAAAAGAAACAAGAGAGTTAGATTCTTTGTCAGTATTCCAAGCAATAGTCGCGCTATTAGAAGTAACACTAACTAGTGGTTGGCCAGAAACTACTGGAGTAGGTAATAATCTAGACAATTCAGCCATTAAAGTATTTTGAGCACTCAAAGCAGAGTCAAGTACACCTAGACCAACTTTACTAGACATATTTTTTATTAAGTCTGCCGCATTTCTTAGAGAAGTCAAAAACATATTTTCTGCATCAGCACCTTCTAGGTCAGTTAAATCAATAGAAGAGGAAACTGCATTATTAATGAAATCATCAGTAGGGGAGAGAGTTGTAAAAGTTCCTGTGCTCGCTTTACTAACATTGTGACTTGAGTCTGCTGATGTTATTTGGTAGTGGTAGGTTGTCTGTGGTATAAGCTCTGTCAAAGAAATTTGGTGTGTTTTTTCTAGCTTACGAGATACATCGGTTACACTCTCTAAGTATTCATTTTTAGTTATTCCATATTTTGCTATAGAATCACTTTCTTCATTACTTAGCCATGTGATAGTTGCTTCTTTAGATCCAATATTAATAACTTTAATACTATTTATTGTAGGTGGTGTACTATCTATATAATTAGAACTACCTCCACTTGGTGGTCTTGGTGGCAAACTATCTCTACCAGCTTGGTTGGCTATGGCTTCTCTGAGTCGTACTTCACTTTCAGTAGATAATTTTTCTAGAGTAGTAAAGTTTTTTAGTGTTGATGTTGTTGTGTTTTCATTTGAGTCAACAGATTTTACATAATAATAATAAACTGTGGAAGTACCTAGTTCCGAAATCACAACTGTATGTGTCAAATTACTAGTAGTGTTTACACTACTTGCAAGATCCAAAGTACTAGAATTAGTGCCATAAAATACCTGACTACTAGCACCTTCATTGGTGCTCCAAACTATAATAGCTGCATGATCAGTTATTACGCTAGTAGTAACATTAGAAATAGTAGGAGCTACTAAGTCAGTACTGTCAGTAGTAGTAAAACTAAACAAAGTAGAAGTAGAATTATTACTATTCAAATCTGTATTTTGTATTCTTACATAGTAAGTAGTACCTAAAGTTAGGTTACTTAAGTCATAACTATGGTTAGTGTTGTAATTGTCATTGCTTAAAGTATTGCCATAATTAGTATTTAGACCATAGTCTAAAGTAGAAGTCGTAGATTTGTCTGTAGTCCAAGAAATTCTAGCACT
>Ga0208863_1000579_pt1 | contig 32668 bp, 31 predicted proteins | sample RifOxyD3_FD_184040 | JGI IMG/M metagenome (GOLD analysis project Ga0208863, IMG submission 184040) | Soil microbial communities from Rifle, Colorado - Rifle Oxygen_injection D3 (SPAdes) | ecosystem: Environmental > Terrestrial > Deep subsurface > Rock core/Sediment | place: Rifle, Colorado...
ATTGGAGGACGAATCGCCTCCATGGCATGACAAGGCCGCGTAGTTTATGGCCGTTACGGTAATTAATCAGCTTTTCCTCAACCCACCCGGACGGTGGGGAAGGGATTGCTGTAACTCTAAAGTCCAGGCATTATAGTTACTGTTTTGATTTCTGTAATTGTACAAAAAAGTGCTATCGTTTTCTTTGAGCGATAAGTAATTTTTACGAAAAATCAAGATATTACGTTGTCTATTATGGTTCTAAACAGAGCAGGAGTCACCCCATGAACACACTCACTTACAAAGGCTATACGGCCAAAATTGAATTTGACCCAGACGACAACATTCTGTTTGGCAACATCGTCGGCATCCGTGACACAGTTGGCTTCCATGGTGAGACGGTGGCCGAACTTAAAGACGCCTTCCGGGAGGCGGTTGATTTCTACCTTGAGAGTTGCGAGAAATCCGGGCGTGTTCCCGACAAGCCATTTTCCGGTAAATTTGTCATTCGGGTGGAGTCCTCGCTGCACGGTGAGATTGTCGCTGCCGCCGTCAATGCCGGGAAAAGCGTCAATAAGTGGGTAGCCGACACACTTGCCACAGTTGTGCATGCCCATTCGTAGGCCAAGGACTACTATGCAGTGGGGGATGGTCGTCAAAAGGGGTTTCTTTCCCAATGGTCTTTCCCACAGCAGCTAACAATTGGGTCGACCAGACGGCGGGGAGCAGCGTTGCTCGTCGAGGGCAAAAAGAAGAAGGATACTTGCGCCCGAAAAACGCGCACAATCGTAATATCCTTATTTTACAGAGTATTTTTTGGGTAATGATTTTCTCTTGACAGGGGGAATATAGGATGCCCCCTTGAGTGGGTACTTGCCTGGCTCACTGATCTGGGAGGAGGACAAGCCGGAAACCAAGGCTGATGCTACGGTTGACCGGCTCGAACCAGTAGCGTTCCGCAGACCGGACGCGCCTCGGGTCGCTGAGCCAAGACCCACCACGAAAGACGCGGCCCGAGCCGAAAGACGGGCCACAAGGATCGGTCACAGAGCCAACAGGATAATTGCCATACCAATCCTGACACCACTCCCAGACATTGCCGTGCATATCGTAAAGCCCCCAGGCATTCGGTTTCTTTTGCCCCACCGGTTGGGTTTCCCTTCCTGAGTTTGGGCCATACCAGGCATAATCGCCCAAACTCGACTCCTCGTCGCCAAAGCAATAGGCCGTGGTCGAGCCGGCCCGGCAAGCGTACTCCCATTCCGCCTCGGTTGGCAGGCTAAGACCGGCCAAGCCTGGGGTAGCCCTTAATTTTGTAATAAACCGCTGGCAATCATCCCAGGTAACTTGTTCCACCGGTCGATCAGTGCCTTTGAATTTGCTGGGGTTATCCCCCATCACCGCCTGCCAGAGGGCCTGGGTCACTGGATATTTAACCATTAAAAAATCACGGCTGATCGTCACCTGATGTTTTTGCTTATCGCCCATCATAAAGGTGCCGGAAGGAATTGCACAAAACTCACTGCTGGTAACTCGTATGCCGAGGCCATCATGGACATCAAGTCGAATTTCATCCAGGGGATATTGCACCGTGCGGGTCTTCATAACCGTGCGGGTTTTCGTGCGCAGCTCAGTGACCGCCTTGCGAAAAAACCCACCGGGCGTGATCACCACCTTTTCCTGATAGGTTTCCTCAACCGGATATTTCTCTTCCCGCGAACGGGGCACCCCGCCGGGAACCTTGGTGGCCAGTATTATCCTGGCAGATTTTGCCCCGGCCTCTATCGCCCCGATTGCCTTGTCCAGATTCTGAACCACGGCCAGCATGTCGAGCAGCGGCCAGGCGCCGCCCTTGGCTAAAAATTCATCCAGGCGGCACACCCCTGCGTGCTTCTTCGCCTCTGGTGCATGCTCCCGCCAAAAGCTGATTTTATCGAGCGCCGCCTTGACCAGGGGTACAGACTGACGGTGTTTTTCCTGGCGGATGGCCTCAAGAAAACCACGCAGCTTCTCGTCATATTTCTGGAAATCACCATCACCGGCAGCCTTCAAGGCATAAAACCGGTCAAGGTCAATGGCCTTGCTCAAGACCGGCAGGGCCACCTCCACCTCACCCAAGGCCATCCGTACTTTAGCGGCCTGAAAAAAGGCCTCGCCCAGCCGGGGATGAAGCGCCATGGCCTGATCGGTATGGGCCAGGGCCTCGGTCATCCTGCCTTGACAGTAGGCGGCCCAACCTGCGGCAAGCAAGGCCCGGCCCGCATCTTCGGGATAGTCGGTCTTACCGTAACGGGCCGCCAGCAGAAACGACTCTTCGGCCTTGGCCAGATCAAGCAAGGCCAGATCGCCACCGGCAAAGCCAAGGCGCACGGTGCCCAGCAGCTGATGAAACCGCCATTCCAGCTTATACCCAGCCGAGGTGTGATCGCCAGCAATCGCCTTGTCAAGCTCCTCAACACACTCCTGATACAAGCCCTGCCGGAAGGCGTCACGGGCAATCTCAAAATGGTTGAAGGCCACGACCTGCACCGTGGTTTTGGCGATCTTGCCCAGTTCAACAAGGGTGTCGCTCATGTGACCCAGACTGGCGATAACCTCGCCGAAGCCCCAATGAAAGGTGGGGCTCAACTCGGAGATACCAGTGGAAATATGATCCAGGCTGTAAGAAAACTGTTCGAATTCCTCGTTGTGCGCCCCGGTAATACGAGCGCTGGAGGCAGCAAGCGCCTGGATATGCTCGTTGGCCAGGGCCTCATTTGAGGCGACAACCTCCCTGGTCTGACGCGACACCGCCAGCAAAATCCGCTGGGCAGGATCCTGCCCAGCTTGACTCGTCGCGCCAGTTATATCATCGGAAAATAATCTCGTTTGCAGGTAATCGGAATATGACAGGTTAGAATCATGGACATAATAACTCACCAACAATCCTCCTTATTATGGCAACCTTAATCCTATCCCAATCTTCTGCGCCTACCGACTCCAAGGGGGCATCATCTTTCAAGACGGTATTGCGCAGACCACGGCAACAATCCTCCCTATCCTCTAAAAAAGGGATAACCTTGAGTACCGGTCGGCCATGATCAGTTATAATCAGCTCCTCCCCAGGAGGCTCAATCTTGCAGAAATAATCTAGATTAGCATGATCATAACACGCGAACAAGGAAAACTTATCAAGCAACTTCACTTAACTGCCTGAAATTGCATATTTTCAGATTCAAGGCTGTTCACTGGCCCAGGCGGCTATAAACAGGTCAAAGCCCCGCTCCAGGCGCAGTTCGATGGTCAGGGCCATAAGGTCAAACTCCCCGAAGAAAGGCCGGAGTTTGACAAAATCCTTTTCCGTGGTGATGAGCGCCTGGGCCCCGTGTGCCAGGGCTGCCGCGACAAGGGCCTGCACCTCCTGGGCCGTATAGCCATGATGATCCTTGAATCCCTTGAACCCGGCAAGAGCAAAGCCCTCCTGCCGCAAGGTCTGGCGGAATGAGTCCGGGTTGGCGATCCCGGCAAAGGCAAACACTGGTATTTTTCGGGCCTCGGCAAGGGTGCAGGCCTTGCCCTGCCTGCTGTGCCAGATCCCGGCAGGCAGATACTCCCCGGCAAACACCGGGGTCTCAGGAAAGGCACCCTTGAGCCAGCGCCTGAAATCCTCCGCTTTTGCCCGGTTGCTGTGGTCAACCCCGGTGAGGACAAAGCCATGAGCCCGCCCCAGGGCGGAAACCGGCTCCCGCAATTCACCGCCGGGAAAAACCCGGCCATTGCCAAGAAGCGTTCTGGCGCTGAACAAAACCAGATCAAGGTCGCGTTGCACGGCAAGATGCTGGAAAGCATCATCCATAACCAGGCAATTCACGCCGAACTCGTCAAGCGCCTGCCTGGCAACCCGCGCTCTTTCAGGGCCGGTCAGTACCGGCACCCCGGGCAGCGCCTCAGCCAGCAGGAAAGGCTCATCTCCGGCCAGCTCCGGCGAGAGCAGCACCCTGGCGCCATCGGAAACGATATTCACCTTGCCCGCCGCCTTACCGCCATAACCGCGACTGACAATGCCTGGCCGCAGCCCCCGGTCGAGAAGCAGGCGGGTCAGATAGCGCACCATGGGGGTTTTGCCGGTGCCTCCCAGGGTGAGGTTGCCAACACTGATAACCGGCACCGGCAAACGCTGGGAGTAGAGCAGGATATTTTTCCGGTAGAGAAAGGCGCGCAGCAGCATGACCAGGCGGTATGCCGGCGAAAAAAAGCGGCCAAGCAAAAAGAGGCTGGAAAGCGACGGCTTCATCCCCTGCCCTCCTGCGCCAGCACCCGGCGAATCAGGGCAAGATGCGCCTCGGTAACTCCGCGCCGGGCGGCAATCAAGCCCTGCGCCTGTCGCCCGGCGCGCTCCCGCTCGGCAGGATCGGCCAACCAGAGAGAAAGCCCGGTCCAAAGCTCAGCTTCATCGTGAACCTGCCTTGCCCCGCCCACCGCCAGAAGATCGCGGCTGATTTCAGCAAAATCCTCCATAAATGGCCCGAACAATACCGGCTTGCCATGCCCTGCGGGTTCCAGCGGATTATGGCCCCGCTGGGGCACCAGGCTGCCGCCGATAAAGGCCAGATCGCCCAAAGCGTATACCGAGGCCAGTTCCCCCAGAGTATCGAGGATCAACACCGAACCCTCTCCCGCAAAGCCGCCCGAACGACTAAAGGCCGAAAGGCCGCGCCGGGCCGCCATAGCCGCAAGCTCGGCCCCCCGCTCCACATTGCGCGGGGCTACGACCAGAAAAAGATTGGGAAAGGTTCGGGTAAGCTCAGCAAAGGCGGCAAAGATGAGTTCTTCCTCTCCTGGGTGGGTGCTGCCAGCCACCCAGACCAGGGCCTGGGCCGGAATCTGCAAGGCGGCCCGGTCAAGCCCTTGTTTAATGCCGCCCCCGGACAGGGCTGCGTCATATTTGAGATTGCCCAGCACCATCAGGCACGCGGGGTCAACCCCCAGCTGCCGCAGGCTGAGAGCGTCCTGCTCCGTCTGCATGGCCAGGGTCTGAAAGGAATTAAACAGCGGCCTGAAGAGCCAGGAAAACCTGCGGTACCTGACCAGCGAGGCTGCCGAGACCCGGCCATTAACCAGGAGGCTGGGGATATCACGCCGACGCAGCTCCCCCAGGAAATTAGGCCAGAAGTCAGTCTCCACCAGAACAAAGAGATCAGGCCTTGCCCAGGAAAGCAGGCGTTTTACGCTCCAGAGCAGATCAAAGGGAAAGGGGAGGAAACAGTCGACCTGATGGCCAAGAACCGCACGGGCAAAAGACTCCCCAGCCCGGGTGGCTGAGGAAAAAAGAATGATTCCCAGGGGATAGCTCCGGCGCAGCTCCTGCACCAGATTCCGGGCAGAAGCCACCTCGCCCACGGACAGGGCATGCACCCAGATACGGGGCCGACCCTCCGAAGATGCGCCACCTGGACTATCCCCCAGGGCGCAACCCAGGCGCTTGCCGACTCGATTGCGATACTTGGGGGTCAGTATAACTTTGACGAAAAGAAGCGGAGCGAATACAATCACCCCCACCGTCATGAACAGATTGTAAAAAAAAACTGGTGCCATATCCATCATGAACCTGATTTTACTCCATCCGCAGGAACTTAGCGAGCAGCGCGTCAGCTTAAGCGGACGCCGCGCCGAACACCTCCGCAAGATCCTCCGCAGCACAATCGGAGACCGCGTCCGGGTAGGCGTGCTGGGCGGCCTGCTCGGCACCGGCTGCATTCAGGAGATGAGCAGCGACAGCATCGTGCTCCAGGTGCAGCTCACCAGCGAACCGCCCCCCTGCCCGCCCACCGACCTGATCCTGGCCGTGCCTCGCCCGATCATGCTGAAACGGGTTCTGGCCCAGGCGGTCTCCCTGGGCGTGCGCCGGATATTTTTACTCAACGCCAACCGGGTTGAAAAAAGTTTTTTCAGCTCGACCCTTATCCGCAACAACGATTTTACGGAACCGCTGCTCTTAGGGCTTGAACAGGCCATGGACACCAGACTGCCGGAGATCTCCGTTCATCCCCGCTTCCGGCCCTTCGTGGAAGACCTGCTGCCCGAACTGCTGAACGATTGCCCGATCCGGCTTCTCGCCCACCCAGAAGGCGAACAAAGCATGGCCCAGGCAGCCGGAGGCCTGTTGAACCAACGGGCGGTTCTGGCCATCGGCCCGGAAGGAGGCTGGGTTGATTTTGAGGTAGAACGCTTCAAAGCGCAAGCCTTTGCGACCTTCAGCCTCGGCCCCCGTATCCTTCGAGTTGACACCGCAGTCCCGGCGCTGCTCGCTCAACTCAGTCTGCTCAGGCAAACCTCTGCCGGGCCCGCGCCACCAGCATGGTCAGCTCCTTGAACCCCAGGGCATAAAGCGTAAGCCCGTAAACCGCGCTTCCCGTTGCAATAGCCAGGGCAAGCGCAGCAACGCTTACCATAAAACTGCTCTGGGCAAGAGGGACAAAGATCTGCACCCCGGCCAGCCAGAGACCCATGGCCAGCGAGGCGCAGAGAACCCTGCCCAGCCCGGCGAAGAGATAACGCAGGGAATACCCGGCGAGTTTTCGGTACAAGACCAGGCTCAGGAAAAGAAAATTCAGGATCATGGCCCCGGAGATGGACAGGGCAAGAGCCTTGTGCTGCAAGAAGCCGATGGTAAGCCAGACCAGAAACACATTGACCGCCATGGTAAGAAAGCTGCCCATTACCGGATACCGGGTCTCATCCAGGGCGTAAAAGACCGGCACCATGATCTTGACCGAGGAATAGGCAAAAAGCCCCACGGCATAACAGGCCAGCGCCTCGGCGGTTCTCGCGGTAGCCAGGCTGTCAAAGCTGCCGTGCTGGAAGATAACCCTGGTGATGGGTTCGCCCAGCAGGATCAAGCCCAGCGAAGCGGGAATGGTCAGGGAGAAGGCCAGGGTCAGCGAGGAGACATAGGTTTCCCGCAGGTTGGCCATGTCCTTGAGCGCTGCATACCTGGCAATCACCGGCAGGGTCGCGGTGGAGAGCGCCACCCCGAAAAGCCCCACCGGCAGCCAGAACAGGCGAAAGGCGTAACTGAGCCAGGAAAGGCTGCCCTCGGCCAGGGAAGAGGCAAAGTAGGTGTTGATCAGCACATTGATCTGCAGCGGCGCAAGACCAATCACCGCCGGGGCCATGAGTTTCATGATCCGGCGCAGGCCGGGATGACGCAGATCAAGCTGCGGCATAAAGACGAACCCGGCCTTGAACAGGGCGGGCAATTGACAGACCAGCTGCAACAGCCCGCCGATCAGGGTGCCAATGGCCATGCCCACGATAGGCGGCTGGCCGAAGCGGGGCATGAGCCAGGCAAAACCTAAGCCGCCAACGATGGAACCCAGGTTGAAAAAGCCTGCCGCCAGGGCCGGGACAAAAAAACGCCCCCTGGTGTTAAGTATCCCCATCACTACGGAGGACAGAGAGATAAAGATCAGAAAGGGAAACATGATCATCGAAAGAAGGCTGGTAAGCGCGACCTTTCCGGGAATCGACTCAAACCCGGCCTCGACCATGAAACCGACGATCTGTTCTGAAAACAACACCCCCAGCAGGGTAAGGCAACTGAGCAGAATCCCGACAAAAACCAGGACATTACCCGCCAGGGCCCAGGTCGCCTTTTCTCCCTTGTTGGCTTCATAATCGGAAAAAACCGCGACAAAGGCGGCGCTCAAGGCGCCTTCGCCAAAGAGATCCCGCAACAGATTGGGGATACGAAAAGCCACCACAAAGGCGTCAAAGGCAAAGCCCGCCCCGAAAAACGTGGCGAAAACCTGCTCCCGGATCAGCCCCAGAACCCGGCTGCACATCACCGCCACCCCGACCGTCCCGGCGGATCTGGCTATTTTCCCTGTATCCTGGGCGGGTTTTTTCATAAAAATTACCAAACCAATAAACTGAGGCGGCCTTGTTTTTACCGATCAAAACACCACCTCGGTAACTGTTCAGCAGTGCCGCAGATGCTAGGAAGAGGTTGGCGAAGTGTGCTTTCGCACATAAGCCAGCCGATGACAACGCAGATGTGGCGCTGCTGGACAGTTACCAAAATAGCAGGTTGCCGGGGAGAAGACAACAGCCATTCCGATTAGCTGCTTGACTTCACTGGCTTTTTCTTACTACTATGCAAACGGACTTCAACCTGCCTGAAGGAGACAGCGCATGACCTCATACACCGGCGGCATACTGACCATCAGCGACAAGGGCGCACGCGGAGAGCGGGAAGACACCAGCGGCCCGCAACTTCAGGCAATGCTCCGCGAACAGGGCTTTTCCGTAGTGGCCTATGCGATCGTCCCGGACGAGATCACGATAATCCGGGAGACTCTGCAAAAATGGGTGGATGAAGACAACATCGACCTGATTTTAAGCACCGGCGGCACCGGCGTTTCTCCCAGCGATCTCACCCCTGAGGCAACCAGGCCGCTTCTGGATCGGGAAATCCCTGGCATCGGCGAGGCCATGCGTCAGGCCAGCCTGCAAAAAACCCCCAATGCCATCCTTTCCCGAGGCATCGCCGGCATCAGGAAAAACAGCCTGATCATCAACCTCCCCGGCAGCAAAAAAGCGGCGCGGGAAAATCTGGAGGCCGTACTCCCCGCCTTGCCACATGCCATCTACAAGATCAAGGGCGGTAGCAAAGACTGCGGCAGCTGAAGCCGCCGCAAAAAAAGGCCCACAGGAAAAACCCGTGAGCCTTGAGCAGAAAACTATCCAGACAAAGCAGACTCAGCCGCAATCAACCTCAACCGCCATGGTATCATTTTTCTTCATGGCGTCAATCTCCCCGATCAGATAAGGGGTCTCACCCAAGGCGATCAGCTGCTGCATACAGTCAGCCACCTGTTTTGCATCAACTGCCACCACCATCCCAATGCCGCAGTTGAAGGTGCGGCACATCTCAAAGCCGGAGACCTTCCCATTTTCCTGGAGAAAATCAAAGATCGGGAGAACCGGCCAGCTGTTCTTATTAATCACCGCCTTGCAGCCATTGGGCAACACCCGTGGGATATTGTCAATAATGCCGCCGCCGGTTATGTGCACCAGCCCTTTTACCCGGTAGTTTTTTACCAGATTAAGCAGAGGCTCGCTGTAGATCCGGGTTGGGCGCAACAATTCCTCGCCCAAGGTGCAGCCGAACTCGTCGATCCGGTCATTGACGCCAAGCCCCATCTCCTCAAAACAGATCTTGCGCACCAGAGAAAAGCCATTGCTGTGCACCCCGCTTGAGGCAAGGCCGATCAATTTGTCGCCGACCCTGATCTCGGAGCCGTCAATCAGCTTCTCCCGCTCGCAGATACCGACCACAAACCCAGCGATATCATAATCCCCGGCCTGATACATTCCAGGCATCTCCGCCGTTTCTCCGCCGATCAGGGAGCATTTGGCAATCTCACAGCCCCTGGCAATGCCCTTGACCACGTCAACGGCAACCCCGAGATCAAGGCCGCCGGTGGCAAAATAATCAAGAAAGAAAAGGGGATGGGCGCCGCAGACGATGATGTCGTTCACGCACATGGCCACCAGATCTATGCCGATTGTGTCATGCTTGTTGCACATCTCGGCGATCTTCAGCTTGGTGCCGACCCCATCGGTTGACGACACCAGAACCGGATCCTGGAACTTGCCCCCGCCCAGGGCAAACAAGCCGCCAAACCCGCCGATGCCGGTAAGCACCCCGGGACGGAAGGTCGAGGCGACAATCGGCTTGATGGCATCGACAAAGGCGTTGCCCTTATCGATATCAACCCCTGCTTCCGCGTAACGAGAACTCTCTTGCTTGGTCATAATCGTCTTCATTAACCCTGGATGTTCAGTCTTATAAAAAAAAATCGGCCTGTGGCCAATGGCGCTGCTGCGTGATTTTTCAAGAGCGCATCTTTAATTGCCATGCCTGAAAAAGTCAATCAGTTTTCCTGAAATCCATGGCAAGCACAAGGGGCGGGCGAACTCACCATCCCCCTTTTAGCCCCCCCTCATCAGTGCAAAGTGTACCCTGTTCTGCCGAACAAACTCAAGCGCATTCCATCCTTGGCCCATGAATTGCGCAACCTGCCCATGCCGACCCCGATTGGCGCGAAAAATCACCTGCGTGGTTGACCTCTCCCGCATTGTGCATTATTGTCGGCAATAAAGATTTTACTGAAATACCTGAGTCGACAAAATAATAAAGTCCGGGCTCGAAGCGACAGTAAACCGGCCAGATTACCCCCAATGACACCAGAGGCCATGCGCCTGCGGAGGATACACCATGGACATCGAACGATGCATCAAACTTGCCAGCGAAGAACACTCCTGTCCCTATTGCCAGGAACGGCTTTCCTGCTGCGAGGCCCCGCCATTTCATATCGGCGATGGCCTGGGCTGGGGCTCAGATATTCTGTTCATCTGCCTCAACAATAACTGCTCCATCTTCGCCAAAAGCTGGGAACAATTTGAGGAACGCTATGGACACAGAGCTTCCTGCCGTTACATGCTGCTTCCCGGCGAGGATGTCGGCATGACCATCATGGTAGGCGGCGCCGATGCCTTTACCGGCTCGATCATTGATCTTGCGGCCATCAGTAAACAAAACGAACGCCACCATAAAGAAACAGCATATACCGAAGACCTGGAAGGCTGTGTGGCTAAAGGCAATCTCACCCCGGCCCTCTGTCTGGTTCTTGACAACTCGGCAGATCTCGCCACACGCAAACGGGCCTGCGAACTCCTGATAGACCTGAACAACCTCGACTGTATTGATCCGATCCGCAATCACAGGTTCATCCATGGCGAGATCGAGATGCAGGCCAATCGGGCCATAAAACAGCTGCTACAAAACAACCATCGGCAGGAATGCCCCTATTGCATGGAGATTATCAAGTCTCAGGCCAGGATGTGCAAGCACTGTGGCAAAGAGTTATAGAGTCCTGCCCTCTCTGACTTTGCCCTTGCGCAACAGAAAGCGATTGATTATATAGGGTGCGTTGGTTTCGGGAGGATATCCCAATATGGTGAGCGTAGCTCAGCTGGTGGTAGCACCGGGTTGTGGCCTCGGAGGTCGTGGGTTCAAGTCCCATCGCTCACCCCATAAAGTAATCCAGCAAGGTCAGCTAAAGAACAGAAACCCGCTCCTTAAAAAGGAAAGCGGGTTTTTTGTTGTCCATTGCCTGCCAAAGAAAAACCCGGCAATCCTGAAAGAGGAGTAAGCAGATGGCTCTGAAATTGAGAAAAACGCGGCGTGGTTTTCTTCTCAGCCTGGGCTTCTGTCTCGCCCTGCCCGGCTGGGCCGGAGGCAGCCAGGGTCTTGAAGATCTGGTGGAAAACGGCGGCCTTCTTGTCACCAGAAACGGGGCCACCATTTACGAGCGCAATCAGGACAGCCAGTTCATGCCGGCCAGTGTGCAGAAGATCGGCACGGCCCTGGCCGCCATCCAGATCCTTGGCAAGGACTACCGCTTTACCACCCGTTTTTACCTCAGCGCCGACCACGACCTGTATATTCAAGGCCTGGCCGACCCTCTGCTGGTTTCCGAAGAGGTGGCCCTGATTGTGACCGCGCTCCGTGGCCACGGTCTTTCCTCAATCCGCAACCTCCACGTTGATGACAGCGCCTGCCTGCTTGAAAACGGCACCGATGGAGCCAGCAGCACCCTGAATCCCTACGATGCCCAGAACAGCTGTCTGGCGGTGAACTTCAATACCCTCAATCTCCGCAAGGAGGCGGATGGCGGGGTGCAATCTGCCGAGGAGCAGACCCCAACCCTTCCCCTCATGCGGGAACTGGCGCAAGGGCTAAGGCCCGGCACCCACCGGATCAACACCACGGCCACCGGCAACCAGAGCCTGCGCTATGTTGGCGAACTCTTCGCCGCAATGTTTAAAAAACAGGGAGTGGCAGTACGCGGGGAGATTATCCCCGGCCCGCCGCCAGACGGACTCAAGCCGCTTTATGAGCATACCTCAAGCAAGACCCTGCCGGAGGTGCTGACCGGGCTGCTCAAGTATTCCAACAACTTTATCGCTAACCAGCTCTTCCTGGCGATAGGCGCAAAAGTTTACGGCTGGCCAGCCACCTGGGATAAGGGACAACGGGCCCTGGCCGCCTTTTACTCTAATGAGCTTGGCCTTAACCAAAAAGATATCTTTGTCCGCGAAGGATCTGGACTCTCCCGGCAAAACCGGGTGACGCCCAGGGCCATGCTTGTCATCCTGGAAGCGTTCAAGCCCCATGCCGCCCTGCTCCCCTTGGAAAACAACTGCCTGCGCAAATCCGGCACCATGACCGGAGTGTACGCCTATGCCGGGTATTTCCCTGGAGAACACGGGCTGGACAGCTTTGTCCTCATCCTCAACCAGCCAAAAAATACCCGGGAGCAGGTGCTGGAACTTCTTGCCGCCATGCACGAGGCCAAGGGGAAACGCAAGACCGGCAATTTGTTGAAATAACAGGCAGGCGTACTGGCAACAGCTACTTGTGTTTTTTATGGCAGACCTTGGTGAGACGATTCACCTCTGCGGCATATTCACCAGCTTTGAGAATCTCTCCCTTACGCGCGCAAGCCAGGGCTTGCCGCAAGATCGTAAAACAGGCAAGCCACTCTTCCTGCCAGAGCGGCTCCGAAAAAACCGTATAGTCAGCAAAGGCGGAGACAAGAGACTTCTCTTCAGCAGCAGTGGGGAGTTCTCCCTGTTCCAGTTTTCTCTGAACAGACTTCCAGATGTGGCTGATTTCTTTTTTCACCTTCTTTCCCTCCGGCGGTCGTCCCTTCAGGCGCAACTCCTTATCGTTTCCGGATTCGCGGCCTTCGGCCAGGGGTTGTCTCTGTTTATGTGCAGCCATAATCTCCTCTCCCAAGATCTCACATCTTCTCGATTCGCTCAATTTTACTTCTCAGTTCTTTTACCTTAAGAAAGAGGGGATCCTTTTCAGAGAGGTATTTAAGCGCCTGATTGAGGTGATAACGGGCCGAGGCGCTTGAGCCATCATAATATTGGGACAGGGCGAGATTATAGTGGCCAAGGGCCTTGTTGCCAAGAGTAGCCCTGATTTTGCCAATCTCCTGATAGAGTTTCGCATAGGTTGACAGACGTTCGCTCAGACGTTCATAGATGAGAACCGCCTGCGCCGGCTCTCCGGCCTGTTGCAGCGCCTTGGCCAGATAGTAAGTATTGTAAGGCTCGTGGGGATCCAGTCTGTTTATTTCCTGAAATATTTCCAGGGCCTTTTTGGTCTCTCCTGCTTCAAGTCTGATCCGGCCCAGATCTGTCTTGAGGATATGTCTATCTGGAAAACGGGTTATGACTTTCAGGAGATTTTCTTCCGCTTGCTGATAATCACGGTTGGCCAGATAGACTTGGGACAGGCCGAAGAAAACCATGGGATCACTCTGCAAAACGCCTGGATCCTCGGCCTTGCTTTTCAGGATGGGCAGAAATGTTTGGGTGTCACGGGTAAGCGCCTGTATCCGGTACTTGAACCTCTGGTAAGCAAACTCATCCTGGGGTTGGATCTTTTTCTGCTGATCCTGCTGGATGATGTCTTCAATATAACCGATTCTGTTTTCCGGCTCCGGATGGGTGAGAAGATAGGTGGGCACCTGTTTCCGGTGATAACGGCTGACCCGGCGCATTTTCTTGAGCATGTTCACCATGTCCGCCGGGTCACGTTTTTCTTCTTTCATCCATTTGTATGCCAAACGATCCGCTTCCTCTTCATCTTCACGGCTGAATTGAAGATTCGCGGTAAGTCCCCCCGCCATGGAACCGGCAACAACGGCCTGGGCAATAGCCCCCTGACCGAGGAGCAACCCCGCCAGCATCAGGGCTGCGGAGGTGGCATTAACCTTGCCCGATTTGCTGATCCGGTCGGCGATATGACGGCTGGTGGCATGGCCGATTTCATGGGCGAGAACACTGACCAGCTCTCCTTCGGTATCACAGATTTCGATAAGGCCTGAATGGAAAAAGATCAATCCGGACGGGGCGGCGAAGGCGTTGAATTCCTTGTTGTCGATGATGAAAAAATGATAGTCAAAGAATTGTGGCCCGGCAAGCTGCAGGGTCTGTTGACCAAGTTTTGTTACATATTCGGTCAGGTCAGGATCATCAAGAAGGGTAAACTCTTTGTGGATAATAGACAGGAGCTTTTCGCCAACCTCCCGTTCGTCGCCAACGCTGAAAGCCAGAGCCTGGGTCGGGTAAAAGCGGGCCGCAAGCAGATTGCCGAACAAAAAAACAAGGCAGATAAGGTATGCGGTGAGCTGCCGGAAGGTTTTCTTATAGTTCATGTGAAATATTCAGAGACCCTGCACAGGGAACTTGCTTGATTCCATTTTCAGATATTAAGTTACATATTAATGATAATCGCTGATTTGCGCCAGCATTTGTTCCACTCTGCCAGGCTTAGCAGGTCTGACCGGCAAAATGAATCGTAACAAAATAAGCAGCGTAATGTTTATTTCCTAACGGCTCCTAATCCTGTATAGAGAAACCTATGCTGAAAGAACTCATGATCACCAATCTTGCTCTCATCGAGAAACTGCATGTTTCTTTTGCCGAAGGGCTCACGGTTCTTACCGGCGAGACCGGAGCCGGAAAATCCATCATCCTGCAGGCCATTCATCTGCTGGGAGGCGGCAAGGCCGCCGTTGCCTGGATCAGAAGCGGAGCGGAGACGGCAACGGTTGAGGCCCTTTTTGAGCTTAATCCCAGACAGGGGCTCATCCTGGAAAAACTGGCGGAGATGGGCTGTGAACCAGAGGCCGAGCTGGTGATCAAGCGGATTATTTCCCTGAAAGGTTCCAGCCGTTATTTCATGAACGGCTCTCTGGCCACGGCCAGGACAGTGGGCGAAGTGATGGAACAGCTGCTCAGTGTGGCCAGCCAGCATGATCACCAGCAACTCTTGCAGCCACGCAGCCATCTTGACTGCCTTGACGCGATTGGCGATCTCTGGCCGCAGCGGCTCATTGTTTCCCAGAGCTATGACAAATGGAGGGCGGCCAGCCAGTTATATCAGGAACTTGTGGCCAGGGAGCGCGACAAGGAACAACGGCGTGATTTTCTCGCTTTTCAGGTCAGCGAAATCGAGGAGGCTGCGGCCAGACCAGGAGAAGACGCAGCCCTGATTCTTGAGCGAGACAGATTGCGGGCCGCCGATGAACTGATCGGCCTTGGCAGGAAAAGCTGGCATCTTCTGGCAGAGGCGGTCAACACCCCCCTCTCCGCAGTGCGGAAGAACCTGGCCCAGATGGCTGCTTTTGACCAAAGCCTTGCCGGGCTCGCCGAGGAGGTGGCCGGGAATTGCTTTCAACTGGAAGACCAGGTACAGGCAATCCGCAACTATGTGGAGGCTCTCGCCAGCGATCCGGCGCGTCTTGATGTGGTGACCGCCCGCCTTGATCTGTTGCAGCGGCTTAAAAGAAAATATGGCCACGAGCTTGAAGCGGTTATCACCTTTGCCCAGGAGGCGAAACAGGAACTGGCGGAAATAGAGGCGCTGGACGAGCGGCTGGCCGACCTTAAAAAAGAGGTGCTGGAAAGCGAAAAAGCCTTAAGCGAGTCGGCAGCCCTGCTCTCCAAGGCCCGTCAGTCCGCAGCTCAGGAACTGGCCGAGAGGATCCGCGCCTCTCTAGCTTCTCTCTGTTTTGAACAGGCGGTTTTTGAGATCTGTTTCAAGGGGGAGCAGGGCCAGGGCTTGGGGGCCATCTCCAGACTTGGCTGGGATCATCCTGAATTCATGTTTTCCGCCAATCAGGGTGAGGAAGCAAAGCCCCTGACCAAGGTCGCCTCGGGCGGAGAGCTGTCGCGATTGATGCTGGCCTTGAAGACGCTTCTGGCCCAGAAAGATCAGGTTGACACGGTTATCTTTGATGAGATAGATGCCGGAATCAGCGGCAAGGCGGCCGAGGCGGTGGCCAGAAAGATCCGGGAGCTGGCCGGACATCACCAGGTTTTTTGCATTACCCATCTCCCGCAGATCGCCTCTCTGGCTGACGAGCATTTCCTGGTGCAGAAATCCGTGGCCGAGGCCCGCACCAGAACCTCGATTATCCCCCTGACTGCGGATGGTCGGGAGCATGAGCTGGCCAGGATGCTGGATGGAGATTCCGTCAGCGAGCAGACCCTGGCCTATGTGCGCACGCTCATGGCACGAAAGAAGGTGGCTTCATGACCCGCGCGCTGGCTCTTTTCTCCGGCGGGCTGGACAGTCTCCTTGCCTGCCGGGTAATCGCGGCGCAGGGGATCTCGGTGCAGGCGGTCAAATTTGTCACCCCCTTCTTTGGCTATGAACTCCTGGCCAAAGAGCAGGAATATGCCCGGATGGTTCGGGAGCGCTACGGGATTGAGGTTGTCCTGCGGGATGTGAGCGAGGCCTTCTTTACCATGCTGCGCAACCCTGCCCATGGCTACGGCAAGAATTTCAACCCCTGTGTCGATTGCAAGATCCTCCTGCTTAAGGAGGCAAAAAGGCTGCTGCCGGAATTCTCCGCCTCTTTTCTGATTACCGGCGAGGTGCTCGGCCAGCGGCCCATGTCCCAGCGCCGCGACACCCTGCGGGTGATTGAGCGGGACAGCGGTTGTACCGGCATCCTCCTGCGGCCATTATGCGCCAAAACCCAGGAGCCGACCTTGGCCGAGCGCGAGGGGCTGGTAGACCGGGAACGTCTCCTTGCTTTCAACGGACGCGGGCGGCAGCCGCAAATACAACTGGCCAAAAGTTTTGGCATCACGGATTATCCCCCGCCTGCCGGAGGCTGTGTTCTTACCGAGCGTGAGCAGGCAAAACGGATTGCCTGGTATTATGCCCGCTATCCCAAAGTCAGGCTTAACGATATCCGCCGACTCCTCTTTGGTCGTCATTTTCAGCTGCCACATGGCGGCTGGCTTGTCCTGGGGCGCGATGAAGCTGAAAATGCGCGGCTTGAGGCGCTGCATGACCCGGCTGATTTTCTGGTATATATGCCGGAGTGGTTCGGGCCAATGGGGGTTTTACATGCTGCTGGGCATGCGGACGATTTTGCCGCAGCAGCCGGGCTGGTGGTTCGCTTCGGCAAAAAAATGACTGGGGCCTCAGCCAGGGCAGAGGTGTTGTTCACTTCAGGGGAAGAAGAACGCCGTCTGCTGGCCGAGCCTCTTGCCGATGAAATTTTTCAGGGCTGGTCTCTGGCCCATGCAAGCGAAGGGCCCGCAAGTGAGACTACTGTCGGCAGGCCTGAGTGAATTTTCAGGTTTTTTGTCGCTTGCTGAAAGGGAAGGCCTTGACACTTTCAGGTAAAGTTGATAGATGCAGAGCATTGTTACAAAATACGGAAATATCGTTATCCTGCAAGGCATAACGCCAACGTAGCTCAGTTGGTAGAGCAACTGATTCGTAATCAGTAGGTCCGCGGTTCGATTCCGCGCGTTGGCTCCAGAAACAGCAATGGTTTCCGGTATTGACCGGAAACCATTTTTGCGTTTATAGCTGAGTTGAGCAATACTGGGTATCAGCTAACAAGAATCAAGCCGCGCCTCAAAAGGGGAAGCAGCCAGCTTGCCTGTCTCAGAAAGGAGATTGCAAATTTCATGGGCAAAAAAATCTTTACCGCAGTTTCAGGCCTCATCGTCCTGCTTATGCTCATTTCTCTTATCCCTCAAGAATCACAAGCCCGCGCTGGCGGCGGTCGTTCCATGGGGAGCCGGGGCTCGCGCAGCTTTGCGACGCCAGGTGCGCCCCCCTCCAGTCCGTATCGGCAGGGGGCATCACAACAGACTGCCAGGCCGTCTAGTCCTCCACCCTATCAAGCCCCCCAGCCAGCGGGAGGCGGATTCTTCCGCAATATGGGCGGGGGCATCCTCGGCGGGATTGCCGGCGGATTGCTGGGCGGCATGCTCTTTCGCAGCCTTGGCCTTGGTGGGATGGGTGGCGCAGGCGGCGGGGGAATGGGGATCTTTGCCATACTGCTGCTGGGTGGTATTGCTTACCTGATCTACCGTTTTATAAAAGGCAAACGCGAAGCAACACCTGCCCGCCAGAATGTTTATCCCCTGGATGATTACCGGGAGCCTTCCAGGTATCAAGCGGCAAGCCAGACGCCAATCTCCCCGGCTGACGATCTGGCGACTGGCCTTGCCCAGATCAGACAAGTCGATCCCTCCTTTGACGAGCAGCGCTTCACCGATCAGGTTATGGATATCTTCTTCAAGATCCAAAGCGCCTGGATGAACCGGGATCTTCTCCCTGCCGGGGCATTACTGACCTCAGAGATCAGGCGCACACTTCAGGATGATATCGACCGGTTGCTCAAAAACAAACAAGTCAATCACCTGGAAAACATTGCGGTGCGTAAAGTTGAGATTGTGGAGGCCTGGCAGGAGTCTGGCCAGGACTACATAACGGCTCTGCTCTATGCCAATCTGCTGGATTACACTACTGACGACACGACAGGGCAGATAGTTGAGGGAAGCAAGACCGAACCGGTCAAGTTTGAGGAATACTGGACGGTTACCAGACCTGCGGGAAGCAAGCAGTGGCAGCTTTCAGCCATTGGCCAGAAACAGGGGTAATTTTAAACGCCGGTTGAGGCCCTAACCCGGAGGAGATTGAAGATAAACTTTTTTTATTTGCGGAACATTTTTTATAAATGTATCAACAAGTTTTGGGTCAAAATGTATTTCCCGCAGACTCCGGATTTCATCTACTGCATCCTCGAAACGCCAGGCCATTTTGTATGGCCGCACCGAGGTTAGCGCATCAAAAACATCACAAATTGAGGTAATCCGGCTGGCCATCGGAATTTGCAGGCCAGCCAAGCCCAGCGGATAACCAGAGCCATCCCACCGTTCATGATGGGTAAGAGCGATTGCCTGCGCCACCTGCAAGAGGGTGGATTTGCCTTCGCTCAATAAATTGGAACCTGCCTGACAGTGTGTTTTTATGACCTCAAACTCATCACGGGTGAGCGGCCCTTGTTTCTGCAGAATCGACTCCGCTATTCCCAACTTCCCCACATCATGCATGGGCGCCGCATGGGACAACACCTTGTTGGCATTCTTGCTCAACCCTGATGAGCTGCCGAGAATGGCGCAATACTGGCGCAGCTTTTTTATGTGAGAGCCAGTGTCCCCATCCCGCAAAGCCGCCGCCTGCATAAGGCGGGTAAGCACATCCAGCTGGGACTTTTTGAGTTCCCTCGTGCGTTCCTCCACCAGGGCCTCAAGATTTTTCTTGTGAAACTCCAGATCGCCCTGCACCTCAACAAGGGTTTCTTCCAGCTGCATCTCCTTGCTGACGTCAATCAATGTCCCATAGGAAATTATGACCCGATCGTGGGCATGCACCTCAATTCTGGCAATATCCTTGAGCCACAACGAGCGGCCATGGACCTTGAACTTGTAAACCGCATCAACCCCCCCGCTGCGTTCCGCCATGCGCCGCATCGATTCACGCAAGCGCTTGATCTGCGCCTGGTCGCGAATAATTTTGTCGATTGCGGGTGGATTTTTCTGGATGCGGTACAGACAACGACTGAGGATATTATCCCGGATGAAAGCCACCGCCATTTCCGGGGTATGAAAACCAAGCAGTTCGTACAATCTTGCGCCAGCGTATTCATACCAGATATCCCCTCCATCCGGCAACCAGGCTGCAATATAGGGAATTACCGGGCATCCCAGCTTCTCCAGGGCCGTAAAATTGGCAATGACAGAAACGAGGGTTTTTTTCAACGTGTCGCTATACGGCCCGGAAAGGATCTTCCCCGCATATCTGTCCCGGTTGAAGGAGGGAGGAATAATTTCAGTCATGTCGATACGATTGAGACAAGAAGGCCACCTTTAAGCGCGTAACAAAGACGCTTGCATGTCCGGCAAAGATAACGCGATAAAAATCAAAGGCCACGAAGCCACTCTCCCTGCAGAAACTAATTACGGGCATGGATTATAGACCCTTGCCTGAGACTGCGCAAGACAGAAGCTGTTGGGGCAGGGCCGACTCTTGTTGCCAGAAAACTCACCGTCGGCCTACTCGTTGTTAGTTGATTACTGCCCACAACTTAGACCAACATAAGAATTGCCTTTTAATCTAAAGTAATCGAAATTTCAAGAACTGCCAACACAACTGAGCCTCAGGTGAAATGAAATATAGTGTTTTTCCAAAAACAGAAAAGGCCCTTGGTTTCTACCGGGATAATACTTTTTGCCGCCAACTCAGTTCCAGAAACCAGTGGCTGCGTCATCGTATTTTCAATGCCCTCCCATGTGCATCCCGCCATTGGCGAGAGATTTAATAGTGGCCAGGTTGATTTCGGCATAGGTCTTAATGATGCCGCCGTTGGCTTTTTGAAATGCTTCCGCCGCAGCCTGCTCGGCAAAGGGGAGCAATTCCTTGCCCATTGGCCCCATGACCCTGCTGCCAACCACATAGCGGGCAGCCTTGCCGTCAATCCATTTGCCGCTGCCAAAATCCCTGACCCAGACCGCCGTCACCTGAGAGTTGTTTCGACCCGGCGCATACTGGCCAGGGTTGAGAAGAAAACTGAACATGCACTTGCCGCCGTCAAAGGCTGACCCTGTGTGGTCGGTAAAAATAATCTGGGTCTGCCATTGTGGAAAACGATCCGGGTACATGCCGCAGACAGGGCAGCTCATTTCCCCGGTGATGACGCGAGGGGCCAGGTCTGTTTTCTGCTCAGGCCCTGCCGCCCTTGCAATTGAGCCGATCAGCAGGATCGCGACTAGCAGACGAAGGCTCATGGAGGTCATGCGGTTTTGTCTGAATATAAGCTTCATTTTCTCGGCCCCTTCCTGGTTTTGTGGTCGTTTTTTCATGTTGCTGAGCAAGGGTGATCAGCAACGCTTGTTTTCAGCTTCAGCAACCAAAGAAACACCGCAACATTTTCACCTGCGAACTCAGAAATATTTTGACATAACCTCTGTTTTTTTACGACAACAAATTCACGCGGCAATCTTAACAGTTGCAACAACGCAGTCATAGTCTTACCATACTTATCTGCGTCTCATTCCGGGATAGAACAACGGCAGCAAAGAAAAACCGAGGGCTTCAGATGCATCTCTCTCCCCAGGCAAGCGCTATTCAGCCAGATATAAAACCACATCTGGCACCCTTGCTGGTGGGCATTTTTACGGCAATCACCGGCGGATTCGTCCTCTTTGGCTGGGCGCACGAGATCACCATCCTCAAAAGCCTCAACTCCGCCTGGGTCTCCATGAAACCCAACACCGCTTCAGGCTTCATCCTTGCCGGGCTGGCGCTGATGCTGACCGCCTTCCCTTTCTCCCCTTCGGCCAGCCGAGCCTCTCGCCTTTTCGCTCTGCTCTTCGGCCTTATCGGCCTGCTGACACTTGCGGAATATCTCCTGTCATGGAACCCAGGCTTTGACCAATGGCTGTTTCCCGAAGCGGCGGGCACCGTCGGCACCTCCAGCCCAGGCCGCATGGCGCCTGATACAGCCTTATGTTTCCTGCTGCTGGCGGCAAGCCTGATTCTCTCCTGGAGCCAAAAAAAGACTCTCCTGATTACCGCCGTAACCCTCAGTCTGCTGGTGGCAATCATTGTTCTGGTCGATCTGTTTTGTCATCTTACCAACCCCTTCGACATTGTTGGTCTTTGGGGGTTGACGGTCATGGCGGTGCATACCGCGATCCTCTTTACGATGCTTGGGCTGACTCTTGCCTGGGGCACCTGGCCAAGACAGATCTCGGTCTGGTCTCTCACCGGCAGAATCGTCAGATCATTTGCCATCTGGACCTTGATTCTGGCCAGCTCGCTGGCCTGGAACCTTCGACGGGAAGGGGTGGAAACTCTAAACTCGGCCATCGATATCGCCCGAGCCAGCATCCAGAAGGATCTCTGTTTCCGCAAATGGGCAACCTCTCACGGCGGCGTTTATGTTATTGCCAGCAAAAAAACCCCGCCTAACCCCTATCTCAAGGTTCCTGACCGCGATGTGCTTACGACAACCGGCCTGGCCCTTACCTTGATGAATCCGGCTTACATGCTGCGCGAGATGCAGAACAATTTCAGCGACAATTACGGCACCAGAAGTCGCATCGTCAGCCTCAAGCCCCTGAATCCTGATAACGACCCTGATGCCTGGGAGGCCAGGGCCTTGACCAGTTTTGAACGAGAGGGAGGGAAAGAGTTTATCCAGATACACCAGCTGGATGGCGATTCGCATCTGCGGATGATGGTTCCTTTTATTGTCGAGACAGGCTGCCTCAAGTGCCATGCCGACCAGGGGTACGCGGTAGGCGATATCCGTGGCGGCATCGACAGCTCTGTGCCCCTGGCCCCTCTGCTTCGCAAGCAGCAGGAGGACAGCGCCAGGATATCGCTGGCCTACTGCCTCATCTGGGCCTTTGGCATGACGGGGATAGCCCTCTTTTACCGCCGCGAACACCGGCTGGAGATCGCCAACCTTCAGGAAAAGGCCTTCTCCGCCTCGGTTATCAACAGCCTGCCTGGCACCTTTTATGCCTATGAGGATGGCTTGCGCCTGATTCGCTGGAACAAGAATCTTGAAGCCATGTCCGGCTATTCTGCAGATGAACTGTTGGGCCGCCACCCCTTGTCCTGGTTCAGCAACAAAGACAAGGCGCGCGCCCAGGCAGTGTTCGACACCGTTGCCGAGACGGGTGAGATTAAATTTGAGGCCGAAATTGTCTTCAAGGAAAAATCGGCGCCGTTTCTATTGACTGGTTCCTGGTTGATCCTCGGAGACAATAAATACCTCATCGGGGTCGGAATTGACCTCAGTGAACAAAAAAGGCTGGAGGAAGGACTGCGTCAGGCCCAGAAGATGGAAGCAATGGGGACTCTCTCCGGAGGCATCGCCCATGATTTCAACAACATCCTCTCGGCGCTGGTCGGTTATACCGAGCTGGCCTTGATTCAGACCCAAAACAACAAGCCCTGCCATAAGGAGCTGGCCGAGATCATCAAGGCGACAGACCGGGCGACAAAACTGATCCACCAGATTCTTATCTTCTCGCGTAAACAGGATCCCGAAAAACATCCCCTGCAAGCCTCCTTGATTGTCAAGGAGGCCTTGGAACTGTTGCGGGCAAGTATCCCCGCCACTATCGAGATACGTCAGGACATCCAGTCACAGTCAACAATCCTGGCCGACTCCACCCAGATCCATCAGGTGATCATGAATCTCTGCACCAACGCCTCCCACGCCATGCTGGAGGGGGGCGGGGTGTTGAGTGTCACCCTGAAGGATATTGTTGTCGAACAGAAAATTATGGATGGCGGCACCGAAATCGACCCAGGCCACTATGTGCTGCTCACGGTAAGCGACACCGGCTGCGGCATGGATCAGAAGACCTTGACCAAGATCTTTAACCCCTATTTCACCACCAAGGCCGTAGGCAAGGGGACTGGCCTGGGGCTGGCCGTGGCTCACTGTATTATCAAAGGACATCATGGCCTGATTACGGTCTGCAGCGATCCTGGCCATGGCGCCACCTTCAAGGTCTATCTGCCCGTCAGCACAGAAAAAGCTGCCCCTGCCCTGGAGACCGCTGATGCAGCCCCGCCCGTAACAGATGCGCAGGAGCGGCTAATGTTTGTTGATGATGAAAGCGCTGTCTGCGAAGCAATGAAGACGATACTGACCCAGGCTGGATATCAGGTGAGTACCTTTGCCAATGGCCTGGAAGCCTGGCAGGCCCTGTCCCAATCCCCCGCAGACTGGGACGCCTTGATCACCGATGTCACCATGCCGGAAATGACCGGGGATCAACTGACAGCCAAGGCCTTGAAGCTCAGACCCGAACTGCCGATCATCCTTTGTTCGGGATACAGTGAGATACTGGATGTCACGACCAGGAAGGATGGAGTATTCGCCCTCCTGCAAAAGCCTGTGAGTAAAAATATCCTCCTCGCTACAATCGCTAAGGCCCTGGGGAAGAGCGCGTAATAAAGCCTTAACTGAGCCTCTTACTTTCCCGGGGGATACTTTTGCAGCTTTCGTTGCAGGGTTCTTCGATGCAGGTCAAGTTTCTTGGCGGCCAGGGAAATATTGCCCTGGCAATCGGCAAGCACACGATTGATATGTTCCCATTCGGCCCGGGCCAGAGAAGGGGCCGAAAACTCATCCTGATCCACGGTCAGGGCAAGCTCCGGATTTCTGGCAAAGGCGCCAATAATATCGTCCACATCCGCCGGTTTGGGCAGATAATTGAGCGCGCCAAGCCGTACCGCCTCTGTGGCCGTGGCAATGCTGCCATAGCCGGTAAGCACCACGATCTGCATCGCCGGGTTGCTTTCTCTGGCCGCGACAATAAGCTCCAGCCCGGACTTGCCAGGCATTTTCAGGTCAAACACCCCCAGGGCTGGCCGCTGTTCGCCAATAATCCGCAGGGCTTCGACAAAATCGCCGGCCATGAAAACCATGAACCCCCGTTGAGTAAAAGCTTTTGCCAGACGCGTCCGGAAAAGCTCCTCGTCATCAACCAGAAGAATCGTCTTATCCATGAAACACCTCGGGCGCAGTAGCCTTGATCTGTTGCAGGGCGAAGAAAATCGTCACCTTTGAGCCCTTGCCCGGTTCGGAAATCAGGGTTAGTCCACCGCCGAATCGTTCAGCTGCCGATTTTGCCAGGAAAAGCCCCAGACCCAGACCCTTGCCCGGTTTCTTGGTGGTGAAAAACGGTTCTGCCGCCCGGGCGACAAGCTCCGGGGCCATGCCGGAACCATTATCCGTAACCTCAATATAAAGCCGCGCGGCGTCCTGTCGGCATTCCACCAGAACCGGCGCGCTCGGCCCGGCATCCAGGGCATTTTGGATCAGGCCCCGGACAACACGGCACAGGGTACGCAACGGCATTCTGACCAAAAGCCCGCTGGCCCTGTTGCTGTAGTGTATCTGGTTTTTCAGGTGGCCAGGAAAAGAAGGGAGGATATTTCCCATAAGCTCGTCAAGGGAAAAATCCGTAAAGGCATCACCCAGGTGCTCACCGGCATCGGCGGCCAGATGAAAGAGGATGTCCTTGCACCGCCTGACTTGATCGCGAATCAGGGTAACATCGGCCAGCAGCTCCGGAAAATTTCCCTGGTTGTTCTTTCTCAGGGCATGGAGGATCTCCCCGGCTGCCACGGCAATGGTTGACAGGGGGGTGGAAAATTCATGGGCCGCCCCAGCGGCCAGGGTGGCCAGCGAGGCCATTTTTTCGCTTTTCGTTTTTTCCGCCTGCAGGTCTGCCAGGGTTTTCTGGTGCCTGGACAGGGCCTCTTGAATCCGGCTGACAAAAAAAACTATAAAAAACGCGGTGATGGCAAAGGCTACCCACATCCCCTGGAGGTGAATCTTCAGGGGGTCGCTCATGGCTTTCAGCAGCCCCGGCTCCAGATGACAGGCTTGACTCAGGCTGCCCTCGCCGGGCAGAAAGAAAAGCGCGGCATAGCAGGCAAGGGTAAAAAACGCCAGGCTCCATGACCAGCCAGGCGGCATGAGAATGGCGCCCAAGGTGATATGCACCAGATAGAGAAAGGTGAACGGGTTCATGGGGCCGCCGGAATAGTAAAGAAGCAGACTGAGCAGGGCGGTATCCAGGAACATGGCCAGAATGAAAATCTGCTCGGCCAGAGGTGTTTCTTTCCTTTTTAAGAACACAAACAGGAAATTGGTGATAATCTCAAAGGCGAGGATACCGGAAATAATCAGGTAAGGGAGATTGATTTCAAGAAAAAAGAAGGCGATCAGCGCCAGGAGAACCTGGGCCGCCACCGCTCCCCAGCGTAAATGCAGCAGCCAGGGGAAGGCGATTCTGACCGGGGCGGAGTCTTTTTCTTCTCCAGCAGAATTGCGATGCGGGACGGCAGTATGCAAAGAAGGCCTCTCTTAATTGTGGAAGTTAGAACTTTACGTGGCAGGAGAGGGAAAGGCAAGGAGGAAATCAACCGCAGCGGCGTTGCTGATCCTGAGGCATTCGGGAAGAGGCGCTTGCAAGCTTGGGCAAGGGCTGGTAATCTGCCGTCCAGTATTTTTTCACTTCTCATCTCTTTCCGGGGGAGCAGGCATGGCGCGGGAACAATGGGGCAGCAAGATCGGGGTGATCATGGCGGTGGCGGGCAGCGCCATCGGCCTGGGCAATTTTCTGCGTTTTCCTGGGCAGGTGGCCCAGCATGGCGGCGGCGCCTTCATGATTCCCTATTTCATCGCCCTCCTCCTCCTCGGCCTGCCGCTGATGTGGATCGAGTGGACCATTGGCCGCTTCGGCGGCGGCTTCGGCCACAGCACCGCGCCGGGGATGTTCCACTCCCTGTGGGAAAAAAACCGGTTCATCAAGTATTTCGGGGTAATCGGCATCTTCGGCCCGATTGTCATTGCCCTCTATTACATCTATATCGAATCCTGGCTGCTGGCCTACAGCTTCTTCGCCCTGACCGGCAGCTACGAGACCTGCGCCACCAGCGAGATGATGCTCTCCTTTCTTCGCGGCTACCAAGGGCTTGAACAGAATCAGTATTTTTCCAGCCTGTGGCCGGCTTACTCCTTTTTCCTGCTCACCTTTGCCCTTAACGGAGTGATTCTTTACTTCGGCGTGCAGCGGGGGATCGAACAGGTCTGCAAGTACGGGGTGCCCCTCCTGCTGATCCTGGCGATGATTTTGCTGGCCCGTGTTTTCCTCCTGGGCACCCCGGATCCGGCTCAGCCGGAAAACTCGGTGCTGGGCGGGCTTGGCTTCATCTGGAACCCGGACTGGTCAGCGCTGACCAGGGCCAAGGTCTGGCTGGCTGCGGCAGGGCAGGTATTTTTCACCTTGAGCTGCGGGATCGGGGTGATTCTCACCTATGCCAGCTATCTTGGCAGAAACGATGATGTCGCCCTCTCCGGCCTGACTGCCGCCTCAGCCAACGAATTTGCCGAGGTGGTTCTTGGCGGCAGCCTGGTGATTCCTGCCGCCTTCGCTTTTTTCGGGGCCAGCACGATGACGGTTATCGCCCAGTCAGGGGTTTTCAACCTGGGCTTCGTCACCATGCCTTTGGTGTTGCAAAAGATCGCCCACGGCAATTTCTTTGGCTTTATCTGGTTTCTACTTCTGTTCATCGCCGGGGTGACCTCCTCCATCTCCCTGGCCCAGCCGGCCATCGCCTTTCTCGAAGACGAATTCAACCTGAACCGGCGGCAGTCGGTGCTGGGATTGATGACCGCCATCTTTCTCTTCTCCCAGCCAGCGATCTTTTTCCTTGGCCGAGGCGTGGTGGACGAGATGGACTTCTGGGGCGGCTCCTTCTTCCTGGTGCTTTTCGCCACGGTGGAAACCATCCTCTTCGGCTGGGTCTTCGGCATGGATCGGGCCTGGTCGGAGCTGCACACCGGTTCAGACATCACCATCCCCCGTTTTTACCGCTGGATCATCAAGTACGTCACCCCGCTTTTCCTCCTGCTCATCCTGGGATCCTGGCTGTTTCAGGACTGGCTGCCGGTACTCTTCTGCCAGGGAGTGCCGGAGGAAAATCTCCCCTACATCATCGGCACCCGGCTGATGCTGTTTACCCTTTTCGCCGGGCTGGCCCTGATGGTTCGCTGGAGCTGGCAGCGGCGGGCGGTTAATTCAGGAGGCGGCTATGACGATTAACGGCTGGATCTTCATGGGCATAAGCTGGACGGCGATCATCGGACTTTTTGTTTTCTGCCTGCGGCGCACTCTCAAGCTCTGAGTTTTTTCCATAGAGAAAACCATATCAGCGCTTGGGACGACATTGCCGACAAGACCGAGGAGGCATTAAACCTTGTAGTCTCCCCCGAATAGCCCTTATTGGCAAGAGAAGAGAAGCAGGGTGATTATTCCACTAACGCTCTGACTCGGGCGAGGGCCTCTTCAACAACGAATTCTGGGGCCGCCTCGATGATCTTCCCGTTTCGTTGCTTGAAGTCAAGCATCCGCATCTGGTTGCACAGCACCACGCCCAGAGTCTTTGTTCCCGCGCCAGTCATCGAGACCGTGAAGCCATTTTCTCGGGCAAACTGGCCTCCCTGGGTGATCGGCGCAACCAGCGCCAGGCCAAAGCGATTGAAACCTACCACTGTCAAAACAAGAACATACCGCTGCCCCTGTTGTTCTTTGCCCAGTGTCGGATCAAGGTTAAGGTGCAGGATATCTCCGCGATCCGGGATCCCGCGCTTCACAGCACTTCCTTCCCGACCGGTTTAGCGTTGAGCCACTCACCATCCTCCTGGGTCAGGGCCATGTTTTCGTCGTTGCACTGGGTCAGGAGTTCGGCGAGGGTGTAATGGGGTTTGACCTTTGGCGCGACCACCATCTTGCCATTCTCCACATTCAGATCCACCAGACTCCCAGCCCCCAGGTGCATCATGCGCAAAATCTGCTTGGGCACAGCCATGACGACCGACCCTCCCAGTGTTCTCAATGTTACGGTTGACATATATGGCCTCCTCTACAGGTATGTTACACATATATATAACATTGAGCCAAAAAACAAGCGGACAAATCTACCCCCGCGCTTGCCTTGGCCTTGCAAAAGCATTACGGCATGATTCGCCGCACCACCTCCCCTGCCGCCTCTTCAACCTCCCCCAGCGCCCCGGTAATTGCCAGACCAGCCCGTTCTGTTTTTCTAATCGCGGTGGAATCCGGAAAGCAGGCAAGGGGCGGCTGACCAAGGGCCTCGGTCAGAAAGGCCCGGTCGTCGTCATCCTGCACCAGATTGCCCACAAAGAAGATGCTGGGGATGCCTGAGTCCTCGGCGAGTTTCTTGATCTTGAGGGCGGTGCGCACCCCTGATTTTGAGGGAATCACCACGATCAGCAGATGATCCACCCCGGCGATGGTGCCCCGGCCCAGGTGTTCCACCCCGGCCTCCATGTCAAGCAGCACCACCTGGGAAGGGGAAAGGAGCAGCTTGGTCAGCATTCTTTTGAGTACGTTGCTTTCCGGGCAGGCGCAGCCGCCCTTGGCGGTCTGAATGGCGCCCAAAACCATGAGCTTGATCCCGTCTTTTTCCACGATAAAGCGGGCCAGCAGATCATCCACCTGAGGGTTGATGTTATAAAAGGGCGAGCCATCCACCTTGCCGGAGCGCGCAACCAGCAGGTCTTTCATCTCGGCGATGGGGGTGATTTTTTCGCCCTCGGCAAAGCCAAGGCTCTGGGCCATGTGCGGACTGGGGTCAGCATCGATGACCAGCACCTCCCTCCCCTGTTTCTGGAGATATTTGGCCAGCATGGCCATGATCGTGGTTTTGCCGACCCCACCCTTGCCGCTGATTGCGATTTTCATTGGCGATCTTTCCCCTTTTCGTAATTTTTATGTTCCGCGCCATCCCTTTTTGCTGCGGGAAAGAAGCAGGTTCGAGTATATTCCGCTTGTTTATATTCAACAAACTAATCAGCCCATGAAAAACTGCAAAGCAAAAAAGAGAAGGACAGAAGAATCATGGTTACCCTCGGAATTGAAAACCTGCTTGCCGCTCCTCCGTCCTCCCTGGCCGGAAAGAGGCTGGCCCTGCTCTGCAATCAGGCCTCCACCGATCGGCGCCTTTTCCACAGCCGCGATCTGCTGCTGGCCGCCTTCCCAGGCCAGCTCACCTGCCTGTTCACCCCCCAGCACGGATTCTTTGCGGAAAAGCAGGACAACATGATCGAGTCGGAGCATATAATTGATCCGGTCAGCGGCCTGCCGGTCTTCAGTCTCTATGGCGAGGTGCGGCGGCCCACCGCCGCCATGTACGAGCATTTTGATGTGCTGCTCGTTGATATCGTTGATGTGGGAACCAGGGTTTACACCTTTCTCTACACCCTGGCCTACTGCATGGAAGAGGCGGCCCGCCACGGCAAGAAGGTGGTGGTGCTGGATCGGCCCAACCCCGTGGGCGGGGAGGCAGTCGAGGGCAACCTGCTCAAGGATGACTGCCGTTCCTTTGTCGGACTTTTTCCGCTGCCCATGCGCCACGGGCTCACCTTTGGCGAACTGGCCCGCCTGATAAACATTGAATCCGGCATCGGCGCGGATCTTGAGGTGGTGCCCATGCCCGGCTGGAGGCGGCGGATGCTTTTTGCCGACACCGGCCTGCCCTGGGTCTTTCCCTCACCCAACATGCCGAACCCGACCACCGCCCTGGTTTATCCGGGGCAGGTGATCTTTGAAGGCACCAACATCTCTGAAGGCCGAGGCACCTCCCTGCCCTTTGAGCTGTTCGGCGCTCCGTTTCTTGACTGGCAGACAGTCCTGACCAGCATGCAGGGCCTGCCCCTGCCGGGTTGTTTTCTCCGCCCCCTGGCCTTTGAACCCACGGCCAACAAATGGGCAGGGCAGCCCTGCAAGGGCTTCCAGCTCCATGTCACGGATCCGCAGGCCTTTCTACCCTACCGCACCTCCCTGGCCCTGCTGCAGGCCTTCATGCGCTGCTATCCAGAACAGTTCGCCCTGAAGCCCCCCCCCTATGAGTACGAATTTGAGCGAACCCCTCTTGATCTGATCCTGGGCGACAGCGCGCTCAGGCATCAACTGGCGGCAGGCACGGATATTCGTGAGCTGGAACAGGGCTGGCAGCAGGAGCTTGATGGTTTTATCGTAAACCGGCAGAAATATTTCCTCTACCAGTAGCATGCTGAACGAAGGCGCAAGCCAAGGAGCAGGTGACAATGTTTGGTTTTTCATTCCGGTCAGCAAAAAAAAAGACTGCCCATAACCAGAAGACGGGAGAGTCCCAGACCCAGCACCAGCAGGAACGGGATCAGTTTCAGAAGGTACTCCAATCCTTCAAGTCCTCCCGTATCGAAGAACGGCTGAAGGTGCTGGATATCTTTCTCTCCGTGGAAGGACATCTGAGTCTGACCGGGCTGGAGGGGATCATCAGGGCACAAAGACCGGAGCTGCTGGATCGTGAATTTCTCAAGGAAACCATGGAGATGTTCTGCCAGTTCGGCTTTGCCCAGAAACAGGTATTTGAAGCACAGGAAGCGGTTTACGAACACCACCATCTCGGCATGCATCACGACCATTTTATCTGCACCCGCTGCGGCAGGATTCAGGAGTTTGCCAACCAGACCCTGGAAAGGCTCCAGCACGAAATCGCCGACCAGTTCCAGTTTCACCCGCTTCAGCACAAGATGGAGATTTACGGACTCTGCGCCTCGTGCATGGCGCAACGGAAACCGGCCCTGTCTTTGCAGTATGCCGCCAATGGCGAACAGGTGCGGATCGTCTCGATCATGGGCGGTCGGGAGGTACAGGTCAGACTGAACGATATGGGGCTTGCCGTGGGGTCATGCCTTGAGATTGTCAGCAATCATTCTTCCGGGCCTCTCATCGTAGCAAGCAAGGGGACACGTCTGGCCATCAACGCCAGTCTGGCTAAAAAGATCATGGTGGCACATGCCTGCCGTCATAATGATGAGTAAACCTGCGCCGGTGCGCCCTGCCCTGCCAGCTTCCCGCTTGGACGCCAAGCTGGACAGTGATGTTTTTTTTAGGATCACCCCGGATAATAGTGTAGGATATTTTAAAAATTAACTGCCTTTCCATTCCCCTTGCTTCCAGGCGGGGATAAACATCATCAGCTACCGTTTTATTGCCTGCTGTTTGAACGATTACTGACAGGGAACTTATGAAAGTTGAATATCTGAACCCTTTCATCCATGCTACCAGAAATGTCCTGGAAACCATGGCCAGAACCAAGCTGACCACGCAGAAGCCCTACCTCAAGGAAGGCGCGACCACCTACGGCGATGTGACCGGCATTATCGGCATGGCCTCGGAGGTGGTTGAGGGCAGCATGACCATCAGCTTCCCCTCTGCCTGCATCCTGCAGATCGTTTCCCGGATGCTCAAGGAAGCGCCCAAGTCCGCCATTAACCATGAGATTGTTGACGCGGTAGGGGAGATCACCAACATGATCTGCGGCGGGGCCAAGGCGGAATTCAGCCTGCTGGGCTTGAACTTCAACCTTGCCACTCCAACCATGGTCACTGGCAAGGGACTGGAAATTCATCATCACGCCAGCGAGCCGATCATTGTGCTTCCGTTTCAAGCGGACTGCGGCACCTTTGTGCTGGAGGCAAACCTGGCCAATAAAAAATAAACCCTCAGCCCTCAGCCCTCAGCCTTATAAGCCCCATCTTCTGTTCCCTGGTCATCCTCTTGATCCGACCTTCCCGCTGTGTTGCTTTGGCCCTGGAGTCGACCTCCTCAGCGTAAACCAGCTGCACCGGCCGCCGCCCTCGGGTGTATTTCGCCCCCTTGTCCGCAGAGTTGTGTTCTGCGAGTCTTCGTGCCAGATCTTTGGCGATCCCGCAATAAAGGGTGCCATCCTGACAGCGAACCAGATAGACAAACCAGGCGGACGAATTAGGGAGGGGAACCGCCATCAGCCCCCAGCCTTTTTTGCCTGCCAGCCAAGACGGATAAGCTCTGCCAGCACCAGCTCCCGCTGATCGCCCTGCACCTCGATCACCCCGTTTTTCACGGTGCCGCCGCTGCCGCAGCGCTGCTTGAGCTGCCTGGCCAGGGCGATCAGTTCGTCCTCGGCCAAGGGCAGGCCAGTGATCAGGGTCACGCCGCTACCCTTGCGGCCCTTGGTTTCCCGCGAAACCCGGATGATGCCGTCGCCCTTGGCCGGGGCCTTTTTGCACCCAGAGGGTATAAGTTTCGTTTGAGCAGGCAAGCTGCTCAACTCAGCTTTGCACCCAGAGGGTATAAGTTTCGTTTGAGCAGGCAAGCTGCT
>Ga0208863_1000580_pt1 | contig 32663 bp, 29 predicted proteins | sample RifOxyD3_FD_184040 | JGI IMG/M metagenome (GOLD analysis project Ga0208863, IMG submission 184040) | Soil microbial communities from Rifle, Colorado - Rifle Oxygen_injection D3 (SPAdes) | ecosystem: Environmental > Terrestrial > Deep subsurface > Rock core/Sediment | place: Rifle, Colorado...
TTATGTCCTGATGTGACTATCAGTCCCAGGGCCTCGACTCTCTTCGTCATACTAAAGTGGTACACTTTCAAATGACCAGAACTGGTACACTTTCAGATGACCATTGACACGCGCGGGGGGCGACACCGGATCGTTCGGGGCTGATGCCAAGTTTTGCAGTTTCAATCCACGCCCCCGCGCGGGGGGCGACACCGGGTCAAGTTGGAAGCCGTCGCCGGTGGTGTCGTTTCAATCCACGCCCCCGCGCGGGGGGCGACCTGCACCCGCAAAAAATCGGCGGTTATGGCCAGGGTTTCAATCCACGCCCCCGCGCGGGGGGCGACTCACCGCCTTGGCCTCCTCGGGCTGCTCGACGAGTTTCAATCCACGCCCCCGCGCGGGGGGCGACCGGTAATCCACGCCGCCGCGCTTAAACCTTGGGGTGTTTCAATCCACGCCCCCGCGCGGGGGGCGACTAGATGTTTCTTACTCTGCCATGTGCGACATGGTGTTTCAATCCACGCCCCCGCGCGGGGGGCGACGCGAGCCTATGGTTTTTAAGGTCGCTTTCGATCTTGTTTCAATCCACGCCCCCGCGCGGGGGGCGACTTGAGAAAAAAGGTCGGGACATTATTATAGGTAAGTTTCAATCCACGCCCCCGCGCGGGGGGCGACAGGGTGCGGCAGAAAGGAGAAAACCTTTTAACATGTTTCAATCCACGCCCCCGCGCGGGGGGCGACCCACACCGACTGGTAACATAGCAATGGGAGGGTACGTTTCAATCCACGCCCCCGCGCGGGGGGCGACGGTTAATGGCTGCCATGCCGCGCTTGTCTGTCATGTTTCAATCCACGCCCCCGCGCGGGGGGCGACCACCTCCTGAGAAAGTCCGGGTCGGCGTTCATTCGTTTCAATCCACGCCCCCGCGCGGGGGGCGACGAGCAAGATGTTTGTTGTGGTGTTTTTTCATCGGTTTCAATCCACGCCCCCGCGCGGGGGGCGACGGCAGCCCCGTTAGTGCCGGAGCCGGTCATGCTCAAGTTTCAATCCACGCCCCCGCGCGGGGGGCGACAGTTTTTCTTCAGGTGACCATTCACGGTATGCCTGTTTCAATCCACGCCCCCGCGCGGGGGGCGACTATAACTGCCATGTAGTGGTCCCTCCTTATGTCCTGTTTCAATCCACGCCCCCGCGCGGGGGGCGACGTATTCAGTGTACGCCATTTTGTAACTCTCAACGGTTTCAATCCACGCCCCCGCGCGGGGGGCGACAAGAATGATCATGGCAGCACCAACCTAAGATGCTGTTTCAATCCACGCCCCCGCGCGGGGGGCGACCTCCGCCAGCGTGCTAAACTCGAGCCTGGATTCAAGTTTCAATCCACGCCCCCGCGCGGGGGGCGACCCACCCCAGGTGCTCTCATCGACAAACAGCAGCAGTTTCAATCCACGCCCCCGCGCGGGGGGCGACGGATAAGCTCCGTACGCGACATGTACACCAAAGAGTTTCAATCCACGCCCCCGCGCGGGGGGCGACCAAATCTACTAAGTATAATCGCTAGGAAAAAGTGTTTCAATCCACGCCCCCGCGCGGGGGGCGACGCAACACGATCAGCAAGCCGAAGAAGTCAGAAGAAGTTTCAATCCACGCCCCCGCGCGGGGGGCGACGATAACAGCACGGGCAAGGGGAGAACCCTTACCAGTTTCAATCCACGCCCCCGCGCGGGGGGCGACAAAAGTGCGGCGCGGTGGCACTGGACACCGGACTTGTTTCAATCCACGCCCCCGCGCGGGGGGCGACCCGGTATGCCCGGAGTGTGGTACTGACCTTTACTTGTTTCAATCCACGCCCCCGCGCGGGGGGCGACCATCTTAGGTTGGTGCTGCCATGATCATTCTTTGTTTCAATCCACGCCCCCGCGCGGGGGGCGACGATGTGGCGGCTACAAACCGGAGCGTGCTGCTACATGTTTCAATCCACGCCCCCGCGCGGGGGGCGACTACCTTGAGCGCGCCTGTACTTTGGTCGAGCTCTCTGTTTCAATCCACGCCCCCGCGCGGGGGGCGACCTCCGCCAGCGTGCTAAACTCGAGCCTGGATTCAAGTTTCAATCCACGCCCCCGCGCGGGGGGCGACAAAAAGACCATCCTGGTCCGCTCCATTCACCACCCGTTTCAATCCACGCCCCCGCGCGGGGGGCGACAGCAAAAAAAGTACAACCACGACCTAGGTATCATGTTTCAATCCACGCCCCCGCGCGGGGGGCGACCTCGGCGGTGAGCTTGCCGTCTTTGCCCAGGGCGCGTTTCAATCCACGCCCCCGCGCGGGGGGCGACAATTCCGGATCATCGTCTGGGACCTGATCAATATGTTTCAATCCACGCCCCCGCGCGGGGGGCGACTAGGTGACGTTATGAACGCGAAGGGAATTATAGAGTTTCAATCCACGCCCCCGCGCGGGGGGCGACCCTTGTCTAATCCTTGTCAATACCCGCTATAGCCTGTTTCAATCCACGCCCCCGCGCGGGGGGCGACCAGAGTACAGGATGGATAATCCCTTGTCACGCAGTTTCAATCCACGCCCCCGCGCGGGGGGCGACAGAAGTTTTTGACCTTGTTGAGTACACGGAAAAGTTTCAATCCACGCCCCCGCGCGGGGGGCGACGGCAGTGCTTGGCCTGCTATGCTTCCTTTTTTCCGGTTTCAATCCACGCCCCCGCGCGGGGGGCGACAGTTTCGGGAGCTGGACCAGTCAACAGGGGCACTGTTTCAATCCACGCCCCCGCGCGGGGGGCGACAAATCGTGGGGTATGTGGTAGCCGATGTCGGCAACGTTTCAATCCACGCCCCCGCGCGGGGGGCGACATTTCTGTTCCTGCGGGAATCTTGTAGCTTTGTAGTTTCAATCCACGCCCCCGCGCGGGGGGCGACCGCCCCTAGCATTTTCTGGTTTTGGAGCCCAACTGTTTCAATCCACGCCCCCGCGCGGGGGGCGACCCACCCCAGGTGCTCTCATCGACAAACAGCAGCAGTTTCAATCCACGCCCCCGCGCGGGGGGCGACCAGGGAGGCCACACTAATGCAAACAACAGTCTATGTTTCAATCCACGCCCCCGCGCGGGGGGCGACCAGGAGGCACGAGATGGAAGACATGGACGATGATGTTTCAATCCACGCCCCCGCGCGGGGGGCGACTTTCAGAAAGGATTTCAAGCCCGTTCCTGGCGCAGTTTCAATCCACGCCCCCGCGCGGGGGGCGACGTCAATAGCAGCCATACCGCGCTTATCTGCCATGTTTCAATCCACGCCCCCGCGCGGGGGGCGACAGCACTTGCCACAGCACGATATGACTCGCTCACTGTTTCAATCCACGCCCCCGCGCGGGGGGCGACCAGATGTTGCTCCCGCTACCACTCTCATGGTAGCGGTTTCAATCCACGCCCCCGCGCGGGGGGCGACGGTCAATAGCAGCCATACCGCGCTTATCTGCCATGTTTCAATCCACGCCCCCGCGCGGGGGGCGACCAATACAGGTAACTGGCCGTGACCCCGCGACTCATGTTTCAATCCACGCCCCCGCGCGGGGGGCGACCCCGACCTTTTTTCTCAACCCCGTAAGTCTCTTCAGTTTCAATCCACGCCCCCGCGCGGGGGGCGACAGGACAAAGGCGGCGCCGTAGAAAGCGGCGATTAAGTTTCAATCCACGCCCCCGCGCGGGGGGCGACGCCGGTGACGTACCGAGTGGAGGTGGTAGCATGGTTTCAATCCACGCCCCCGCGCGGGGGGCGACCGTTGTAATTTTGCTCATGGTCTGTCTCCTATTGTTTCAATCCACGCCCCCGCGCGGGGGGCGACCCAAGCAAACAATCTAACAAGGAGGCACACAATGAGTTTCAATCCACGCCCCCGCGCGGGGGGCGACATGGTTGCATCTCCTCCAGAAAGCAATTTAAAAGTTTCAATCCACGCCCCCGCGCGGGGGGCGACGTCAACGGTATCATGTCGGGGGCGTTGCTATGCGGGTTTCAATCCACGCCCCCGCGCGGGGGGCGACATAATTCAACTCGGTTATACCTATCGGAGGTATTGTTTCAATCCACGCCCCCGCGCGGGGGGCGACTATACAAAAGAAATATTTCCAGGTGCGATATTAGGTTTCAATCCACGCCCCCGCGCGGGGGGCGACGTTTGGGGCAAATATATACCTATTCATGGCATGATGTTTCAATCCACGCCCCCGCGCGGGGGGCGACGCTCTCAGCATAGATATATAGGGAGGGAACAACATGTTTCAATCCACGCCCCCGCGCGGGGGGCGACCATCTACTCCGAGCGTAGCATTAATTCCCTTCGTAGTTTCAATCCACGCCCCCGCGCGGGGGGCGACGGATTCATTCTCGTAATCGTCAGTCTCCTCATAAGGTTTCAATCCACGCCCCCGCGCGGGGGGCGACTTAAAAATCTTAGCTCTTGCGAGGTGTTAGGATGTTTCAATCCACGCCCCCGCGCGGGGGGCGACCCCGACGACAGACCGGAGGTTTACGATTCGGACGGGTTTCAATCCACGCCCCCGCGCGGGGGGCGACCTGATATTAACTCAAACTAATAAAGGGGTGACATGTTTCAATCCACGCCCCCGCGCGGGGGGCGACTTGTAACGCGCCTGCAGGATGCTCTGGCAAGCCTAGTTTCAATCCACGCCCCCGCGCGGGGGGCGACTAAATAAAGCAGATGACTATGTATATCATGCCTAGTTTCAATCCACGCCCCCGCGCGGGGGGCGACGCCCTCCTATTGGGTTAGTTTAGTTTAGTGCTGCAGTTTCAATCCACGCCCCCGCGCGGGGGGCGACCTGATATTAACTCAAACTAATAAAGGGGTGACATGTTTCAATCCACGCCCCCGCGCGGGGGGCGACTCATTCAGTTTTTCTTCAATCCGCCTAAGTCTTGGTTGTTTCAATCCACGCCCCCGCGCGGGGGGCGACCGCAGGGCGTGGTGACGAATTAGGGGAGCATAAGTTTCAATCCACGCCCCCGCGCGGGGGGCGACTTTAGGGGTATGTTGGGAGTTAATTATTTAGATAAGTTTCAATCCACGCCCCCGCGCGGGGGGCGACCAGAATTAAAATGGCTAAAGGGATTATTGAGTTTGTTTCAATCCACGCCCCCGCGCGGGGGGCGACTGTCATTTCGTCATCCTTTGCCAACAAAGGATTCTGCGCCGGGTTTTTGCGAACCTCCTGCCGGCGACAAATTTTCCACGTTCAAAACCACAACAAGAATTCCACAACCTTCATTACATCAACACATTAGACCGATCGCGAACCTGCCGGGATTTCCCGGTCCGCTTGGGGTTCGCGAGACACTTCAAACGATGAGTGGTCCTTCTTGATCAAAGGAGGCCTTGGCCCCCACATGATCCACACGATGCCGCCAATTGGAGCCAAGAAAGTAGAAGCGCAGGCTGTCCGTTTCCGGGTCGATTTCGGATTCGAGGCGTTGCCGGAGCGCTGTCCACTGGGCCGGATCGACAATGCACTCGAAAACCGAAAACTGCACCCGCTGGCCGAAATTCTTGCATGCCTTGGCCACCCGCCGCAGCCGCTTCTGCCCTCCCGGCTCAGAGGTGGCCACGTCATAGGTCACCAACACGAACATCGTTTCACCTCACTTCCAGATAAACGGCGGATACCCATCCAGATCGCCGCGCACATGCCGGGCCAGCAGGAGCGCCTGGGCAAAGGGCAACAGGCCGATTTCGATCTTTTCATTGAGAAACGGATGATTGATCTCCTCCTGCTTTCGTTTCTGGTAGGCAACCAGCAGTGCTTTTCTGGTATCGGCATCCATGGTCACCCCACCGGTTTCAGCCTGCCGGAAACCGGATTTTTTCATCACCCCAAGGTTGATTAGGGAAAGCACCAGGCGATCCGCCAGTACCGGTCGGAACTCCTCCATCAGATCCAAGGCCAGACTGGCCCGCCCAGGCCGATCCCGATGAAGAAAGCCGACCGCCGGGTCGAGTCCCACCGATTCCAAGGCGCTGCGGATATCGTGCATCACCAGGGTGTAAACGAAAGAGAGAAGGCAATTCACCTTGTCGAGCGGCGGCCTGCGGCTACGTTCGTGAAACAGGAAATCCTCCTTCTGGGCGGTAATCAGATGGTTGAACACCCCGAAATAGGTCCCGGCCGCATCCCCTTCAATGCCGCGCAGCGTGTCCAGGGAAGCGGCACGCGGCAGCTGCTCCAAAGAAAACCGCAGTCGGACGGACGCCCCTTCAAGGTCCTCGCCCCCCGGTTTTTCCCGGTGATCGCGTAAGGCCCGCTGGAGCACGGTGCGGCTGTTGGCGATTTTGCCGATCAGAAAGGAGCGGGACAAATCGGCAGACCGATCCCCATCGTCGGCCCAGCGGTACTGCTGCCGCCGCAACAGGACATTGCCGGAAACCGGCCCCTGGACCCGCGCAAGGAATCGGCCGTTTTCGGTGAGCAGGCTGACTCCCACCCCGCGCTCGGCACAAAGGCCAAGCAAAAACGGGCTGCACGAAACCTGCCCAAAGCAGACGATGCCGGAAAGGGTATGAACCGGCACCTGAAGGCGGGTTTCCTTCTCCACCCGCACCAACACGGTTTCGCCTTCCCGCGCCAGATATGCGCCTTGAGTGGTGACATAGAGGGTGTTGAGGAGTTTTTTCATGACGATTCACCAATTGACCCGGCAGAGCTTTTCCCGTCAGAAGCAGTTGTCAAGGAATCCTGGACAACTGCTTCCTCAGTCAGTATCCGTGCAAGATATCGGCTCACATTCTTTTTCGCCCCCGCCACCTTGGGCATACAGAGATTCAGGAGCGAACAGCTCTCGCATTTTTTTTCATAGCGGGCGGGCGGGGTGGTGCCGGAACTAATCAGCGCATGTAACCGGCTGGCCGCCTCCTCGGTTTCCCGCCGCAACTTTTCATCAAAGCGTACCACCTGCCGCCGCCGATTTGTCCCGTAAAACAAGGCCCCTTCCGGCACGAGGCAGTCGAGCATCTCTTCAAGGCAAAGAGCCTGGGCGCAGAGCTGCACCTGATCCCAGTTGGCCGCCTTGGGCTTGCCCCGCTTGTACTCCACCGGAAAGGGCTGCCAATTGCCCTGGGCATCGCGGTGGTACTCGATCACATCCGCCTTACCGGACAGCCCGAGGCGAAAGGAACGCAGGGCCACCGCCGTTTCGGTGCGAACATCGTTGCGGGTTTGTCGCTCCCCGCTGTCAACCCGCTCATGGAGGATGCGCCCTTCGGCGGTGAACAAATTCTCGCTCCACACCTGTTCGACATGGATCAAGGCGCACTGCCGCTCACAAAACAGCAGATGCTGCAAGGCCGAGAGCGGCAGCAGGTCGTCTTCGCTGTGCATCATTTTTTCACTTACTCCGCTGTTGCTCCGAGATGGTGACATTGCAAAGCAGACGCGCAGCGAGTCACCGGTATTTCCCCAGTTTGCTCAACAATTTTTCCCGCATCCCCGATCTATCCTCCGGAAAGAGTGAAACAAGTTTTTTGCCCTGCTGCTGATAGAGTTGTTGCTTTTTGAGCATGCCGATTTTGTAATCGGCGGTGTCCATGCCCCAATATTCGATGTACACATCGAATTCCGGCAGATAGAAATCGGGGCGGATGGCGTAGCCGTCGAGGATGCGAAAGCGCTCGTCGTACCGGTATCTGATCCTCTCCTCGTCGAGGATTTCGCAAATCAGCCGTTCGCCGTCCGACTGCACCCAAGTACCGTCCTTGGCACGGATGTTTTTCTGCAGTTCCACCTTGGTTTCGAAGTTGCGCCGTTCAAGGAACACTTCGTCGAAGCAGTAGTTGCAAAAAGGTCGCTGAAAGGCCTGCCGGCTGCGGACATATTCGTCCGGCTCCAACTTGACGCCGCAGCGCTGGCAACAATGCTCGGCTTGCTGCTCCAGAATTCGGCCCGCCTCCTCGATGAGTTCGATCGCCCTCTTCGCCCCGTCGTGGTTATATTCCTTTTCCGCCGGGTTAATGGCCATGTCGCGCAGATCGGCAAGGGCGCCTCGGGCAGATACCCCATAAGTACCCAAAGCCTTTGCCGCATACTGCCGAACCTGGGGGTGGCCATCCTGAAGCAGGGGCTGCAATGCCGTCACCGCCCCCTTGGAGTCCGCCAATCCAGCCAGCTTGCCGATGGCCGAGGCTGCCAGCCGCCGCACATTGGCAACGGGCGAGAGCGTCAGCTCGACAAGCTCCGGCAAAACGGCCGGGTCGCCGGACTCGCCCAGCGCCACCGCCCGCTCCCGGAATTGTTTTTCAAGTTTCGGGTGCATCGCGGATCACCTCAAAGGATTACAGCATTTCAATCCGCTCGACCCCTGCTGGCGCTGCACCGACTGCCACGTCATAATCACCAAACGACCTAGGTGGCGCATCGCCGCAGTTCTTTTCAACCGTAACCAGATCGAAAAGCTTATGGGCCGGGGCGTTGCCAAGTTCGCTCTCGTGCTTGAAGACGATCAGTTTCTGAGCCGCCATTTCGCCACGGGCCGCAGAGCGGTCATGATCGAACATGTTCTGTAATGATTTCCAGAACAACTCCAGATCGCCTTCTGAAAAACCGGTCTGTTTGGCCAGCGGCGCGGAGATGAAGCCGTGGACGCGGTAGAGGCCGTAAGGAACGGTAAACTTCCGGCCCATGGTCCGCTCTTTCTCCAGGTCTTTTTCGTTGGTGACCGCCATGCGGGTGATGCTGTGCTCTCCGGTGAACACCCGGTCAATGCTTCTTCCGAAGGCAAACTGCACCGGGCCACGAACCTGACCGGCATTGACCTCGGTTGACATGACCGCGCCAAAGGCCCGGACATCAAAAAAATTCTTACACATCCAGCCGGTGATCTTGCGGGCATCCTCTTCGTTCTTGGGTAATTTTTTACTTTCCGGTTTAAGCTCGAATGCCTGGTATGCCCTCTCATGCTGCCTGTTCAGAACGGCCTTTTCCTTAACGTAAATCTCATAAGGGGGCTGTTCGCCATGAACCAGACCGACATAGTTTCTGACCTTGCGTTTCAGGCAGACATCAGTCACCAGGCCATTGCCGGTTTCCGGATCAATGCGGGGTAGATTGCCGGCGTCCGGGTCGCCATTGGGGTTGCCGTCTTTAACATCGAACAGCAGGACAAATTCATAGCGGTTTTTGATTGGATCACTCATCGTTGTTCTCCTTTGTCTCATTCTCATTTTTATTGAAAAAATCCTGCCGCTGATGGTAATAGCCCACGGCAAATCGGCCCTGGTCTTCGAGGGTCAATGTTACCGGAACACCACTGGCCGGAACCTTGCCCATGACCTCCTGCATGAGTTTGTCCAGCCACACCGTGCTCTTGCCGGAATTTCTGATCTTGGCAAGATGATGAATGGCTAAATCCTGCAAACGCTTGAAAATCACCAGCGGGTTGCTTGTTGCCGCGCTGAAATAGGTGTCGCGGATTGTCTTGTTGAGCCCGGCATGGGCCTGTTCTTGAATGCGCTCCAACACGGCAAACAGCCTGCCAAGAACATAACCGGGATTTTCGATTGTCTTATCCAAAGCCATACCAACCTCCTTTGTTGTTATTCCTCGAAGTCGTGAATCGCGGACCAAGAAACCTTTAATGAGAGCGGCTCGTGCGTGATTAATTCTCTGTTCAGCCTTGCAGCGACGGATCGCACCCGCCAGCAATGTTCGCGGGTAGCCGCCGCCACTGAGAACCGCCCGCGCGATCTCACCGCCAAGATTGGGAGGAATATTATCCGCTTTTCCCTCTGCCGCAGTTGAAACCAGCAATTGAAACAATGAGAGAAATTCCCGATCATGTGGGGCACGGACAATTTCCATATCCTCAAAATGCTGGGCAATTTTTTTCTTGAGATCCCGGATGCTACCCTCATACCAGAACCGGATGGCGATTCGAGAAGCGTTGGGAGCTAGACCGAGGACATGAAACGACATTTCATCCTCGGCAGGAAGCACCCCTGTTCTGACGGATGACAAGAGAGCACGTATTTTCCCATAATCCGGCTCTTCGCCCTTTGGGGGCTCCCCAAGGAAACAGGAAAAGTCATCCTCAAAAGGATGGGTTGCACTTGCCCAAAAAACAGTGCTGGCGTCACCCACCTGGATGCGTTGGCTTGATCCTTTTGCAAGGAGCGTATTAAGCGCCGTGGTATAGGCAAAAACCGTGCGCTTTCCAACCGGCGCGTTTAACCCCTGCTTTTTGCCAAAAGAGCGAAAAGCATCAAGATTAAAAGAAACGATATTGGCACCAGAAGACTGCGCACCCCATACTCCTTTGATTGATGTATGCAATTCTGCGGGTGTATCATCTGCCCCTGAAATAGCGCATGTTTGTGTTGATGCGGAGGGGTGTGTCTTCGTCATCAGCGTTTGCAAGACTTGTTGCCGCTGGGACACTAGCCGTTCATCACCTTCCAATACAAAGGTCAGGTTGGAATTGTTTTCTTTTATTTCGGGCCACGCAACATGCTTAAAAATTTCCGTGAAATCCTTTTTTGCGAGAAAATTCCTGACAGCAACAATGCCCTCATCAGAAAAGTCACTCCCGAAGGTCTCATCCAGTTTCTTCTCAAACTCTGATAAAGATTCTGCCGCCCTATCCCTGTCTTTTTCTTCTTCTCCCTTTGAAACACCAAGCACATACTGCGGGCTGTCCCAAAGAAGATTAGATTTAATGCCAGAGGTCTTTTTCTCTCCTTGAGGGACCACGAATTCACGGGCAACCTTCTTTTTGCCTTCTCCAAGTCGAGTATCCCGTAAATTGATAAAAGAGCCTGCTTTATTGATAATCAGTAGAAAAGGGATAGCCTTTTTTTCAAATCCCGGCGGTGCCACATCACAACCAGGGTCGTTGAGCATACGTTCGTAATGGTCAGATAATGACTTGAGGATCATGACCGCACCTCCACATTCCTGAGGTCAAGGCTGCCGTTCTCCATCCTGGCATGAAAGAACTGCGGCATCGGCTCCTTGCCGGAATAATCCATGTCGTACAGCATCCAGCCCAGATCGCGGCTCTCCTCAATGGCTGCCGGTAACTCCAGCTCCCGAGACAGAAACTCGAAATCAACCGGAAACTCCCGGCAGCCGAAATAGGGGCGCTGAAAACACTGGCCGCTCGTCGCGCGGCGGATGAACATCTGCTCGAACTTTGTAACGCTGTCCTCTGGACCCGCCTGATCGGTCATGGCAAATTCGGCGTGGATCACATAAGCCACGTCCCGCAGGAAAAGCCCGGCCCGCTGTTGCCGCTCATTTTCTACATACAGGCCCAGATTACCCCTTCCCCTGTTCATTACCGTCTTTACCGTCCCCGCCGGGACAACCGCGCCCACCTCGTTGCGCCGCACCGATTCCCAGCGCACCGGATTTAGGACATCTATCCGCAGAATTCTCCAGACAATGGCGGGCTTCCAGAGAATTGCCTCAAGAATTCCACGGGCCGCCGACGGGGTCATTACATCGTAACTGACCCGCTCCACCTTCATCTCCGGCCTGGTAAAGCAGGCATTGGTACCGCTCACCTTTAACCGGAAAGGACTGCTTTTCTCCATGCCGATACCTCCTCTTAGTCTGTCACCATGAATTTTCCCGGATCAATAGCTGTCGCCTCATCCGGCGGGACAAATCCCAAATCGTCGTCATAAAGCACCAGGTCAAGCATCAGCAGGCCGGGATAACCGGACTCCCTGATATAGTCCCTGGCTGCCAGCGGCCCGAACATGTCCCGAGGAATGCCTACGGTATAACGGCCTATCTGCCTCAAGAGCGCATACTGGTTCCAGGGCTCAGAGGTCAGGCGGCCAAGGAGTTCAATCGCCTTGCCGTAAGGGACCAAAACGCTCTCCTGCCAATCATCCTCAATAAACCTGAAGCGTTGGGCGGCGGTGCGAAAATAATAGTTCATCCGCCCGGACAACAGCGCCATGATCTGTTTTTCATCCAGTGACTCCGCCCCCAGTTGCCAGAACCGTTGCCGAAAATATTTTTCGTAATTCGCCGGGGCAAGAAGATTTTCCAGATTCTTTCCCTGTAATAATTCGCTGGCGATTCCGGCGGGCTGCCGGACATAACCCGGCTGATCGGCTGGGACAAAAACAACGGTTTTACCAAGTACTTTTTGGCCATGCTCTTCCAGGCCACCTTCACGGTTGCATCGTCCGGCTGCCTGAGCGATGGAATCGAGCCCGGTCAAGGCTCGATACACAACCGGAAAATCAATATCCACTCCGGCTTCAACCAGCGAGGTGCTGATCACAATGATGGGGTTCTTTTTGTCTTCGAGTCTTTCTCTCACCTTGGCCAAGGTGCTTGTCCGATGCTCGGCGCACATATTGGTGGAAAGGTGGATGGTTTGTTCCTTCGGCAACAACCGGGCCAAACGGCGGGCATCCTCCTTCCTGTTCACAATACAGAGAACCGACCTGCCTTCCTTTTTGATTGCCTCGGCAAGTTCCGGCAGCTCAACCGGCTGAAAGTTATCTCGATATAACACTACTTCCACCCGCTTTAATCTCACTGCCAGGTCATCGGGGTTCTCGACAATCTCCGTAACCGATTCAAACCCCTCCCTGAATTTAAAATCAAAGGACTCGGTCCGGTTTAAAACCGGCTGGGTGGCTGTACACAGCATGGGTGTGACCTGATAATGTCGGAAAAGCTCGCGCACGGCATGGACCGAAGGACGCAGATATTCGGGCGGCAGGCACTGGGCTTCGTCAAAAATGACCACACTGTTGACAATATTATGCAACTTGCGGCAGCGACTGGTCCGGCAGGCATAAAGGGATTCAAAGAACTGCACCGAGGTGGTGACGATCAGCGGCGCGTCCCAATTTTCGGCGGACAGGCGGTTGCGGACGGTTTCTTTATCCTCATCGGTTTCGGCCAGGTTACTGTGGTGCTCGACAACCGCGTTTTCGAATCCAGGAATCTTTCGAAAGACATCCGCCGTTTGTTCAATGATGCTGGTATAGGGAATCACATAAATGATTCGGCTCTTCCCATGGCCTGCCTTGTGCTTTACCGCATGACGCAGGGCAAAGGCAAGTGAAGCCAGGGTCTTGCCGCCGCCGGTAGGGACTGATAGGGAATAGACGGCAGGCTCCTTGTCAGCCGCCATCCGGCATTGAGACAAGACCTCTGCCCTAATTGTATTTATGGATGTAGTCTCTGCTTCAACGCAAAGTTGATCCATGTAGGCATCAAAATGGATCAGCAGTTCACTCAATTCCGGATAGCCTTTATTCCGCAGAGTTGCCTTCCCCTTGTTCATAAAGGCTTCCGTATCGAGAAAATCAGCGTCAACAATACAGGAAAACAGCATCCGGATAAACAGGGCCGGGTCCGCTCCCGGAGGAAAGGGCTGCCGGGGCTTGGCCTGATCCAGTACTGACGACGGTGCATTCTTGATGATTTCTTTCGAGCTGGCGGGTTCACGCATTTTCGGCTCAAGAGCCTTCGAACCGATATGGTCCGTATGAAAGTCCGTCAGCCCGGCATGATGACCCATGATAAGCCAGGAAAACACTCGATCGACACCTTTCCAGCCCTGCAGGCTTGCCTGATGGCCGCCGGCTGCCGAGTGGACCACCCGGCCCGGCTGGGTCTCGATATGGCACTCCACTCCATTTGCGTCATAGAGTTTCTTCTGGAAGGCTTCCGAATACTTACCCAGATCGTGCCAAAGCCCGGCGAGACAGGCCCATTCCTCTCCGCCGAAGGGCTGGGCGAATTCTGCCGCAAGTTCAGCCACGTTCCGCAGGTGATCTTCCAATGGCTGCCACTTTTCGGGTGGCTCCCCTTCCAGACTATGGGCATAAAATTTCACGCCATTCCCTCCTTACACTGAACCTCTCCCCACACCTCAGCCAACATTTCCCGAAACAGCCGGTTCAACGGCTCCAATGAAGGCTTAGGCGCTGTTCCTTTCTTACTGCTCCCAACCACCAGCCGGGCCAACTCCTGCTCAACAAACTCGTTGATTAGCGGAATCCTTGGCCCCTCCCCCAGTTCCACCCCGGCCTTCTTGCAGGCGAGCAGCTCATGCACCGCCTCCTTGTGCAGGTCATCAGGCAACATGGTGTCCACCAGCGTTGCAAAGGGCATCGGCGGCGGGCCTCCCCTCGTTTCGATCCAGCGCAGGGCCAGCAATGGCCGCAGCACATAAAGGTACTTCTTGGTTCGGACGATCTCTCCGCGCAGATACTCGCGAAAGTTCCCTTCGGCCATGTGCCGATAATGATGTCGGCAAGCCGTCGGCGAGTAGTACAGGCCGGAGATAGCCCGCAGCCTGGCCGCAAGTTCAAACCGGTCGGCGTAGATGATCGGCGAGTTGAGCCATTCGATCAGGGGCGGGTTGCTCTTGTGCAACAACCAGAGGGCCTTGCGGAGATCCCAGCCGCTGATGTCCAGGTCGCCCGTAACCTCTTCTATCACATCCCGCTTGCGCTCGACATCGATGGAGAGGTACCAGTCCGGCGGGTGCAGGTAAATAAAGCGTACATCCCAATCGCTGTCCCGCGAGGCAAAGCCCCAGGCGCGGCTGCCGGATTCGCAGGCATAGAGAATTTTCACCCCGAAGGAGTGCTCTATTGCGTCGAGGCGCGATTGAATATCTTTCTTCATCCAGTACCTTTCATCCCAAACCATCCCGGTCAATCAGTGCCCGAGATAAATGAATTCATTCGAGGCCTGTCGGCGTAATGGCGGCAAATACCCCCCCTTCACAACCACACACCCCAATCATCCTGGGTAAAAACCGGCACCTGCATCGCCCGGCAGACCCTGATGGTATGGCCGGTGCCACCGGTGAGCGGATTGTCCTGATTGACGAAGAAGAAAGCGAAATCGGCGGGGGGAAGAGCAAGGGACTCCGCGCCGATGATCTTGAACGCATCCCGCAACAGATACATGGCCTTGACCGTAACCCGGTTGCGGCCACGGGCGAGATAGGCCCGGATCAGACTTTCCAGTTCCGGGGAGGCGGCCAGGGTGATATCGACCACGGCCTTGAGTTCCTCCGGCGTCAGATCTTCCAGGGCAAAGACGGAGGCCTTGGGCGGAATCCGTTGCTTGCCTTGATTGGGGTAGGGGAGGATGTATTCGAGCCGTTCCGGATTTGCGGCGACCAGCCCCTGAAAAAAGAAGGTGTCCGCCCCTTGGGCGTTGCCGCTGCGGAAGACCGCGTCCGGCAATGACGCCGCCAGAAAATTCGCCAGGGCATGCAGGCGCTGAGCATGCTCCTCCGGCACCTTGCGGGTCCCTTCAAGGAGAATAACCGGTTGCCTCATAATTTTAGCCTGTTCAATAAAGGCCTGCTTCATCGTCTCCCCCCTTCCCCCGCTTCAACCAGCAGATTGGCGGTCAACCTCACCAGCATATCCTTGTGCCCCGGCTCGCTGGCGACGGTTAGGATGAGCCGTTTCCCTGAAATGCAAAATCATTGTCAGGATTAATCGTATTCCACCCGGCGGATTCCGGCAAGAAACAAAGGGAATCTTTGTATTTTTTTTAGCTTGAGACCGTAAATTTTTTTCCACCATGCGCAAAGCATACCACTTCACCTGGGTCAAATAGTGTCCCAGGTGGGCAAAAAAAAACGCCCCATATTCTTTTACCAACCATTTTCTTTTTTCCCTCAAACCATCTCCATCTTCGCCATCGTCAACCCCATCGGCGCCATCCCCACGCAAGCGGCCTGTCAAGGCGTGAGGAAAAGATGAAATTTCTCTCCCCGTTTACCGCGCTCTGCACCGTGGGCTTCTTTGCCAGACTTTCCTATGCCATGGTCCTGTTGCCGAAACATCCCCTTTTTCCCTAAAAAACACCAAATAGTTTCAGGGAGTTCTTGAGGGAACAACAAATCGTTGTTACTATCTCAATCCATATGCCGTTGTTTGATTCTTTTCCTGTTTTTGCGCGAAAATCAGAGGACAAACCGTGAGCCAGACACCCCAAATTCCCCTTGCCCAGAATGACGCCTGCCCCAAGGAACATCCGGTCACCTCCGACTTTCGAAGCCGGCTTCCGCAACTGGTTGATCAAGTGGTGGACACCTGCTACAACAACTCCTGCTTTGAACACATCGAGGCCAACCCCTTGCCCAGCCGGCAACACATCAGGGACATTCTGGAATCCTGCCGCGATATCCTTTTCCCAGGCTATTTCCGCAACCAGGGCATTGACCGGATCAGCCTGAAATACCAGTTGGGCCTGGAGATCTCAGGTCTCTATGAAAAACTGACCAGGGAAATCACCAATGCCATCCGGCACGAGTGTCTCCGCCATGGCAAAAGCTGCCAGCACTGCGAAGATACCGGCAAGGAAAACGCCTTCAACTTCATCACCACCTTGCCAGCCTTGCGGGAGATTCTGGCCACGGATGTACGGGCGGCCTACGAAGGTGACCCTGCCGCCGGCAGTTTTGACGAAATAATCTTCAGCTATCCCGGCATCCACGCCATCATGGTTTACCGGGTGGCTCACGAGCTGTATGCCCTGGGAGTGCCCATCCTGCCGCGCATCATGAGTGAGTACGCCCACGGCATTACCGGCATCGACATCCATCCGGGCGCTACCATCGGCGCCTCATTTTTCATTGACCACGGCACCGGCGTGGTCATAGGGCAAACCAGCGTCATCGGCCAGCGGGTTAAACTCTATCAAGGCGTGACCCTGGGTGCCCTCTCTTTCAAACGGGATGACTCCGGCGCCCTTGACCGCCAGAGCAAACGCCATCCCACCATTGAAGACGATGTCACGGTCTATGCCGGCAGCACCATTCTGGGCGGCGACACCATCATCGGCGCCAGATCGGTCATCGGCGGCAACACCTGGCTGACCCAGTCAGTGCCTCCCGACACCAAGGTCCTGCTCAAATCCCAGGAGCTGGTCATGAAAACCACGCAAAACCAGCCGGTAAAATCAAGCTGAGTTGAGCAGCTTGCCTGCTCAAACGAAATTTGATGAACTCGTAACAACCTGAAAAGTTTACAGGCCCACCGCGCAAAATCAGACACTTACGCATTAATACCCGTTGTAATCGTGGCTTTTTACGATTTCAACAAACTTATACCCTTTGGGTGAAAAAACTGGATATTCTTGAAAACTTCGTTTAGATTATCAAGTTCAGCAAGAACGACACCCAAGATGAAGTCCTTAACCACCCGTATTTATACGTAAATAGCTGTTTGTAATTTTGATTTTTTGCCGCTGACAACGTTATTTTGGCCGCACCTCATTTGTATCCCGAACACAACGGGATGCGGCCCTGAAAGTTTAGGAGCCGTTAAAAAACAACCTGCACAGTCTGGATCATTTCGTTACGGCTCCTTATGCCGTTCACGGGATAACAATCGTGCAAGTTATTTTTTAACGACGGCTTCCACCGTTATCAACCCCAGCAGAATGGAAGGAGATGAGTCTATGTCCCGGAAAATGGTCACCATTGATGGTAATCAGGCATGTACCCATGTGGCTTACGCCACCAGCGAGATCATCACGATCTACCCCATCACCCCCTCTACGCCCATGGCGGCGGAGTCCGACACCAAGGCAACCGCCAAGCAGGAGAACATCTGGGGTTCCATTCCGGTTGTCACCCAGATGCAGTCCGAAGGCGGCGTGGCCGGAGCCCTGCACGGTAGCCTGACCACCGGCGCTCTCTGCACCACCTTTACCGCGTCCCAGGGCTTGCTTCTGATGATCCCCAACATGTACAAACTGGCCGGCGAGCTGACCCCGACCGTTTTCCATGTTACAGCCCGCTCCCTTGCCTGTCAGGGTCTTTCCATCTTCGGCGACCACGGCGATGTCATGGCCGCCCGCCAGACCGGCTGGGCCATGCTCTGCTCCCAGAACGTCCAGGAATGCCAGGATCTGGCCCTTATCTCCACCCAGGCCGCCCTGCAAAGCCGCATCCCCTTCATGCATTTCTTCGACGGCTTCCGCACCTCCCACGAGATTCAGAAGATCGAGCAGCTCACTTTTGACGACATGGGTAAAATGATCGACGAGAATCTAATCATCGAACACCGGGCGCGAGGCCTTTCCCCGGACCGGCCCATGATGCGCGGCACTGCCCAGAACCCCGATGTCTATTTCACCGGCCGCGAGACGGTGAACAAGTTCTACAGCGCCACCCCGACCATTGTCCAGAAAACCATGGACAAGTTCGCCAAGCTTACCGGCCGCAAGTACCACCTCTTTGACTACTATGGCGCTCCGGACGCCGAGGATATCATCATCATGATGGGCTCCGGCGCCGAGACCGTTATCGCCACCATCGAACATCTGGCCAAGAAAGGCAAAAAGCTCGGTCTGGTCGTTGTCCGTCTCTTCCGTCCCTTTGACTCCGCCGCCCTCATCAAGGCTCTGCCCAAAAAGGTTAAACGCATCACCGTGCTCGACCGCACCAAGGAGCCCGGCGCTGCCGGCGAGCCCCTCTATCTCGACATCCGGACGGCAATCGGCGAGGCGGTGGAAGCGGGTACCCTCAAAAAGTCCCCCAGCATCCTGGGCGGCCGTTACGGCCTGGGTTCCGCCGAATTCACCCCGGCCATGGTCAAGGCGGTATTCGACAACATGGCCGCAAAAAAGACCAAGAACAATTTCTGCGTTGGCCCCGATGACGATGTGGCCAAGACCAGCCTCAAGTACAACCCCTCCTTCGACATCGAAGGCAAGGACGTCTACCGGGCCATGTTCTACGGCTTGGGCGCGGACGGCACCGTGGGCGCCAACAAAAACACCATCAAGATCATCGGCACCGAGACCGTCAACAACGCTCAGGGATACTTTGTCTACGACTCCAAGAAGTCCGGCTCCATCACCACCAGCCACCTGCGCTTCGGCAAAAACAAAATCGTTGCCCCCTACTTGATCAACAAGGCGAACTTCGTAGCCTGCCACAACTTCACCTTCCTCGACAAGTACGACCTGCTGGGCAACCTGGAGACAGGCGGCACCTTCCTCCTTACCACCACCTTCAACAAGGATCAGGTCTGGAAGCAGCTGCCCTCCTCGGTCCAGAAGGATCTGATCGAGAAGAAGGCCAAGTTCTACATCATCGACGCCATCACCCTGGCCGAGGCCATCGGCCTGGGCGCCAGGATCAACATGATCATGCAGACCGCCTTCTTCCTGATCTCCGGCATCCTCACCAGGGAAGAGGCCATCAAGGCCATCAAGGACGCGATCAAGAAAACCTACGGCAAAAAAGGCGACAAGGTCGTCAACATGAACTACGGTGCGGTTGACGTGGCGGTGAACAACATCGTTGAGGTGAAAATTCCCAAGACCGCCGGAGGCCATGAGAAACCGTCCGTAGTTCCTGCTGACGCCCCCGCCTTTGTCAAGGAAGTCACCGCCAAGATGATCGAGGGCAAAGGCGACCAGATCAAGGTCTCCCAGATGCCCTGCGACGGCACTTGGCCCACCGGCACCACCCAGTACGAGAAGCGCAACATCGCGGTGCATGTGCCCGAGTGGATTCCGGCCAACTGTATCCAGTGCGGCCGCTGTTCTCTGGTCTGCCCCCACGCCTCGATCCGGATGAAGATCGTCAAGGCCGGAGACCTCAAGAAACAGCCCAAGAGCATGAAGAGTGCCGATGCTGTCGGCGCCCAGTTCAAGGGAAGCAAAACCATCATTCAGGTCTTTACCGAAGACTGCTGCGGCTGCACCCTTTGTGTCGATGCCTGCCCGGCCAAGGAAAAAGCCCTGAAGATGATCGAAAACACCGAAGCGGTCCGCACCCAGGAGATACCCAATGTTAAATATTTCCTGAACCTGCCCGAGGTCGCGAACAAGGAAATCGATCCTTCCACCGTCAAGGGCAGCCAGCTGCTCCGCCCCATGTTTGAGTTCTCCGGGGCCTGCTCCGGTTGCGGGGAAACCCCCTATATCAAGCTGGCCACCCAGATGTTCGGCGACCGGATGCTGATTGCCAACGCCACGGGCTGCTCGTCGATCTACGGCGGCAACCTCCCCACCACCCCTTACTGCAAGCGGGCCGATGGCCGTGGCCCTGCCTGGGCCAACTCTCTGTTCGAGGACAACGCAGAGTTCGGCCTTGGCATGCGCAACACCGCGAACAAATTCGCGGAGCAGGCTGCGGAACTGCTGGAAAAGGCGGTTGCTGAAAAAATCATCACCAAAAAAATGGCCGGCGAACTCACCACCGCCTCCCAGAAATCCCAGGACGAGATCGAGGCGCAACGGGATCGAGTTGCCAAGCTGAAAGAAGTGCTGACCGGGAACAAATCGGTAATCGCCAAGCGGCTCCTGCCGGTGGCGGACTATCTGGTAAAAAAATCCGTCTGGATCTTCGGCGGTGACGGTTGGGCCTACGACATCGGTTACGGTGGCCTCGACCATGTTCTCGCTTCCGGCGAAAACGTCAACGTCCTGATCATGGATACCGAGGTGTACTCCAACACCGGCGGCCAGATGTCCAAGTCCACCCCGCGTGCGGCCACGGCTCAGTTTGCCGCCGGCGGCAAGAAGATGCCCAAAAAGGACATCGGCATGATCTTCTCCACCTATGGCAACGTCTATGTGGCTAAAATCGCCTTAGGCGCTAACCCGACCCAAGTGGTCAAGGCCTTTGCCGAGGCTGAGGCATACGATGGCCCCTCCTTGATCATTGCCTACGCCCACTGCATCAACCACGGCATCAACATGGCCAAGGGCTTTGACCAGCAGAGGAAAGCGGTTGCCTGCGGCCACTGGCCCCTCTACCGTTACAACCCCGAGCTCGAAGAGCAGGGCAAAAATCCCTTGACCATCGACAGCAAGGCGCCGTCCATTCCCTTTGCCGAATACGCCTTGAACGAAAACCGTTACCGGGCTCTGAAAATGATGAATCCGGAGCATGCGGATGAACTGATGGCCATGAGCCAGAAGGACGTGGAAAAAGGCTGGAAGTTTCTGGAAGGCCGCGCCAAGGCCCTGGAGCCTGCTAAGTAACCTGTCGGCATCCCGTTAGAACAACCACAAGGCCTCACCCCGACATTCGGGGTGAGGCCTTTTTATCTTGGAAAGTTATGGCGCTTTTTCATTCCGAAATTTGGCTTAAACAACTCCGCGCTGCGCTCGTGTACTGGTTGCTTGTCCCGTCGGCCGTTATCCTTTCCGGACTGGCAGTTGACACCCTTTTCGGATTCCCCCTGGCGCCGGACGGGGTTACGCTCACCAGCGGCGCACTTGCGCTGCTGACGGCCGGAACATGGCTGATCGGCAAGGCAGCGGGAGATCTCAGGCAATACGGCAAAGGCACTCCCAGCCCTTTCCGGCCACCGAAAATCCTCGTCACCACCTCATCATATCGCTGGTGTCGCCACCCGATGTTTCTGGGTTATGATCTGGCCGCCCTGGGTGTCATCCTGCTCTGCCGTTCCTGGTCCATGCTCCTGATCAGCTTCCCGCTCATGCTTGTTTGGCAGCTCCGCTTTCTCAAGAACGAAGAATATCTCCTTTCCCGCCGCTTTCAGAAGGATTATGCTGATTACATAAAGCAGGTGCCCCTGCTGCTGCCTTGGCCACGTAACCAATCACGGGGTAAGCCCACAAAGGTCAAATAACCAAGGAATCACCCTTCGGGTATAAGTTTCGTTTTGAGCAGACAAGCTGCTCAACTCAGCTAAAAGCGGCCACAGGGTGCCGCAGGTTGCGACAAGCGGGCTGGCGATGCGTACTTTTGTACGTGAGCCGGACCGATCGCCGCAAGATGTGGTGCCCTGTGACCGCTTACCTGGCCACGCCCCAAGACCCTGACGTAACCGATGAGGAATCTCCATCATGTTTCCGCTTGCCGCATACCGCAGACTCTATTCCTCACTAAAGGAACACCACCGGGTGGAAAAAGAAATCCAGCAACTGCTGGACCAGCTCCTGGAACCGGAGTACATCCGGGCATCAGGGCTGCCGCGCCACAACCCGTTGACTTATGCCCAACGCCATTTCTTCTCCATTCTTTTCCTGTCCATCTATGAAGCAATCGGCATCCCGGCAGAACGCCGGTTACTCTACGGCATGGTCAACCACTGCCTGCGAGGCATTGTCACCGGCGCCGACAACCTGTTGGACGACGAGTACAAGGAGCTGCTGCCATTAAACTTTCCGGAGCCGGCAACCCGTTTCAAGAGTGTCATGCATATCCTGATTTTTGACCGGATGCTATTCCGCATCCATGAACGCTTCCGGAGCTTGCCGCTGCTCTCTCTAAACAGCACCAACCTGGACGGCGCGCTCTTTAAGGCCATTGTCCCCATCGGCGCTGAAGAAGCCCGGGAAGAGGGCGGCGTCAAGGAGATCATCACCCCGGAGGCAGTGCTCGATACCGTCCATATGTACAAGGGCGGCAAGCTCCTCTGTTTATCCTTTGTCGCTCCCAGACTACTGGAACCGCCAGAATTTCAGGATCGGCTTGCCTGTGCCGACCAGGGGATATTCCACATTGGGGTGGCTCTCCAATTGATCGACGATCTCACCGATTTTTACGAGGATATCAGGGCCGACAACCACAACTATCTAGTCTCAGCAATTTTCCATCAAGGCACAACGGAAGAACGGCGCCAACTCCGGATCATTCTTGACACCGCAACCGAGCACCCCCCTGTCGAGGCAATCTTTCCTGCCACCATCCGGCAGGTTATGCTCAAAGCGGTCAGCGAGGCGTTACGGGGCTTCGCCATGCTTCATGAGGCGGGGTACTGGCTCAATCAGCAGCAGGCGTATGATTTAGTTCGCCATCTCTTTGTCCTGCGGGGGGTCAAACAGCTGCTGCCTTTTTTCCCGACTGCGGCGACCGCAGGGCATCATGAGCCATGAGCCTTACTAAAGTCCCGCCAACAACCCGCGGCCGCGATCTCAATCATGTTGCCTGGCTCTACGACCCGCTGATCGAAAAACTTTCCTTCGGCCGGGAGCAACGTTTCCGGGCCAAAACCATGACGCTGCTGGAGCTTAAGCCGACTGACCGGGTGCTGGATGTCGGCTGCGGCACCGGCACCCTGACCCTGATGATTGCCGATGCTATCCCCGGACAGAAAGAGATCATCGGCATCGACGCAGCCCCAAAAATGATCGCCATCGCTCGGAAAAAAGCCGCCATCGCGGAAAGCGCCGCGCAGTTCCGGGTAGGTATTGCGGAAAAGCTCGACTTTGCCGATAATTTTTTCGACATCACGGTTAACTCCATGTTTACCCATCACATCGACCGCGAGCTGAAGCAGTGTTTCTTCCGCGAGGCCTGGCGCACTCTGAAGCCTGGCGGCAGGTTGATTACCGCAGACATAGACCGACCAACCACTCTGCTGGCCGGAGCAGCTGGCTGGCTCGGCCGCTATCTCCTTCTGCAACCTGAACTTGAAGACAACCTGCGCGGGCAACTGCCTGCCTTGATGAGTTCCGCAGGTTTTGTTGATATTCAGCGCCTTGCCCATCTCCATGGCCTGATCTCCTTCTTCCGTGCCAGAAAACCACTGGGTGGCCAGGCAGGTAACGCCCCATGCGGATGACCGACGACATCCTCCCCGGCAGGACTCTTTCCCCGGCGCTGCTCGGAGCCCATCTTCAAATAGCCTTGCGCAACATCCTGCGCCACCGGCGGCGCTCCCTGCTTACTGTGGCGGCGGTAGCCTTCAGCGTCTTCTGTCTCATCGTCTTTCAAGCGCTGATGGGTGGTCTGCACCAGAAAATGATGGAGAGTGCGCTGAGCCTCGACACCGGTGTCATCCAAGTCCACGCCGCCGGTTTTGCCCGCAACCAGACCCGCCTGCTGCCTCTGCCCACCCCCAAGGCTATTACCATCGCTTTTAAAGCCGCAGGAATCACCAACTTTGCGCCGCGCCTCAAGGCTCCGGCTCTGATCATCGCCGGCCGACACAGCTCCTCGGTTTACCTGAGTGGGATCGACCCAGCTCAAGAGGCATCCGTCACCCTGATCCGACAAAAAATAGTGCGGGGCACCTACCAGCTCGCCCCTGGTCAAGTCCTTATCAGCAAAGGTCTTGCCGATGCGCTCGACCTCAATATCAACGATTCCATGACCCTCATGGTGCAGAGCTTCTTCGGCCAGACCAGAACCGACAGATTCACGGTGACCGGCCTTTTTGCCACCGGACTCGACTCCTTTGACCAGAGCCGCGTGTATCTCTCGCTGGCCACCGCCCAAACCCTGCTTGATGCCGAAGACTCCATCAGCGAAGTAGCCGCCGCCTGCCCGCCGGCCCAGGCAGCCAAACTGGCCGGCCATCTGCAACAATACCTGCCGACCGCCGCTTATCAAGTGATGACCTGGCAGGAACTTGTCCCGGATCTGGCCCAGCTTATGGAACTCAACGATGCCACTTTCCGGCTGTTGATCATCATCCTTTTTGCCATTGTGGCCATGGGCATTGCCAACACCATGACCACCGTCATCTTTGAGCGCTTCAGGGAATTCGGCACTCTGACCGCCTTGGGTGCCACGCCTGGAGGCATCGTTAGTCTGGTGATGACCGAGTCCCTGCTGCTCGGCCTGTTCGCCGCTTTGGCGGGCAGCCTTACGGGCTTCGGGGCCTGCGTCTATCTAGCCCGCTACGGCATCGACCTGACTCATTTCACCAGTGCCAACCAGTATTTCGTAGTCGGCTCGGTGCTCAAGGCGGTACTCACTCCAGGCGATCTCATTCTGGCCAACACCATCACCCTGGCAACCGCTGCAACAGCCGGGCTCTATCCTGCCTGGAAGGCGTCCAGGCTTAATCCGGTCAAAGCACTCTCCCATGTCTGACGCCACTAAAAGCCAAATCACTCTGCGCGGCGTCACCAGAGTCTACCGCACCAATAGCCACCAGGTGCAGGCGGTGGCTGGCGTCGACCTGACCATGCACCAAGGCGAATTTGTCTGTCTGGCAGGACCTTCCGGTTCTGGTAAAAGTACTCTGCTTCACCTGATCGGCACCCTGGATCAGCCATCCAGCGGCACCATTCACTTTGGCGGAAGAGATATCTCCGGCTTGAGTCGGTCAGCAAGCGCCCTCTTCCGGCGAACCGCCGTCGGTTTTGTCTTCCAGACCTTCAACCTCATTCCGGTACTGACCGCTTTTGAAAATGTTGAGTATGTCCTGCTGCTGCAAGGAATAGGAGCGGCGGAACGCAACAAACGGGTAACGATGATGCTCGATGCGGTAGGACTTGCTGAGCTTGCCCAACGGCGGATCACGGACCTGAGCGGCGGCCAGCAACAACGGGTGGCCGTGGCCAGGGCCTTGATCGGCAATCCATCGCTGGTACTTGCCGACGAGCCGACCGGCAACCTCGACTCAGCAACCGGCGAGTCCATTATCGCACTTCTCCGCCGCTTAAACGAGGAACGCGGCACTACCGTACTCTACTCCTCCCACGATCCACGCATCATCGCTTGGGCCGACCGCTTGATCCTGCTCCAGGACGGCAAAATTTTCGAAGACCACCGACAGACCAAGGTAGAATGAACGTAACTATTTTGTTTCGTTTTTTTCCGCTCGCAGGTAAAATTTTTCGCCTCAACACGGTATTTGATCCAAAAATGAACTGGAGAAAAGAATGACCTTAATCAACGAAAACTATCTCAAGCTTAAAGCGGGCTATCTCTTCCCGGAAATCGGTAGGCGGGTGAGAGCCTTTACCGATGCCAATCCCGATGCCAAGGTTATCCGCCTTGGCATCGGCGATGTAACAAGGCCGCTTGCCCCGGCAGTGATCAAGGCCTTTCATGACGGGGTTGACGATCTGGCCCTTGGGGAGACCTTTCACGGCTACGGGCCGGAGCAGGGCTATGACTGGTTGAGCAAGATCATCATCGAAAAATCATACAACCCGCTGGGTGTGGATCTTCTGCCCTCGGAGGTCTTCGTCTCGGACGGCTCCAAATGCGACAGCGCCAATATCCTCGATATCTTTGCCCTGGCCAACAAAGTCGCCATCTGTGATCCGGTCTACCCGGTGTATAACGACACCAATGTCATGATCGGCCGGAGCGGTGAGGCGGACGCCAGAGGCTACTACGAGGGGCTGGTCTATCTGCCGTGCACCGAGGCAAACAACTTTGCCCCGGCCATCCCCAGGGAAAAGGTGGACATCATCTATCTCTGCTACCCCAACAACCCCACCGGCATGGTGGCCTCCAGGGCGGAGCTGCAGGCCTGGGTGGACTATGCCAACGACCAGGGCTCGATCATCTTTTTTGATGCAGCCTACGAGGCCTATATCACCGAGCCGGATATCCCCCACTCCATCTACGAGATTGAGGGAGCGAAAAATTGCGCCATTGAATTCCGCTCCTTCTCCAAAACCGCCGGCTTTACCGGAGTTCGCTGCGGCCTGACCGTGGTGCCCGAGCAGCTCCTGGCTCTAACTGCGGGCGGGGAAAAAGTGGGCCTGAACAAACTCTGGAATCGGCGCCAAACCACCAAGTTCAACGGGGTTTCCTATCCGGTGCAGCGGGCTGCAGCTGCGGTTTATTCAAACGAAGGCTGGCCCCAAGTTAAGGAGACCATCTCCTTTTACCTGGACAACGCCCGCCTCATTCTGGAGGGGTTGAAAACAGCAGGCATCACCTGCTTCGGCGGGGTGAACGCCCCTTATATCTGGCTGAAGACGCCTGGGGGTCTGGCAAGCTGGGATTTCTTCGACAAGCTGCTCACCGAATGCCATGTGGTGGGTACCCCAGGCAGCGGCTTCGGGCCAAGCGGCGAAGGCTACTTCCGCCTCTCAGCCTTTGGCGCGCGGGAGAATGTGCAGGAGGCGGTGAAACGCATCCAAGGGAAATGGGGTAAAAGATAAAGCCAGGGGCAGAAATAAGCTGGATACAAAAAAGAGGAATCGAAATTATCGATTCCCCTTTTTTGTTTCCTTGCTGATACGGTGAAAGCTAAGAGAATGTCACCTTGCAGAAACGCCGTTTGCCGACCTTCAGGATAATCTCGCCCTGGGTCGCCACGAGGTGGTCGATGTCGTTCACCTTATCGCCATTGAGGGAAACCGCATTCTGCTGGATCATCCGGCGCGCCTCTCCGGTGCCGCTGACCAACTTGGTCTCCACCAGAAGCTTCGGCAGCCAGATCCCTTCCGCAGTGGCGGAGAGAACAACCTCGGACATTTCCTCCGGGTTGTCATGCTGGCTGAAGATCTTCTCGAAATTCTCTTCCGCTCTCTGGGCTGCCTCGGCATCATAAAACCGGCCGGTCAACTCACGGGCCAGCTGCTGCTTGACCGCCTTGGGATGCCTGCGGCCCGCCTGCATCTCCGCCTGAAGCGCGGCTATCTGCTCTGCGGCAAGATCGCTGAGCAACTCGAAATACCGAAACATGAGGCTGTCGGAAACCGACATGGTTTTGCCGTAGATGTCATCGGCCTTTTCGGTGATACCGATGTAATTGCCCAGGGATTTGCTCATCTTGTTGACCCCGTCGAGTCCTTCGAGCAAAGGCATGGTGATGACCACCTGGGGATCCTGCCCCCACACCCGTTGCAGATCACGGCCCATGAGCAGATTGAAGAGCTGGTCGGTGCCGCCGATCTCCACATCCGCCTGAAGAGCAACGGAATCATACCCCTGAATAAGAGGATAGAGGAACTCGTGAATGCTGATCGGCCGCTCATTTTCGAAACGGACCTTGAAATCCTCCCGCTCAAGCATGCGGGCCACGGTAAGTTGCGAGGCCAGCATGATGAACTCCTTGGAAGTAAGCTTGTTCAGCCAGGTGCTGTTAAAAACGACCTTTGTTTTCTCGGGGTCGAGAATTTTAAAGATCTGTTCCTTGTAGCTCTCGGCGTTTTTCTCAACCTGTTCAACGGTCAAAGGTTTCCTGGTCTCGGACTTCCCGGTCGGGTCCCCAATCATCCCGGTAAAATCCCCGATCAAAAAACATATTTCATGTCCGAGATCCTGAAAATGCTTCAGCTTTTGGATGAGAACGGTATGGCCAAGATGGAGATCAGGAGCGGTCGGATCAAAACCGGCCTTGATCTTTAAAGGTACTCCGGTCGCTGCCGATTTTTCCAGTTTCTTGACAAGGTCCGGCCTGGAAATAACGTTGACCGCCCCGCGCTCTATCAGCTCTATTTGTTTTTCAATTGATATTTTCATGTGGTGATCAAAGGGAAGTGGTCCGGGAAAAAAATACTGAGGGAATCATGGATTGCCTGGTTCCCTCAGTATTGCAGATGGTGACAATTTTATTTGGCGTATTCCACGGCCCTGGTTTCCCGGATTACGGTTACTCGAATCTGCCCGGGATAGGTAAGCTCCTGCTCGATCTTCTTGACAATGTCCTTACTGACGATCATTGCCTCCGCATCGCTGATCACCCCACTGTTGACAATGATCCTTACCTCGCGGCCGGCTTGAATGGCATAGGATTTTTCCACCCCTTTGAAAGAATTGGCTATTTTCTCAAGATCCTCCAGCCGCTTGACATACGACTCCAGCATTTCCTTCCGCGCCCCTGGCCGGGCACCGGAAAGGGCATCAGCTGATTGCACGAGAACATCAAGAATTCCATTCGGCGGGACATCTTCATGGTGAGCAGCAATGGCATGGACGATAACCGATGATTCCCCATATTTTTTAGCCAGATCAGCGCCAATGCTGGCATGTGACCCTTCAATTTCATGATCCGCAGCCTTACCGATATCATGGAGTAATCCGGCCCGTTTTGCCAGCTTCACATCAATACCGAGCTCGGCCGCCATAACCCCGCAAAGAAAAGCGACTTCTAGGGAATGCTGCAAAACATTCTGCCCATAACTGGTCCGGTATTTAAGACGGCCCAGCAGCTTGATCAATTCGAGATTAACGCCATGCGCGCCCACATCAAAGGTTGCCTGTTCCCCTGCCTCCCGCATGGTCACGTCAAGCTCCTCGGTCACCTTTTCCACAATCTCCTCGATTCTGGCTGGATGAATTCGGCCATCGGTGATCAAGCGTTCCAAGGACTGACGGGCAATCTCTCGCCGGACCGGATTGAAACCGGAGAGGATGACTGCTTCGGGAGTGTCATCGATGATGATATCGATCCCGGTGGCGGCTTCGATGGCCCGGATATTCCGACCTTCCCGACCGATAATTCGCCCCTTCATCTCCTCATTTGGCAAAGGCACGACCGAAACCGTTTTTTCAGCGACATAATCACCGGCATATCGAGAAATAGCCAAGGAGATTATATCCTTTGCCTTCTTATCCGCGGTGATCTTCATTTCGTTTTCGATCTTGACCACCATTTTGGCGGCTTCCATCCGTGCTTCACTTTCGATGCTGTCGGTAAGCTGCTTAATCGCTTCCTCGCGGGATATTCCGGAGATTTTTTCAAGCTGGGCTCGCTGTTCTTCTATAAGGAGATCGATCTCCTTTTGACGACGGGCCAAAACTTCTTCATCTCGGGAAAATGCTTGCTCCTTTTTCAAAAAGTCCATCTCTCGCTTGTCCAGAAAATCCATTTTCCGTTCAATCTGCTCAAGCTTCTGAATGAATTTTTTTTCCTCCTCAAGAACATCCTTCTTCAGAGCCTTGATATCTTTTTCTGCTTCCTGCTTCAGAGCAAAGGCTTCATCCTTACTTTGCAGGACAGCTTCCTTTTTAATTTGCTCTGCCTCGGACAGAGCATTTTCAATAAGCTTGCGGCCCTGAGCCTCAAGATTCTCCGTGCGATCTTCAATAAATTTTTTACGCACCAAAAAACCAAGGCCAACTCCACAGCAGATGCCAAGGACAATCGCTAATATTATCTGTACGGTCACGGAGACAACCTCAATGTCGAATTTATCTGAAAAGCACGCACAGTCCCCTTGGGGGACATATCGCACTCATGTCTAAAAGAAGTGGGGACGGAAAAATGCAAGCCTGGCTGTCAGCCTTGCAACAAAATGCGCCAACCCTAATTTACAGCCCGGGGGAATGAATCAGAAAGAGACAAAAACGGGAAGAAAAGGTCTGCTTCAGGTGTAACTCTCTTGTTTTGGCAAAAAAAATCTTCAGACGACGTTTTTTCAATAATCGATATAATATCTCCCCGTATCTCCGGAGAACTTTTTTTGTCGTATGATGCAAACAAGCGACCTGAACCACAACCCGATGCGCAGTTCCCACTTGGGGAAAAGCGACAAATACTTCCGTTCTCGCATCTTCGTGATGGGCAGAGTATTATTACAGTTTATTCTGCCTGCCCGAAGGGCATCCCCACACATATTATGTAAAAGCCCCATCCATATCTTGAAGGGCCAATAATAGGCAAATCCCCCGCCATTGAAGTGTCAGGCAGCGACATCGAACCTAACTGCGTTAGGTGGGCGGTACTTGAATTCCCTTGAAGGAATTCCACCGAAGTGGATTCCTTTCCAGAAACAGCAAAGTCGCCCTCAATCTCAATGTTGGCTCGAGACACTCTCCCAGATCACTAACAAGGCAGGGGAAAACTCTGTGCCATCTAAATATTTTTCTCTATCCTTTCACTGAGCAGACTGATTTTTTCCTCAACCAGTTGCCTATATTCTTCGTATTCCCTTTTCATCTTCACATATTTACTTGCGATATTCAAACTCGTTAGGATACCAAGCTTGCTCGCTGGCAAAAAATGCTGAGAGGCTTGTCCCGCATCCTCTAGTTGCATTTTTACCAAAAACAGGATTTCCTGCACATCTTTTTCCGGGGCATCAGTATAGAGAGGATACTCCTGGCCAAGCACTTTAAAGGTGACCAATCGTTCCACAATGCACCATCCATGAAAGGGTTAACAGAATAACTCCTTGAAAGCAATATATTTCCACAATCAGTTGCCCATCAGAACCCCTTGAACAGGTTCGGGAGAGCTCTTTCCAAGAGCGTCCGCCGGAGATAAAGCCCCAACCTCGAGTGCCGCGGATTTTTCCCATTTCTCAATGGACCCGAGCAGCCCTGAAACCCGTTGGAGGATATTCTTTTTCTCGTTCGTCAGATGCTTGATCTGCTCATCAAGCTCATTATTTTCCTTTTCCAAACGGGCAACATCGGCTTGTAACCTTATCTTTTCTCCCTGAACTGAATCGAGATTAGTCAACATTTTCTCGACGTTACTCTCAAGCTTCTTTAAATCTTCCTCATATTCCATACTGACTCCTCTTCTCCCAAGAACAGACGGGAGGAATAAAATTACACCCAGAAAACCCAACGTTCCAGAACCCAGCCCGCAAGCAAAAAAACAAAACTATATTCATACAGCAACCGTCGAATGAACCGGGAATTTACCCTTTCGGAAAAAAGAAAGTCAAGCCCTATATCCAGAAAAGAAAAACCGTTGCGATAACCACACCCAACAATTAGGATATTTTTATACCCAAAGGGCATAAGTTTCGTTTGAGCATGCTAGATGCTCAAGTCAGCTGTATATCGACGCTATGAGGCGCAACAGTAGTCCAGGCGGGGATATTGGTCTGTTGCAAATGAGAAAAGGAGCCGATGCGCACATAATCCCCGATCTCACAATCATGTATCTTTACAAAAGAATCAATGCGCACACCAGAGCCAATACTGCATAGTCCTGTGAGTGAGGTGTGGGGATATATAACGGAATCTTTTCCAATCATTACGGTTTTTTCTATGCTGACAGCCTCGGGTTGGATAAGAGTGACTCCTGCTTCCATGAGCACATCAAGATAGCGTCTCTGCAGAACAGCATGGGCTTGCGCCAACTCTCGCCTTGAGTTTACGCCTAAGATTTCCTCACTATCTAGACAAGAATACTTCTGAACATGAACCCCATCTCCGGTGGCAATTGCAACAATATCAGTAAGATATATTTCACCTTGCATATTATCAGTCCCGACTCGGTGAAGCGCATCAAGCAAAAATTGCGCATCGACACAATAAATTCCAGCGTTAATTTCCCTAATCCCCCTTTCTGCGGAGGTAGCATCCTTTTCTTCGACAATCTTCACAATATTTCCGTGTTCATCGGAGACAATCCTTCCATAATTGTCAGGCGTTGCTATGGTGGTCGTCATCACCGTTAAAAGGGAGGCGCTTTCGACATGAGCATGGAGAAACTGCCGGAGCGTTTCGGTTCTGACGAGAGGGGTATCTCCGCACAATATGAAAACAGGGCCTTTATGAGAGCGCAACTCTCCCTCGCAGGCAAGAACAGCATGACCTGTTCCGAGTTGTTGTGACTGGTGAACAAATGAGAGTGGATATTCCCGGAGAGCCTCTTCAACCAATTGGTGCTGATGCCCGGTGACAACAATATTTTTCCCAAAAAATAGGGGCTGAAGTGCATTCAAAACATGATGTATCATCGGAGAAAAAAAAGTTTCGTGTAGAACCTTGGGGCTATCGGATTTCATCCTGGTGCCCTTTCCGGCCGCTAGCACAATAGCAACAACTGAAGAATACTCCATACACTCCCCCGCAAAATAGCCGTTTGTTAAAGCACTCAAAAAAAACATACTCTGGTTTTAGGCAAAAAAAAACCCTTCCTTTTGAGGGGAAGGGTTTTACAACAAAAAAAGAATCGGCGGCGACCTACTCTCCCACCAAGCTTCCCTGGCAGTACCATCGGCGCTGAGAGGCTTAACTTCCGTGTTCGGAATGGGAACGGGTGTTACACTCTCGCTATTACCACCGAAAA
>Ga0208863_1000581_pt1 | contig 32609 bp, 30 predicted proteins | sample RifOxyD3_FD_184040 | JGI IMG/M metagenome (GOLD analysis project Ga0208863, IMG submission 184040) | Soil microbial communities from Rifle, Colorado - Rifle Oxygen_injection D3 (SPAdes) | ecosystem: Environmental > Terrestrial > Deep subsurface > Rock core/Sediment | place: Rifle, Colorado...
GAATCCGGTCTCGCCGACTAAAAGGACGGTGCTGATGGTCGGCGCCACCGAGCGGACCTTGTCGTAGACCTCCTGCATCAACGGACTTCTCGTCTGCACCAGGTTCAGCGAATCCACCTGCCAGAACTTATTTCGCAGGTAGTTGAGCTCCGACTGCATCAGAACGGATTCATACAGGCTGTCGGTGACGTATTTCACCTCATCCACATTGAGCGGATAGGTGAGGAAATTGCTCGCCCCGGCCTTGACAGCCATCACTGCCTCGCGGATCATGGCCGGCGCCGACATGACAATAATTTCGATATTCGGGGCGAGCAGCCAGAAAGGATGCAGGGCGGTTTTGTAGCCGTTCCCCTGAGCCGGGTCCCTGAGCAGATCTATATCGATAAAGAGGAAGTCACAGTGTTTCCGGCGCAGGAGCTGGAGGGCGCCCTCCTTGTCTGCCTGCTGACTGACTTCGTCGCCCGCTGGAAAACAGGAACGGATGAGCCGGGATGTCGTCGGGTCAGGGGTTGCAACGAGAATGTTTTTCATCGGTTGTCTGGGGTGATATGCAGCAACTGGGCAACGGCTCTGGGAGCGGGCCTCGCCGGTTAGGGCCATGAACCAGCAGAGGCCCTGTCGCCGCCGCCGGACTTTACCGCCCTATATCTTCGAAAATGCGCGGCGCGTCAACAGATATTATGATGCCGGATATTTTTCTGAAAATTCCCGAGGACCCGATGAGCGAAGAATTGACAACTAGTAATGTTTTCGGATAGTTGAACAGACATGGCGGCCACCAGCAATAGATGGAAGCAGAAAAACGATTTCCTAGTGGCCTGTTTCCCGCAAAGGAGACGAAGGATGCCTTCCTTGTCAGCCTGCCGGACGACTTCATCTCCCGCCGAAAAACAGGAGCGAGCTACCCAGGATGTCGCCCGGTCCGAGTGCTTCCTTCCCCATTGTTGCCGGCGTCGTTGTTTTTTCCCCGCAGGGCAGGCATATTGATCTCATACTTGCTGATCTTGTCATAGAGGCATTTACGGGAAATGCCCAGCACAGCATGGGTTGCGGCGATTGATCCGTTGTGCCGGTGGAGCGTTTCCAAAATATGTCTTTTTTCCGCATCCTCCAGGACCATCTTGAGCCGCAGGTCTTCGCTGCCCGGTTTCCGCAGATTGGTGTTTTTCTCGAAACCGCCGGCTGACGACGGGTCGGAGCCGGGCCCGTAAATGCAGAGTCGGCGAACATGGTTGCGCAGTTCTCGCACGTTTCCCGGCCAGTTCATTCCGAGCATCTGATCAATGGCAGCTGGCGCCAGAGGCTTCATGTCCAACTGCCGGTCACGGCAGTACTCACTGAAAAAATGGGCGGCAAGAAGCGGGATGTCACTGATTCTGTCTCGCAGGGCAGGAATGCTTATGGGCAGGGCGTTAAGCCGGAAATAAAGATCCTGTCGGAATGTTCCCCGTTTGATTTCTGTTGCGAGATCCCGGTTGGTGGCGGTGATGATCCGGGCCGCCATGGTCACCGGGTTGTTGCTGCCGAGTCGGCAGAAAGTCCTCTCTTCCAGAATCCGAAGCAGTTTTGCCTGGAGCGTCACCGGCAGACTGCAAATTTCATCAAGGAAAAGAGTGCCCTCACCGACATGTTCGAATTTTCCTGCTCTGCTTTGCACTGCGCCGGTAAAGGCCCCTTTCTGGTAGCCAAACAGCTCCGCTTCCATCATCTCCGCCGGGATTGCCCCCATATTGACGGCGACGAACAGCTTGTCACGCCGGCTTGAGAGGTTGTGGATGGCATGGGCCACCAGTTCCTTGCCGGTGCCGGTCTCGCCCTGAATCAGAACGGTGTCGTTTTCGCGGGCGACAATTTGCAGAAGATCGTACAGGTGCTGCATGGCCGGATGCCGACCGATAAGACTCTGGAAACAGGTGCGGCTGGCTGCGGCCGCCTGTAACCGTTGTTGTAACCGCCGGTTTTCGTGGACCAGCCGGGCCTTTTCCATGGCGCGGCCCAGGGCGGCCAGCATAATGTCCTCGTCCACGGGCTTTTCGAGAAAGTCATAGGCGCCTTTTTTCATGGCGGCGACAGCCATAGTGATATCGCCATGGCCGGTCATCATGATCACCGGCAGTTCCGGGTCCAGTTCCTTAATTTGTTTCAGCAGCACCAAGCCGTCTATTTTCGGCATTTTCACGTCAGCCAGAACCACCACCGGCGCCTCATAGGGCGTTATCGCCGCCAGGGCATCCGCCGCCTTGTCGAATATCCGCGTCCGGAAGCCGTGCATTCCCAGGGTCTGCTGGATCGCGGCCAGAAGATAGATGTCATCGTCCACCACCACGATGCGGGCGGAGTCTGGGTCGAAATTATTTTTGTTGCTCATGTTGCTCCCCTGTAAGGACTGGCAGGTAAACCGCAAAACAGGCGCCGGCGCCGGGCTCGCTTTCCACCCGAATATAGCCGGCATGGCTTCGGACAATCCGGTCGACAATGGAAAGGCCTAGCCCCATGCCCAGGCCGACTTCGCGTGTAGTGAAAAAGGGGTTGAAAATCTTGCCTTGGATTTCGTGTGGAATGCCTTCGCCGTTATCCCTGATGGCGACAACCAGGTAGTCTTTTTCCTGCAGGCTTTCCGGTTCAATATCCCTGGCCAGGAAGGATCTGATAGCCAGGCGGGGTGACAGAGAGGAGCCCATGGCCTGGATGGCGTTCTGGATGAGGTTCAGGAAGACCTGTTCAAGGCGGACGTCGTGACCGAGAATAGCGGGGAGGCTGCTGTCCAGATTCAACTCCAACTCGATATCCGAGAGTTTCAACTGGGCATCAAGAAAGCGGAGAATTTCCGTAATGATGTCGTTGACCATGAGAGGCCGCACATGTTCTTCGGTTTTGCGCGCAAAGCTTTTAAGACTCTTTATGATGGAAGACGCCTTGTTCACCCGGTCGACGATGATGTTGAGGTTTTCGGTCAGCATCGCCTTGTTTTTCCGGGGGTTGTCCAGTGCCTTCAAGGAGTTTCTTGCAAAGAGCAGAATGGCATTCAAGGGTTGTGTCAGCTCATGGCCGATGCCGGCCGCCATTTCCCCTAAACTGGCAAGCCGGCCCGAGTGGATGAGCTGCTCCTGGGATTCGCGGATACGCGACATCATCCTGTACACATCGCTCTTATCGGCCGCGATCAGCATGTGCAGAACCCGGCCTGATTCCGTAACCAGGGTGGAGCAGTTCAAATTGACGCAAACTGTTTCGCCGTGCTTGTTCAGCAGGTTCGTCTGAAAACTTTTGAAATCGCCGGCCGCAATGAGCTCCTTAACGCTTTGCATGGTGCTGGCCTCAACAAGCTGCTCCAGGCGCAGGTGGCGGGCCTCATTCTGGGAATAGCCAAGCGAGCGGCAGAATTCATCGTTTGTCTTGACGATGTGAAAATCTTTGGTCATGACGAAGAACAGCTCGGAAAGACTGGAAATAAGCGTATCGGTGAAGTGCTTTTCCGCCTGTGCCTCTTCGTGTTTTCGCAATGACCTGACAACCAGCTCTTGCTTCTGCTTTTCCAGCAGCCTGATCATCTTGGCGTCCAGATCTTGATCCTGTTTTCCTGTTTTTTCCAACTTTGCTTCTCCGTTCTGGTGGTCGTAAAGGTTTCCGGTGATATACACGGACCGTCCGCGTGTCACCAATTTTATACATACACTGAAATCCCTTAAAAAACAAACTGTTGTTGTGTGGTCGGCAGAAAAGTGTCACCCAGATTATACGTAATGGTTGGCGTTGCTCACCTTTTTCTTTCAGGGGTGGTCCCGGCTTTTCCAGTGTAACGATTTGAAACAAAATGAAAAAAAATAATTCCCCGCCGCCTGGCCTCAAAGTTGCCTATGGGAGCATCGACTGAACAGCACAGACCGGGGCGCCACTATTTTTCCGCGGCAAGCCTTTGGCGACCAGGCGCATCATCATCAAAAATGAAAAAACAAGTCGGTCGGGATCAAGGGATGGAATCGTTCGTATCGCCACAGAACGCATTGAGCATGGAGCAAGTGGCAGCAATCTGTGGCGTGTCCCAGGAACGGGTCAGGCGATGGATTGACAAAAAATCCCTGCTGGCAAAGCGGGCCGAGGGCTGCGGCCTCCTGGTGCGGCGTGATGATCTGATCGACTTTCTGGTGCAGCACAATATCCCTATTCCCGAAGCAATCCTGCCATTCACAGCAAAAAAAATACTTTTCGTGCTTTCGCAGGAAGCCATGGAAGACATATTCATGCAATTTGTCATGCGTTTTTTTGAAAGATTGAAAAAGGAGGCAAATTTCATTGTTGATTATGCATCGTATGGGACTTCACTAAAGATGAAGATGATCGTTTTCCGGCCAGACTTGGTAGTTTTTGGTGTAAGTGGGGAAGGAAAGGCGGCGGCCACCGCAAGTAGTCTGATAAAAAACAACGAGGGCTATAGCTCTGTTAAGATTATTGCAATAACAAAAAAAGACGTTACGGAAAATATTTCAAACTATCTATTGAGTAATGGGGTTGATGCAATAATTCCTCGCAGTATTGAGCTTAAGTCGTTGGTTGAAAAAATAAAAAATCTTTATTGATCAAGGGGCGAACTGGTCGGTTGCACGTCAAGGGGATGGCAGCCGCCTGGCATACGGAGGGGCGATGAAAAAGGATAAATCATACTACGCCTGGCTCAGAAACATGCTCACCCTGGTCATCATTCTGCTGGCCACGCTGCCCATGCTGCTGGTGGGGTGGACATCCTCAAATTACTACCAGAAATACGATGAGGAAAACACCTCCAACGGTTTACGGCGCCTGGTTGCGAACCGCCGGGAAATCATCAGCCTTTTTCTTAACAACCATCGGGAGATACTGGAACAGCTCATGCGGTTACACAACTTTGACTTTCTGAGCCAGCAGGAAAATCTTGACAGAGTTTTTGCGGCGATCAGCAAGTCTGGCGTCATCGTCGATCTGGGAGTTATTGACTCTTCCGGCCGGCATATTGCCTATGTTGGCCCCTACAAGAGCAAGCTGGCCAGCAGGAATTACGCCAATACCGACTGGTTTCAGGAAGTGATGATCAATGGCACCTTTATCAGCGATGTGTATCTGGGATACAGGGGGGTGCCGCATTTCGTGGTGGCAGTTTCCGATCCGCTCAAACGCTGGATTCTGAGGGCCACGATCAATTCGGAAATATTCAACGCCTTTCTGCGCACCGCCCAGGTGGACCCCAAAGGCGACGCCTTCATTATCAACAAAAAGGGCGAACTGCAAACCCCCAGCCTGCTGAACGAGTCAGAGTCCCAGATCAAGGACAAGAACATTGCGCTTTCCTACCACGAAGGCACGTTGGTACGAACCGCCAATGACACGGTCTATGTTTCCACCTGGCTCAAGGATGGCGACTGGCTGCTGGTGGTCAAGGTGCGGCGACAGAAGGCCCTGGAGACCTTTCTTGAGGCCAAGTCCATCAACGAGATCATTGTCCTGTGTGCCAGCATCGTCATCATTGCCATCGCCGTGCTCATGGTCCGCTTCATTGTAAACAATATCGAGGCAACCGCCCGGGAGCGGGCCGTCCTGGACAGCCAGATGGTGCAGATGGAAAAGATGGCCTCCCTGGGACGGCTGGCGGCGGGCGTCGCCCACGAGGTAAATAATCCCCTGCAGATGATTACCGATCAGGCCGGCTGGATCGGCGAACTTCTTGATGAGGAAGAGACGGAGAAGGTCAGACATATCGAAGAGTACCAGCAGTCGATTCAGAAAATCAGGCAACACGTGAAAAGGGCGAGCAGCGTCACCCATCGGCTGTTGGGTTTTTCCAGAAAGATGCAGTCGGAAAAGACAGCGGTGGATATCAATTTTCTGATCCGGGAAACCATATCCTTCTTGGAAAACGAGGCGGGCAACAACCAGATCGCCATTGAAACGCAATTGGAAGCCGCTCTGCCGGCCATCATGACCGATGCCGGCCAGGTGGGGCAGGTTTTATTCAATCTGTTGAACAACGCCATGGACGCAGTGGGCAAGAATGGCACAATCCATGTGGGATCAAGACAGAGATCCGACGCGGTCGTAGTGGAAGTTGCCGACAGCGGGCCAGGCATCAGGCCGGAACTTATCAACAAGATATTCGAGCCGTTTTTTACCACCAAGGCTCCTGACAAGGGTACGGGATTGGGATTGGCCATAAGTTACAACATTATTCAGAAACTGGGAGGAACGATCAAGGCGTGGAACAGAGAGGAGGGCGGTGCGATATTCACGGTCATCCTGCCCAAGAATAACCTGGGCGATTGACCGGCGGTCGCACCTGCAGAGCAGGAGGCCGACGGCAGAGATACCCGGCGGATTCTCCGTTCCCCTTCGACCGCGCGATAACTGCGTATAGCGAACTAGCAAGTAAAGGAGATGGTGGCATGGCGATAATTAAAGTGCTGGTCGTCGACGATGAGACGGATTTTTTGGAGATGACCGTAAAGAGGTTGCTGAAAAGGAACATTTTCTGCGAGGGAGTTTCATCTGGCAGGGAGGCGGTCGAGAAGGTGCGGGACGGTAGTTTTGACGTGGTCCTCCTGGATGTGAAGATGCCGGGAATGAACGGCCTGGAAACACTGCAGGAAATCAAGCAACACAAACCGCTGGTCGAAGTGGTCATGCTCACCGGCCATGCGTCGGTGGAATCGGGCATCGATGGCATGAAACTGGGGGCCTTTGATTATCTGATGAAACCCATGGAGCTGGAACCGCTCCTGGAAATACTGTTGGATGCGGCGGAGCGCAAGGCCATTCAGGAGGCAAAGATAACCAAGGCGGAATTAACGAGAAATCTGAGGGGGCAGCGGCCAGGCCCTTAACAGGACGTGCAAGCGCCGGCAGACAGTACAGGAGAAAACAGGGCGGGTGGCACCATCCCCCTGCCATCCGGAGGTCGGCGTCAGGATTTTTTTGTTTGAACAGATTAACAATCAACCAGAATGGAGGTAGCACGAAATGAATTTTTTCAGGCAATTCGGACAATTCATGATGGCCGGGGCGAGGGCTCACGCCAAGTGGGAACTCGATATTTCAAACACAATACTGCGCGACCGCAAACGGGTCGCCATCCTGGCGCTGCTGCTCATCCCCATCATTATCGGCGGCGTTGCCTTTGCAGACGAGATAGCTACCGCTCTGCCGGATGTTCTGGGCGGCAAAAAAGCCTACAGTCCGGCATTTTACACCAACACCATTTTCTTTGCCTCGATCGGCGTCGGGATCTGCGCCGGCCTGATCACCGGCTGCATCGGCGCGGGCGGCGGCTTTATCATCGCCCCGGCCCTGATGAGCGCCGGGGTCAAAGGCATTCTGGCCGTGGGCACCGACCTCTTTCACATCTTTGCCAAGGCGATCATGGGCAGCGTACTGCATCGCAAGCTCGGCAACATCTCTGTTTCCCTGGCCGGCACCTTTCTGATCGGCTCCATCGGCGGCGCCACGGCCGGCGGCTATATCAACCGCTCGCTGTACGAATTGAATCCGGTGCTAAGCGACGCCTTCATCACCTCGGTCTATGTTCTCATGCTGGGTTTTCTGGGCTTTTATTCCCTGGCCGACTTCCTGAAATCGCGCAAGCCCGCGACGGCCACCCTGTCTCCGGAAACGAAGCAGGCCACGTCTAAAAAAGGGGAAGAATCCATGACCGGTTTTTCTCAGAAACTGCAGGCGATGAACATCCCGCCCATGCTGCATTTTGACGAGGGTGTCGTGCCCGGCGGCCGGAAAATTTCCGCCATTTTCCTGGTGATCAGCGGCGCCATCGTCGGTCTGGCCGCGGCCATCATGGGTGTGGGCGGCGGGTTTCTCACCTTCCCGATTTTTGTTTACGGACTTGGCGTGTCTTCGGCAACCACCGTAGGCACGGATATCTTTCAGATCATCTTTACGGCAGGGTATGCTGGTCTCGGTCAGTACGCCATCTACGGCTTCATCTTCTACACCCTGGCCATCGGCATGCTGCTCGGCTCGCTGATCGGTATTCAGGTCGGCTCTCTGGTCACCAAGGTCGTTTCCGGCACCACCATCCGCGGTTTTTATGCCCTGGCCGTAATCGCGGGCTTTATCAACCGGGTCTTCGCCCTGCCCGGCAAGCTCGCCAAGATGGATGTTATTTCCATGTCTGACAAGACCGCGAAAATCCTGGAGCAGATTGGTATATACCTGTTTTTCGTGGTTATATCAATTTTTGCGATCTGGGTATTCTGGACATTTTTCACAAACATCAAGACGCTGAAGGGCGAGGAGGTAAACGCATGATTGCGCATAAAAAAGAATTCACCGGCGGCCTGCTGTTGTTCATCGCATTCTGGATCGTCTTTGCCATCGGCATGTCTCCGATCTTCGGCAACGGGAATAATCTCCTGAATTATATGGACAATCTGTACAATACAATTTCAAAGAAATCATCCTATTACATCCCGGGAGTGGTAAAAGAGGCACAACAATACAAGGGCCAGCAGGTCACTTTGAACATAAAAGCCAGCAACCCCGAGCAGGCGGAACGGTACGTCAAGCTTTTTCAGGCAGGCAATGCGCAGGTTGCGGTTGATGGCGTCAATGTCAAAGTGGAAGGCGGGCTTGGCCTGATGCTTGAAAATATGCTCAATGATGCCGATCTGGCATTTGCCAATAACGGGGACGCTATTGTCGCAAAATACGGTATGGAACCAAAGCGGGTTATGTATGCCTGGTGGAATGCCCTCAAGGCAGCGGAAAAGGATTTCAATAAACAAAAGATGTTCAAAGAGGCTAAGATCATTGGCAAAGTGCAGACAAGGGGAGTGGAGCCGGCCTATAATTACTACGGTATTCAGGCGGAAGACATTAAGGCGAAACTAGGAATCGTGATTGCATCCCTGGTTGGCTATGTCATCTACACCCTCTGGTTCGGGTTCTCCATCCTTTTTATGTTTGAAGGCTGGGGTCTGAAGCTGGAGCATTGATATTCAAAAGATCAAGCGGAAGAAGGCCCGGTGTCGTTTCCTGCTGTTGCTTCCTTTCCCTTCCTCCTTGTGGGACTTCCCCGAGGAGGCAACAGCGGGTGCGGTACGGGCTTTCTTCCGGCTTGATTCTCAGGCCGCGCCGCGTGGCGGCGTTCCGCCCGTAGGCTGCAAAAATTGCATTGACAGGAGCCAGTATAGTTTGTAGGTCCATGACAAAACTGGTTACAGATCTGGGCACGGGCGTCTCGGCACTGCCGTGTCCGGGCGGTCCTCATTGTCTCGGCGCATATCCTCTGGCATCATGATCCAATTCCTCCTGAAATTCCTGCAGGCCGGCAAGGCCAGCCGCCTGTCGCCGGAAGAACTGCAGGCCCTCTTCAAGACAAAGTACAAAAATTTCCGGGCTCTCCTCACCGCCAACAACAACGCCCTCGGCATCATGGCCGAAATGGAGCGGGTTCAAGCGGAAGGGCATACCTTCGGCATCACCTTTGTCCACGCCAAGAGCACGGCGCTCATGGTCAATGTCTTCAAGATGGTCCGGCACTTGCTGGCCATGTCCGAAGGCAGATACCTGACCCTTGACAGCCGGTTCCACACCCTGCAGAAACAGATCACCGCCATCTTGGACCGGCAGCCGCCTGTCAAGGAGGGGCCGTTGGTCCTGCCGCTTGCCGCGATTGACCGCGAACGCACCGATCTGGTCGGGGGGAAAATGGCGAACCTCGGCGAGGTCCGCAACCGGGTCGGCTTGGCAGTGCCGGACGGATTTGTCATCAGCGCGGCGGCCGGCCAGCATTTTATCAAAGCCAACAATTTGGCCGATGAAATAAACCAGCAGTTGCAGACCCTTGATCCGGAGAATCTGGCCGAGTTGTACAGGGTCAGCGCCAGTGTTCAGAAACTGATCACCACCGCGCCGTTACCCGCCGACTTGGAGCGCGCGATCCTTGATCAATATCATAGCCTGGAGGGCCGGACCAGGCCGGGAATTACCACCTCCATGCGTTCCAGCGCCATTGGCGAGGATACGCAGGGCGCCTCCTTTGCCGGCCAGTACCGGACCGAATTGCATGTCTGTGCCGAATTTCTCGGACAGGTCTACAAGGAGATCCTGGCCAGCAAGTACACGAGCCAGGCGATCACCTACAGAATCATGAAAGGCTACCGGGCCAAGGATATCTCCATGGCAGTCGGCTGCCTGGCCATGGTTGAAGCGGCGGTCAGCGGCGTGATCTACACCAGGGATCCCGCAGATCTGCGGAGCGTCTGGCTGATCATCAGCGCGGTGCCCGGTCTGGCCCGCGCCGTGGTGGACGGCACCAAGCCGGTCGACATGTTCTGGGTAGGGCGCGCCGCGCCGCATCACATTCTGCTGAGCAAGACCAGGGAGGAGTCAGTCGCGAAATCGCCGGCTGTGGGCACTATCTCCGGGGTGCCACCGGCGCCGCTGCTAACCGAGGAGCAGGCCCGGGAACTGGCCAGGCTCGCCCTCAAACTGGAAGAGCACTTCCGAGGTCCGCAGGATATTGAGTGGTCGATCGATACGGCCGGCAAGATCATCATCCTGCAGAGTCGGCCGGTATCGCCCGCCATGCAGATTGTCTCCGCCGGCGAGGTTCCGGATCTCTTACCGGTCAGCGGCGAGACGGTGCCGGCGTTCAGCGGCGGGGTGACCGCCAGCCCGGGCGTGGCCTGCGGCCCGGTGCATCAGGTGCACTCCAATGTCGATCTCCTGCAATTTCCCAAAGGGGCGGTACTGGTAGTGCATCATCCGTTGCCCCATTGGGCACCGGCCCTGGCCCAGGCGGCGGCGGTGATTTCGGAAACCGGTGGCCTGGCCGGGCATCTGGCCACCGTTGCCCGGGAGTTCGGCGTACCGGCTCTTTTTGGCCTTGACAAAGCCATGGCCCGCCTGAACAACGGCGAACTGGTTACGGTCGACGCCACCGGCCGACGCGTCTACACCGGCCGGCAGGAAGATCTTCTGGCGCAGACCATCCGGCCGCCTTCCCTCATGGACGGCAGCCCGGTCCAAAAAACATTGAAGGATATCCTTGCCCTGTCAACCCCATTGCATCTCGTGGATCCTAATTCACCTTATTTCAGACCATCCGAGTGCAAGACGCTGCACGACATCACCAGATTCTGTCATGAAAAGGCGGTCAGCGAAATGTTCGAATTCGGAACCCGCAAGCACTTTTATGAAAAGGCGGCCAAGCGGTTGGTGACCGAAAACGGCATGCCTTCCGAATGGTGGGTGATCGATCTCGAAGACGGCTTCCGCAAAGGACTTGATGTGACCCACAAGGCAATCCGGGTGGCGGATATCGTCTCGGCCCCGATGCTGGCTCTGTGGCAGGGGATTTTTGCGATTCCCTGGGAAGGACCACCGCCGGTCAATGTCCGGGGATTCGGCGAAATTATTTTTCGCTCCACCATGAATCCCCACCTGGAACCGGCGGTCCGCTCTGTGATGACCGCAAAAAATTACTTCCTGGTTTCAAAAAATTATTGCAGCCTTTCCGTGCGACTCGGGTATCATTTCTCAATGGTCGAGGCTTACTTAAGCGATCTGCTGATCGAGAGCTATGTGAGTTTTCATTTCAAGGGCGGTGCTGCCGACGCCCGGCGCCGGGCTTTGCGGATCCGACTGATTGCCGACATCCTCGAACAGTTTGATTTCCGGGTGGAATACAAGGGCGACGCGCTCTCGGCCCGCTACGAAAAAAAACCACAGGCCCTGCTGGTGGAACGGCTGCAGATACTCGGTTATCTGATCATGCACACCCGCCAGATCGATATGGTCATGGAAGATCAGAATGCGGCCAACCGCTACCGGCAGAGGCTGCTCGCCGATATTACGTCGCTGCAGCCCGCTCCAGAGCAGGAAAAGGAACATGCAAGATCAATTGACCAGAAAAATAACGGTTCTCCTCATTGACGATGAAGACGACTTCCGGGAACTGGCGGAAAAACGTCTGAAAAAAAGAGGGTTTGCCGTCTGTACGGCGGCCGGCTGCCAGGAGGCCATGGCCTGCCTGGACAGCAGCTGCCCGCCGGATGTGGTCATCCTCGATCTCAATATGCCGAAGGTGAACGGCCTGCAATGTCTACACTATATCAAGGAAAAACAGCCGCAGGTGCCGGTGATCATGCTGACCGGCCATGCCTCGGTGGACACGGGCGTTGAGGGGATACGCTTGGGGGCCTTTGACTATTGCCTGAAACCCATTGAGCTCGAGGAACTGCTGGAAAAAATTCATCTGGCGATCAGGTCGGCCTGAGCAACCGGCAGCGCAGTGATGGAAATGAATCTGCCGCAACGCCGCAGTCTCAACGCGAATGCCTGTCGAAATGTCACCATATTCGCAGCTTGAAATCAGATCCTGAGAGCTGTGCCGCATTATTTTCCCGGCGCTGGGTTGCCGATCAGGCCGGGCCAGTTAGCCCGGGCCTTTTCAATATAGACGGCTTGGTTTTGCTGCCAGAGGCGCTGGACATCTGGATTGAGATTGAGATACAGCCTGTCATCGACAATGGTCCAGGAACCAGGGTCGATATCGGCACTGGTGCCCTGGCTTATGGCGTAGGCGCAGTAGCCGCCGAACTGTGGCGCGTATCTGCCCGGCGCCTCCTGGAACAACCGCCTGTGTTCGGCGCTGACAAACCGCCATGTTACGCCCTGCCAGGCGTATTCAACGTCACGACTGCCCACCATCGGGCGATGCTCAAGAAAGTAGGCCACTGGATCGTAGCCCTTGATGGCAATGCCATCGGCCGTGGCATTAACCGGCTTGATGGGGGACGGGGCACTGCAGGCCACAAGCAGGAGCAGTAGAAGGGCAACACTCTTGTCGGTCAGAGAACAACGCATCATCTTATCCCCCTGGGTAGATTCATTCTTGCCGCCGGCCTTGATACCTTGCGGCAAGCGGCAGGACATCCTTCTCCGACCGAGCCGTTTTCCCGAGGCGGCGTCAGCCGGCCAGGGAACTCAGATAGAGATCAACGGCGATGGCAAGGATCGAGAGGATGAAAATGCTGAGGTAGTTCAGATTTTCCCTGGACTTCTTGATGGAGGAGAGCAGGTAGATGAGCACCTCACGTTCCTCGGCCGAAAGGGTCTCGCCGCTGTTCAGCCTGGCGAGGAGATCGTAGCGGTCGATCACCTTTTTCCGTTTTTCGGCAATGGCGTAGCGGTATAAAAAAAAGAAGAGATAGCCGATAACGCCGAAATACCATAATGGCCTGAAGAGGGCCGGCCACAGGTGGGTGACCACGATGAGGGCGCGGATGGCAAAGGCGGAGAGCAGGCCGAGGATGAAGAAGGCGTTGATCACCAGCGGCGGCAGGGTGTGCGGGGTATTTTTCACAATGGCTTACCGGGTGCGTCTGTTCTGTTTGCCGGTTTAAGACGGATGCCCACCGAAATGGTGGCAAGGATCAGGGCGGCGACAATCAATAGGTTGCCGGCCGTGTTGAGCGCCGGGCTTGGCAGGAGAACAGCCGCCCCGAAAAAGAATTTGGAAAGATTCTGACAGAGGGCCTTTTTCTTGCCGAATTCATTGGCGCCCTGCACCTGCACCCCGCGCAGAAACGTGGAGAGTATGTCCAGAAGCAGGAGAACAACCAGGCCGATTTGGGTAATCGCTCCCCAGAAGAGGGCCAGGGTGCTGTAGGTGATAAACTTGTCAACGGCCGGATCGAGGATCTTGCCGTGTTTGCTTACCTGGTCGGTCTCCCGGGCCAGGGCGCCGTCCAGCAGATCCAGGAGGATGACGGCAGTGACCACGACCAGCGCGGTCCAGCCAAGCAGCTGCCAGGGAAGGTCAAGACGGCGGGCCAGTTCCTCACGGTAAACCCAGAGCAGCCAGCCGGGCACAAAGAAAAGCAGGCGGCCGACGGTTATCTGATTAGGCGTGATTCCCAGATCGTATCCGACCCACCGCACAAAATCGGTAAACGTTTTTCGCAAAATTGCGCGCATCTGGTCCTGACCGTGACCGGGGTTGCATTCAGCAACGCCGCAAGACATCACTGAGTGAATAAGCTGTATCCCCCTTTCGCGGGGTGAAAAATCGACTGCCGGTGCGGCACCGCCGGAAATCGCCTTTGTTGCGACGCCGCAGCGGATTAGCCGTGAAGCAGTTTACTGTTTCAGCCGGGATTTGCAAGGGGTTTGGGCGCGAGTCCGCCGCTGTCGCCTCGGTTTTCAGGCCGCCGGGAAAAAAGAATTGACAGCAAACCCAGGTGGAAGTATAAGAATCCGTCCTAGACATTACTGTACAACAATGGACACCGGTGGACATCAATATGGACAAAGCCTTTCTCACGGTCAAGGACATCTCGGTTAAGCTCGGGGTGTCGGAGAAGACCATATACCGGATGCTGACGGACAACCAGATTCCGCTGGCCGTCAAGATTGGCGGCCAGTGGCGGTTCAAGGCCGACGATATCGAGGAATGGGTCAACAGCCAGAAGAATAATGAGCCGGCCGCCCGACCGCGGGTGGACTATCGCATTTCCCTGTCCACGGCCCTGGAAAACGGTGCGATTTTTTACCGAATTCACGGTCTCGCCCGCGATGAGATCATCGATGAGCTGCTGGCGGCCCTGCCATACTCTTCCACCATCGATGTCAACGCCCTCAAGGTCTCGATTTTCTCCCGGGAGTCTGTTGTCTCCTCATCGCTGAAGGGCATCGCCTATCTCATGACCGACGCGAGCCACCCGGTTTTTTTCGAGCGCACCATGCTGCTCCTCGGGTTTCTCGAAAAACCGGCCGACCTGAAGGCGATCGACCGGATCAGCACCGAGGCGATTTTTCTGGTGCTGCCGGCCAACCGGATCGAGCAGGAGATCATCGACATGAAACTGCGCCGCATGTCCATGGACAGCGATTTCGTGGCCGCCATCAGGCGGCAGTTGACCAGAAAGGAGCTGCTCGGCCTGGTCCGGGCCAGGGAAGAGGCCATTTTTCAGCAGACCGGGGGATAAACGTTTGCGGTGTTTTTTGTCGGCGGCCAATGTCTATTACCGGATATCGTGATCTCTATGCGGTTGTTGTTGCTTGCCCTCGCTTTTTTTGCCTTGGGCGGTTTTCTCTCTCTGGCGCTGGCCTGGCAAGACCGGCTGGCTCGTGTCGTGGGGGCCGCCGGCGCCGTGGCCGGCGCGGCTGTCGGCCTGCTCGCCTGTCTCCGCCTGGGGCTGGCCGCCGGCGTTCCGGATTTCTCCGTGCCGTGGATCACGGCCGGCATCACCGTTGTCCTGCATGTGGACCGGTTGGCTTTATTCTTTCTCCTGCCCATTTTCCTGCTGACCCTGTGCTGCGCTGTCTATGCGGACCCCTCTCTCCGCTCGACAACGCGCCAGGGTCAGTTTGGGTTTCACTGGTTTTTTTTCAACCTGCTGGCCGCCAGCATGGTCCTGGTGGTTCTGGCGGCCAACGGCCTTTTTTTCCTGATCGCCTGGGAGGCCATGTCCCTCTCCTCGTTTTTCCTGGTTACCTACCATTATGAACAGGAAGAAGTGCGCCGGGCCGGCTGGCTCTATCTGATCGCCACCCACTGCGGCACGGTTTTTCTTTTCCTGCTCTTTCTTCTGGGGGCAAGCCTCAGCAGCAGTTTTGATTTCGCCGCCATGGCCGTTGTCCTCAAGGCCGGCTCTCCCGCCGTAGCCGTAACATTCTTCTGCCTGGCCCTTATCGGCTTCGGCACCAAGGCCGGCCTTTTCCCCCTGCATATCTGGCTGCCCGACGCCCATCCAGCCGCACCAAGCCATGTGTCGGCGCTCATGTCGGGCGTCATGATCAAAACCGGCGTCTACGGGGTGTTGCGGATGGTGAGCCTGCTGCCGCCGCTGCCGGCCTGGTGCGGCGTCCTGCTTTGCATGCTCGGCCTCGGCGGCGCTTTATTCGGCATTGCCATGGCTGCCGTCCAAACCGATATCAAGCGGGTTCTCGCCTTTTCCTCGGTGGAAAATATCGGGATTATTTTTCTCGGGCTAGGCCTCGGGCTCTTTGCCGCCGGCCATGGTCAGCCGCTGGCAGCTGGCCTGGCCATGGCTGGCGCCCTGCTCCATGTCTGGAATCATGCCCTGTTCAAGGGGCTGCTCTTCCTCGGAGCCGGCTCCCTGGTGCATGGCGCCGGCAGCCGCGAAATGTCAAGCATGGGCGGGCTGCTGCGCCGGATGCCCTCTACCGGCTTCTTCATCATGGCCGGCTGTGTTGCCATTGCCGCCCTGCCGCCCTTGAACGGCTTTGTCAGCGAATGGCTCATTTTCCTGAGCATGCTGCAGATGGGACAGGTGGCCACCGACCCCGGCGCTTTATGGTTTCTGCTGCTCATCGTGCTGTTTGCCCTGGTTGGCGGCCTGGCACTCCTCGCTTTCAGCCGGCTGGCCGGCATGACCCTGCTCGGGGAGCCCCGCAGTAAGGCGGCAGCGGCCGCCCATGATTCCTCCTGGTTGATGCTGACGGCCATGGCCGTGCCCTTTGCCGGCTGCCTGCTGATCGGCATCGTTCCCGGGGTGGCCATGGACCACGTGGCCGGGGTTGTCGGGCTGCTGCTTGGCAGCAATGCGGCCGCTGGCCTGGCGGTTGACCCGCGGCTTAGCCTGCTCGGCCTGGTTTTTGCCATGCTGATTCTGGTGGCCGGCGGGCTGGTTCTCTACCGACACCGGGCCGGCCGCCACGCCACGCGCCTGCCCACGTGGGGCTGCGGCTATCGGCAGCCGACCGCGCGGATGGCCTATACGGCGGGCGGTTTTTCGGAACTGGCCCAGCAGGCGCTGCTCTGCGCCTGCCTGCGCCCCGAACTGTCGGCCCTGCTGCCGGCCGGGCTCTTTCCAAAAACCGCCCGGCTTACCATGCTTTCCCGGGATTTCATCTTCCGGCGCCTATACCAACCCCTGTTCCGAAACATTGCCAGGGGGGCCAATACCTGCCACCGTCTGCAAGCCGGCCAGTTGAACGTCTATCTCCTGTATATCTTCATGGCGACCACCATCCTGCTCGGATTTGCCATGCTGCCCTTTGCCAAGCATATTTGAGTGGGAACTACAGTGAGATAGGCTGTAGGTAGATAGGCTGTAGGAAAAGATCATACGTGACCACACAAAATTCAGAGCGTTTGGAGTAGATGAATGCGCAGAATATTATTTCCTAGGCACTAATAGCCTAACAACCTACAGTCTAAACAACCTGAACAGTTACATATGATCGGCCGCCTCTTCCTCCATCTTGCAATCCTCCTGATCGTTTCGCCTTTGCTGACCGGGATCATCGCCCGAACCAAGGCGGTGGTCGCCGGCCGTAAGGGGGCGCCGTTTCTCCAGCTTTACTGGGATCTCGCAAAACTGCTGCGCAAAGACATGGTGCTCAGCAGCACCACCACCTGGGTTTTCCGGGCCGGGCCGGTGGTCGGCGTGGCCGTGCCGGTGCTGGCCGCCTGCCTGATCCCGTTCGGCGCGCTCACCGCGCCGCTTTCCTTTACCGGCGACCTGATTCTATTTGTCTATCTGTTCGGGCTGGCACGGTTCTTTACGATTCTCGCCGCTCTGGACACCGGCTCCAGTTTCGAGGGCATGGGCGCGGCCCGGGAGGCCACCTTCGCCTGTCTGGCCGAGCCGACCATTTTCATCTCGTTCATCGTTCTCTCCCGTATTGCCGGCAGTTTCTCCCTGGATGTCATGTATGGCGTCCTGCTGGCCGATACTCTGCAGAATAACGCGGTCGCGACCCTGCCGCTTACCGCCATCTGCCTTTTCGTGGTGCTGCTGGCCGAAAATTCGCGCATCCCCTTTGATGATCCCAATACCCATCTTGAGCTGACCATGATCCATGAGGTCATGGTCCTCGATCACAGCGGCCCGGACTTCGGCCTGATCCTCTACGGCGCGGCCATGAAGCTCTTTGTCATGGGCGCCCTGGTGGTCGGCCTGCTGTTGCCGCCGGCCACCGGGAATCCGGCTATCGATGGCGCCGTGTTCATCGGCGCCATGCTGCTGCTCGCCGTTGGCATTGGCCTGGTCGAATCGGCCATGGCAAGGCTGCGGCTGACCCGGATACCGCAGCTGCTGGTCGGCACCTCGCTGCTGTCGCTCTTCGCCCTTGTCCTCCAATTGAGGTAACCCGATGCATCCGTTGAGCAACGCCATTCTGCTGTTCGTGATTCTGCTGAATTTCTCCCTCCTAGGCTCAAGCCGGCTGGCAGCCTGCATCAAACTGGTGGCTATCCAGGGGGCGGGCCTGGCCCTGCTGCCCGTCCTGATGCATGGTTGGACCTTTCACGGGGTTATCCTGCTGGCTGGCGCTTTTTTACTGAAGGGCCTCTTTATTCCCTGGCTGCTGTTCCGAGCCCTGCGGCAGGTTCAGATCCGCCGCGAAATCGAGCCGCGGATCGGCTATATCACCACGCTGATGCTTGGCGCTTTAACCACGGCTGGCGCCTTTCTTTTTGCTGATTCCCTGCCGCTTCTGGCCGAACACCAGCGCTCGCTCATTATCCCGGTCTCGCTTTCCACCCTGGCCTCCGGCTTTCTGATGCTGATCACCCGCCGCAAGGCCATCACCCAGGTGCTGGGCTATCTGATGTTTGAAAACGGCATCTTCATCTTCGGCATACTGCTCGCCGAGGCCATGCCCCTGATGATCGAGGCCGGCGTCCTTCTGGACATGCTGGTTGCCACCTTTGTGATGGGCATTGTCGTCAACCACATCAACAACGAGTTTTCCACGATCAACACCGAACAACTCTCTCTGCTGCGGGAATAACCCATGCTGCTCTACGCGATTATCCTGGCGCCGCTGCTCTTTGCCCTCGGGGCGGCGCTGCTGCCGGCCGACCGCCACCGGCCCAAGCTGCTGCCGACGGCGGCGTTTATCCATTTAATTTTTGTCTTTCAGGCCATAAGCACCACGCCGACGACGAGCGGGGAATACCTGGGCCTCGATGCGCTCAGCCGCCTGATCCTTCTGGTGGTGAGCCTGCTCTTTGCGGCGATCGCTGTCTATGCCCTGGGCTATTTCCGGCAGCACCGCGGCTGGTCCAACCGGACGTTTATCGCCTGCCTGCTGATCTTTCTGGGCGTCATGAGCCTGGCGACCATGGCCAGGCATCTAGGCCTGGTCTGGGTGGCTGTGGAGGCAACGACACTGGTAAGCGCCCCGCTGATCTATTACAACCACAACCGCTTCTCCATCGAGGCGACCTGGAAATATCTGCTGCTCGGTTCGGTCGGCATCGCCCTGGCCATGCTCGGCATCTTCTTCATGGGCTATGCCGGCCTGCAGGGGGCAGGCAAGGGAATTCTGCAGTTTGATTACATGTTGGCGGCGGCACCTTCCTATTCCAAACCGTGGTTGAGGGCCGGGTTTGTTTTTCTGCTGGTCGGTTTCGGCACCAAGATGGGCCTGGCTCCTCTGCATACCTGGAAACCAGACGCCTACGGCGAGGCACCGGGCCTGGTCGGTGGCCTGCTGGCGGGTGGTCTGACCAGCGTAGCCTTTCTGGCCATCCTGCGAGCCATGCAGATCATGGCGGCGGCCGGCGAACTGCAGCTTGCTCGGCAGGCCCTGCTTAGCCTCGGCGTCTGCTCCCTGCTGTTTGCTGCTTTATTCGTCATCCGCCAACGGGACATCAAGCGTATGCTGGCATACTCCAGCGTCGAACACATGGGACTGCTCGCCATCGGGGTCAGTATCGGCGGCACCGCCACCTTCGGCGCCATGTTTCATATCATGAACAATGCTCTGACCAAGGGCGTTCTGTTCATGGCCGCCGGCAATATCCACCGGTTTTATGGCAGCAAGAAAGTCTGCGAAATGCAGGGGTCGCTCTCGGTCCTGCCCTTATCGTCGGCCCTTTTTCTGGTCGGTTTTCTGGCCATTACCGGTTCGCCGCCCTTTGGGCCGTTTTTAAGCGAATTCACCATGCTGCGCGGCATGGTGGAGGAGGGCCATTACCTGCTCGCCGGCGTGGTACTCCTGCTGCTGGCCATGGTATTTGTCGGCATGAGCAGTACGGTGTTACCGGCCACCATGGGACCGCCCCTGGAAAAACCACCGGACGCCGATGCGTTCCGGGACTCCTTCCTGACCACGGCCAGCCCCCTGGTGTTGCTGGCAGTAGTCCTCTGCCTCGGGGTCTGGTTGCCGGCACCGCTTCGCGACCTGTTCACCCAGGCGGCCTCTCTCCTGGAGGTGAAACCATGAGCGCGGCAACCACCGTAACTGTCAATGGCGGGTGCTTGCCACTGTCAGAACTGCCGATCCGGTCCTTTGGCGGTTTTGCAACCGAACTGCTGGCCTTGGTCCGGGCCGGGGGCTCGGTGATTGCCTGTTTTGCCGATCAGGCGGCCGACAACAAAGCGCTGGAGATCTTTGCCGTCCTTGATACCGGTCAGCCGGCCGCCCAGGTCACCGTTCTCCGGGGGGAACTGGCGGACCGCAATCCTTCCCTGGTCCGGCATTGCCCGCAGCTGCACCTCTTTGAGCGGGAGATCGCCGAACAGTTCGGCGCCATCGCCAAAGGCCATCCCTGGTTCAAACCCCTGCGTTTTCATCGGGTGTGGCCCGGAAGAAGCGACGCCTGGCAGCGTGACCCGGACCACTGGCCGGTACCCGGCGACATGGAGTTCTTCCGGGTCGAAGGCGATGAGGTGCACGAGGTGGCGGTGGGGCCGGTGCATGCCGGCGTCATTGAGCCCGGCCATTTCCGCTTCCAGTGTTTCGGAGAACAGGTCCTGCACCTGGAGATTTCGCTGGGATACCAGCACCGCGGGATCGAACGACTGCTGGCCGACGGCCCACATCCGACCACCTGCGGCCAGGTGGAAACCATGGCCGGTGACACGACTATCGGCCACATGACCGCCCATGCGCACCTGGTGGAGGGCCTGGCCGGCTGCGAACCGCCGCCGCAGGCTCGGGTTATTCGGGCCATTGCCCTGGAACTGGAAAGGCTGGCCAATCATGTCGGCGATATCGGCGCCCTGGCCGGCGATGTCGGATTTCTGCCCACCGCCGCCTTCTGTGGCCGGCTGCGCGGCGACTATCTCAATATGACCGCCGCCCTCTGCGGCAGTCGTTTCGGCCGCGGCCTTATCCGGCCCGGTGGCGTGCTTTTTGATCTTGATCCGGCCAGGCGAGCCGACATCCGCAAATCCCTGGCCAGTGCCGCTGAGCATACCCGTGGCGCCATCGAGCTATTTTTCAATGCGCCGTCGGTGCTTGCCCGGCTTGAGGGGGTCGGGGTGGTAACGGCGAGGGATGCCGGGGATCTTGGATTGGTCGGGATCGCCGGCCGGGCCAGCGGCCGGGACTGCGATGTCCGCCGCTGCCTGCCGACCGGCATCTACCGGTATTATGAGCATCCGCGCCTGGTGGAATCGAGCGGCGATGTCCATGCCCGAGCCCTGGTCCGTCAACTCGAAATCGAGGCGGCCATCGCCTTTGTCGACCAGCAACTCACTATCCTGCCGGCCGGCGAGGTAACCACCCCATTGTCCCCGCTGATGCCGTCCGCCCTGGCCGTCGGCCTGGTGGAGGGCTGGCGCGGTCGAATTGCCCACGTGGCGATCACCGATTCCCTGGGCCGCTTCAGGCGCTACAAGGTAATCGATCCGTCTTTTTTCAACTGGAGCGGCCTGGCCATGGCCCTCCGCAACGAGCAGATTTCGGATTTTCCGCTCTGCAACAAGAGTTTCAACCTCTCCTACTGCGGGTTTGACCTGTAATACTTGGTATTCCCCGGAGAAATGAGAGATGGACACAGGGCATCATGATTGACATACTGCGCGAGAGATGGAAGCAGGGGTATCGGACCGGCGCTTTTCCGAAGCAGGAACCGGCGCTGCCCGACCGGTTCCGCGGACTGCCGGTAATCCGGCAAGAGCAATGTCCGCCGGACTGCGGTCAGTGCCAGGGGCAGTGCCCGTTCGACGCCGTCATGGCAACGGCGGAGGGGGTCGGTATCGATCTGGGCCGCTGCCTGTTCTGCGGTGATTGCATGGTCTGTCCGCACGGTTGCATTGCGTTCAGCCAAGATTACCGGCTGGCCACCCGGACTCGGGAAGATTTGCATCTGGGCCGGGACGAACTGCAACTGGCCGCGGCCTTGAAAGGCAGGATGAAAGCCCTGTTCGGTCGTTCCCTGAAACTGCGGCAGGTATCGGCCGGCGGTTGCAATGCCTGCGAGGCCGATATCAATGTCCTCGGCACCCTGGTCTTTGACTTGGGCCGGTTCGGCATTCAGTTCGTGGCCTCGCCCCGGCATGCCGACGGGATTCTGGTGACCGGGCCGGTGACAAAAAACATGCGCGCCGCCCTGCTGGCCACCTACGAGGCCATGCCGGCACCGAAGCTGGTCATCGCCGCCGGCGCGTGTGCCATTGCCGGCGGACCGTTCCGTGACAGCCCGGAGACCACCGGCGGCATCAACGATCTGCTGCCGGTGGATCTCTTTATCCCCGGTTGTCCGCCGCACCCCTATACCACCCTGGATGGGCTGCTGCGGCTGCTGGACCGGCGCTGATCGGATGGCGCCCCTTCGCACGCTGTTTATGAAGGAGATGGATTGAGACCGTGATCCCCTGATCAGACCGGATCGATATGTAGAAGCTGGCGTTGCAAAAGATCGTCACTGAACCACATTGACCGTTTTTTTGCGAGTCCGTCAGGAAGGAGGAAAAAGGATGGCGTTTTTTCTGGTGGCAGTCGGTCTGTTACTCCTTGCCGCCCCCTTGAGCCTGTTGGCCGGCACCGGCACGGGTTTCCGGGAAAAATCCGCCTTGGTCAGCCTGCTGGCCGGCTGCATTACCGGCATCGTCGCCGTCTTCCATGCTCTGGCCGCAGGGGGGATCTCCACGGTCCTGCCCTGGTCAGTGCCGGTCGGGGCCTTTGCCCTGCGGCTCGACGGCCTGGCTGCGGTGTTTCTGCTGCCGGCCTTCCTGCTGATCGGGGCCGGCGCCATCTACGGCGAGGGATACTGGCCCCGGCAGCGGCAGCCAGCGGGCGGGACCTGGGTTCGATTTTTTTACGCCATTCTGGCCGCAGCCATCGTCATGGTCCTGGCCGCGGATAACGCCATTCTTTTCCTGCTGGCCTGGGAATGCATGGCCATGGCCGGTTATTTCCTGGTCTGCACCGAGCGGCACCGCCAGGACGCCCAGGAGGCCGGGTTTCTCTATTTTGCCTGTACCCACACCGGTACCCTGATCCTGTTTGGCCTCTTTGCCCTGCTGCATGTCTTTTTCAGCGGCCCCGTTACACTGCCGCCGGCAGCCAGCCTCGATGCGGCGGCGACCGCCGCCTCGGCAGTTTTTCTCCTGGCCCTGACCGGTTTCGGCCTGAAAGCCGGGATCATCCCCCTGCATATCTGGCTGCCCCGAGCCCATGCCGCGGCGCCCAGTCATGTTTCAGCCCTGATGTCCGGAGTGATGATCAAGACCGGTATCTACGGGATCATGCGGGTCACCTCGTTTTTCACCGGCATCCCTGCCTGGTGGGGGTGGACTGTCCTCGGCCTCGGTCTGGTCTCCGCGGTTCTCGGCGTCGTGTTCGCCATTGCCCAGCACGACATCAAGCGATTGCTGGCCTATCACAGCGTCGAGAATATCGGAATTATCCTGCTCGGCTTCGGTACTGCCCTGCTTGGTCTCAGCTTCCGCGAGCCAGCCCTTTTTACCCTGGGCATGGCCGGTGCCCTGCTCCATGTCATCAACCACGGACTGTTCAAGGGGTTGCTTTTCCTGAGCGCCGGCTCCATAATCCATGCCACCGGCAGCCGCGAACTGCTGCGTTACGGCGGCCTGCTACGTCATCTACCTCTGACCGGGTTTTTCTTTCTGGGCGGTGCCGTGGCCATCTGCGGCTTGCCGCCTTTGAACGGTTTTGTCAGCGAATGGTTTGTCTATCTCGGGCTGCTGCAGGCCGGCAACAGCCCGATCGCCAGCCTGACCCTGGCGGTGCTGGCGCTCCCGGCCCTGGCCCTGACCGGCGGTCTGGCCCTGCTCTGTTTCGCCAAGGTCTTTGGTCTGACATTTCTCGGCGCACCCCGGGCGCCGTTGCCGGCCGGCTGTCACGAAGCCCCGGCCAGCATGCTGGCCGGTATGGCCATCCTGCTGGCGGCCTGCTTGTGGATCGGCCTCCTGCCGTCGACCATGGTGCCGTTGCTGACCGACGGCCTTGCCGCCTGGCCCGCCGGGTCCGGTGGTCGACCGGTTGTTCTCGCCACCCTGGCGCCAGCCGCCAATATTTCCGTTGTCGCCCTGCTCCTCCTGCTTCTGGTCGGCGTTATCACCCTGTTCTTTGTTCTGCCCGGGCGCAAAGCAGCGGCCCGGGGAATGACCTGGGGCTGCGGTTTCCCCTTTGTCGATGCCAGGATGCAGTACTCGGTGTCGTCCTTCGCCCAGATCATCAACGATCTCTTTGGATGGGCTTTGCGGACACGCCGGCAGGGCGAGACTCCCAAGGGGCTGTTCCCGGAGCCGGTTCGGATTACCAGCCATGCGCCGGATGCGGTTCTTGATCTGCTGGTGCTGCCGGTCTGCCGACGGCTGGCCGTCCTGGCCGACCGGATCCGCCACGTTGTCCAACACGGCAACCTGAACCTCTATGTGCTCTATCTGGCCCTGGCCCTCTGCCTGCTTCTTTGGCAGATTGTGCGCTAGGCAAAAAATGGGGCCTGAGGGTTTATCGGTTGCCGGCTTAAAGACCATGAGCCAGATCTGGCAGAAACGATACTGATGATCATGTACAGGATGTTGTCGACAAAGGCGGGCATAATGGCCACCACTTCAGGCAGCCATCAGGGGCGGACCAGCAGGGAAAGCGCCTGACACCCTTGCCTTCCAAATACACCCCGTTTGGTCAACGACATTCGGCCAGAGAAGAGAGCGGCCGACGCGAGTCCGAACAAAAAAAGCCAGGTGGAGTAAAGGCGAATCGCCTTCACTCCACCTGGCTTTTTCCAAGCAACTATTCCTGATCATCCCCATTCATTACGGCCCTGATTACTCAAGACTCGATCAGAGATGACACCTTGCTTGCTTACCAGTTCTTGCTTTTCAGGATGTTGCCGACTTCCGCCTGATGGCTTTTTTCAATCAGCAGCATTCTCTTGTTTTTTGCTTCGCGTATCTTTTCCAGCAGAACGTTCAGATCCAGTGGCTTTTCCAGAAAATCCTCGGCGCCCAGCTTCATCGCTTCAATGCTGCTTTTCACCGTGGCCTGGCCGGTCAGCATAATGATCTGCAGATCTGGCTGTTTTTCCTTCAGGCGCCTCAGGGTTTCTATGCCGCCAAGTCCGGGCATTGCCAGGTCCAGGACAATGGCGTCGAATGACTCCTCGTCGATCCTGGCCAGGGCATCTTCACCGGCCATGACCGAGTCGACCGTAAGCCCGCGGATTTTCAGACGCGCCGTAAGCACCTCCAGAAACTGTTCTTCATCGTCCACCAGCAAAACATTGCCTTCGAGCTTGCTCGGCGTAATCATCAACAACTCCCCTGTGGAACACTGGTTATTTCCCGGAGCCACCCATCAGCTTACGCGCCGTGTCCACTTAGCCGGCCTCGGCAAAAGCCACCGCAGACATGGTGCCTTGAATTTTTTTCTGATAGGCGGCCTTAATGCGGCTCACCAGGATTTCGATGTCAACCGGTTTTTTGAGATAATCAAAGACACCGAGCCGTTTTGATTCATCCTCGTGCAGGTCGGTGCCATGGCCGGTTAAAATAATCACCTGGATGGCCGGATATCTTTCCTTGACCCGCCGCAGCACCTCCATGCCGTCGATGCCGGGCATCTTCAGGTCAAGGACCATGACGTCCGGTTCCTTGTCATCAACAAAATCCAGAGCCTGTTCGCCATCGTAAACCGTGTCTGTTTTCAAGTCACGCATATTCAGACGTTCCGAAAGCGTTCTGACAAAGGTTTCCTCGTCATCGACCAGCAATACTTTCATCTGTTTCATGTGCGGTTCCTCCAGGATTTGTTCATGTGCTCTCGGATGGTTTCAGGAGGGGTTATTCCTGTTGTTTCCTGTTTTCTGCCTGTTCTTTATCATGGTTTTCGGCAGTGATGTCGTTTGCGGATTCAAAATCGCCGGCTTGGGCAAAGGTTGCGGCAACCATGGTGTTTTCGAAAATCTTAAACAACGATTTCCGGCGTTTCGGTTTTGTCCGTGCCTTTTTGCGATGCCAGGCCTCCTGGATTTTCTGGATCAGGCGGTTGGTGTCGAAGGGGACGGATATATCATCGGTGGCGCCTTGCCGCATGCCCTCCATCGACCAATTGATCTCATCCGGATTAGTCAGGAGAATCACCTCCACCGGCGGGCATGCCTGCTTGATTCTGGAAAGGATCCGCATGGCTTCGCGGCCCCGGTCTCTAACATCAAGCAGCACTACGTCGATATCATGCTGCGCGACCATTTCCTCGGCGTTCTGCCCGGTCCCGGCTGCAGCAACCGTCACTTTCTGACGTTGCAGCTTTTCCTGCAAGGTGTCCCGGAAGCCGGGATCATGGACAGCAACAAGAACCTTGGCAGTCATGTATCCTCTCTCCCGGGGTGACTGCGCCAACCGGCGCGGCAACCGGCTGTCTGTTTTCTGCCCGAACTGCTGTGGTTCCGTGGCAATCAGGCAAGCTGCTCTCTTGCAGCGTCATGACGAGACACCATCAGGCATCGACCATCACCGTGCCGTAAACCAGATGCAATTTCCTGATCCCCAGGTCGGAAAGGTCGAGCGACGCGCGCCGGCTTCTTTTTTGCGGCGCACCGTAAACGATCTGCAGCGCCACGTCGTGGAGACCTTCTTCGGCAAAGGCGGCGGCCGAAAAAATTGAATCCCACAGGCTAACTTTCACCTTTGATATGGTCCTCGGCAAAAACTCCCGGGCGGTGTTCCATTCGCCGGCCTCGGCAAAGGCGGCGGCCGAAAAAACCGAATCCCAAAGATTGACTTTCACCTTTGATATGGCCATCGACAAAAACTCCCGGGCCGTGTTCCATTCGCCGGCCTCGGCAAAGGTAATTGCCGCCATCGTCATCTGGGTTTTGTTCAATTGGGTCTTCATGACGGTTCTCCTTGGTTTGGCTTTTGTTGTACTCTTCAGGGAAGTACCCTTTTCTTGTTTGAAATAGATATAGCAATCACTGTGCCAAGAAGCAGCAAAAAAAATGCTGCATGATTTCAGTCTGTTGATTTGTTCTCAATGGTCCAGAAGGAAACGCCCTTCTCGAATCGTTTTGAATCAAACCGAATCATCAGTCGCTTGTGTAGGTAAAAAAATCAATTAATATCGAAATATTACATTTGCTATCCGATCGCGACGCCGTGGCGTCTCTAAACGTTTCGTTTTGTATCGGACAGAAGAAAAAAACAGAAGAAAAAAAGAGGAAAGAAGAGACGAAGGCCCTGACCCGTGCCGAAAAAAATCGGCGCCAGGCACGCAGGGGAAATCAGGCCGGCCAACGACATCCGCTTTCGAACGCAGGACTACTGCGCGCGAAATTTCGCAGCGTTGATCGAGTACGCCTCGCCCGCCAAAGGCTGACCCAGCTGAACACCCTTGCCCAACCCCTACTCCACGACAATTCGATTCATATTGTTTTACTCCTTTTCATCTGGCCTGCCGTCACAACCGGAACATTTAATAAATCGGACTTGCCAACGCCAATATTATTGGATTAACTTTCCTGAAACGCAAGGCTACTGGACCGCTTTCTTGCGAAAGAGCGGCCTACTGTTTCAAAATGATTTATTTAAAAACGAATCACAGCCGCCAGAATGACAATGCCGTCGACTTATGCGAATAAAGTATTATTGAACCGCAGAACAAACTCATGCAATCAAACACTGGGGAGGGACAAATGCCGTACGAGACAGCACTAGGACGCTACTTTGACAAAACTTACACGGAAATCGATTTCATCAAGAAAACCTATGCCGCCTTCAAGAGTCATGGCTTTCATGACAACAACACGATTGCCGCAACCTGCATCTGCCGGGACGAGATATCCCAGTCGTTACGTAGCGTGATCAAGCACATGTGGGGCGAGGCCTTCAACCTGTCGAGCCTGGCCGGCATGTTTACCGCCGGCAAGACCGGGCTCAAGGCGGCCATGCATCACGCGCCGGTGGTCGATGGCAAGGAACGCTATATTTTTTATGCCATACCGCATATCGCCATCGAGGCCGACGGCCGGCTCGGCATCTGTTGCCGCGAGGGCCGCGAGGAAGAATCCACTGCCTGCGGCGCTCTGAACGCCTTTCAGAAGGAGATGGCCAGCGGCAAGCTCGACCTTACGCTGCATGGCGACGATATGGAGCAAAGCCTACTCAAGACGCGCCTGTTACGGGATATCCCCTATGGCCATGTGCCTGATCTCCTCGAACTGACCAAGATTACCCAGGCAGCGATCCAGGCGGATATCGAGCACATCTTGGAGGCGGTTATCCAGAAGGACAAATGCGACTACGGTCTGGCCGCCGGCATCCAGGTGCACGGGCCCAAGGCCAACTACGTGTGGCCGGCCGCCTGTTATGTGGTAGTGAACGGCGAAAAGATTGAACTGAATATTTAAACTCGCTGGCAAGAGCCAAGACAAAAGGGGGCGGGCAAGATTTCTTGGCCGCCCCCCTTTTTTATGGGCATGATCTTTAAATTTGATCTTAAGCTAATCAGAATCAATCATTATGAGGCTCAAGGAGAGTTAGAACGATGAAAGCGGTGACGCTGGAACATCTTGCCGAGGGGTAAACACGGCCCATAAAATCATGCCTTTTAAAATTAGGGCAAGCAAAGATTATATTTTTTATTATTATAATCTTTGGGCCTCTTGCAATCAGTACCCCCTGGAGAGGTAAAACGTGCAGAAAATTATTTCTCAAATACTAAACAGTTACGCACAGAACGGAATTGCAGGTTATGACAGACTCAGTCGAAAAAAATAGCTATACCTTTTATATGCCCCGTGAAGAGAGTTTCTACTTCAACCATCTCCATGTGATTGCAGGCGCATTCCTGCTGATGTTTAGCGTATTCGGTTTTTTTGTCACGAAGCTGGGAATGGAAGAAACCATCTACAACGCGCTTGTTTTTGTATTGCCGATCTATGTCGTGAGTCTGGCGTTTAGAAAGCGGTTTGCCAGTGAGGTGACGGTTGATTTTGCGGCCCGGAAGATTCGTTTTGTATTCCAGGATAAAAGAGGCACGATAGAGCGAGAGTTTCAGGAGATTCAGAAGGTCAATTTCGGATTCTATCTTACCTTTGTAATGGACGATGCCAGAATAATGGTCAAACGACCGAAAAACAAAAAGGAAATATTTCAGTTGCTCAAGCCCGACTTTAAGGTTGACCAGGGTATTTTGCCGATAAACTAACCCCGATAAACGGCTATGATTTTGAAAACGATGGAAACAATCGACAGAGACAAACCCAAAAAGCTTTACGTCCAGGTCTTCGAGATTCTCAAGGCCAGGATCGAGAGCAACGAATGGCCGGTGGGAACCCAGATCCCGGTGGAAGAGGAGCTGTGCAAAATCTATGCGGTAAGCAAGGCCACGATCCGGCTGGCGGTGCTGGAGCTGGTCCGGCAGGGCTATCTGATCCGCCGGCAGGGCCGGGGGACATTTGTGTGCGAGAGGTTGGCTTCAAAGGGACCGGCCATGTCGGCAAGCTTCAAGGCCATAATGCCGGAAAATGAGCCGGGCCTTGCGACCCGGATCATGGCGCAGACCGTGATGATGCCGGTGGATGACGTTGGCGCCAAGCTCAACATTCCGGACGACAAGCACCTTATCTATATCAAGCGACTGTCCGTAAGAGAAAACGAGCCGGTCATGATCCAGGAGTCGTTTCTGCCGCATTCCCTGTGTCCGCAACTGTTGCGGGATGAAATTACCAAAACTTCGCTCCTCGATCTGCTCGAAGATAAATATGAATTGCCGATTACCAGGATCGCCGAGAACTTTGACGTGACGGAACTTTCTTCGGAGGAGAGCAAACAACTGGGCTTGCCGGCCGGCGCCGCGGCCCTGCTGCTTGAACAGCACTTTTTTTCCAATGATCGGCAGATCATGTATGTGCGGTCCGTGATCAAGCCCGGCGGGATCAGATTCTCGATCGAGTTCAACAAAAACTCGTGACCTCGCAACAACCTGTTAGCGCCGAGCATCAGCAAAGGAAAGGAGGGAACATGTCCGCAATCAAGACAATAAAAGACGTAATGGTCGATGTTTTTGACTTCCCACACCTACCCTATTGGTTCACGCTTCGGCAGGCCATGGGTATTGTCCAGAAGTCCTTGCTGGCTGGCGAGCGTTGCCTTTACCCGCTTGCCATTCTGGTTTTTGACGAGAAATACAACCTGCTCGGCACCCTGGGACTCAGGGATATCATGAAGGGCCTGGAACCGGCATTTCTCAAATCCACCACCAGCGCTCAGGTTCCCGACGATGAAAGCGGAGAAGAACTGGCCCTGATCTGGGAAGCGGTTTTCAGCGGCGGATCAAACGACAAGGCGGACACCCAGGTGGGCGAGGCCATGGTGCCGGCCAGATACTTTGCGCAGACTGACGACCCCATCACCAAAGCCGCCCATCTCCTGACCCGCCACAACCTGATCCTGCTTCCGGTCCTTGACAGTAACAAAAAACTGGTAGGCGTGGTGCGGGAGATCGAGATTTTTAACGAACTGGCTAATTCCGTTCTGCAAGCATAATTTGGAGGAAAACGCAGAATCCGGTTTCCAGAATTCAACTGTTGAGAGGAAGGCTTTATATCATTGATTCTGGCTCTTGAATCATGTTTTTTTCACAAAACAAGAAACCCCCGGTCGATTGAATGACCGGGGGTTTCTTGTTTATATTACAAAAACTGCTTAGTGCAGCAGGGTGTACTGGAAAATATAGGCCACAATTCCGCCAAAATACCCGGCCAGGGCAAGCGGCCCGATCTTCCGGGCATACCAGAAGAACTCGATCTTCTCCAAGCCCATGGCTGCGACGCCCGCGGCCGAGCCGATGATCAGGATCGAGCCGCCGGTGCCGGCGCAATAGGCCATGAATTCCCAGAGAAAGGAGTCCGGCGGGAACTGAGTCATCGGGTACATGCCCATGGAGGCGGCGACCAGCGGGATGTTGTCGATGACGGCGGAACAAAGGCCGATGATGATGACGATCAGAGTCTGGTTGCCGAGCTTGGCATCGAGCCACCCTGCCAGGGCCGGCAGCATGCCGTTGGCCGAAAGGGAGGCCACGGCGAGCAGGATGCCGATGAAGAAGACCACCGAGGCCATGTCGATTCGCTTCAACGCCTTGGCTAATCTAAGGTAATCCTTTTCTTCATCCGGCTTGTTGCGATGCAGGATATTTCCCACCAACCACAGCACGCCGAGGGCCAGTAAAATCCCGAGGTAGGGGGGCAGATGGGTAACGGCCTTGAATATCGGCACGCTGATCAAGCAACCCATGCCCATGAAGAACATCAGGTTTTTTTCGAACTGCGTGGTGGGGGCGCCGCCGTTGCCGTTTTCGACCTGATCGGGCGGCACGACGTTGCCCTTGAGCATGAAGGAAGCAATGATAAGCGGGATCAGCATATTGAGCATGGAAGAGATCCACAGGCCCTTCATGATTGCACCGGTAGTGATCTGGCCGCCGATCCACAGCATGGTGGTGGTCACATCGCCGATCGGGGTCCAGGCGCCGCCGGCATTGGCGGCGATAACGATAATGCCTGCGAAGAACAGGCGCTGCTTATGATCCTTGAGCAACCGTTTCATCAAGGCGACCATGACGATGGTGGTGGTCATGTTATCGAGAATGCTAGAGAGGTAAAAGGCGATAAAACCGATAACCCAGAGCAGACTCGTCAACTTGGTGGCGGTGATCCGCGAGGTGATGACCTCGAAGCCGCCGTGTGAGTCGGTCACCTCGACAATGGTCATGGCACCGATTAAAAAGAAGACGATGGCTGCGGTTTCGGCCAGTTTTTCAGTGAGTTGTTCGGATACCCCATGCACGCCGAGCGGGCTGGCCATGGAGTATAAGGTCCACATCACGCCCGCGGCAATGAGCGCGGTGGCGGATTTGTTGATTTTGATCGGGTGCTCAAGCGCGATCATCGCGTAACAGAGCACAAAGACGACTGCGGTCATGGTCATCACGGCTTGCTCCCTCCTTGCTGTTCGCCCTGAAAGGATGCAGCCATTGATTCGGCCTTAGGGGTCAGGCGTTCCTGAACCAGCATGGATATTTTTTTTACTTTCATAATGGAAATCCTCCTTGGAAGAGAATGACAGGAGCCCGACCCTTATCGGGTACAACCAGACTCCTGTCGAATGAGTTGATTTATGGTAACGGCCAGATCATTTCGGGAGCAAAATCGGCAAGACCGTGGCGGCGGCGGCCGTGTGCGCCATGAAATGGGCAAGGCCGGCAGTTATCACCAGGGCGCCGAGCAGGATCATGCTCGTTTTTTCGCCCACTATCCCAAGCATCTTATAGGCCAGCCGTTTGGTAAGACCGGTGGACGAAAAGGCCAGACCCACGACCACCGACCCGAAGATGAACATGACCGAGGGGTCCATGAAATCCTTGAAGGCATCCTTGGCCGAACGAAT